>Ga0210405_10000663_pt1 | contig 43891 bp, 36 predicted proteins | sample IncBWH11MmetaG_FD_155492 | JGI IMG/M metagenome (GOLD analysis project Ga0210405, IMG submission 155492) | Forest soil microbial communities from Barre Woods Harvard Forest LTER site, Petersham, Massachusetts, United States - Inc-BW-H-11-M | ecosystem: Environmental > Terrestrial > Soil >... | reverse complement strand
TCGGCGCTGGGTTACAGGCCGCCTGCCCCCGCGGCCTGTAACCCATGGGTGCCAAATCAAAATTCGCAGCCGATGGCTGTGATATAAACTCTCTCGATGAACCTGGTACAAAAACTCGGGCAGGTCACTCCCCGGTTTGCATATCCAACGGCGCTTGCATAACTGGGGGTCCGTCAGCTGTAAATCAAACTTGGCACATCGCATCGTCTCCCATAGTTCAACAGATTTCCATATACTGCGAAAAAGTGTTGGTTGACGGTCAATGAGGTGGAATATGGTCGTCAGAACTACTTTTCTCATATTTGCGCTCCAGTTCTCTTTGCTGATCCCAGCAACTTCTCGCCCCCAAACGCCCGAAAGTCTCAGCACAAAACTTAGCAAGCGCTTAACCAATTACAACCTTGGCACATGCAATTTCGTCGACGCCTTGGTTCAAGTTAGCAGCGAGTTTCAAATACCGATGGGAATCGCATGGATCGGCACGCCAGCGGCGAGGGCCGAGGTCCCGTTCCTCTGGAAGGAGGTGACTGTCCGGGAGGTCATCGAAGCTATAGCCAAACAACAGCCGGGTTATAGTGTACAAGTGAGGAACGGTGTCGTTCATATAGCTGCGCCGGAATTGATTCCAGAACGAGAAAATTTCCTTAACCTGAGGATCAAAGAATTCCAAGTCCGGAACGGATACACTGACGTCGCAATCCTTAGGCTTCAGAACCTAATAACTCCGGCCAAGTACAGTGGCTTCAGCGTGGGCACAGACGCAGACGAGCCAAGAATTTCATTGGAGTTGAAGGATTCCACAGTGAGTGACATTCTGGACGGGTTGGCCCTAGCCTCTAACCGAAAAATCTGGATCATTACGTTCTCGACCGACCCGAAGCCAACCTCTGCCGGCTTCCGGAAAACCCTTGCACTTTGGGACACTCTTTCCCCAGTTGCCGAGAAGGGGGAGCCAGCTTTAAACCTTTTGCACTGGGGGGACAGAATTCCTTGGCCTTCGCCCGGATCGAAGTAGGAAGTAGATGGATTAGACGACGGTGTCGGGCATTTGGCCCGGATGCCTGACTGCCAGAACTGGCAAGCTTCCCCCAACCGGACAAGGTAACGTTCGTCTGCTCCCAAATCAGAATAACGGCGGATGGCCGACAGATTAACGATCAGGACGGTTTTGAGCGCCGCACCCTTATGGTTTCAAGGGTGCGGGTCTTGATTTTGCCTTTATTTTTCCCGCACATTTGATCGTTCCCGTTACCTTTTTCAGTGGGAATGCGGCATGTGGGAGTACGACGCGCAGCACGACTCCATCATCACGGCGGGCAATGGCGGCACCAAAACTACCCAGGCGGCTTTCACGATCTTCTATAATCAGGGCACGGAGAAATACGAGCTGGAGCAAACCCTCCAACCGGACGAACAGATGTGGATCGATGTCGGCAAGCTGATCCGCGAACAGACTGCGGATAAGAATGGAAAGACATTGCCTGCGAACCTAACTTCCGGCTCCTACGAGTTCCACGATCTTACGGACCACGCTATCGGCAGTTTGTTCGAGGGCAAGGTCATCTACGATAAGACCTATGGCCACGTCACTTACGGATGCGCACTCTGCTGCGCCCTCAATAATCCTTTTTTTAGTTACACCCCTCTCAATGTTCCCCTCGGGTCGACAGCGGAAAACTGGGTCAATGCCGTGCGCAGTTGCGACGGAGCTTGGTTGAACGTCACCAGCAGCTTCGATGGCGGCTGGACCACCGCGAACACGAACATCGCAACAGTAGATTCTGTCGGAGTGCACACTGGCATTTCACCGGGAACAACCACTACCACCGCAATCGGCTATCTCACGGGTAGTCGTCCGCCACCCGCCTGCCCGGCAAGACAGCAAACTGCCACCGGCAGCGACACCGTCACGCCACAACTTCGACTAACACTGGGAAACCAGTACAACTCTATTTTTGTCGGCAGTGATTCACACCTTGCAACTCCGAATTCAGTCTTCGCGACAGTGTCTCCAACCGGCGGCACGTTCACCGAAACTTCGTCGGCCTCGGGTGATACTTTCACTCCGGTATCACAGAATGGGCCAGGATGGGTTGTGACCACTGCGACGCAGAGCGCCAGCACGGGGGACAGAAAGCTTACAATTAAATACACCGTAAATGGACAGACAAATACCCAATCACTGAACGTCACTGCCAGACAATTCGCCTACGTAACCAACAATTCGCTCGGCAACATTTGCACGCTAGGCTATGGAACGAAACAGGTCTACACCTACTCTCCCTACACGCACCCCGATAAGACCGCAGTTCAGGCTGGAATCGGGCTTTCGAGCACCGCTGTAACAGAGAACTTCAACACCCAGCCTCCGGCGGGGAGCGTGACTGGTAGCGGAGCGTTGGATGCGAATAGCCAGTTCGCAGATACCATCGCATACTGCAGCACAAGCCCTCTTCCGGGCTGGCCAACTGTCACTCAGACCCTTTCGATTGCAGGGTACCAAGTCCGGCAAAATACGCTAGCTTATTCCAGTAGTGGAGTAACATACACCAGCTTGGGGCCGACCCAATGAGGCTACCGGGAGCAAACCTCAAATACGCTGCCCTGCTCTTCCTAATAGCACTGCCGGTTGCCATGCCAGACGCGACGGCCGGACAGCAATCGAAGGGTAAAGGCGTACCGGAAAACAAATTCTTGGATGCCCAGGTTCCCGAGTTTGAGCTGCACAACCAGACCCTAGTCGATGGCTTATGGAAGCTTGCACGAACACCCATGCCTTTTGCATTCGGGCTTGAAAAGGTACTGAAGAAGAGACTCTCAGACCCCGAGATCCAGGACCCAACTTTTACCTTTCAGTTGAAAAATAAAACGGTTCATGAGGTCCTTGACGCGCTTTGCCAAATGGACCCGCGATTTTCCTGGTCAATGGACGGAGCCACCGTTAACGTCTTCCCTCGAGCTGTCGTAAACGACCCCGCCTATCTTCTTAATCGCAAGCTTGAGAGGTTTGAGCTGAAAAACGCGACCGATGTACAGGATGGCTTGTTGGCGATTGTGCGCCAGCTTCCGCCTCCCCTTGAGCAGGTGGCAAACGCGCAGATCGGAGGCGCTGATCCCTATCCGCCTGAGCCATGGACGGCAACCCTCGAGAACCTAACCGTTCGCCAGGTGGTGAATCGGATTGCAGCGCATGGGGGGCCGTGCGGCATCTGGATATTTGGGGGGGCCAACGATTTCCGGTCGTTCGGCTTCTTTAACACTAATCCCTCTCCGTGGCTCTTGAAATCCAAGGACTCGCGCCCTGAAGACGCACGACCCTGAACAAAACGAGGGCCAGGTCCGTTGGCGGGTGGCCCGGGTTGAACGGTCTGAAATTTCTTGACATGGAAGACGTGGAGAGGATATCACTTCAACAATTCCCGTGGGAGTAGAGAGCCGGGGGTTCCCCAGTTTCCGGTGTTTGGTACCTGGGTCTTGGGGGGCGGGTGCCCGACAGATTTAACGATTAGGACGGTTTTGGGTGCCACACCCTTATGGTTTCAAGGATGCGGGTTTTGATTTTACCTTTATTTCCCCCCCACATTTGATCGTTCCCGTTACCTTTTCGAGCGGCAGGGGGGGCTTGTCTTGCGGATTTGCCGTGGCCACTCTGGGGAACACGAGCAATGCAGATAAACAAGGAGAGTAAAACTGTTGGAGCCGCGGGTGGGATTCGAACTTGAGGCGTTTTGCGGGCGTCCGAGCCCGCAGCCGAAATCCCGGTGCAACCGGGACCACGGAATTCATGGCGGAGAGGGTGGGATTCGAACCCACGGTAGGGGTTAACCTACACACGCTTTCCAAGCGTGCGCCTTAAACCGCTCGGCCACCTCTCCGCACTGGTGCGCAACCTTTTAACTTTAGCAGAATTTGTTTCCATCCGCATGGCGTCGCGTTCGGGATTTTTTCGCGCTGCGCCGCAAATCACGATTTTGTCACTCGCCGCCTCTCAAGTAGACTAGTAGGGTTGTCCATACCATTCCGGGGTGGTGCAATTGGTAGCACATGGGCCTTTGGAGCCTAGAATCCTGGTTCGAGTCCAGGCCCCGGAACCACTCTTCCTCTTTCTCCCTCCCCGGTTCCAGCCCCGCTCCGCGTTTTATTTCACCGAAAACCTGTAGATCGTAGTGGAGTGAAACGGCCTGCTGGGAAACAACGTCGTCGACGGAAACCCAGCGTGGTTCGGCGAATCCGGAAAGTGCTGCGTCTCCAGGCAGAATGCATACCGCTGCTGGTAGACTTTCCCTCCCTTGCCGTGGTCCGTCCCGTCCAGAAAATTCCCCGTATAAAACTGTATGCCGGGCTCCGTCGTCAGCACCTCCAGCACGCGGCCGCTCTTCGGATCTCGCGCGATCGCCGCCAGTTCAACTGCCGATGTGCCCGCCCTCCTGTTGATCACCCAGTTGTGGTCGTATCCTCGCCCCAGTTTCAGCTGTTCGTCCGCCGCGTTGATCCGTTCGCCGATCGCAACCGGCCGCGTGAAATCGAATGGCGTGTTCCTCACATCGCGAAGCTCGCCGGTCGGGATCTGCCCCGCATCCGTCGGCGTGAACTTGTTCGCATTCAGCTGCAGCGTCTGTGAAAGGATGTCGCCATTTCCCTGCCCTGCAAGGTTGAAGTAACTGTGGTTGGTAATGTTCACCACCGTGGGCTTGTCCGTGCTGGCGCTGTATTCAATCCGCAGCTCATTCTTCGCGTTCAACAAAGTAAAATTCACCGTCACGGTCATCGTGCCGGGAAATCCTTCTTCCCCATCCGGGCTCACGTATGTGAATTCAACCGCCGTGCCGTCTTTGCTGGCAACTTCCTTGGCCGCCCAGATCTTATGGTCAAAGCTGTGTAATCCGCCGTGCAGCGTATTCTCGCCGTTGTTCTTCGGCAGCGTGTACGTTTTACCGGCAAGCGTAAAGCTTCCGTGCGCGATCCGGTTTGCGTACCGGCCGACCGTGCCGCCAAAGTGGGCCGTGCCATCTTCATACTCCTTCGCTGTTTCGTAGCCGAGCACAACATCTTCAGATTTCCCCGCGCGGTCCGGAACCTTGATGCTCACAACCGTCGCCCCGTAATTCGTAATCGCCACCACCATCCCGCGGCCGTTCTTCAAAACGTACAAATCCGTTTTCTCGCCCGAAGCAATGGCCCCGAATGGCTTCACCTCCACCGATGTTTTCGGTAGCGGGTTCGCGGAACACTTCGCACTCGTCAGTGTCAGAGCCACCAAGAATCCCATGCCTAAGCGCAGAACGGACATTTCATTCTCCTCGTAATCTTGAACAACTCTTTGTAACTTCTCGAACGACCCGCACGCCGGAAGCCTAAGTCGAACTTCCGGAAGGACGCGCTCAATCGGCAGCCGGCTGCTTCGCGAGGATCAACGTGCTGGTAGTGGCAACACACTGCCAGGTCCCATTCGTTTTGATCCAGGTGTCCACAAATCGTTCGCGATGTACGTAAGGCTTTCCCTTTTCCATACCCTTTATGCGGAAGATGCCCACGACAACCGCCGCATCGCCATACACCTGCACGCTGCTCTGCTCGATCACCGCCTGGGAAGGCTGGTAATCCGGCGCCTTGATGCTGGCGAGAAATTCGTTCTTGTTCGCAACGCTTCCGTCTATATCCACGGCCAACATGTTGTTCCCAAGCAGCATGTCCAATGCCTTCGCGTCCTTGGCTTCCAGCGCGTGGTTCCACGCCAGTTCCAGCGCCTGAATGCGCCCGGCGTCGTCGTTCGCGCCGCCCTGCCCGCGCACAGAAAAAGCAACACTCGCAATCAACAGCACCGCGCCCAGTGGGATTATTTTCTGCATAATCCGAAACCTCTCAGCCTCCGCCGGATGTACCGGCAATCAGTAACGATAGTAGGCTATCCACCGGACGTGGAGCGGCCGACATTTGCGGAACTTTCTGAAGAATTAACGGCTGAGGATTTCATTGACCGCACGAAAACCCTGGTCGATCGCCACATCCGTGTAGGCGCTCGCCCCCGCATCTGAATTGGCGATTGCGATTCGTCCGAACCGCTGCCGGCCCAGCACCCACGGCTCTTGCCCGCTCTTCCACTGCGGCACATCCAGGCCAAACGGCGTGAATGCATAACCATGCGCCCACCGGTTCACAGTAATGCCCTCAATATCTCGCGCAGGATCGAAGCCGGCCCCGCCCAGCATCCCCGTCAGTTGCTCGCGAATTTTACGTTCGAACACGCTGTACGGTGTCTGCAGAAGCTCCGCGCGCCCCGCGCGATTCTGGTCTCGCACCGGCAAACCCGGTTTGCATGGCGTGCGCAGCATGAAGAGCACAGCGGGCTCCTCCGGCCTGGTCGGAAACTGATACTTGCCCAGGCTCACCGGAAAGTCCAGCGCCGTGTACGTGTGATATCCCCCGGGCGCCACAATCTGGTGAATCCCCAGCCTCTCGAACGCGGTCCAATTGCGCAGCGCCACATGCGTGTAAACCAGCGGCGCTTTCACCAGGTACGAAAGCGATTCCTTTTGCGCTTCGGGAAGTTCCGGGCAAATGTAAGGAATCATCACGTTGTAGCAAGCCAGCACGCAGTAATTCCCCTTCACCGTTTTCAGCTTGCCTCCGCGCATGTACGACACTTCAATTTCCTTCGCGGCCTCTTTCGCGCCGAGGTGCTTCACGTTCACCACCGTGCTGTTCAGCCGAATCCTCACGGAATTCCCGGCCCCATCTAGTGCCGCGTAATTCGCCCGCGACGTGACCACATCCTCCATCGTCGACCCGGGAACCGCAGCGGGAATCAACGAACGCACCAGCAACCGCGCCACGGAAGCATTTCCGTCCGGAAAATGAAAAATGTAAGGCTCTTCTTTTTCGTGTTCCGGAAATCCCAACCCATCGAATCCCGGATAAGTGAACGACCCGTAGTCGTCGCCGGCTTCGTAACACGCAAAAGCCGGAACCGCCTCGATCCCCACGCAAAACAGATCGTGCGTAAACGTCTGGAAAAACGGCAGCGCTTCCGGAATCAGGTGGCAGTGGTTGGTCAAATAGTCGGCGTAGCTGATTTTGCTGAGCGTCGCGATTTTCTGCTCGCGCGTCATTCCCGGCAAGTAGTCTTCCTTTTCCGTGTAAACCCGTGCAATATCCTTCTTCACGGCGTCGGAAAGCGGCGCCTTCGCCAGAAATTCCGGCCACGGCGTGGCTTTCATCCCGGTCAACAGGCGGTCTTCGCCGAACGTTTCCTTGTCGAAGAAAACCGCGGTGCCCCGCTCCGCATAAAGTTTCGTATCGTACGCCTTGTAAAACTTCTGCGTCTCGATCCCGATCTCTTTCAACAGGGTCTTCGCTTCCGCGCTATACCTGCCCGGGCTTTCGATTGATTGCGTGCCGCCATAGGAAAGCACCATTCGGCCGCCCGCCTGGAACTCATTGCGCTTGGCGTGGCCGCCGAAATCGTCATGATTGTCCAGAATCAGGATTTTCGCGCTGCTCCCCGCCTTTTGCCGAAACCGATGCGCCGTTGCAAGCCCGCTGATGCCTCCCCCCACAATCACCAAATCGTAGGTCTCTCCGGTGTTGACGGCATCGCCGAGAGAGCTTGCCGATTCGCCGTCCCGCATCCGGTGGGCGAAGCTGAACGATCCATCATGATTGCCGCGAATACCCATCCGGGCCGGCGGATAATAGTCGGGGGCTTTTTCAGGCGCGAATTCGTCGAAAGCCGCCGCGGCGAAAAGCTGCTCTGCGCCAATCGCCCCGCCGAGAATCGTGGCGCCCGTTCCCATCGCCACACCGTTCAGAAAATCACGCCGGGTGATCTCGCGATTCATCCCCAGCTCGCGGTCATTCTTCTCCCCGCCGACCTTCTCGTCGTCCATGCAGTCCCCCAGGCGATCCTACGGTTGCTAAGTATACCGCGATAAGAAAATCCCTACACAATTCTAGTAAGGTTGCGACGTTTCTCCCCAAGTAGCGGCGAACTTCAGCTCGCCCATTCCGAACGACACTGCAATCCATCCCCCCATCACTTCGAATTCCCGTCCTTCACTGCTACCCTGTTACCAGTTTCGAATCGCTTCCCCATGCAACCACAACCCGACACCCAGGACGAAAAGGAAACCGGCCGCCTCGAAGCTTTCAGCGACGGCGTCTTCGCCATCGCCATCACCCTGCTCGTCCTAGAACTAAAAGTCCCTTCCATCCCGCCGGCCGGCGCAACCCCTGCCGCGCTCGGCAAGGCGCTGCTCCAGATTTGGCCCAGCTATTTCGCCTTGGTCACCAGTTTCTTCACCATCCTCATCATGTGGATGCATCACCACGCCATCCTGCGCAATGTTCATCGCACCGATTCGCGCCTGCATTTCAGCAATGGCTGCCTGCTGCTTCTCATCACCTTTGTTCCCTACCCTACTTCCGTCCTCGCCGCCTACCTGCAAACGCCCGCCGCAAAAATGGCCGCGGCGTTTTACGCCGGCACCTTCGTTCTGGTCGCGCTCTGCTTTTCGCTGTTTATTTACGGCGCCTTCCGCCCGCACTTGCTCTCGCGCAACGCGTCCGCAAAATTTATCGAAACCACGCACCGCAACTATCGTCTCGGCCCGCCGCTCTATCTGCTCGCCACGCTCGCGGCGTTCATCGACGCAAGGCTCTGCCTGGGGATCTGCACTGTGCTGTGGATTTATTGGGCGGCCGTGATTCGAGACACTGGCGACGCGTAAGCGGAAGCCAGCTTTACCGGTAAGTGGTGACCAATTCCCCGTTTTCAATGTGCAGATCGGAAACATCCGATGGCAACCTGAGCTTCTCGCGGTTTACCGGCGATTCCATTAATTGCCTCACCGCGCTTACCAGCGCCGACTGCGGAATCGGCAGCGATCCGATGTGGCCGCTGACCGGTTCAAATTTAAGATATCCGTCGGCCGCTCCCAGTCTTCCCACCAGGTCCAGGCTCATCTCTTTCCCATGAAGATCAAAGACCAGATAGGCGTGAACCTGGTCGCCTTCCATCTGCACCTTGAGGTCTTTCACTGACGAGCGCGCCTCCTCCACATCGGCCGCACTTGGCACTCCTTCTCCGCCATCCTGCTTGGGCGCCGGTGACGGCGGCAATAGATCCAGGTGGCTGTTCAAATAGGAGTTCAGCTCGCTCTCGTCAAGGCGCAGCGTGGCAGGTTGGCCCTGGGAAACGCTCTGCTCAACCTGCGAAACTTTTTGTTCCGCGCTCGCTGCGGCTTCCGGCGTGGAAACCACCGCAGGCGGAGCCGTTTTGTGCAGCAACAGAATCAACGTGACGACGGTGGCCAGATACGTGGACCAGCGCAGGAGTCGAAATACCCACCGCAACACGCCCACCTTCGGCTCCACAATCGGCGGCAGCGGCTCCAGAATTACAGGCAGTTTGGGAAATTGCTCGGCCATAGACGGACAGTCCGAATTACGTTCAATATATTTGACGCCTTTATCCCGCGCCTGGTTTCAACCCTAGTCCCTGGAAAAGGTCGCGGCAACTCCTTCCCGCCGCAAGGAGGCCAATTCGGCACCTGTGCGTCTCTCCAGCGCGTGGGATACTGGTTCGCACCGGAGGAATTCTGCCTTGGCAACCGAAGCGGTCATCACAAAAACGACAACAGCCGACAGCAAGCATCTGCCCGCGTATCTCGCGCTGTTCGGTGGTGTCGTCTGCATTGCCTGGTCCGCAATTTTTGTTCGCTGGACCGACATCCCCGGACCGGCTTCTGCCTTTTACCGCATGCTGATCCCCGCCATGGTCCTCCTGCCGACATTTTTCTTCGACCGCCGCAAGCCATCGCTGGATGCCCGCACCCTGGGCATCATCGCCTTCGGCGGCCTTTTCTTCGCCTTCGATCTGGCCTTTTACAACACCGGAATCCTTCAGACTTCTGCCGCCAACGCCACCTTGCTCGGCAACAACACTCCCATTTTTGTCGGACTCCTCAGTTGGCTGGTTTTTCGCCAGCGCCCCGCGCGGGCCTTCTGGCTCGGCCTCATGCTGGCCATCGCTGGCGCGGCCGTCATCCTGTGGGCCGACCTCGCGCACCACGCGCGTATCGGCTTGGGCGACCTGGAAGCGCTCGCCGCCTCCGCGTGCTTTGCTGTCTACCTCATGGTCACCGAAAAAATCCGCAACTCCACCGGCACGCTCGCGTTCCTGCGCTTGGCGATGATTTCCAGCACCATCGCCCTCCTGCTGATGAATCTCGCCATGGGCATCTCCTTGCGCGTACCCCACGGCCGCACCATTTGGGCCGTCCTCGGCCTCGGCCTCATCTCCCAACTCGGTGGCTATCTGTTTCTCACCTATGCGCTCGGCCATCTGCCCGCCACGCTCACTTCCATCAGCCTTCTCACGCAAGGTCCTTTGACCGCCGCGATGGCCGCCGTTCTCCTCGGCGAACCTCTCAGCCTCGCGCAAATCCTCGGCGGCGTGCTCGTCCTCGCCGGCGTAGCTCTCGCCCACCGCCAGCGCCATCCGGAAGACGAGTGCAACGTCTGATTTCTTTTCCGCAGTCTGCCTAAGATGGATACTTCTTCAAATCGTCAACGCTAAGCCGCTTGCCACTATCCCAAACACAGGTAACATTGGGGACGAACAGATTTCCTCCGCTCAGCCGATAACCAGAAAGGGTCCACCGTGCGCCTATCACTCTCCGCGCTTTTCGCCCTTTGTCTCGCGTGCATCTGCCTCGCCCAGGAAACGCCAGCGCCTCCGCCTCCCTCCGCTGCCTCCTCCTCGGAAGCAAAACCTTCACCCTCTTCTCGCCCCAAAATCGGTGTAGCCCTCGAAGGCGGCGGCGCGCTTGGGGAAGCCCACGTCGGCGTTCTGAAATGGTTTGAAGAGCACCACATTCCCATCGACTACCTTGCCGGCACCAGCATGGGCGGCCTCGTTGGCGGTTTCTACGCCACCGGCAAGTCCGCCGATAATTTGCAGCAAATCCTCCTCACCGCCAATTGGCCCTTGCCTTCTGGCGGAGGCACTCCCTACGAAGACCTCTCCTTCCGACGCAAAGAAGACGCCCGCACCGTCCCCAATTCCGTTCAGGTCGGCCTGAAACACGGCGCCGCACTCCCTCCCGGACTCAACACCGGCCACCAGATCAATCTCCTCATCGACCGCGATACCATCGAATTCTCCAACATTCCTTCCTTCGACCATCTCCCGATTCCCTTTCGCTGCGTTTCCACCGAACTGATTTCCGGCAAGTCTTACGTCTTCCAGAGCGGCTCTCTTTCCGATGCCATGCGCGCCACGATTTCCATTCCCGGCGTCTTCGCTCCCGTCCGCCAGGGCGACAAAATCTTTGTCGACGGCGGTCTTGTCGACAATCTCCCTACCGATGTCGTCCGCAATATGGGCGCCGACGTGGTTATCGCCGTTCACCTGCAACTCTCGCCGGCCACCGCAAAAGAAATTCAGGGCGCATTTTCCGTCCTGGGCCGCTCGGTAGCGCTGGTGATCGCCGAAACCGAAATTCGCGGCATGGCCGGCGCCGACCTGATCGTCAACGCCAACGTGGCGGAATTCTCCTCCACTGACTATCAGAAAACGGAACAACTCATCCAGCGCGGTTACGACGCCGCCCAGGAAAAGGCCCAAATCCTGAAAGCCTACTCGCTCGACGATGTCGCCTGGGCCGAATATCTCCAGCAGAAAAATTCCCGCATGCGCCGCGCGCCGGGGGTACCCGAATTTGTGCGCGTCGAGGGTGTGGATCCCGAGGGCCAAAAGAATATCGAGCACCTGTTGAAGAATTTTGTCGGCAAGCCCCTGGACACCAAATCGCTCGATCAAGTCCTCACCCGGCTTACCGGCATTGGCCGCTACGACAGCATCACCTATTCCGTCGTCAACGACGGAAACCACAACGGCCTCTCCATTCGCGTGCACGAAAAAACTTATGCGCCGCCTTTCCTCCTACCCTTCGTCGAAATCAACGGCAGCGAGCCGCAGGACGTCGATTTCACCATGGGCGCACGCATCACCGCGATGGATGTCTTGGGCTACCGCTCTGAGTGGCGCACTGATCTGCATTTTGGCGCAACCTACGGCATTGCTTCCGAGCTCTACCGTCCATTCCAGCCTCTCGGGAAATGGTTTTTCTCGCCTTACGTGGACGCGAGCCAAACCAATTTCAAGGTCTACAAAAATTCCGACCCCCGCGCCATCTACCGCCTCGATAACATTCTCACCGGCGTTGATCTCGGCTATTCCCTCAGCCGCTTCAACGAAATCCGCGTCGGTTACGGCGTCGGCTACCAGGACTATGCCCTGCGCCTCGGCGCCCCCGACTTCCCTTCCACTAACGGCCGCGTCGGCTCCTTCCACGCTCGCTATATCCTCGATCACACCAATGAAGCCGTCATCCCCACGCGCGGCGTCTACCTCAAAACCAGTTTCGAGTGGTTCGACACCACTCCCATCTCCACCACCGCGTACCCCTCGCTCGAACTCCTCGTCCAATACTTTCAGCCCGTCAGCTCGCACGGCTCGCTCTTCTTCACCGCCAACGGCGCCTCCACCTTCGGCCGCTCTTCACCTGGCGCTCCGATCTATTTTCTCGGCGGAGTCGGCCGCCTCAGCGCCTACGGCCTTAACGAACTCATCGGCAACCAATTTTTCATTGGCCGCACCGGCTACCTCCACAAAGTCTTCACTCTGCCCACGTTCGTCGGCAAACAGGTCTACCTCACAGGCTTTGCCGAAGTCGGCAAAATGTATGGCGACCCCTTCGGCGCCCCGAAACTTTCCGGGGACTTCGCCGGCGGCGTCCTCGCCGAAACCTTCTTCGGTCCCATCCTCATCGGCGGCAGCATCGGCGACACCGGCCACCAAAAATGGTTTTTCCAACTCGGCCGCGTCTTCTAAACCGCCGCCAGCCACTCTCGCCAAATCCATCTGTAATCCGGCGGCCGCATTCGCAAAGCGCGATCCGAGCCCCCGATTTCAATTAGAAATACTGCATTCATCGTTGGTTAATCTCCCGCAAGTATAACCACTCCCTCTTACCTCGCTTTGCATACTTGGGTTTCACCTTGGCACCACCCGGGACACACTTTCGTTTCATGAAGGACCGATATGGCAACCACAACCTCCACCCCTCCACTCGGCATACACGAAAAGCTCAATCGCGCCCCCAGCCGCATCGGAATCCTCATCTTCGGCGGCGTGATGATCCTCGGGTTGGTCTTCATTGGAGCCAGCATCGCGCGCGACCTCGGCAATATCAGCCTGGGTTCCGCTTGGCCCTACGTCCTGCTGGGCGTAGCCCTTCTCGTCGCCCTCGCGTTCGAATTTGTGAACGGCTTCCACGACACCGCGAACGCCGTAGCCACCGTCATCTACACCCACTCGCTGGACCCCAACATTGCCGTCGTCTGGTCCGGTTTCTGGAACTTTTTCGGCGTCGTCACCTCCACCGGCGCCGTGGCCTTCGGCATCGTGTCGCTCCTGCCGGTGGAATTAATCCTCCAGGTCGGCAGCAACGCGGGGTTCGCCATGGTCTTTGCTTTGCTCATCGCCGCGATCCTCTGGAACCTGGGCACCTGGTGGTTTGGGCTTCCCGCTTCGAGTTCCCACACACTCATTGGTTCCATCATCGGCGTCGGTATCGCCAACCAACTGATGAGCGTGAAGTCGGGAACCAGTGGCGTCGATTGGGCGCAGGCCCTGAACATCGGCAAGTCCCTTCTGCTCTCCCCGATTTTTGGTTTCATTCTCGCCGCCTGCTTGCTCCTGGTGATGAAGACGGTGATTAAAGACAAGCGGCTATACGAAGCCCCGCAGGGCACGGAGCCTCCCCCGTTCTGGATTCGCGGCCTGCTGATCCTTACCTGCACCGGCGTGAGTTTCTTCCACGGCTCCAACGACGGCCAAAAAGGCATGGGCCTCATCATGCTGATCTTGATCGGCACGGTTCCCACCACCTATGCGTTGAACCATGCGGTCACTCCCCGGCAGACCGAGGATTTTATCGCCGTGTCACGTCAGGCGGCGGACACCGTGGGCAAATACGTCGTGCCCTCCGCGGTCGTCGGCGACCCGCGCGACGACGTCACAGACTACATCCGTACGAAAGACTTCAAGCCCGGCACCATGCTGGCCCTGCGCGTCCTCATCAACGATATCGGCACCGAAATGTCGCAGTTCAAGCAGCTCGCCGCTGTTCCTCGCGAGCACGTCCGCAACTTCCGCAACGACATGTACCTGGTCAGCGAAGCGTTGCGGCTGATGCAGAAGTCCGGCAAACCGCAATTCGCCGCCGCTGACGTCGCGGTCCTCAAGAATTACAAGAGCCACATCGACAGAGCCACGCGTTTCATCCCTCTGTGGGTAAAAGTCGCCGTGGCCCTGGCGCTTGGGCTCGGCACCATGATCGGCTGGAAGCGCATCGTCGTCACCGTCGGCGAAAAAATCGGCAAGAACCACCTCACCTACGCTCAGGGGGCCGCAGCCGAGATCACGGCCATGGCCACGATTGGCGCTGCCGATGGCTTGGGCCTCCCTGTCAGTACCACGCACGTCTTATCGTCGGGTGTTGCCGGAACAATGCTGGCCAACTCTTCCGGCTTGCAGATGGGCACCGTGCGTAATCTGCTCCTCGCATGGGTGCTGACGTTGCCCGCCGCGATGACTCTTTCCGGCCTCCTCTTCTACGCCTTCCGCACCATGTTCAAAGGCTGACGCCGGTAGCACAGACTTCAGTCTGTGTTCTTGGGGTTCTTCGAGGTCCGTAGGGCCCTCCGACCGTGGCGGGCCGCTCTCCCTTGGGAACGCCAGCTCTGCTCCATCTCGCGGGTTCTGCGGGATGATTCTCCCGAATGGCGTTTTCCCCTCTTTCTCCCCCAGCCTCTTCTCCCGGTTCCCCCCACGCAAAACCGCCCCCAGGTCGCACAGACTTCAGTCTGTGTTCTTGGGTTCTCCTACGCTCGTAGGGCCCGCCTTCCGAGGCGGGCCGCTCACACTGCACTCTCGCACCAGAATTTCCCTTTCGCCTACCCTCTCCGACCGGTTCCCCCCACGCAAAACCGTCCTTCCGTACAGTAGTCGCTCCCCACCCCGAATGTTACAAAGGGTCTAGATGAGGTCCTCACTATGAAGAGACTCCTTTTGGTTGTTTGCTTCGCACTCGCGCTTGGCGCGCTCGGTCCGGTTTCGGCTGCCAGCACAGGCACCATCTGGCCCCTTCACCGTCACCACAAAGACAAGGCCCCCGCCGCTGCTAAGGTAGAGAAACCTAAGAAGAGCCAGTCCGACAGCGGCAAGAGATCTCTGTTCCACCGCGGAAAATCCCAGGATAACGCCCGCGCAGAGTCCGCGCGCGCCGAAGCCGGCGTTTCCCCCGGCCCCAAGTCCGTGGGCTGGCGTCACCAGACCCCCGGCCCAGCCGGCGCCGGCGCTAAGTAGCGCCGCCCCGCAATTCTCTTACTGGGTGACGCACCTTTGTGATTTTCAAGGGTGCGGATTTTGACGTTTGCGTGCGCCTCTGTACGGCGAGGAGGTTTCTCCGACCCCCTCCAAAGCGCCGGAGGCGCGACAGGGACCCCAGACATAATTTCTAAGCCCCGTCGGGGCGACAGATCCCCCAGGCGAGCGGCGTACACGCGACGCACTAAGTCGAATTTGGGTGCCGCACCCTGCGCCTTTCAGGGTGCGGGTTTTGACTTTTCTTTTTCCCCGCATTTTGGTTCTGAATCTGCGCCACCCGATCTCCTGGGCGGATTTAAAAATGCACACGTTGGCGGGTGACCCGCCCTACCAACCGCTAGCGAGCCTCACTCCAATTTTTCCCACACCAATGTCCGCACCGTTGTCTTCCCGGTAGCCGGGTCCGCCGAAGGCTCCGTAGTAAGCGTAATGTGCTTCCCTTCCATCTCGTAACTTCGCACCTGGTCCGTCCCCGTACGAGACTGGTCCCAGGATATTTCGACGTGGTGCACCACGATCTTGGCTTGCGTGTCGATCGTATACGTCCCGGCATACGCCAGCATACTCGTCAGCAACGCCTGCGCTTCCCCAGGAGTAGCCACCGCCCCCGCGGGTTTCCTGCGGTCACCGCCAACAATCATCACCATCATCCGCCCGTCCCGCCCATAGTTGATGTACCCGGACGGATGCGCCCCCATAACGTCAGACTTCGCCCCCGACGCAACTTCCTCCCTCACATACGAAACCAGCTTCCAAGTCCCCAAAATTTCCTGCTGCACAGAATTCGCCTGCTCCGTCTCCGCCGAACCGTGCCATGCAAAACCAAGCACCACGGCAACGACCAATAGGATCGCTCGCTTCATTGCACTAATCTCCTCTCATCCCGCAATAGCTCCGCACTCCGCTTCTGATGAGATCGTTTCGGGAGATGTAAAGAGTAGTTCATCGGAGTAGACCGTTGAAAGCCGAGCGGCGGTCGAAGAGGAGGCCGCGGCGGGCATCCAAGCGGCCCTTGACATCTATATGTTTATAAGTATATTTATATGGCCATGGCAGAGGCGCGGAAGCCCGTCCGGTGGATTGGAACTTCCCTCAGGGATTTGCGCTCTTTCCCCAGTCCGGTCAGGATCGACATCGGACACGCACTTTTTACAGCCCAGGAGGGCAAGACCGATCCCGCCGCCAAGCCACTAAAAGGCTTCGGCGGTGCCAGCGTGCTCGAAATTGTGGTTTCACATCATGGTGATGCGTGGCGGGCCGTTTACACGGTGCGCTTCCAGGATGCCATCTATGTTTTGCACGTATTTCGGAAGAAATCCACGAAAGGCATTGCCGAACCGGCGAAGGAAATCGATTTGATTAAACAGCGGCTCGTCGCAGCCGAGCGGGACTATCGAGAAAGGCAGAACTAAAATGAACACCAAAGCCAGAAAAACACGCAAGCGCATCGCCCGCGTAACCGAGGGCAGCGGAAACGTCTTCGCAGACCTTGGCCTTCCCAATCCCGAGCAGGAACTCCTCAAGGCCCACCTCACCCTGCAAATCTATTCCATCCTCAAGGACAGCGGCATGACACAGGTCGAAATCGCCAAAATCCTCGGCGTGCAGCAGCCTCAGGTCTCTTTGCTGATGCGCAACCGCGCGGGAAACTTCTCGGTTGGACGCCTCATCGAGTTCCTCACGGCTTTGCGCCACGACGTTGAAATCACCGTCCGCCCCAGCCGCAAGGACCATGGCGCACTCTCCGTCGTTTCCGAATGAACGAATATCCGTAATGAGCGGATCGCTTCCTGATTACTGATTAGCTCCGCGCAACGCCCGCCGCCGACTCACGCGATCGTGTTCCGCCGAAACGCAAGCATCAGGATCCCGAACGCCAGCAAACCCGTGGTCGCCAACTGAAGGCTGCTGGGTTCCGGGGTTCCAATCGTGAAGTTGATATGGTTGCTGTCCGCCGGCCGGGTTGCGCCCAAATTGGTAATCGCGCATCCGGAGTCATTGGTCGGCAACCCCGTGCAATCCGGCCAGCCGATGAACACCCCGTCCAAACCGGCGCCCGTTGCCTGGAAGGTCGCTGTCGCGATGATCGGGTCCGTCTGGAAGTCGCTAAAAACCCCCGGAGCGAAAGTGAAGGAGAGCAGATTCATTGTCCCCTGGGAAAAGAGGTCCCAGAAAATATGAATATCCGGGTAGCTAGAGAAGGACTCGGACACCGTATCGGTGGTGCTGGCAAATACATCGAACGTGATCACATCGCCGACCAGGACATTTGACAGGTCGGTGCCCGACGCCGCTGCAATGGTGATGATGGTGTCTGCGTGGGCGGGCAACGAGCAAGCCAGGGCAAGAATCAGCAGGGAAACCACAGGAAGGAATTTCGGACTATTTTTCATCTTGTCTACTCCTTATTAGCTGAACTGGGTATTGTCCTCCTTGGGACGCAGAAAGCTCTGCTTTACTAGCATGCGCAGCGCCCCGCGCGCGGCTGACTGAGTAAAACGACTGCGGTGGCATGGCATTGAAAACAGAGCGGTTTACGCTCCCAAAAGGGTGCATTCCACAAATGCCAGGGTCGAGGGACATGCAGCCCTTTTCACATATACGGAAGCATAAGTATCGATTTGTGCAGCGCTTTGGCAGAGGGGGACAGAAGGGAGGTTTTCTATTCGGACGAGGTGGACCGGCTTCCCTCCCACAACCCGGCGGGTGGCCCGGGTTCCGTTTTTGGTTACTTATGTGGAGATGGGTCGGCTAAGAACTGGCCAACATCCGGGTGGAACTTGAGTCCGCTCTCATCCATTCTCGAATGTTTTAGTTTGGGCTTGGGTCCACGATGCTATTTTTCCTATTTTGTCGATCCCCTCGATCAGCGAACTCGTGTGATGTCCTGCACCCAGTTTGTCTCCCAGGTCTTGCCCTCGTCTGGCGAGTCCGCTTGCTCCCAGTGGCCCGATGTCGGAGTGATGTTGGACCAGATGAAGCGCGCCCGAACTCGCTTTCCCTTGACCGTATCATACCCATAGAAAGTGCCCACGCCATTGTGGAAGCCTCCAATCATCGGCGGATCCAATGGTTCGGATGGTGTCCTGCTGTCGAGCCACCAGATTGACCACTGCTGGGTCTTCGGGTCGAACGACCGCAGAGCGACACCGCGATAGGGAGCACCGGGAACGCTGAGCACTGTATCGTCCAGATTGCTATAACCCCCCATAATCGGTTGACTCACCAATGTGCCTTCGAATTCGATCCACTCGTGATTATTGGCGAGTCGCTGCTTCAGCTTTCGATGATGGGCCTGCCATTTACCAACCAGGAAGTCGAAGTCGTGAAGACCGGGGACTGCACTGTCTGTCTGATTCATCCCGGGGCTCGAATCCTGGTGCGATTGTGCGGTCAACTGTCCAGGCGCTGCCAGCCACAGACTTAGCAGCGCGATCATGACTGAAAGGCGATGAATACTCACGATGCCCCCTTTTGAATTGCGGCGGTAGCCAATTCTCAACAATGCTTGAACTCCATTTCGCCGATACGCGTTCATCGTCCCCTCCGGAATCAGACTGAACTAATGCCACCCTCTCAGATTGACTCAGCTCTTGGTATTTGTGTCTACCCACTTTCCATGGAACTCTCGATACAACTTTCAAAGAAAAACGAACCTCTGTCCCGGCGGGTGGCCCAGGTTCCGCCTTTTGGTACCTGGGTCTTGGGGTTTCCGCTTCTTCTTCTTCGCTTCCTGATTACTGATTACTGATCGCTGATTACTGATTACCACCCCGGATCAGAGCTTAGCGCTCAGTGTGCATCCGCGGGCGCAGGCGTTCCGTCCGACCAAGTGAGCACCGGAATCATGAACTCAGTTATTGGCTCCGGAGCCCCTTGAAATTGCGGATTCAACAGTACTGGAGAGCCCGGCAGATCCGCTCCCCAGGATTTCGGATCGGTAAGCGGGACGTAAAACATCAGATGCGGAACCCAATGCCCGGCGGAGTCGTTCAGGTATCCTTGTTTCGACAGCATGTAGCACATTGCGCCGGGCTCCAGGGCCGGCAGCCCCTTCGCATCGAAAGCCTTGATACCCTCGACGATCTGAGCTTTGGATAGCCCCGTTAATACCAACTCCGTCCTCTTGAATGTGAGTGGCAGAATGGATCGCACAGCGGGAGGATTGAAACAAATCGGACCTCGCATCTTGGGGTTCCAGAACTCCGGAAAGTCAAACGGAGACATCCACGATCGCTCCACGACACACACGAAACCGTTCTTGCCCTTGACCGCCGTTTCGTACCCATGCCGTCCGAGGACCCTGACCTCGGCATCCCGTGAGATGGATTCCGGGGCAGCGCTCCGCGCCAGGGCTATCTCGGCATTTTGCTCCATCAAGTACTGATCGATCGGCGCCATGTTCGGATACGGGGTTTTGACGTCCTGTGCTCGCGAGTGGCTCACCCCACACAGCACGATAGCCAGCGCGACGGCCCTCAACTCATTCATCGCAACAAGCTTTCGGTTCATTATCAATTTCCTGATGGTTGACATGATGTCCTCTCCTTTGTACGACTTAACCATCCCATTTTCAACAACCTACAGCCCTTGGAGCGCCCCCCCTCCCCATTTTGGCAGAGGTACCTTACACACCGGCCTAAACCTGAAACTGGCGCAGATGATGGTCGAGATGCTGATACGTCAAGGCCGCCCATTCTACCGGAGTCAGCGGTCCGAAAAAGAAGTGCGGTTGGCTGGTGCAGATTGCCGGCCCGCCGGCCGCGAAGCGGTCGATTGTTTCGCTCAGGCGTTGCCTTTCCACGGCGAAATCACGTTCATCGGTCACGAGGCAGCTCTTTTCGGTCTGCGCGTTGCGGCGCATGGGCTCTCCCTTTACCAGCAACGACTTCTTTACCATCGGCCCAAGCAGGCGTCCAATGAAGATTCGCGGCGATGGAGAGATCTTCCCCATCGCCAAGTCCATTGCCGCGGTGCAGTGCGCCAGCGCCTGTGCGGGATTCATTTTGCCCCATTGGCGCCGGCTATCCGGCTGCAAGCGCGCCAGCCGCTGCTTCACTTCTTCCACCCTCGCCGCTTCAAAGAGATTTTTCATCTGGGAAGCCCTCCCCTGTCCGTTGATGGAGTGTTTTCCGCTTTTGAGCCCGCAGGCATCCAGCGTACCTCTAACAGTGAGTCGAATGGGGGCCGCGTCAATCGACAGCCCGGGCGGAAAATTATTGGGGGGAGGCGGCCCGCCTGAGCAGGTGGGCTCTACTAAGGCATCCCGGGGTATAATTTCGCCGCACGAAAAATCCTCGCGGGGTTCCACGCTTGATCGATTCGGGGCTTCCGCATAGCGGAGAGACTTCCTTTGGCGACCCGATTCACACGCGGCAAATTTCTGAAAACTTCCGGCATGGCTTGCCTCGCACTTCCCTTCCTGCGTTCAGGAGGCGCATATGGTTCGGGCTTCCCGACTGCTTCGCCCTTCCGCCTGGCGGTGATCAACGACGAAATCAGCCAGGATTTCGGGCGCGCGTGCGAAGTCGTAGCGCGGGAATTCGGTATGTCCTGGATCGAGCTGCGCGGGATGTGGAACAAAAACCTTCTCGCCCTGGACGCCACCGAACTTGCCGAAGCCAAACGCGTCCTCGCCAAGTACGAATTGCGCGTCACCGATATCGCCAGCCCGCTCTTCAAAGTGGATTGGCCCGGCGCTCCGGCATCGAAATTCAGCCCTAAGAGCGACAAATTTCACGCCGACTTCGGCTTCGCCCAGCAGGATGATGTGCTCCGCCGCAGCATCGAGCTGGCCGGCGAGTTTCAGACCGACCGCGTGCGCTGCTTCGATTTCTGGCGCCTGGACGATCCAGCGCCGTACCGGAAAGCGATCAACGAAAAATTGCGCGATGCCGCGGCTGTGGCGGGGAAAGCCGGAATCAAGCTCGCGCTCGAGAACGAAATGACCTGCAACACGGCCACCGCGGCGGAAGCGGCCCAAGTGCTTGGGGCGATTCCCGATGCAAATTTGCTGCTCAATTGGGATCCGGGAAACGCGGCCGCCGCCGGCGAAACGCCTTACCCCGACGGCTATCGCCTGTTGCCGAAGGGACGCATCGGCCACTGCCACTGCAAGGACGTGACCCGCAAGCCCGATGGCGGCTACGAATGGGCGGCCATGGGCAGCGGCATCATAGATTGGGTGGGGCAATTTCGCGCCCTGCGCGAAGACGGCTATCGCCTGGCCGCCAGCCTGGAAACGCACTGGCACGGCGGAACACCGGAAGAGTCCACGCGGCAAAGCTGGGCCGGAATGCAGAAGGAATTGCACGCGGCGGGAGATTTGTAACGGTACGATTCCGCCAATTCAAAAATCAAGCGCCTTAGAGAGGCAATTCCTCAGCGGTGGGGAAATGATGCTGCTCGCGCCCGACTTTGCCGTCATATTTGGTGGTCATTTTGAAGAGCTCATAGCGTCCGTCAGCGGCAAATTGGCGGCATTGGTCGCGCAACTCTTTCAATTCGGCGGCCGTGAACGGCTGGAAATTCGTGGCCACAGCAAGGTTCTGATCGAGAACTTCCATCGAATCGATGCCGCTGATCGTTGTCGCAACCGGCAAACTCATGGCGTAGCGCAATCCCTGCTGCGCGGTTATGCCTCCGTGCCGCACCATTTCCCCGCTGCCGCCCAGGCTTTTCATTCCGAGCACGGCGATACCGCGGCCCGTGGCCTCCGGCAAAACTCGCGCCTCAAAACTGCGGAAAGTGGCGTCGAAACAGTTCAGGGGCATTTGCACGGTGTCGAACGGAAAATCGTGATCCAGCATCCTCAAGTGAATTTCCGGATCCTTGTGCCCGGTGAATCCAACGAACCGCACCTTGCCCTGCTTCTTGGCATCGAGTAAAGCTTCGGCGGCTCCGCCCGGAGCGAAGATCATCTCAGGATCGTTTTCATAGATGACTTCGTGGATTTGCCAAAGATCCAGATGGTCGGTTTGCAGGCGCCGCAGGGATTCCTCCAACATGCGCATCGCCACCTTTTTGTCCCGCCCGTGGGTGCAAACCTTCGTCATCAGGAAAGCGTTCTGCCGCTTCCCTTTCAGCGCTCTTCCAAGCCTCTCTTCGCTGAGGCCGTCGTGATATTCCCAGGCGTTGTCGAAAAAATCGATGCCATGATCCAGCGCCTTAGCCACGATCTCGATCGCAGACTGATCCGAACTCACGGATCCGAGATGGTAGCCGCCAAGTCCTAGCGCCGAAACTTGAACGCCAGTCCGCCCCAATGATTTCTTCGGTACAACGCCTTCGGGGCCTTGCGGTGGAACTGCGTCACTCGCGGAAAGCGCTCGGCTCGGGATAAGCGGGGACGCGCCCATAATTGCGGCTCCCTGCAAAAATTTTCGACGGCTGAGTTCCGGCTCGTTCGAATCCACGGCTCCTCCTTAAAACCTTCTCTCTGGAAAGGGATGGCCCGTATTCTCAGACGAGCCCAGCATGTCTCGGACCTCCGATTGCCGTGTATCGAGCGGGAAACCGTGCGCGAGGCGCGACTCTGGATTGTCGAATCGCAGCGACATCTTGTAGATCTCATATCGCCCGTCGGCCGCGTACGGCTTGCAGCGGTTTCGCAGCTCGTCCATTTCCGCGGCGGTCATCGGTTTGAAATTCCGGGCGATGCGCAGGTTCTGATGCAAAACGTCCAAACTGTCTATGCCCGTAATCGTCGTCGCCACCGGAAGACTCATCGCGTATCGCAAAGCCTCTTCGGCCGTCAGCGCCCCGGACTTGATCGGCTCTCCGTGGCCGCTCAACGGCTTCATGCCCAGTGCCGCAATGCCGCGCCGGTTCAGCTCCGGCAAGACCTGCCGCTCAAAACTTCTGATAAAGCCGTGATCGAACGGATTCAATGGCATCTGAACGGAATCGAAGGGAAATCCCGTCTTCAACATTCCCAAATGCACCATCGGGTTCTGGTGTCCCGTGAATCCCACAAATCGCGCTTTGCCGTCTTTCTTTGCCTTGGTCAACGCCTCCGCGGCTCCATTCGGACGAATGAAGAGCTCGGGATCATTGTCGAAAGCCATGCCGTGGACCTGCCACAAGTCGAGATGGTCGGTTTGCAGCCGACGAAGCGACTCATCGAGCATCTGCAACGCAAGGTTTGCATCTCGCCCGTGGGGACACGTTTTTGTCATGAGGAATACTTTGTCGCGGCGTCCCTTCAGGCCGGCGCCCATCCAGAGCTCAGTCTTGCCTCTGCGGTATTCCCAGCAGTTGTCGTAGAAGGTGATCCCGTTGTCCACGGCCTCCTGAATCAGGCGAACCGCGGTCTTTTCATCGGGTGCGTCGCCCAGATGATGGCCGCCATAGCCAAGAATGGAAACTTTGGCGTCGGCGCGTCCGAATTGACGAAGGGGAATGCTTGCGTTTGATGAGTCTTGCACGATTCGCCTCGATCCAGCTTCGAAGCCCACTTATCCGGATGCTATTGCTGGAATTTAGATGTCGGTTTTCAGAGTGAAGACGCAAATATTACGGGAGCGCCCCAGCGACTCCCGGCGAGCGGCGTCAAATCCCCGTGGGTTGCCACCAATTCCCTGACGAACGAGTTCGGTGCTTGCGCGACTCGAATATATTCCTGGCTTAATGTCACATTTATGTAAATAAATTCAGTTGCTGCAGGCGGGCGATTCTTTTGAAAACTGAACGCGAGGCGCGTGCGTGCAAGCGGCCTGTTTCGCAGTGTTTGATGACATCACTATAGTACAATAAAAAAAACGAGATTATTTTTTGCACGGGGAAATATTTTTAACGGGCGTGCAACGTTTTGGTGCATGTTCCCATCGAACGTACGCGTGGGGTGTAAGATTTTTTCCACTGACTTCAAAAGTGGATCTCGAAAATGGAACGGAGCGGCGGAGAATTTATGATTAACCGTACGATCCGGAGGAAAAACGAACTGCACTATTTTAGTGCATACTGAAAAATAAGAACTTGCCGGGCACGGAGAGTTTGGCAGGCGTCTTGCAATTGATTGGAAAGTTGGCTCGCCTCGTGGTGGGGTCAGGTTTTTTTCCGCCATTCAGTTCTCAGTAAATAAAACCTAGAAGAGGTGTAGCTTGAATTTTTTCAAGGGATGGGTTGGTGTGTTTATAGCCGTCGCATGCCTCAGCGCCCTGCTGGCGGGAACTTCCCGGCCGGCAATGGCGCAAAACGCAACGACGGGAGAAATCGTAGGAACCGTAGTTGATCCGGCGGGAGCAATCGTTCCGGGGGCCAAGATTCACTTGAGGAGCCTTTCGCAGAGCGAAACGCGAGAGACGCAATCAACCAGCACGGGATCGTATCGCTTCTCGCTGCTGTCTCCGGGCAATTATGAGTTGAAGGTGGAAGCGAAGGATTTCGAGAGCCAGATCCGGACGGTGGAGGTGGCGCTGGGGGCGACGAGAACCGTCGACCTGCAGCTTACCATCGGGTCGACTTCGCAAGTGGTGACGGTGACCGAGCAGGCGCCGTTGCTGCAGGCTTCCGACGCGAGCGTGTCCACAACGATCACGGAAAAAACGGTGCAGAACGTGCCGAATCCAGGGAACGACATCACCTATTCGGCGTTGCTGACTGCGGGCACGACGGAAAACACGGCGGGAGGTTTTGGAAACTTTTCCGCGAACGGCGTATCGGCGACCAGCAACCTTTTCGTCGTGAACGGCATGGACTCCAACGATCCCTACCTGAACCTGAACAATTCCGGGGCGACAAACTTGACGTTGGGACAGAACGAAGTGCAGGAAGTGAGCGTGGTGACCAACGGGTATGGCGGCCAGTTTGGCGGCCTGGCGGGTTCCAACGTCAACATTACAACTCGCAGCGGAACGAACGATTTTCACGGCGACCTGAAGTATTACTGGAACGGAAGCGCGCTGAACGCGAACTCCACGTTCAACAATTCCAGCGAAACGCCCCGCTCGTTCGTAAATGCAAACCAATATGGGGGCGATTTCGGCGGCCCGATCATCAAGAACAAGCTCTTCGGGTACTTCAACACGGAAGGGCTGTACCTGGTGATCCCGACCTCAACCAAGACGGTTGTGCCGACGCAGCAGTTTGAGAACGACGTGATTGGGAACTTGCAGCAGCAAGGGCTGACGAATTCCGTCGCGTTTTATCAGAATATTTTCAATCTATACAACAATGCTCCGGGGATCAACCGAGCACAGCCCGGAGGAGGACCGACCGACCCCACGGGATGCCAGACAACGGCGGGTGGCCCGCTTCTTTTCCCTAACTTTGATCCAGCCTTTGGAAATGGGTCGACTTCACCCTGCGCACGATTCTTCTTTTCCAACGTGAACGCGAAGACCCACGAGCAACTGTACTCGTTCCGCATCGATTACAACATCGGAGCGAAAGACACGATCTACGGACGTTACCAGCAGGATAAAGGCGTGCAGTCCACGTTCACGGACCCCATCAACCCGGTGTTTAACGCGGTGAGCAACCAGCCGGAATACCAGGGCCAGATCAACGAGACGCACTTCTTCAGCGGGACCGCGGTGAACCAGTTGGTCGTTTCCGGCCAATGGTATTCGGCGCCGTTCTCGCAGCCGAATCCGCAAGCGGCGTTTCAGGCGTTTCCGACGACGCTGCAGTTTGGCAACGGCCTGTTTACAACCCTCGGAGGACAGGACTTTGCCTTCCCACAAGGGCGCAATGTGACCCAAGCCCAGTTTTCGGACGATTTTTCGAAGAGCCTCAGCCGGCACACGATCAAGGTGGGGCTGAAGTTCCGTAGAAATGACGTTACGGACTCGAGCTTCGGGCAGTTCGCCAACGGACTGATCACCGAGGGAACAACGGCGGATTTCATCTCCGGAGGAATCGGAACGGTGCCGGGCGACACGGGAGCCACGTTGCAGCAGCAATTCGCGCAGAGCAGCGAGCAGAGGTTCACGTTCTGGCAACTGGGCGGATACATCGAGGATGACTACAAAATCCGGCCAAACCTGACGTTGACCTTTGCCTTGCGCATCGACCATGACTCAAATCCTTCGTGCAAGAGCAATTGCTTCTCGAACCTGGTGGAACCGTTCACGACGCTGGTGAATGACCCGACCCTGGGAGGAGCGAACGCGGCCAATGTCCCTTACAACCAAATCATCAACTCCGGGCTGTCGACGGCATTCCGGGACTACACGAAAGTAGAATGGGCGCCGAGGTTCGGGTTTGCGTGGCAGCCCGGTAGGTTCGGAAAGAGCCTGGTAGTGCGCGGAGGGTTTGGCATCTTCTACGATGGGTTCCCCGGGCAACTGGTGGATAACCTGGCAGGAAATGCTCCGAACGTGAGCACTTACTTTGTGAATGGCGGATTCATTACGCCAAACGAAGCCATGGGGCCGGGAAGCCTCTTCACGATTGCGGCGAATTCGAACGCTGCGTTCGTAAACGGATTCCCGCAAGGAATCACGCTGGCGCAGTTGCAGGCCAGCGGCACGCAGTTTTCCGCCCCTTCCTTTAACTACACACCTAATTACAACCCCCTTCCGTACTATGAGAAGTGGAGCCTGGAAATCGAGAAGCAGATTGGGGCGAACACCGCGTTGACCGTGGGTTATGTGGGAAATCACGGACTGCATGAGTCGACGCAGTTCAATAGCGTGAATGCGTTCGCGCCACTGAGTGCTTTTCCCGGCGGTTTCGCCGGGCTTCCGACGTCCGCACCTGACCCCCAATTCGGCCAGGTGAACGGTTTGTACAACAACGCCATTTCCAACTATAACGGGCTGACCGTATCGGTTGTACACCGTTACTCGTCAGGCCAGCTCAGCATTAACTACACCTATAGCCATGCCCTGGACGAAATTTCCAACGGCGGCTTCGCGACGTTTGCGTCCGCCCAATTTGGAGCGACAAACAACTCGATCCAGTTCCCGCAAACTCCGTTTAACTTGCGAGCCAATTACGGGGACGCCGACTACGACATACGGCACCAACTGAACGCGAACTACGTTTGGGAGTTGCCATTGAAGAAGCTGACCTTCGGCCGCGGGCCGGACAGCTTGATGAAGGGCTGGCAGGTTTCCGGAACGGCGTTCGTGCGTTCGGGCTTGCCGTTCACGCCGGTGGATCTGGGCACAAGTTCCGCACTGAACGGATTTGGATACGGCGGCACAGTGTTTGCAACAGCGCTGGGACCGAACACAAATCAAAAGTGCACGGGCATCACCTCAGCCGGGCCCACTTGCATCGGTTCGGGGCTATTTGCAACGTCGCCGAATGGGTTCAGCACGCTCGGAAGAAACACACTGCGCGGGCCGGACTACTTCAACGCCGACTTTTCAATCATGAAGTACATTCAGGTGCCGAAGTGGGAGAAGGCGAAGTTTGGGATTGGAGCGCAGTTTTACAATGTGTTCAATCATGCGAACTACGACCTTCCCATCGCCAACGTAGCTAACACGGGCGGCTTCGGACAAATCATCCGGACGGTATCCGGGCCAACGTCACCATTCGGTTCGGTGCTGGGAGCGGATGCTTCGCCGCGGTTGATACAGTTGAAGGCGCAGTTTACGTTCTAAGCCAAATCAAAACGAGTAGGAAGAGGGGCGGCTTTTGGGCCGCCCCTGTTTTGTTTTGGGGCAAGCAAAGCGCTCGCCTGGGAGGACCATGCGGACTAGGAAAAGGCGCCCGCCTCAGAAGGCGGCCGCTTGTATGTTGGCTGGGCTAGTCGCAGCGGCTGCGGAGGAATCTCAGGGGTGAGACAGGTTGGGCGAGAAAGTGGAGAGCGAACGAGGGAACGTTTGCGAGAGCGCAGAGGCGCATTTTTGTCGGAATAAGAGGCGTTGATTCAGAGATTTGGAGTAGTTAGGTTCTGGGGCAAATCAGAAAATTAGAGGGGACTGTGGTGGGGGGCATGCACGATTTTCCTAACATCTTGAGGTATGCCGGGGGACGGGGCGGCCTGTCCGGCAAAGCAGGAAGGTCGGCAGCACATGAAGAACAATTCCAGGGCGATCCGGGGGATGCTTGCGGGAGCAATCTTGTTGGCGGCAACCGCGGGATTGAGCGCAGCGCAAGAGGTGAGTTTCACCCGCAAAGCGGTGAAGATGGTGGCGGTGCCATATCCCTCCATTTTGAAGAGCAAAGGAATCGGCGGGACGGTGAAGCTGCGGGTGCTGGTGAAGGCGGATGGAACCGTGAAAGACGTGCAGGTGATCGGAGGCAACCCGATCCTCTCAGACTGCTCGGTGAAGGCCGTGAAGCAGTGGGTGTTTGTGGCGGCGGAGAAAGAGGAGAGTATTGAGCTGTCGGTGGCGTTTGATCCGAATTTGAGTTAGGGGAAGAAGATTCGACACAGAGCGCACGGAGCTTCCACAGAGTTCACTGAGAAAAACAAAATGGCCGATCTGGGGATCGGCCATCGATCATCGATGAACGGCCCGCCACACTTCCTTCGTCAGGGCAAGCAGTCGGCGGGCCTGCGCAAGCTCGAAATTCTAGAAGAGGTTCCAGAGGAACTGGTTGTAGACCTCGTGGTGGTATTGAACTTCCGGCGCTTTGACGAAGGTGCCGAGGGCGCGAGGGCAGCGGTCGGCGGAGGCGTGCTTCAGATCGCCGTAACGCGCTTTGACGTCGGCGCCGAGAAGCTTCGTGGTCCAGTCGGCCTTCTGGAAATGATCGATGGCGGTGTAGATGTTGTCGGGGAGATACCGCTCGGCCTGGCGAAGATTCTTGATCTTTGAGGTTTCCCCATCGATGCCAGTTTTGAAAATCGAGTACATGACGAGGTAGGGATTGGAGTCCGGCGAAACTGAGCGGACCTCGACGCGCATGGATTTTTCGTTGCCAATGGGGATGCGGATCATGGAGCCGCGATCGACGGGCGAGGCCTTGATCTGGTTGGGCGCTTCGAAGTGCGGGTCGAGGCGGCGATAGGCGTTGACGCTGGCGTTCAGCAGCAGGCAGATGTCGTTCCCGTGAGTGAGAATGCGGTCAATAAAGGACCAGCCGGCCTTACTGAGTTTTTCCTCTCCCTTGGGATCCCAGAAAAGATTTTTGCCATTCCCGCTGATGGAGACGTTGGTGTGCATGCCGCTGCCGTTGACGCCGACGACGGGCTTCGGGAGGAACGAAGCGGTGAGGCCCATTTTGTTGGCGACCTGGCGGCAGATTAATTTGTAGAGCTGAATCTGGTCGGCGGCGTTGACGACTTCGGAATAGCTGTAGTTGATTTCGAACTGCGAGGGCGCCACTTCCGGGTGGTCTTTTTCATTCTGGAAGCCCATCGCGCGCTGCACTTCGGCGGTGGTGTCAATGAAGGTGCGGAGCGGATCGCCCGGGAGCGAGTGATAGTAGCCGCCGGTGTTGACGTACTCGAATTTGCCGCTTTCGTGATAGTGGCGCTCGGCGTCGGGGCCGTTGAAGAGGAAGCCTTCGATTTCGTTGGCGGCGTTGAGCGTGTAGCCTTCTTTTTTGCTGAGCGATTCGGCGTAGCCCTTGAGGACGCCGCGAATATCGGCGGAGTAGGGCGAGCCATCCTTGTCAATCACTTCCCCGAAAACGAGAACTTTGCCGCTGCCGAAATAATCGGCAGGCGCCCAGTAGAAAGAGCCCCAATCGATGCCGAGGCGCAGGTCGCTTTCGCGCTGGGCTGTGAAGCCACGAATGGAAGAACCGTCGAAGGTGAGGTTGTCCCAGGATTTCAGCAGGAATTTTTTATCGTAATCCAGCATATGGAGGCGGCCTTCGAGGTCGCTGAACAGGACGGTGACGGCCTTGATGCGCTTTTCGTTGGTGAGGTATTTCAGCCGCTCTTCCTGAATTTTGTGGACGGGGGTGCGGTTCTGGCGCTGCTCTTTGGCTTTGAGATTGAGTTCTTCGAGCTCATCGTAGGTGAGTGAAAGAAAATTGCGCAATTCAGTGGACATGAATCTCCTTGATTGGGAGCGCTAAACGCCAGATTGGCAAATTGGGAGTGGACATCACTGACAAGGTAAAGGTAGCGCGAGGGGAAATGCAGCGTCAAATGGAAAAAGGAATTTCCACAAGAGGAAATATGAATGGAATGGATAAGAAAAGTGGATAGGTGGAAAGAGGCGGTTCGAGGGGGTTGAGGATGGGCCCTAGCGAACTGATCTGAGTGGTAAAACATCAGCGGATAATCTTGGTTGAAAAGGCCAAGCGGGAACAGATCTCCCCTTCGACAAGGTCAGGGCATGCCGCACCCCAGAGCGAGACAGTGGTCCGGAGCGTGTTTCGGAGTGGGGCTCGGGGTTGGAGTTGATGCAGGAATGGAAATTTGGGGCGGAGGGTAAGGCCAGTGTTTGCAAGGGGATTTGGGAGAACTGGATTGGCATGCGTCATGCACATAAGGAGGGACAGTTAGTACCCAGCTCTGAGGAGCGATGGGTAAGAATCGATTGCTCTAAAGAGTGTTAGATCGACCCCCCAAGAAAGTACCTCATACCAGCCCGCCAGAAACCCCACGGGCGCCGCGAGTTCACCCTGAGCGACTCGCGACGCCCTTTCCTCCCTCGAAGAGACAATCAGTAATCAGTTATCGGTAATCAGTCGGAAACCAGAAAGATTTAGCGCCTCGACCTGCTGGGTTAGCGGGCGGCCGTTGCAACATTGGTTGGGTCGTTGGAATTGTCCGCCGCAATTACAGAGACGACTAGCGTGCTGTCGAGGCGGGTGAGGAGGCCGGTCTTCTCGGGCATGCTGACTTCCTTGCCCTTGCGAGCGACGACGTAGACGGCGCCGGCCGCGAAGCCAATGCCCATGCCTCGTAGCGCGTTTCCACAAATGGCGCCAATCAAGCTGCCTCCTCCACCCCCGACCGCCAAGCCGAGGGCATCACCTTTATAGTCATGCTTCTGCTGGACGACTTCGCCTTCGGCGATTTTGACGTCGTGGCGCGGAGCGCTGTAGGAATCAACGCGCGGGCGACCAATGGCAACCATGCTCATCTGCACGGGGATTAGGCGGCTGTCAATTTCAATGCTCTTGAAGGCGAGATTCATGTACGCCTGGCCGCGGAAGAGCGAGAAGTTCTTGGCTTTCTGGATGGTGCCGACGACGCCGTGAATGCGGGTGCCGGCTGGAAGAATGATGCGGCTGTCAAAGGAAACGGGTTGAGAGAGAACCGCGATGAAGGGATCGCCTTCGCGGCTGGTGGAACTGCCGACGGGAGTGAGCAGTGTGAGATGAATTTCGGTGCCCTGGATGACTTGGCGAGGTTCCGCGTAAGTAGGGAGAACGGCAGAAACGGCGAGAGCAAATACTAAAACTACGGAGACGACGGATTTCATGAGAATCCTCCTGCTGCACGTGCGTGCAGGTGTCTTTTCCCCGTGACGTGGGGAGACCCCCCGGCGAGGTGGGCTGGCGCTGGCGCGCGGACCTGGCTTCAGCTGCGAGCTGAAGCCAGGCGGTTGGGGAGGAACTCCAACCTGTAGGAAAGGTACGGTAGAGAAGATAAAGGCACAACAGAAAAGAGCGAGGTTTGACGGAGGAGTTAACAAGAGGGATTTCGAACGGCTCCCTCGCCTAGAACATCGATCAAGTCACACCCCTCATCCCGCCTCCGGAAAAGCGGTGTGACGATCGGTTTTCCTATTCAGCAAATCGCGTTGGTTAATCGTGATCTGGGTGTTTGTGGCGCCAGTTCCAGTAATTCTGCTGATTTTTGTGGTTCTGTTTGTCGTACGCACGATAATCCTGGTGCGAGTCGTTGAGATAGCCCCGGTAGGCCTGGTCTTCCTTACTATCCCAATTGTGATAGTCATGATGTCCCGAGTCGTAGACTTTTAGCTGGACGCTGGCTTCCTGGGGAGTTGCAGCGGCTACGACGAACCCGCCTGCCGCAAGAGCAACCACCAGGAAAAGCGAATTTACACATTTGCGTGCTTGGTGCATAGATTGAAACCTCCGGACCGCGATTTCTGGGATCCCGGATTTGAAATCCCAGCAGACTTCATCATGCGTAAATCGGAGGCGCAAAGATGCCCTGTATGGGACACCCCCAGAGAAAAAGTGTCATGCCCTGGATTGAATGTTTCCCTGTAGATGCATTGGCATGCCCGCCGGAGACGCCGCTTCGACGGTTAACTTACCGCGGCGCTCTGCTTCGAGGTCGCCCGCCATCCCTCTGCATTTCCATGCATGATAGCCGCAGTCGGCGCGGCTACGATTGGTGCTCCGGTTCTGGTACGCATTTCGAATCTATTCGATTCCGGAGTTCCCGGCGGCCGATCAGCCCGGGTGACGCCCGCGTTTTGACGCGGAGATGTGTGTGTTAGACTGGAAAGGCATTCGCGATTTGAGTGAATGTCGAATCGTGGAACTTCGGGCTTCGTGCAACGAGGTCCCGCGAACCCCGCCAGGCCCGGAAGGGAGCAACGGTACCGGGTAAGCCGAGTGTGCCGCGGAGACCCCGAAGTTCCTCGATTTGGATTGAAGAAGGTAACCAGCGATCGGTAATCGGTAAGAGGCGATCAGATAACAGTTAGCAGCGAGCAGGAAGCAGTTGGTTGAGTGAATTTCGGCGGTAGATCCCACGAAAATTGATTTGGAATATTTTTGGTTGCGAGAATAGTTTTGCTTCGCACCTGGGTGACTGTGTCCACCTGAAGGTGGACGCTACGTGGGATTTTGGGTTTTGACTTTTGCGGGGCGGGCGCTGAAAATGAAGCCACGATTTGCTGAAACGGCAGAGAAGAAGGCACCTCGACTCGTATGACTTACCAAGTGATTGCGCGGAAGTGGCGGCCGCAGACGTTTGCGGACCTTGTGGGGCAGGAGCATGTGACCGAGACGCTGGCGAACGCGATCAAGAAGGATCGCGTGGCGCATGCTTATATTTTTTCGGGGGCGCGCGGCGTGGGGAAGACAACGGCGGCGCGCATTCTGGCTAAGGCGCTGAATTGCGTGAATGGGCCGACGGCGGAGCCTTGCGGCGTTTGCGATTCGTGCAGGGAGATTGCGGCGGGAAGTTCGCTGGACGTGATTGAGATTGATGCGGCGTCGAACCGCGGCATTGACCAGATTCGTGAATTGCGGGAGATGGTGCGGTACGCGCCTGCGGCCTCGCGGAGCAAAGTGGTGATTCTGGACGAAGCGCACATGCTGACGGGCGAGGCGTCAAACGCGCTGCTGAAAACCTTGGAAGAGCCGCCGGACCGGGTGATCTTTGTGATGGCGACGACGCAGCCGGAGGATTTGGAAGACACGATCCGGTCGAGGTCGCAGCATTTTCATTTCCGAGCGCTGACGTTCAATGAGATTACCGACCGGCTGAAATACATCGCGTCGAAAGAAAATTTGAAAATTGAAGACGGCGCGCTGGCGGTGATTGCGCGGATGGCGGAAGGCAGCATGCGCGACGCGCTTTCGCTGCTGGAGCAGGCGCGAGCGTATTGCGGCGACGAAATAAAGGACCAGGCGGTGCGGGACCTGCTGGGCGTGGTGCCGGAAGACGCGTTGAACGAACTGGTGCAGGCGATTGCGGAGCAATCGGCGGAGCGGGCGCTGGGGCTGGTGCACCGGTTCCAGAAAGAAGGGCGCAACCTGCAGCATTTCTGTCGCGAGGCGATCCGGCACATGCGGAATCTTTTGATCGCGCGGGTTTGCGGCGCGGATTCGGACTTGCTGGCCGCTACGCCGGACCAGCGGCCGGGACTCGCGAAAGCTGCGGCTCTTTTCAGCGAAGAGGATCTCACAAGATACTTTCAGATTTTGTTGCAGACGGATGATTCGCTGCGCCGAGCGATGGATCCGCGCGTGCATCTGGAGATGGGATTGTTGCGGCTGGTGAATGCGGCGCGGCTGGCTCCGCTGGAGGAGTTGTTGGCGGAGGCGAAGGGGGCGAGTGGGAATGGGCCGGGCGGAGGATCTGCGCCGAGAACGGCGGGTACGGGTTCTGTTGCGCCATCGTTCCCTTCCCGACCTGCTACGGCTGGTGCGGCGTCGGGTTTTTCGAGCGTGGCAAGCGCGATTGGACAAAAGGCGCCCGCCCCGGAAGGCGGCCGCTATAAAAGCGAAGAGAAACCCGCTCAGAACGCAAGTTCGTTCGGAGCGAGTGGAGCGGGAGCGGCGGTGGCGCCTGCGTTGGAAATAAAAGAAAACTTCGCGGTTTCAGCTCACGCTAGTGATATTGCTGAGGGCGAGGCGCTGGACCGGAGAAGCGCACAGCCAAGAATGGTTGTGCCACAGGTTGCGGCAGCACCCGCTGCGAAGGAAAAAGTTGTGGAGGTTGCTACAGCGGCATTGGATGCGGCACAGGTGGCGGAGATCAAGGCGGCGATACAGGCGCAACAAAAATTTATCGGGGAGTTGCTGGAGCATTCTTCGCGATGGGAACTGGAAGGCGCGGAATTGCGAATTTATTTTCCAGCGGAGAAGAGCACGTTCGCGGGATTGATCGAAGGGCGGGACACGCTGGAGAAAATACGTAGCGTTTCGGGCAAGGTACTAGGGCGAGCGGTGCGCGTCTGTGCTAAGCTTGAAACTGGAGCGGTGAAGGATGCGAATGCATCGCGAGCCGCAAGCAGCACGCAGGAAATTCGTGCGCAGTTCGAAAACGACCCGATGGTGAAATCGATGTTGCAGCGGTTCGGCGGGAGAATTTCCGAAGTGCGGCGGCAAGGCGAAGAGTAAGCCACACGGCAAAGTGAGGCTGACATGAACATGGAAGTGAACGCCCTACAACAAATGCTTTCGCGCCTTCGGCAGGTGCAGGAAGACTTGCAGCGGCAGGTGAATTCCGTTGCGGTGGAGGCGTCGGCCGGCGGCGGCATGGTGACCGTCAAGATGAACGGCCAGAAGCAAGTGCTGGAAGTAAGGATCGAGCCGGAAGTGTTTGCGGGCAAGGATCAGGAAATGCTGCAGGACCTGGTGCGTGCGGCGGTGAATGAAGCGTCGCGGCGCGTGGATGATGAACTGGCGAACCAGATGAAGAGCCTGGCAGGCGGAATCCCCGGCATGGCGGGAATGAAGATTCCAGGATTGTTTTAAGATTTTATTGGCTGAGGTTAGAAAATCTTCTCTTCGGTAGCAGTCGGCCTTCCCAAGGCGACTCGTTCAAAACATAAATCCTAAGTCTTTGCGACGGCGATTGCCGCCTGAATATCTTCCGGTTTGAGGCTTGGGAAATCACTCAGAATGTCCTGGGCAGAATCACCCTCGGCCAGGCTAGCGAGCACTGTCCGTAATGGCACGCGGGTGCCGGCGAAGACGGGTTCCCTCCCCACAAATGAAGGGATCTCGAATGATTCGTTCCCGCTGGTTCATTGACTTGAATAGGCCCCAGTTCGTTTAAAAGGGGTGGCTGAGGCCTAGTTTTCCAATATTTTCCGCAAGATTTGACCGCGCTAACGTAAAGCTTCGCTGAACTACCGGGGCGATGCTACGGGCGGAAATTGTCGACTAGCATGATGTAGACGAGGGGCTGGTCGAGGAGACAGATCGTCAGAGTGTGGCCGTCTGCGGAGATGCCGAGGGCGGGTGCGCCGTTGTCCGGCTCTTCGTGTTCCACAGGCATTGCTAAAGAGCTGATTTGGGTTGCGAAGGAATAAAAGTAAAGTCCTGCTTTGCCGGGAGCGGGGAGGTCGGCGTAATAGATTCCGTCCGAAGCCACCGCAAAATATCCCCAGCCGCCGACAGGCGGCCCGTCAAACATTTTCACTTCTTCGCCGCCATCAACGGGCACACGCCAGAGTCCCGGCACATCCCGGCCCTTCGCAAAATAAAGAAATTTGCCATCGGGAGAAGGAAGCGCGGCAAAACCACCGTGGTGGGTGATTTGGCTGGCCGAAGTTCCTTCCGGAGTGATCTTCCACACTTCCCATGTGCCGCCGCGATTGGAAGCGAGATAGAGCCACTTGCCATCCGTCGACCAACTGGCGACGCCGTTTTCCGATTCTCCCTGCGTGATCTGGCGAGGCTGACCGCCTTCGGCGTTGATGATGAAAACCTCAGAGTGACCCGCGGGACGCGAGTCGAATGAGATCCACTTGGAATCCGGCGACCAGCGGGGAGTCCCGGTGAGATTTTTTGCGAAATGCGTCAACTGGATGGGATTGGAGCCATCGGCATCCGCGCGCCAGATTTCGTGGTAGCCCGTGCGAGTGGATTGAGAAACGATGTGTTTGCCGTCGGGAGAGTACTGCGGCCCCTCTTCGAGGCCCGTGGAGGAAATGAACTTTTCAAGAGGACGGATGACTTTGTGATCCGGAGCCAGTGAAGCCCGCCAGAGTGAAGAAGAGTAGGTGACGCTGGTATAGGCGAGACGGTTCCCTGTGCGGCTGAGGGCAGGGCGCATGGCCCAGCCGGCGCCGGCGATGGGAAGGCGTTGTGGAGTTCCGCCCTTGGCAGAGATGCGCCAGAGGCTGGTTTGCCCTTGCCGCGAAGAAGCGAAAATCAGCTTGTCACTTTGCGGCGTCCAGGTGATCCCTTGAATCTCCGCGTGATCGAATGTGATCTGCGCGGGAGATCCTCCGGAAAGAGGACGTACGTAAATCTCGCGAACGTCGAGAGTATCCCGCACGAAGGCCAGCGATTTTCCGTCGGGAGAAAAGGCCGGGGTGGTATCCCCGAGTGTGCCGGTTGGAGGAGATGTTATGGGGAGAACTTCGAGAGTGTCGAGCGAAAGAAGAAAAATGCGAGAGGCTTCGCTTGGCGAGGCGCTATCGGAGAACGCCAGAGATTTGCCGTCCACGGACCAATCGAGCGCGTCCACCTTGCGATTGGACTTCACGGTATAAAGTCGGCGTTCCGAGCCTCCGAGCGCTGCGGTGACATAAATGGCGAGATCCTTTTCTTTGTTGTTGAAACGGAAGAAGGCGATGTAGTGGCCGTCGGGTGACCAGACCGGGGCAAATTCGAAGGTGCCTTCCCCGGTGCTGGTCAACTGACGCGGGGAATCAGTTGCGCCGATTTGTGAGACGTAAATGTGGGCGTAGCCGCCTTTTTCTCCGGCCCAGACGAAGGCGACCTGATTGCCGTCGGGAGAGAAGGCCGCGTCGCCTTCGCGGGGGAGACCGTTCAGGGGAGCGATGCGGATTTCGGCGGATTCGCCGGCACTGCGGGCACGCAGGAAGAAAAATACGGCTGCGAGAAGGGCGAGGAATAAGAGGAGCATCGCGGAGGCTGCAAGATTGGTTGAGAGGCGAAGCTTGGCGGTGGTCGGGCCGGCAGAGGGATCGGCAGGTATTATTGCCGGAACTGGAGAAGGAGAAAGAGTTGACGCGTTGGCGGGAGCGACGGCGTGGAGGTGGGCGCGAGGTGCGGCGCTGGCGGAGACCGGGGCAATGAACCGGTAGCCGCGCTTGGGGAGAGTTTCGATGAAGCGGGGGTTGTCGGCTTCGTCGGATAGTGCGTCACGGAGTTTGTTGATGGCGGTGTTGAGGCCATGTTCGAAATCGACGAAGGTGTCTTCGGGCCAGAGGCGCTTCTGGAGCTGCTCGCGGGTGACTACCAGGCCAGGGTGTTCCAAGAGGATGGCGAGGATCTGGAAGGGGCGATCCTGGATTTTCAGGCGAATGCCGGATTTGCGGAGTTCGCCGGAGAGCAGATCGGCTTCGTAGGCGCCGAAACGGACGACGGAGGGAAGCTGGGGCGAGGTGGTCAAGAAGTCTCCTGCTGATAAAGACGAAACTCTAGCACAAAAAGTTTGATCTGGTAGGTATCAATCGCAGTTGAGAAGATCGATTAAGCGTTGCGTTTTCTGCGCTTTGGATGGTGAGGTTTCTTTTCCCTCTGGCTTACCCGGCGTGCATTGTGGGGCGAGCTCGGTTCTGTGAGAGTGGGCGCGTTCCTGAAGAACGGGAACCAAATTCACGCGAGGAGAACGGAAATGAAAAACATCCTGAGGGGCTTGGTGGTCTCTGGATTAGTCATGGTTGGAGGCAGCGCTGGGGTTCTGGCGCAGCAGGCGGATCGGGTGGTGAGGTTTGATGCGCCGTTCGCGTTTCAAGTGGAGAACAACAAGCTACCTGCGGGGGAATACACGGTTCTGGTGCAGGGGGGTTGGTTGCAGATTCAGGGGAAGGACGGGAAGGGCGAGGCACATGCATTGACGATGCCGGTCGTGAGTCGCGGCGAAAAGACTGTGGCGAAGTCGCATGTGGTGTTCCACAACTATCAGGGACGCTATTTCCTGGCGGAGATCTGGGCGTCGGGACAGGAGAAGGGCCGGGAGTTGCTGGAGACGCGAGAGGAGCAGCAATTGGCGAAGCACCAGGAGATGGTCGCGGTGAAACTGCCGCTGAACCAAGCCGGTGCGAAGTAGGACGCGGGGATCGGGAGATCAAACGAGCGTCGAGAAGGACGGGAGTCTGCAGAAGGATTTAGATTCCCGTCTTCGTATCAGATCAAAGTGAGTTCACGGGTTCCGCGCATGCTGGCAGTAGATCAGATTCCGGTGAGGACCTTCCTCAGGCGGTTGGCAGAGTTGCGACGTGTTCGGGCCGCAGCTTCCCGGTGGAATCAATGCTACTTTGCAGTGGCGTCGAACGGCTTCCGGGCAGTGAAGAGCCCATAGACAAAATTCCCGGAGGAATAGCCCGCACGCATGGCCCGGAATGATTGCAGATTCGCGACGAAATCCTTTCCCATTTTCGCGGCAAGTTTCCAAAAGGATTTGTCCCGGAGCACATCCAGGGCGAGGTCCCAGCTTTTCGCGCACTGAAGGGTCAAATCCTGCCGGTGGACGATTTCGAGCCCGCTGGCAATGAGATGGGATTCGTAGTCGTCCATCGTTTCCATTTCAATGAACATGCCGCGCTCGATGGGTTCGATAAACCTGCGTTCCTGGGCGGGGGAAAGGCCGGGTTTCTTGAACCAGTCCGTCAGCGCAAAGAGGCCGCCGGGTTTCAGAAAACGAACGGCGTTGGCAAAGAAACGCGGCCGATCGTGATAGTGGGAGATGGACTCGACGGACCAAAGCAGTTCAAACGGCTGCGGAAAATCCAGGGCTTCGGCGTCCATGAGCAGGAACCGCGCGTCGGACTGTGCGGCGACCGCCGCCTTCCTGGCCATGTCTACCTGCACGGGGGAGATGGTGATGCCCGTCGCGTGAGCCTTGTACTTCCGTGCCAGGTAAATGCTGCTGCCCCCGAACCCACAACCGATATCGAGTACGGTGCAGCCGGCCTGGATATTCGCCAACTCCGCGAGGTGCTCCATAAGCTGGGTTTGCGCCTGTTCTTTCGATTCGTCACCGCGAATCCAATAACCGTGATGAATGTGGTCTCCCCAAAGCGATTGGTAGTAGGGGCTGACAAAATCATAATGCTCGACAATTTTTTGCTTATCGTTGTGCCGTAGCGGCTTGGCCGACTGCTCTCGGACTGGCGACGTGCTCATAGGTTGTGTGCTCGAATGACCGGTCCTTCCAAAAATTTCACGGCACGCCGAGGATACATCAAAAATAGCTGGAGGCTCTCCGAAATATCGAAGCAGTGGGACAGGTTGACTCCCTTCCCTCCTGCGGCCTAAGATTGGCGTTCAGGCGCAAGAACCAAACCGTGGCGCACGGTGTTTAAATGGAGATGGAAAACTCAGGGATCGGCTCCGCCTTGATGGCGATGAGTTTCGGAACCGATTCCAAGCTTAGCTTCCTATTTCGGTGGTTGGCAGTCCTCATGGGCGCGGCAAGCGCGGTTGCTGCATTGCCCGTGGCCATACTTTCTTTCGGATGCGCTGGCGTGGCCATGCTGCTGGGGAAAGTGCGTCCGTTGCGCAGCGGGTATGAGTTTTTCACGCGTGCGTACGAGCGGGCGATCGAGCGGCTCGGAAAAGTAGTTTTGCAGGATCCGCGAGATACCCCCGCGTTACGAGTGATGGTTTCCCTTACGCTTACCGCCGTGCCAATTCTTGCGATCCAACTGATTTTAGGAAAACCTCAATTGCTGCTGGTGCTCGCTTTCTATCTTTCGCTTTACGGCGTCAGGTTCCAGAGGTTTGTAAGAATGTTCAGCGCCAGCCATGTGGAGGCGCACCGGCGCCACGGCTACTTTTCGGAGAAATACGATAAGGTTTTCGGCCGCTACCTTGAATTCTTCCTGGGGTATTTGTATGGGAACGCTCCGGAACTCGGCCGGACGGCTCATGTATGCCTTCACCATCGAGAGAACAGCGGGCCCGACGACACTCGCACCAACATGGGTTACGACCGAACGAGCCGGCTCCATTTCCTGTGGTATCTCTCTGACAACATTTGGACGGTCCTGGGGCTTGCTCCCTACGCGTACTTTAAAGCGAAAGGCGATGAAAAGAACCGGAAACGCATGCTCTGGGGCATGGCGCGGTATTTTGCCTACTTCGCAGCTGTCTTTATCTACGACTGGAGGATTGGGATTTTGTACGTCCTGGTTCCGCTTCTCTGCATGAACTTCATCAACGCAATCACCGCATGGGTGCAGCACGCTTTCTGCGATCCGGAACGTCCCGAGGATTATTTTGCAAATACCGTGACCGTTGTGGATGAGGTGAATTTCCTGAACGAGGGATACCACCTGTGCCATCACCACCGGGCCAGCCTTCATTGGACCGAGATGCCGGTCCATTTTGAGCGGCTTCGGGAGAGGATGAGGGAGGCCGGATCGCTGGTCTTCCGGGACATGGATTTTCTGGGGCTTTTCCTCGAGTTGACTCTCTTTCGCAGAATGGATGTGCTTGCCGAGAAACTTGTCCCTTGGGAGCCGATGAATCACGAGCAGAGATTGGCTTTGCTGGAGAAAAGAACCAGCCTCAGGACTTTTGATTAAGAGAAGGGCCGGGAGTTGCTGGAATCGCGCGAAGAGCAACAGTTGACGAAGAGGCAGGAGACGATGGCGGTGAATTTGCCGCCGAACACTGCCGGTGCGAAGTAGGACGCAATGATGGAGTGGTCTGAAGCGCGTGCAGAGGTACGGGAGCCCGGGCAGCGAAAGAGGTTCCCGTCCTCACCTTCCGGTTATTTTTCTATTTCTTCGACGGGATGAATTTCCCACCAGTGCGTGCCGACTTTGGCATCGTAGCGGGTGATTCCCTTCACTGTGACGGGCCTGCCGACTGGCGGCAAATCGCAAGGAAGCCTGGAAATGCATTTGGCCACGATGCAACGCGCGCGATCCATACCCTCTATTTTGGGATTTTCGCAAATACGGACATCCGTGTCGCCGTCGCTTCCTTTTGCTACCTGGGTGATGAACCCGCTGACCGCGGCGTGGGCAGACATTTTGTCGGACCAGCGATTGGCATCCTCGGCAATCAACTCACCGATGGTTAGTTCAGCGTAGACAATTTTGGCTGATGGCGCCGCCGGCTTTGCTGGGGAGCTTATGGGCTTTGCGGGAGCGGTCGAACTCTTCCTGGAAACAGGCTTGGGCTGTACGTCTTGACCAGCAGCGAGCAAGGGAATCGCGAGTAAGGCGCAGAGCAAGATCCAAAGGTGTTTTCTCATTTTGAACCTCACGAAAGACTTTTGGGGGAAATCCCTGCTTCCATAATAAATACTGGGCGAGGCAGGGCTACGGATCGCAGAGCGGATTGACTCTAAATAGTACCCGGACAAGAGGACAGGAGTGAGATGTCCGCTATCGGGGGTAAGGCGATGCGCGCCTGTACCTGAACATTCGGACAGGTTGTGCCTGATTGGAAACCCGTGCGGGACATTTATCCGCGGACGGGTGATCGCGTCTTATCCTGATTGCATGTACGATCAAAATTCGAGCAAAACGCCGCTAAGGCTGAAAGGCCGGCGCAGCCAGCGGATTGATTTGAGCGTTTCCGTTGTCGTCCACAGGCCCAGGAACGAAGGCCCGCAGTTCTCTGAGAACACGAACACGCTGGTGGTCAGCGCGCACGGCGCGCTGGTGGCCCTGAAGGGCATGGTAGCTCCTAAGCAGAGACTCCTCCTGCAAAACACGGCCAGCGGGGAACAGCAAGAGTGCCGCGTAGTCTCCGTGAATAAGGAACTGACAGGGCCGCCGACGGTTGCAGTGGAATTCGCAAAGCCCGCACCGAGCTTTTGGCGGATTGCGTTTCCGCCTGCGGATTGGGCCACCAGCGGCTAGGTCAGCCATCTGCCAGTGTCAATCTCAAGTCGTCCCGCGTGCACAGTAGTCACTTTCCCGATTGGCGCGTTAACTAAGAGCTGTAGGTGGTAACCTCACTCCTGATTCGGTTAAGATCACCACGACATGCACCCATGCCCTGACAGTGAGTTTGGATGGATTAAGAGCGGACGGGCGACGCCTGCTCCCAGAGCTGGCCAAAACTGGCCAGGGTGCACGTTGTCTGTTCTGCTGCCGCCGAACTTTGAAGCATATGCAAAGATTCTTCATCGGATCACCGCCAATTACAGAAACATTGATAATCCCTATCCCTTCACTGAGAAAGAGATTGCCATTTTGAAGATTCCGCCCTGCCCGGAATTGCGTTCGTTCGTGCAGACCAAGCGTGAAAAAGGGGCGGGCCCCAGGATTCGATGGAATGAAATTGCTGATTTTCTAGGCGTGCCATTCGAGCCACAGATATGCCATAAGTGGTTCCGTGCGAATATGAATGACTCGTCTTGCTGGCCTAGATTTCTATACGGCCCCAATGAAGGTAACTTTGATCAACAAGAACTATCCGAAATGGTGTCAATTCTTCGGCCGTTCGCAGGTGGGCAAGAGTGCTTCATTCGTTTCGCGGAAATCCCCTTGATCGGGACTAACAAGCCGATGCTCTTCGCTGGCGCGCTGGATGAGGTCGTGGAGTTTGGGAAAGAGAACGACTATCAGTTCTCACCTGAATACGTGTGGCCGACTGACAGAAGTTGGTGTGTATGCAGCGACTTCGACTTTACGTTTACCTTCGTTGGCGGCTCGCAAGAACTGATTTCGGCGATTCTGACCAGCAACGAATTTGAAGCATTCCAGATAACTCCCCAGACGCGCATTGATTACCACGCCCCGATGCCAAATCCCTCGCCCAAGCTAAGTAGGTCCCGGTAAGTCGGGCAACTGGAAAGTGAGAAGCCGCCTGGAATTTGCGGAGTGGGGCGGCTTGTGTTAACTAAGGAGCATGGCTGATTTTGCTGCTCCTGTGGAACGACTCATCGATGAACTGAAGCACCTGCCTGGGATTGGGCAGAAGACCGCGCAGAGGCTGGCTTTTTACCTGTTGCGGATTCCGGCGGAAGATGCGCTGGGACTGGCGGACGCGATTCGCGACGCCAAAGAGAAGATTCGGAGCTGCTCGGTTTGCCACAACATTACGGACGCCGATCCGTGCCTTTACTGCACAGGGGCGAACCGCAACAAGCGGACGATCTGCGTGGTGGAAGAGCCGCACAACATTCTGGCAATTGAGAAGACGCGGACGTTCAGCGGGATGTATCACGTGCTGGGCGGGTCGCTGTCGCCTTTGCAGGGGCGCGGGCCGGATCAGCTGAATATCAAGAGCTTGATCGAGCGGCTGAAGGGCGGGGGC
>Ga0210405_10000662_pt1 | contig 43964 bp, 39 predicted proteins | sample IncBWH11MmetaG_FD_155492 | JGI IMG/M metagenome (GOLD analysis project Ga0210405, IMG submission 155492) | Forest soil microbial communities from Barre Woods Harvard Forest LTER site, Petersham, Massachusetts, United States - Inc-BW-H-11-M | ecosystem: Environmental > Terrestrial > Soil >... | reverse complement strand
AACGTCGCGGCGGACTCCAGCGTCCCGGCCGCCGACCAGGCCCATGGTCACGCCGAGGTCGCCAACCCGGCCCTCCAGCTGGCCAGCCTGCTCGGCCTCAACGCCAGTGTGATCTCCTCCGACGCGAGCGTCAGCGGTAGCTGTGGCTCGGGCCTCGCCACGACCGGCACCACCCAACTCCTGAGTGCCCAGGTGAGCGGCCTCGCGGCCTTCGGCCTGACCGTTCCCCCGAACCCGGCGCCCAACACCGAGCTGCTCAACCTGCTCGGGGTGCGTGTGATCCTCAACGAACAGATCGCCGGCGGCGACGGCTCGAGCCAGGCGTCACTCACCGTCAACGCGGTGCACGTCTCTCTCACCAACTCCGTGCTCAGCCTGATCGGCGTGCTGAGCGGCGACATCGTCATCTCGCAATCGCGGGCGGAAGTCGACTGCGGCAGCGTGTTGGTCGAGTAGTCCAGGACACTCGGGCCTTGCCCTGCAGCTGAGGGGTCACGCCCGCCGCCGCCACGCCGGGATGTCGAGCAGGTTCTGGCCCCGGGGCGCTACTTCCCTTTCGCGGCGGCGGCGAGCGAGACCTGCTCGACCGCCTGGCCGCGCGCGACGCCTTCGGCGATGACCTCGGCGTAATAGCGGCTCATGTTGCCGGTGACCGCCGGGGCCACCTTCGCCGGGTCGGGAGTGGCTTCCAGCGGCAGGCCGGCGAAGGCGGCGAGGCCGTCTCCGGCCAGCAGCGGGCGCACCCAGGCCAGGGGCTCGCTGCCGACGTCGGTCACCGCGGCCTGCAGCACCTTGCCCGCCGGGTCGAAGGCCACGGCGATGCCCACCGGGCCGTGCTCGGAGGGGACCCAGAGGAAGATCGCGGAGCCGACCAGGCGCTTCTCGGCGTCGCGGCCGAGATAGACCTTGACGTCCTCGGCCGAGGGGGTCCATTTGGTGCGGCTCTTGATCGCCGCGGCGTCGGCGGGGCTGAAGGCGAGGCTCTGCTCGAAGAACTGGCTGGCGGCGGCGAGGCTCTGCCTGACGAACTCGCCGCGCTTGAGCAGCTGCACGTTCGGGGTGACGTGGGCGGCGGCCGGGGCGGCGCCCAGCGCCGCGGTCGCCGCGACCACGACGACGACGAGGAATTGCAGGCTATGCGTGCGCATCGGGATCTCCTTGTGGACGCCGCCACCAGCACTGCGTCAGGGTGACGGCCAGGACGAAGAGGTAGACGAGGCCCATGCTGAAGCCGCCGGCGATGGCGCAGGCGCCGAACCAGGCGCCCCAGCGCGGCAGCAGGTGCGCGCCCCATAGGCCGCCGAGGTCCAGTAAGGGGGCGGCGAAGGCGGCGAGCACGGCGGCGGTGCGGACCCGCGAGCGCAGCCGTAGGCCGCAGACCAGCAGCGACAGCACGGCGGCGGTGAGCGCGTAGACCGGCACGTGGACGTGGGTGTCCTGCACCAGCAGATCGCGGTTGATCACGTGCTTGGGGCGGTCGAGATTGGCGAGGTCCACGGGGTGCTCCATCGCCATGGTGCCGCAGGCGGCGCACATCGCCATCACGTGCGGGGTCTCGGGCGCCACCGTCGCCGCGGTCGCCGCCGGCGTGAAGGCGGCGAAGTTCTTCACCTCCCAGGCGCCGAACAGATCCGCCACCCCCAGCAGCAGCAGGAAGAGGGTGGCGGCCAGCCTGGCTTCGAACGGACCCTGCGGGAGCTTGCCCATGGTCTTGCCTTCCTGGCGTCCCTAGAACAGGAACACCGTCTGCAAAGTTGCCTGGGAATTATCGCGCCGGCCGCGGCCGTCGACGCTGCCGGCGAAGACCGGCGCCGTCGAGCGGTCGCGGCGCAGGTCAAGACGCAGCACCAGCTCGGGCAGCCGCAGCGAGGAGCGCTCGAGATAGCGGAAGATGCCGTAGAAGCCGCCGCCCACCAGGTACTGCGGCGAGAGCGTGATCTCGCGCAGCACCTGCGGCGTGCCGCTGCGGCCGCCGCCGGCGTCGTCGAAGACGTCGAGGCGCAGGGTCGCCGCCCAATGCGCGTCGAAGCGCAGGTGGGTGAACAGCATCTCGCCGTACCAGCGGGCGAGCCCGCCGTTCACCGCCGAGTGGGGTTCCTGGCCGTAGACCGACTCGCCGCCGACCACCCAGCGCTCCGCGGGTTGCAGCAGCAGGGTGGCGATCACCGCCGTGCGGTCGTCGTTCTCCTGGTTGTCCTTCTCCGGCCCGTAGAGGGCGCCGAGGCCAAGGTGCGCGGCGAGCGACGGGCTCCACAGCGCGTAGAGCCCGCCGGTCTTGCCCCGGTTGTTGTCGACGTCGTCGTCCCAGCCGTTGGCGACGATCGCCCAGAGCTCGAACTGCGGCGACAGGGCGTCGTGCGCCGCCAGACCGGTGAACTTGACCGGCCGGGCGAAGTCGAAGGTGAACGACGAGGTCGCCTGGAAGTTGAGCGGCGCGTCGTCGCGCTCGATGGCCATCGGCGAGTCGAACTTGCCGACGGTGAGGTCGAAGCCGGAGGCGAGCGACGGCTGCCAGCGCAGTTGCAGGTTGTCGATGTCGGTGGAGATGTCGTTGCTCGTCCCGACGTCGGCAAGGAACGGCGAGGGATCGTTGCGCGAGGTGGTGAGCTGCACGAACACCGTCAGGTTGTCCGACAGCCCTTTGTAGAGGCTGAGCGCCACGGCGCTGTCGGCGAAGGAGTTCTTGCCGGTGTTGAAATCGTAGTTGTAGCCGAAGGCGCCAAAACCGTTGATCACCAGCTGCCGGTTGGGGTCCTCGCCGAAGCTGAGCAGCGGCGAGCCGCCGCCCCCTCCGAGCGCGCCCGCGGCGACCGGCGTCTCGCCGGCGCCCTGCGCCGCGGCCGGTTGCGCGGTCGCGGTCGCCAGCAATCCCGCGCAGGACACTGCCAAGCCATACCACCAAAGCCTTTGAATACCCAAGGTCCACCTCCTCGAAGTCCGTCGTCCGGGTGGCGGCCGCCGCTGCCCGTGCGGCGCACGGCGCGGTGCCTCGCAGTTGCCGGCAGCGGCCGGTTGGCACCTGCCGCCGCCGGCCGGGGCCGGAGCTACGCCGTCGCCGAGATCAGGCGCGAGGAGGACGTTCGGGCAGGTCGAGGAACGGCAGGGTCGCGAGGCCGCGCAATCGCTGGCAGCTGGGCCCGCCGCTCCGGGGCGCCGGCAACCGCGGCGGCGCCGGCAGGATGGAAGGCGTGCCGGCGGCGAAGCGGACCTGGCGGATGGGCTGGCTGCCGCCGCGGCCGCAGGTGCAGGCGGCGCCAGGCGGCGCGGGCGCGGCGGCCGCTCGCGGCGACCGCTTGCAGCAGGTCATGCGGCAGGCGGGGCGGTGCGCGGCGGTGCTGTCGCCCGGGCCGGCGAGGCGCGCCGACATGGCGGCCGCCCGGGGGCAGCCGGGAGAGAGGGCGCCGGCATCCCACCAGCCAGCTGCCGCCAGCAGGGCAGCGCTCAGCAGCGCCGCGGCAAGTCTGCGCATTGACGCAAGCTTACCATGCCGGCCGGCGCGGGGTTGCCGCCGCGCGATGGCCGGCTGGCGCTGGCCCCATCCGGACTCTCCGCGTATCATCGCAGCCGCTTGCCGCCTGCCGCCGCGTGCAGACGCTGCGCCGGCGCCGGTTGTAAGCTGAAGGTTTCCATACCGTTCGAGAGGAGGTGCCAGTGCCGGGAGCCAAGCCGCATCCGACCGAGCCCGCGGCGGTCGATGCGCCCGAGGACGAGCGCCCCGGCCCGGCCTCGGACCCAGGCCTGCAACAGGTGCGTGCGCGCCTGCTGGCCCGCGCGCGGCACGACGTGCAGCTGCTGCGGCCGGAGCTCCTCGGCGGCGGCGGCGAGCCGCGCTTGACCCTGGTGGTGCTGACCCACGACCGGCCGGAGCAGTGGCCGCGCCTGCTGCGCTCCCTGCGCGCCCACGTCCGCCTGCCGATCAAGCTGCTGGTCGTCGACGACCACTCGCAGCCGGCGGCGCGCGCCGAGCTGCGGCGCCTCTGCGACGAGGTCGTCGCCGCCGTCGCCGGCGATGGCGATGACGGCGGCGGCATACGCGACCTCGAGCTGGTGTGGCTGGAGCAGAGCCTCCACTGTCCCGCGGCGCGCCAGCATGCCGTGGGGCTCGTCACCACCGAGTATCTGATGTTTCTCGACGACGACGCCGAGATCTTCCCCGGCACGATCGAGCACCTGGTGCAGGAGCTGGATGCGGACCCCGCGGTGCTGGTCGCCGGCGCGCACGTGGTGCTGCCGGACGGCCAGACCCAGTTCTGCGGCGGCGAGTACTGGGAGGAGGCCGATGGCGTGCTCCACTTCGAGCCGCTCGGCATGGGCCTGGATTTCGAAGATCCGGCGCTCGGCCCGTCGCGGGCCTGTCAATGGTTGGCGGGGGCGGCGATGGCGGTGCGGCGCTCGGCGCTGGTGAACGATCCGCTCGACCTCGGCATGATCATGTATTACGAGGACAACGAGTGGTTCTACCGGCTTGGCCGCCGCCAGCCGCCGGCGATCTTCCGGCGCTCGGTGCATGCCCTGGTGCTGCACTACCAGCAGCTCAAGAGCCCACGCGAGGAGAGCCGGGACGAGATCCTGCGCTCGCTCCCCTATTTGCAGTCGCTCGCCCACTTCTACCGCGTGCACGGCCGCATCCTGGAGGGAATCTTCGTCTTCGCGCCGCGGCTGGTGGCGAAGGGCCGGCGCGACACCGCCGCGGCGCGACTGCTGGTCGAGCTGATCGCCGCCCGCGGCTGCGACTGGCTGGGGCGGGAGTGGCTGGCAGGCGGCCTGGCGCCACTGTTTCGGGGCAGCCTCGAGCAGGACCTGGAGACGGCCGGCAGCGACTTGGCAGCGGCGCGGGCAGCGCTGGCGGCGGCACAGGCGGAGGTTGCCGCGGCGCATGCCGCGGCCGCGGCAGGAGCGAGCGAGCTGGCCGCGACGCGGCAGCAGCTGACAGAGGAGCGCGAGCGCTCGACGGGACTGGCCGCGGCGGCCCGGCAGCTGGCGGCCATTCACCAGTCGAAGCTGTGGCGCTTTGGGGATTGCTACTGGCGCCTGCGCCGCGCCGCGGCGCGACGGACCGGCCGGCGCGACTGACCGGCCGGCGCGACGGACCGGCCGGCGCGACTGGTCGACGGCGGTCCCGGCCTCAACCTCGCAGGCGCAGGAGGAGACCGCGCAGCCGCCAGGCGCGGGTGCTTTCCATGAAGCGGACCCGCTCCTGCCAGGCCTCGAGCTCGCGGTAGAGGCGGTCGCGCTCGGCGGCAAGCGCCGTGGCCGCTGCCGCGGCTGGCAGGTCGCCGCTGTCGCCGCCGCCGGGCTGCTGCTCTGCGACCTGAGCCGCGACCTGGGGCCCGCGGCAGGCGCCGCGTTGGGAGATCAAAAACGGCAGCCGTGACAGGTAGAGTGCCTGGTGCCGGTTCAGGACCTGCTCCCACATCGGTTCCGCGGCGACCGCCTGCTCCTCCCCGGGGATCCGCGCCCCCGGCCGTATTCGCTGTTCGCAGGCAATGGCCGGCACGCGGGCGAGACGCCAACCGCGCTCGGCCATGGCGATCCACAGCTCCCAGGCTGCCAGGTGGGAGAGCCGCGCGTCATAGCCGCCGCAGGCTTCCCATGCGGCTCTGCGGATCAAGGCGCAGGAGCCGATGAAGTTGCAACCGAGCAGTCGATCGAGATCGAAGTCCGGGGCCGCCACCTGCCCGGCGCGGCGCCCGAACTGCAGGCGGTCGCCGTACACCGCTCCCAGGCCGCCGTCGGCGTCGAGCAGGCCGATCGCCGCCGCGAGGAAACCGCCGTGCAAGCGGTCGGCGGCGTCGAGCGGCAGGAGATAGCGGCCGCGGGCCGCCGCGCAGCCGGCATTGCAGGCCGCGGCGGGGGAGCCATCGCCGGCGGCGTCGAGCACCCGATACCCGGCGCGACGCAGGACGTCGAGCATCTGCAGCGTGCGCGTCTGGCGCGAGCCGTCGTCGACCACGATCAGCTCGCTGCCGGGAGCGTGGCTCTCGGCGCTGGCCACGGCCTCCAACAGCAGCTCGCCGTCGTCGCGGCAAGGGATGACGACCGTCACCGCCGGCGGCGGCTGCGACGGCGCCGGCGCCCGCAGCGGGCCCGGACGCCGCCACAGGGCGGCGGCGGGGAGATCCGCGTCGCGGTCCAGCTCGCCGAGCAGGCCGATGGCCTCGGGCGAGGCGGCCGCGACCAGCCCGATGAGCGGATCGTCCGCGGCGCGGGTGACCAGACCGCCGGCGGCGAAGAGGCGCGCGCCGGCGCCGGCGTCGATCTGCTGGCCGAGCCTGGCGGCCAGCAGCGAGGCGAAGGCCGCGGGATCGGCGAGGATGGCGCGGATCGCGACCAGCAGCGAGCGATGCCGGTTCCGGCGATGGAAAGCCAGCAGCTGGCGGTTGTAGAAGGTCCAGATCCGGTAGGCGTAGTCCGGATGCTCCAGGAAGACGTCGGCGCGGAGCCGCTGCATCGCGTCCGCGACGTCCCAGGGGGAACGGTAGACCAGGAGATACCCCGGAGAGGTTTCCGCCGCGGCCAGGACCTCGTCCCAGAAATCGAGCAGCAGCGCGGTCCTGGGGTCCTTCCATCCCCAGACTCCCGGGCGCTCGCGGCGGCTCCTGACCAGCGCCAGGGCCGCGTCGCGGAACTCCGGCAGCCGGCCGCGGTCCAGCGCTTCGCTCTCGGTCCAACCCCAATCGCGGAAACCCGGCTCGTCGCGCGTGCAGGCGTGGAGCATCCGCAGGTGGAGCTCGTAGAAGTCCAGGTCTTCGAAATAGCCGCGGGGATTGCCGGCATCCGGGGCCATCAACCGCTCCGCCACCGGCAGGCCGGATGCATGCAGCAAGGAGGTGAGATAGGAGGTGCCGGAGCGATGCATCCCGGCGATCACGATGGGTGAAAAGCGACGGTCGGGCCGGTCGGATGCCTCTGGGAGCCGCGAGGAGCCGTCCATCTCGAGGCGCGCATGGTAGCACGCGCTCCGAAACGCGGTCGAGCCGACGCCGCAACGTGGGTCGTGGTTTTGACTCGGCGCCGCAATCGCCGCTACAATCTGGGGGCTTGAACAATCCCCAGCACTCGCCGCGACCAGCGGCTCAAGGGAGGCCAGCATGAAGAAATCGATGCAATTGCGCATTCTCGTCACCGCATTCTTGACCCTTCTCGCCAGCGCGTCACTCGCCCATGCGCAGGCGACGCGGACCTGGGTCTCGGGCGTCGGCGACGACGCCAACCCGTGCAGCCGCACCGCGCCCTGCAAGACCTTTGCTGGCGCGATCTCGAAGACCGCGCCGTGCGGCGAGATCGACGTCCTGGATCCGGGCGGCTTCGGCGCGCTGACCATCACCAAGTGCATCTCGATCGAAGCGGACGGCCTGATCGCCGGCGTGCTGGTCAGCGGCACCAACGGCTTCGTCGTCAGCGCCGGGGTGAACGACGTGGTGATGATTCGCGGCCTCACCTTCGAGGGCCTCGGCACCGGCCTGGACGGCATCTCGATCCTGCAGGCCGGAAAGGTTTACGTCGAGAACTGTGAGATCAACGGCTTCACCGGCTTCGGCATCGACTTCAAGCCGGCCAATGCCGGCAGCCAGCTGTTCGTCTACAACACCACGGTGCGCAACAATGGCGCGAGCCCCAATGGCGGCGGCATCGTCATCGCGCCCAGCCCCATCAGCAGCGTCACCGCTTCCCTGGACAACGTCCGCATGGAGAGCAACGTCCTCGGACTGCGGACCCAGGACGGCGGCCAGGCGACGGTGCAGAACAGCATCGCCGCCGGCAACAAGTTCGCGGGCCTCAATGCGACCACCACCACCGCCACCGCGGCCGCCCTGTTCCTCGATCACGTCGTCGCCACCAGCAATGCGACCGGCGTCGTGGCGAACGGCTCCGCCGCGACGGTGCGCATGGCGGAGACCAGCGTCACGGCCAACGGCACCGGCGTCTCCATCTCCAACAGCGGCACCGTCGGCGGCTTCGGCAGCAACAACATCGCCGGCAACAGTCCCGGCAACGACATCGTCGGCGGCACGATCACGGCTCTCCCGGTGCACTAAGGGGAGAGCTTCCGCAGCTTTCAGGCCCGCGCCTCGCCGCTCCGCCGCCGGTGGTCGGGGCGGCGGCGCGGGCCCTGCATTCAATCGCCGCGCCCGCGGCGCCAGCGCAGCAGCCAGGCGCGCCACCGCCAGGCGCGCGTGGCCTCCATCGCGGTGACCCGCTGGCGCCAGCGCTCGATCTCCGCGCCGCAGGCTGCCACCTTCGCTTCGAGGTCGCCGATCCGCTCGGTCCGCTCGGCCCGCTGCTTCAGCAACTCGATCACTGCTGCCAGCGGCAGGTCTCGGGGATCGTCGGCGGGTCGGTCCGGCAGGGCCTTGAGCACCAACCAGGTGGTGATCCCGTGAACCTCGCGCAGCGGATGGATCGCGGCGTCGGGGTCGAGGCGCCGGAGGGACGCCGACAGCGGTTCGTGGAAGTGGATCATGGGCGACGTCGCTCGAAACGGATGCTCATAGCCCGAGATCAGCAGCGCGCGAGCGGCGGAGCGCCAGAGCCGGCTCACCAGGTCGTGGTAGCCGGCGGCGTCGGCCTGGTGGATGAGGACGTCCAGGCAAACGGTGAGGTCCGCCTGAACCGCATGAGGCTGGTCCGCCAGCGTCCCGACCCGGTGGTCGCCATCCGGCCGGCCGGCGCGGGCCCGTTGCACCGCGGCCGCGGACAGGTCGAGCCCGACGTAGCCCGGCATCGGCAGCCCGCGGGTCGCTTCGCCGTCGCCGCAGCCGACGTCCAGCACGCTCGCCGGGCGTAGCGCCGCGAGCAGCACGGACAGCAGAGCTCGCTTGTCGGCCAGCGGCTCGCCCCGGCTGCCGACGCCCGACCCGAGCTCGGGGTCGGTCAGGTAACGCCACTCCCAGAAGGTGGCGTTGGGGAACGCCTCGCGGCAGACCTCGCCGAAGGCGCGGTTGGCCTCGTCGATGCGGCGATCGAGCGCCGGGATCCCTGCCGGCGAGAGCTGGCCGGTGGCGTCGACCTGCTGGTGATAATGGATCACGGCCGGCGGCGCGGGATCGGGACCGGCGAGCGCCGGCAGGTGGAGGGGAAAGTTCCAGCGGGCGTCGAGCTCGAAGGTCTCGATACCCTCCGCCGCCAGCGCCAGCGCCATGGCGACCTGGTCGACGTGCAGCGACCACGCCGCGAGCAGCTCTCGGCGCTCGAGCAGCCATCTTGCCCAGCGCTCCCAGGCGCGAGCCACCACCGGCAGCATCGCACCGGGCACCAGGTACAGGCCGCCGTTGCCGTTGCCGGCCAGCGTCGCCACTCCGGCTTGCCCGAGGAGCGGCACCAGGCGAGGCGGCGGCAGGCCCGCGGCGGCAAAGACACTCTCCAGGATCGGCAGGGGAGGGCGGGCCAGGTCGACCGGCTTCATGCCGACCTTGCCGGCAGGTGCCGGGATCTGCCGCGGGTCCTCGAAGATCGCGACGTCCGAATCGGTCAGCACGCAGAGGCCCTGCCGGCCTTGGGTCGCAAGGCTCAGCGCGGCGGCGATCTTGTTGCAAGGCGGCGAGCGGGCGTCGAAAGGCGGGACCTCGCGAACGGTCACGCCCTTGGCTTGCAGGTATTCGAGCACGTCGGTACGCGGACCGCCGGCGACGTGGACCACGAGATCCCGCGGGTCGACGCCGGCCGATCGCGTCAGCGAGGCGAACCAGCGCAGCGCGTTGAGATGGAAGAGCGGATGGGTATCGACCACGCAGGAGAAGGTCCCCGGCGCCGCGGCGCTCGCGCCGCTGCCGGCATCCCGGCCTCGCGATGAGGGAATGTGGTCGGTGGTCACGAGCTGCCCCGTAGCGCCGGAGCGCTCCATAGCACACCGATTTCATGGCTGTCGAGCCGTACGGCCCCGTGGCGCTTGCATTTCGCAGTCGACAGCGTCACAATGCATTCATGAGTGTCCAGATCACCATCCGTGACGTGCCGGATGCGGTGAGGGATGAGCTTGCCGCGCGGGCAGCCCTCCAGGGCAAGTCGATGCAGGAGTACCTGCGCGCCGAGCTGCAACGTCTGGCTGCACGCCCGCCGGTCGAGAAGTTGCTCGAGCGGATTCGGGAGCGCAAGGCGATGGCAGGAACCAGGCTCTCACCGGAGGAGATCCTCACCCATCGTGACGCGGACCGCCGGTGAGCGCGGTCGTCGACGCCTCGCTTCTGGTTGCTGCCACGTCGGACACGGGAGCCGAGGGAAGGTGGGCTGAGGACGTGGTCCGAGCCGGCGGCTTGGTCGCGCCCCACTTGGCTCTCGTCGAGGCCACGAACATCCTCCGCCGCTTCGAGCTCGGCGGCCGGCTTGGCCGGATGGAAGCCGCTGCCGCTGCCCGTGATCTTCTCGAGCTCGATCTCGAGCTGGTGTCCTTTGCACCTTTCGCGGAGCGGGTCTGGGAGCTCCGGGCCAACGTTACGAGCTATGACGCCTGGTACGTTGCCGTGGCCGAACAGTGCGACCTTCCTCTGGCGACGCTCGATCAGCGCCTAGCCAGAGCCACCGGCCCTCGCTGCCGCTTCCTGCTGCCGCCCTCGTCCTAGTCTGCCAAGGGGCCGGCCAGCAGCCGGTCTCCTTCGGTACGGCGCAGCCTGCTTCGCCCGTGGCCACCGTGGCGGCGGCATGGGACGCTGCATGGCACCGTCATGCGAGGCGCTACACCTTGGGGCATGGGGCGCGGGGGCCGGTTTGGACCTTGGCGCGCACTATCCATTCGGGAATACCCCCAACCACCGAGCGGCCGAGCGCGTGAGCGCTCGACCCAAGGAGATCCGATGAAGAAGAGCACGAAGGCGCTCAAGCTGAAGCTCACCCGCGACACCCTGCGCCAGCTCGAGACGCGGCAGCTGAGCGCCGTCGAAGGGAACGGCACCAAGAACACGCTCACCGGCTGCACCGGCTTCGAGAACTCCGGCTGCCCGTACAGCTGCTACTGCTGATGCACGGATGATCCGCCGGCCCGTGGGTCGGCGAATCCGGTTCCGGCGCCTTGACCCTCAGGCGAGCTCGACCGTCCCCCCGGCCGCCGCCTCCCCTGGTGCTCTCGTCTCCGGCCCCGGCCTCGGGGGCTGGTCGGGGGAGGCGGCGTCCGGCTCTCCGCGGGGCGTCTCGCCACCAGGTGCGGGGGAGGTATTGGCTGGCGAGTGGATCGGCGGGCTGCTATATTGGCGCCCGGATCTCCATGAGCCCTGACCGCGAGTCCACCGGAGCGCCCGCCGCGGCGGCGATCGGCCGCGGCGTGCTCGACATGAACGGCTACCAGTGGGCGGTGCTGCTCGCCGCCTGGCTGGGCTGGGGGTTCGACGCCTTCGACGCCCTGCTGTTCAATTTCGTCGCCCCCAACTGCGTGCCGACGCTGCTCGGCCTGGCGATCGGCTCGCCGGCGGCCAAGGCCGCGACCCTGCTGTGGACCGGCGTTCTCACCTCGCTGCTGCTGCTGGGCTGGGCGGCCGGCGGCATCCTGTTCGGCAAGGTCGCCGACCGCATCGGCCGCAGCCGCACGCTGATGCTCACCATGCTGCTGTACGCGGTGGGCACCGCCGCCTGCGCGCTGGCTCCGAACCTGCTGGTGCTGGCGCTGTTCCGGGTGGCCGCCAGCCTGGGCATCGGCGGCGAGTGGGCGGCGGGCGCCGCGATGGTGGCCGAGGTGGTGCCCGAGAAGCGGCGGGTCGAGGCCGGCGCGCTGCTCTACACGGCGGCGCCGCTGGGCCTGTTCCTGGCCACCTTCGTCAACTTCCAGATCGCCGGCTCGCTGCTCAAGGCCGAGCCCGAGATCTCGTGGCGCTTCGTCTTCCTGGCCGGTCTGGTGCCGGCCGCGGCCGCGCTCGCGGTGCGGCGCTTCATCCGCGAGCCGGAGCGGTGGCGCCGGACCGCCGGCGCCGCGGGCGGGGCGCCGCGGCCGCGGCTCGCCGAGCTGTTCGACCGGCAGCACCGCGCCCTGACCCTGTCGGGTTTCCTGCCGGCGATGATCGTGCTGGTCACCTGGTGGAGCTGCAACGCCTTCATCCCGGTGGTCGCGGCCGGCATGGCGCAGAGCGCCGCCAAGGCGCGAGCGCTGGATCGGGCCGCCACGCTGGCGCTGGTCGAGCACTGGAAGGCGGTTGCCACCAACTACTTCAACGTCGGCGGGCTGCTCGGCACCCTGCTCACCATCCCCGCCGCCAAGCGGCTCGGCAGGCGGCCGATGTATGCGATCTATTTCGCCGGCGCCGCGGCGGCGGTGCTCACCACGTTCGGTCTCGACCTCGCCCCGGAGACCCGGCTGGCGATGTATTTCCTGATCGGTCTCACCATCTTCGGCGCCTTCGGTAGCTTCACTTACTATCTACCCGAGCTGTTCCCGACCCGGCTGCGCGGCACCGGCGCCGGCTTCTGCTACAACGTCGGCCGCGTCCTCGCCGCCGGCGGCACGGCCCTGGTCGGCTCGATCGCCGCGCGCGGCGCGGACTCGCTCACCAGCGCCCTGGCGGCGCTGTTCTACGTCGGCTTCGTGCCGCTCGCCGGCCTGCTGCTGCTGCCCTGGATGATCGAGACCCGCGGCCGGCCGCTGGCGGACTGATCGGAGCGGGGTCCGAGTGCAAGCGTCGGGATCCCACTACTGCTTCTCTTCGTATGAAATGCTCGCCTGAGTCTTGCCGTTGGCGGCCGTCGCCACGATCTGGACGTGACGCTTCTGGTCGGGGCTGTCGGCTTTCACCGCACCGGTCGTGGTCTGGCCTCCCACCGCCACCGTGGTCGGTTGCTGCACGGTGAGGCCATTGTTCTTGAGCTGGTCCTGATAGAAGGCGAGCACCTTGTCCACGGGGTCGGAGGAGGTGAGCGCGAAGCTCTGCGAGGTGCCCTCCGCCGATTTGCTCGAGAACCCGCCCTGGACCGAGGCGCCCGGATAGGTCGGCAGCCAGGCCGGCATGTCCTTCGGCGCGCCGGCGCCGGCGACGAAGGTGGACTGCTGGCCCTTCGCGTCCTGGGCCTTGACCGTGACCCCCTGCTGGCTCAGGTCGACGCTGGCCGCGCCCTGGCCGGAAGACGAGAACTTGAGCCTGCCGTTCTTGATGTCGTCGAGGCCCACGGTGATCGTCTCGTTGGTCTTCTTGTTGCGGACGGTGAAGGTCTGGGCGTCGTCGTTCTCGCTCACCAGATCGAGATCGGGGTTGGCCTGAACGATCAGCTTGGCGGCCGCCAGCCCGGGGTTCTTCTGGAAGGGATCCACCACCTTGGTTTTGACAATGTAGAAAAACACCGCCATGGCGACGCACCCGAGGATGACGATGACGCCGCAGCCGATGCCGATCCAGGCGAGGGGCCCCATGCCCTTCTTCGGCGGTTGCGGTGCTCCCGGAGGAGGCGGAGATTGGACAGTCATGGCGACCTTCCTTTCTGCGTTCTGGCGCTGTTGCCCTGCGAGATCAGCGATGGCCGCGACGATACCATGCGCCCCCGGCGGCGGCGAAGAGGCGGCTGGTGTATGCTGGCGCGAGATTCAGGCACGGCTTTTGAAGAGACCCGCCGGTGGAGGTGGCACACATGGCTCAGGTCTTCGGTCTCCTGCTCTTCACGCTGCGGCCCGCGGCGACGCTGCTGGCGGCTCTGGCGGTGATCGCTTCGGCGAACCCACGGGCTGCCGGCGCCCAGGACGGATTGGCGTTCGATCGCCAGCTCGAGCACTTCACCCAGCTGGCGATCGAAGGCAAGACCGAGGAGGCGACCGCCATGCTGCGCCAGCCGGGCTTCCTGGCCGGTGCCGACCGCGAGGGGCACACGGCGCTGTTCGCGGCGGCGGTGGCCTGCAACACCGCGGTGCTGGACGAGGTGCTGGCGCTCTCGCCTGAGCTCAACCATCGCGACAACAAAGGCGCTACGGCCCTGTTCTACGCCGCCAGCGAGGGACGCCTCGAGGCGCTGCGCCGGTTGATCCGGCATGGCGCCGACGTCAACGTGCCGGATGCCAACCAGCGGACGCCGCTGATGGCCGCGGTGCTGATGAACCAGGTCAACGCCTCCCGCTTGCTGCTCGATGCCGGGGCGCGGATCAACAGCCAGGACCGGGACGGCGCGACGGCGCTGCTCGACGCCGTGGAAAGCGGCCGCTACGAAGTGGCGCAGCTCCTGCTCCAGCGCGGGGCCGACGCCCGTCTGGCTCGCCACAACGGCATCACTCCCTTGCAGGCCGCCCAGACCAAGGCCAACCCCAAGCTGGTGGACCTGCTGCGTCACGACGAGGGCGCGGCCCAGTTCTGAGCGGCCAGTTCTGATCAGACCGCCGCTCAGCGCAGGTGATCGCGCAACCAGCCGACCGTCCGCTGCATGACGTCGAGGCTGTCGGCGGGATTCAGGTGGTGACCCTCGTCGCGATAGATCACCAGTCGCGTCTCGACCCCGAGCGTCTTCAGCGCGTGCCAGAACTCGTAAGCCTGCGGCGCCGGCACCTCGGCGTCGCGCTCGCCTTGCAACACCAGCGTCGGAGTGCGCACCGCCTTGATGAAGCTGATCGGCGAGCTGCGGGCGTAGATCCAGGGATCGTCGTAAACGGTGGCGCCGAAGTACGGGATCATCCACTGGTCGATGCGGTTCTGGCCGTAATAGCTCTGCCAATCGACGATCCCCGCGCCGGCCACCGCGGCGCGGAAGCGCTGGGTCTGGGTGACGGCCCACATGGTCATGTAGCCGCCGTAGCTCCAGCCGAAGATACCGGTGCGGGCGGTGTCGATCGGCGCCGCGGCGGCGGCGGCGTCGATGCCGCCCAGGATGTCGCGCAGGTCGCCGTAGCCGAAGTCCTTGACGTTGCCGCGGGTGAAGTCCTCGCCCTGACCGTAGCTGCCGCGGGGGTTCGGCATCAGGACGTAGAAGCCCTGGCTGGCCAGCACGCCCGCGACCCGCGGCCAGCCGGCCCTGGCCGCGGAGGCCGGGCCGCCGTGCACGATCACCACCAGCGGTAACTTCCTGCCGTCGGCCGCGCCGTCGCCGGCCGCGCCATCGCCGGCCGGCCCGGGCGCCAGCAGCCAGCCTTGCACCGCCGGCGCGCCCGAGCCGCCGGCCGCCGGCGCGCCGTCGCCTTGCCAGTGCAGGCTGCGGGCCTCGCCCCAGCCGGGCCGCATGCCGGCATGGCGCCGGGTGAGCTGTCGCCAGCCGCCGGCGGCGGCGCCGGCCCCGGCGTCGGGGTCGGCAGGCGCGGCGGCGGCCAGCGGCCCGAACCAGATCTCGGGCGGGCGCTCGAAGGTGCTGACCACCGCGGCGGCGATGCGGCCGTCGCGCGTCATCGCCACACCCGGATCGTTGCCCTCGGCGCTGAGCGCCGCCGCCCGGCGCCAGAGCTGGGTCGCCGCGCCGCCGGCCAGGTCGATCCTCGCCAGCCCGGCGCCGCCATCCACGGTCTCGAGCGCCAGCAGCTCGCCGCTCGCGGTCCAGCCGAGCCAGGCGGCCGACGCCGCCAGACCGGGAGTCAGGTCGCGGGCCTCGCCGCCGGCGGCGGGTAGCGCCCAGACGTCGCCGCCGGTCACTCCCTGGTCGCTCATCAGGCCGCCGATGAAGGCGATGCGGCTGCCGTCCGGGGACCAGCGCGGGTCGGCGATCTGGAAGGGCGGTTGCAGCAGGACCCGGGCGGCGCCGCTCGCGCGGTCGATTCGGAGGAGCCGGGCGAGCCACCAGTTGTCGTCACCCGAGCCGTTGGCGGCGATCGCGGCGAAGCCGCCGCCGTCCGGCGACCAGTCGTACTCGTAGACGAAGATCTCGGGCGGCGAGATCTCGCGCACCGTCCCGGTCGCCAGCTCGACCGTCGCCAGGCGCTGCTCTTCCGGCGTCTCGCCCACCACCCCCTGATCGCGCGGCACGGCGCGCGTCGGCCCGGCCGCCGCGGTGCGGCCGGCGATGTAGAGGAAGGCCAGGGCGCCGCCGTCCGGCGACCAGGCCGGCGCGCTGAGCTGGCCGCTCAGGTGAGTGACCTGGGCGCTCTTGCCGCTGGCCAGGTCGGCGACCCAGAGCTGCGTCTGCCCGCGGCCCGCTCCCGCCCCTGCCGCGGCTTCCGAGAGGAAGGCGAGGCGCCTGCCGTCCGGCGACCAGGCCAGCTGCCTGCCGACGAAGGGGCCGCCTCCCGCGCCGAGCCGGCGCGCTGCCGGCATGGTGCCGGCGGCAGCCTTTGCAGCGGCTGGCAATTCCTGCAATTCGGCGGTGAAGACCGCGGTCTGTTCGGTGGGACGGCCGTCCTTGCCGCGCACCGCCTCCACCCAGGCGATCCGCCTGCCGTCGGGAGCCAGGCTCACCGCACAGAAGCCGTCGAGAGCGGAAGCCAGCGTCAGCATCTGCTCGATCGGTGGCGCCGCGGCGGCGGCGGCCGGCGCCGGGACCACCGCCAGCGCCGCCAGCGCTGCCAGCGCCGCCAGCGCCGCTGGTACGGTCGCGGACAGCGGACGGCCGAGCTTCAGGGAGCGGCGCGGCCGCCGGCGATTCTCGTTCATGAGGTCTCCGTGTCTCCTGGCGGGGCCTCGGCGCCGGCGAGCTGGCGATAGAGGTCCGGCCTGACGATCTCCATGTGGCGCTCGGGATGAGCGAGGGGCGCGAAGCCGAACCGGCGATAGAGGCCGTGAGCGTCGCGGGTGACGAGCAGGAAGCGGCGCAGGCCGGCGAGCCGCGGATGGTCCATGACGCACTCCATCAGCCACCGGCCGAGCCCCTGGCCGCGACGCTCGGGCAGCACGTAGACGTCCATGAGGTAGGCGAAGGTGGCGCCATCCGTGCACACCCGCGCCAGGCCGATCTGGCGGCTGCCGTGCTCGAGCAGGCTGAAGCAGAGCGAGCCGGCGACGGCCCGCGCCAGCAGCTGGCGCGGCACGCCTTCGCACCAGTAGGCGGTGACCAGGAAAGCGTGCACGGCGTCGAGGTCGAGGCGCGCCGGATCGGTGGTGACCGTGCAGGCACCGCGAGTGCGCTCGAAGGTCATGGCTTGGCCCGCCCCGGCCGGCCGCCGATGGTCACCGCGGCGGCGCCGGCGGCGAGCAGGGCCAGCGCCGCGCCGACCAGCATGGCCAGCCGGAAGCCGTCGACGAAGGACGCCGCGACGGCGTGCCGGGCCGCCACCCGTGCCGCGGCGCCCAGCTCCTGCGGCAGCTCCAGCGTCGCCAGCCTGAGGCGCTGGGCGATGATCGCGTCGCGGTCGCGCGGCGCCAGGCCGAGCGCCGCCAGCCGCCGCATCAGTCCGTGCTCGAAGGCGGCGAGCACGGCGAGGCCGAACGCCGCCACCGCCAGCAGCGAGGCGACCCGGGCCACCGCGTTGTTGATGCCCGAGGCCAGGCCGGCGTGGCGGCTGTCCACCGCACCCATCACCGTCGTGGTGAGCGGCGCGACGCTGATCGCCATGCCGAGACCGAGCACGGTCACGGCGGGGAAGAAGGATTGCCAGTAGCCGGCGTCGACGCCGGGCAGGGCGAAGAGCGCGAGGCCGGCGGCGGCGATCGCCGGTCCGGCCACCAGCGGCAGGCGCGGCCCGACCCGGTCCACCAGGCCGCCGGCCCACCGCGAGAGCAGGAACATCAACCCCACGAACGGCAGCAGCGCCGCGCCGGCGGCGGCGGCGGAGTAGCCCTGGACCTGGATGAGGTCGAAGGGTAGGAAGAAGAGGGCGCCGCCGAGGGCCGCGTAGAGGCAGAAGGTCAGCAGGTTGGCGCCGGCAAAGGTCGCCGAGCGGAAGAGGCCGAGCGGCATCATCGGCGACCGCGACCTCGCTTCGGCGAGGACGAAGGCGGCCAGGCCGGCGCCGCCGGCGGCGAGCGCCACCCGGGCACCGGTGCCGGCAGCTCCCTGCTGCGGCAGCTCGATCAGGCCGAAGGTGACGCCGGCCAGGCCGAAGGTGGCCAGCGCGGCGCCGGCCCAATCGAGGTGGGGGGCCGCCTCGGGGTCGCGGCTCTCCGGCACGCGCCAGGCCGCGAGCCCCAGCACCACCGCGGCCAGCGGCAGGTTGATGAAGAACACCCAGCGCCACGAGGCGTGATCGACGAGCCAGCCGCCGACCAGCGGCCCGATCGCCGCGGTGACGCCGGTGAACGCCGACCAGGTGCCGATGGCGCGTCCGCGCTCCGCCGGCGGAAAGGAGGCGCTCAGGATGGCGAGGCTGCCGGGCACCAGCAGCGCCGCCCCAGCCCCTTGCGCCACCCGGGCGGCGATCAGCCAGGCGATCCCCGGTGCCAGTCCGCAAGCCGCGGAGGCCAGGGCGAAGAGGGCGACGCCGGCGGCGAACGACGCCCGCCGTCCGTAGCGGTCGCCGAGGGCGCCGCCCACCAGGATGAGCGCCGCCAGCAACAGCGCGTAGCCCTCCACCACCCATTGCACGTCGCCCACCGTCGCGCCCAGGTCGCGCTGCAGGGCTGGCAGGGCGACGTTGACCGCCGTGCCGTCGATGAAGGCCATGCTCGAGCCGAGGATGGTGGCCAGCAGCACCCAGGGCGCACCGCCGGCAGGGGCGGCCGGAGCGGCGAGCACGACGCCTTCGTCGCAAGGCGGCCGCAGCGAGCTCATGCCGGCTGTTCCACGGCCTCGCCGCCCGGAGCGCCGGCCGGGGCCGGCGCGGCGGTGTCGGCGGCGGCGGCGGCGAGAGCCGCGCCGACCAGCAGGGCGGTGGCGCTGAGCGATCCGAGGGTCGCCGCGGCCGGAGTCCAGGAGGCCGGCGCTGCCGTTGCCGCCGCCGCTCGGCCGGCGAATCCGAGGGCGGCACAGCCGCCGGCGGCCAGCAGCAGAGCGAGCGCCCACTCGAAGGCGAGCGCCGCCGCGCCGCTGTGGCGGCGCAGCGCCGCCGCGGCTTGCAGCACCAGCACCAGGGCCGCCGCCAGCAGCGCGCCGTAGCCGCCGAACCAGCGCATCGCGGGCGGCGTCACCATCCCCAGCCGGCCGGGGAGGGCGGCCAGCCAGCCCTGCCAGGGTTCGGCGGCAAGGGCCAGGAGCGCGGCGGCGACGGCCGCGACGGCCAGGCGATCGCGCGCGCTCCACCGCGGGCGGCAGAGCGCCGCCGCCAGCAGCGCCGCGGCGGCCGCCAGCTTGAGCGCGGCCAGCCAGGCAGGCAGTCCGGCGTCGAGGGAGGGCGCCAGCCAGGCAGGACGGTAGGCGGCAGGGGTCAGCCAGGCGGCGGCGATGACGATCGCGTCGACCGCCAGCGCGCCGCGCAGGGGCGTCAGCCGCCAGCCCTGGCGCCAGGGCACCGCCAGCGCCAGCGGCGACCAGTCCGGCTGCCGGGTGGCCCAGGCGATCGCCACCGCCTGCAGCGCCGGGATGGCGAGGAGCTCGACGAGCGCCGGATAGCCCTGCGCGACGCGCCCGAACAGCAGCGACGACGCGCCGGCGCGCGTCAGCCAGTAAGCCGCCAGGAGCGCCAACCAGAGGTTGACCACGCGTCTCATGCCACCCCCACTCGGGCCGTCCGGGGCATTATTCACCACCGCGACCGCCGCGGCCAGGGCCGCTCTCCCGCCGGCCTGCCCGGCCCGGCCCCGCCCGGCCTGCCCGGCCTGCCCGGCCGAGCTCGTGGCGCGGCGGCCGGTTGCATCCGGCCGGCGGGCGGGAGATCGTTAGGCTGCCATGGCGACCTATGCGATCGGCGACGTCCATGGCTGCTGGGAGACGCTCCACGGGCTGCTGCAGCGGCTCGCGCTGGCGCCGCGCCGGGACCGGCTGTGGCTGGTGGGAGACCTGGTCAACCGCGGCCCGCGCTCCCTGGAGGTCCTGCGGTGGGCGGCGGGGATGGGCGACGGGCTGGTGGCGGTGCTCGGCAACCACGATCTCCACCTGCTGGCCCGTGCCGCCGGGCTCGCCGAGCGCCGGCGCCGCGACACCCTGGAGGCGGTGCTCGCGGCTCCCGACCGCGAGCCGCTCCTGGCCTGGCTGCGGAACCGGCCGCTGCTGCACCGCGAGGGGAGCAGGGTGCTGGTCCATGCCGGCCTGTTTCCGGCCTGGACCATCGAGGCCGCCGAGCGGTTGGCGCGGGAGGCCGAAGAGCGCCTGCGGGGCAAGAGCGGCGCCCGGCTGCTGCGCTCGGCGGTCGCCAAGCGCTCCGACCGCTGGCGCGAGGATCTGGACGCCGGCGGCCGAGCCGGCGCCGCCCTCGCCGGCATGACGCGGCTGCGTGCGCTCACCGCCAGCGGCCGGATGTGCGAGGAGTTCAGCGGTCCACCGGCGGAGCTGCCGCCCGGCTGTCTGCCCTGGTTCGAGGTGCCGGGCCGGCGCAGCGCCGGTGCGCAGGTGATCTGCGGCCACTGGGCGGCCCTCGGCCTGCGGCTCGGCCCCGGCATCGCCGCGCTCGACACCGGCTGTGTCTGGGGCCGGTCGCTGACCGCGCTGCGGCTCGACGACGGCGCGGTCTTCGAGGAGCCGAACCGCGACCTCTGACCGCGGGGCTTCCTTCCCCCGGCTCGCCGGTGCGTGCCGCGGGGTCGCCAGCGGCGATGCGGTCGAATAAGCTGCGGGCCAAGGAGAGGATTCCGATGCGAGCGAGAGCGATGATGGTGGTCTTGGCGGCGGCGGTCGGCGCCGCGCTGATCGCCGGTGCGCCGGCGCCCGGGTTGGCGGCCGGCGAGGTCAAGGTGGCGGTGGCGGCCAACTTCACCGTGCCGCTGGAGGAGATCGGCCGCGCCTTCGAGAGCGCGACCGGGAATCACCTCGCGGTCAGCACCGGTTCGACCGGCAAGCTCGCCGCGCAGATCCAGAACGGCGCTCCCTTCGAGGTCCTGCTCGCCGCGGACGCGGAGCGGCCGGCGGTGCTCGAGAAGGACGGCTCGGCGGTGGCCGGCAGCCGCTTCACCTACGCCCGCGGCCGGCTGGCGCTGTGGAGCCGGGAGCCGGGGCTGGTCGACGCCGGCGGCAAGGTGCTGGCGGCCGGCAGCTTCCGCCACCTGGCGATCGCCAATCCGCGCCTGGCGCCCTACGGGGCGGCGGCCCAGGAGGTGCTGACCGGCCTCGGCCTGTGGGAACGCTTGACGCCGCGGCTGGTGCAGGGCGAGGACATCGGCCAGACCTACCAGTTCGTGGCCAGCGGCGCCGCCGAGCTGGGCTTCGTCGCCCTGTCGCAGGTCCGCGCCGCGGCCGTGGGCGGCCCGGGTGGCAAGGTGCAGGGATCCTTGTGGGTCGTGCCGGACGCGAGCTATCACCCGATCGACCAGCAGGCGGTGCTGCTCGCCAAGGGCAAGGACAGCCCGGCGGCGAAGGCGTTCCTGGATTTCCTCAAAGGTCCCGCGACGCGGGCGGTGCTCGAGCGCTTCGGCTACGGGCTGCCCTGAGGGCGGGCGAGAGCCGCCCGCGAGCTCGCGCCCGCGCCCGCGCGGTCGATGCTTCCCGGCAGGGGAGCGAGGCGCCGTCGAAGCGGGGCGCGGCGCCATAGATAGAACCGTTCGCGCGGGCCGGGCGTAGACTCCTGCGACGGCCGGCCAGAAGGCGCGCCGCTGCCGGGCCGGGGCTCGGTACCCGCCGGCGACGGCGCGACGGCGCGGCGGGGCGGGGTGCCGGCCGAGACGATGGTGCGGCCAGCCAGTCCAAGAGCCGTCATCGAAGTCACCAGCGAGGGGGACGAAAACGCATGAGCGGCAAAGATTCAGACGCGCCCGCGCCGCCGCGCCCGCCGGACACGGCAGATGGCGCCGGCAGCAGCCCGACCGCCGTGGATCGTGCCGGCGCCAGCGAGGTGAGCGCCGCGGCTGGCGCCCATGACCCCGGCGCCGAGCGCGAGCCGGCCGCGGCGGACACCGCCGCCGCCGCGTCCGCCGCCGCCGCGCCCGCTGCCGTCGTGCCCGCTGCCGTCGCGCCCGCTGCCGTCGCGCCCGCTGCCGCCGCCGGCGATGCCGCCGGCCGCTCGCAGCCGGCCGTCGCCGTGCTGGCCGCGGCCGCACCACCTCCCGCCGCCGCGACGGGCGTTGCCGTCCCGGCGGGCAAGCGGCCGCTGGTCCATCGCCATCACTGGCTGGTGCGGGTCACCCATTGGGCCAACGCCGTGCTGCTGGTGGGCATGATCGGCAGCGGGTTGCAGATCTACAGCGCCTTCGGCCACTTCGGCCGGCGCGGCGGCCCCTACTACCCCAATCCCTTCGACGGCAAGCCTTTCCCGCTGTGGGCCAGGCTCGGCGGCTGGCTCGCGGGCGGGCTCAACTGGCACTTCGCGCTGGCCTGGCCGTTCGTCGTCACCGGCGCCGCGTACCTGCTCTACATGGCTTTCTCCGGCGAATGGCGCTCGCTGCTCTTCCGCCCCAGCGACGTGCCGCGCGCCGTCGCCATGCAGCTGTATTACCTGCGTTTGCGCAAGGACCATCCGCCGCAGGGCAAGCACAACGCGCTGCAGAAGGGCGCCTACACCTTCATCCTGCTGCTGGGGGTGATCTCGGTGCTGAGCGGTTTCGCCATCTACAAGCCGGCCCAGCTCTCCTGGCTCACCACCCTGTTCGGCGGCTACGAGCTCGCCCGTTACTGGCACTTCTGGGCGGTCTTCCTGTTCCTTGCCTTCACCCTGGTGCACGTCACCCTGGTGCTGCTCGTGGACCCGGCGTCGCTACGCGCCATGATCACCGGCTGGTACCGGGGGAGGTTTCCGAGCCATGACTGATCCTCGCGCTGCCCGCGGCGCCGCCGATCGACCCGGCAGGGGCGGGGAGCTGTCGCGCCGCGACCTGTTCCGGCTCGGCCTGACGGCGGGCGGCGCGTCGCTCGCCGCCGCCTGCGGCTGGGACGGCGGACCGCACCTTGGGCCCACGCTGCACGCGGTGTCGCTGGCCAACGACTGGGTGGGGGAGAAGCTGCTGGTGTCGTCGAGCCGCCTGGCGCCGGTGTACCCGGTGTCGCGGCGCACCCCGGCCGGCCTGTTCCCGGCCTACTCCATCTCCCACCCGCTGCCGGTGGTCGCCGATCCGGCGGCCTGGGCCTTCGAGGTCAAGGGACTGGTGGAGCGACCGCAGCGGCTCACGCTGGCCATGCTCCAGGCGCTGCCGCGCGTCACCTACACGGTCAAGCACCATTGTGTCGAGGGCTGGACCGCGATCGCCACTTGGACCGGCGTGCCGGTCGCAAGCGTCATCGCCCTGGCGCGGCCCACCGCCGCGGCGCGCTACCTCCGTTTCGACAGCTTCGACCACGGCTACTTCAACGGCTGGGACCTCAAGAGCGCCATGCACCCGCAGACCATCCTGGCCTACGCCTGGAACGATCGACCCATCACCCCCGCCCACGGCGCGCCGCTGCGCCTGTACTCGCCGATCAAGCTCGGCTACAAGCTGACCAAGTTCCTCACCGCCATGACCTTCACCGCCGAGCGCCCGCTGGGCTATTGGGAGGGCCAGGGCTACCCCTGGCTGGGCGGGGTCTGAGATCCGAACCGGACGGTTGCGAGCCATCCGAGCACGACGAAGAGCGCCAGGACCACCAGTTGCGCCAGCAGGAAGGGCGGCTCGGTCCCCGTCGGCGCCAGCGCGTTGAGCGCCGGCACCTTGAGGAACAGTTGCACGACCAAGACGAAGACGTTCAGGTAGAGCGCGATGACGGCAGTGATCGCGTAGGTGCGGCGCCAGGCGCCCTCGAGGTGCCGGCCGGAGCGGGCCCAGATCGCGATGCCCAGCACCAACACCGAAACGATACCGGTCGCGTGGGACGGCAGGAACTTGTGGAACGGGAACAGGAACCCGGTCACGGTCGTCGCCGCGGTGCTCCAGAGAAAGACCGCCGTCCAGCCGTCGGGCCGCTTCGCGGTCAGCATCCCGTGGAGCACGACGAATCCGGCGAGAATCCCAGTCAGACTCAACAGGACATGCACGGCGGTGAAAATCGTCAAGATCATGACGCGTCTCCCTCCTTGCCGCGGACTCCCGCAGTCCGGGCCCTGGTAGCCGCGGTCAGTGCAGGAACTCCGTGATGACCGCGATCGTGGCCGTCGGGCTCTCCTCCATCAGCCAGTGTCCCGCGTGGGGAATGACCACCTCCTGGACGTTGGTGGCCGCCGACCGCATGACGACGGCCATCGTCGGGCCGAGCGACTTCTCGCCGCCGATCGCCAGCACCGGCATCGGGAGCAGGCCCTGCGCGAGGAACGCCTGGTTGTCGACGGCATCCTGATCGAAAGCCTTGAACTGCTCGAAGCCGGAATGCATGGCTCCGGGACGGGCATAGAGGGCGGCGTAATGCCGGCGCGAGGCCTCGTCGAAACTCTTCGGATCCGCTGAGAACTCGTTCCAGAAGCGGTCGAGGTAGATACGCTCACGGCCCTTGACCAGCCGTTCCATGTCGGGGCCGCCGAAATGGAAGTGCCAGAGCAGCGGGTTCTTGAGGATCTCCTCCCAGGGGCCGACGCCCGGCAGCGGGGCATCCAGCAGGGCGAACCTGGTGACGCGGGCCGGATGCTCCGCCGCGAAGGCGTAGCCGACCATGTTGCCGATGTCGTGGGTGACCAGCTCCACCTGGTCGATCTTCAGCGCGTCGAGCACGCCGGCGACGTCACCGGCTTGCGTCTTCTTGTCGTAACCACCGGCCGGATGGGAGGAAAGGCCCATGCCACGCAGGTCAGGCACGACCACGGTGTGGTCGTGCGCCAGCTTGCCGGCGAGCGGCGCCCACATGTCGCCGGTCTCTCCATAGCCGTGGAGCAGCACGACCGCCGGCCCTTGGCCGCCGACCCGCACGAAGATGCGCGCGCCGTTGGTGGCGATCGTCTCGGTCCTGAAGCCGGGTGGAAAGGGCGGGACGCCGGCCAGCGCGGGCGTCGCGAGGAGCAAGGCGCTCAGGGCGGCCAGAGTGAGCCTTCGCATTACTGAACCCCCTAATTCTATGTGCGGCGTCACGATCCTGATGTCGCATCTTAGTCGACAGCGCAGCCGCCGGTCACGCCGCCCGGGGTGCCTCGATCAGGCGAAGCGGCGCCCGGCCGGGGTGTCGGCGACGCTGGCCGCCGCCGGCGCCAGCGCCGGGCGCAGGCGCACCACTTCGCCGACGACGATGGTGGCAGGGGAGGACAGGGCCGCGGCCGCGGCGACCGCGGCGATGTCGCCCAGGGTGCCGATCAGGACCCGCTCGCTCTCGCGGCTGCCGTTCTCGATCACCGCCACGGGGGTCTCGGGTGCCTTGCCGTGGCCGGCGAGGCGGGCGGCGATCTCGCCGAGGCGGGCGGCTCCCATCAGCACCACCAGGGTCTCGATGCGGGCCAGGGCGCTCCAGTCGAGGCCGGCGTCGCCCGCGCTGTGGCCGGTCACCACCGCGAAGCTGGCGGCGACGCCGCGCTGGGTGAGCGGGATGCCGGCGAGGGCGGGGACCGCGACCGCGCTGGTGACGCCCGGCACGGCCTCCCAGGCCACGCCGGCGGCGGCGCAGGCCAGGGCCTCCTCGCCGCCACGGCCGAAGACGAAGGGATCGCCCCCCTTGAGCCGCACCACCACGCGGCCGGCGCGGGCCTGGCGCACCAGCAGGGCCTGGATCTCCTCCTGGCGCAGCGCCTGCCGGCCGGGAGCCTTGCCGGCGTAGACCCGGCGCGCCGCGGGCGGCGCCTCGGCCAGCAGCCGGGCGTCGATCAGCCGGTCGTAGACCACGACGTCCGCCTGCCGCAGGCAGCGCAGGCCGCGCACGGTGATCAGCTCGGGGTCGCCCGGGCCGGCGCCCACCAGGTAGACGATGCCGCGGCCGGTTGCGGTGGCCTTGCCGAGACCGTGGTCCGTCGCGGCGCCGGGACGGCGGCCGGGTGCGGTGGCCGTGCCGGGACCGTGGTCCGTGGCGGCGCCGTGACTCCGGCCGGTTGCACCGTCCTTGGTCATCCGGAGCTTGCTGCCAGTTGGGGCGGTGCTTCCGGTTGTAGCTCGGGTGGCTCGATTCCCAGGATCTCGGTAAAGCGCTGCCGCGCAGCTACTTCGTCGCCGCGGCGCAGCAGCGCCAGCGCGTCGGAATCCACCAGGGCATACCAGAGCTCACGCCGGCGTTGCGGATCCGGCTGGCTCGCCGCGAGGGCGGCGCGCACCGCTGCGGCTAGGTCGAGGAAGCGGGCGTGCTCGGCGCCAAGCTCGCCGTCGAGCCATTGGCGCAGGCGGACCGCCAACGCCGGGGCGCGGCCGGCGGTCGAGATGGCGACCGCGAGCGCGCCGCGGCGCACCACCGCGCCGGCGATGAAACTGCAATGGGGCGGGTCGTCGACGCTGTTGAGCGGCAGGCCGCGCCGCTCCGCCTCCGCCCAGACGGCCTCGCGCTCCGCCGGATCGTCGCCGGCGGCGATGGCCAGGAAGGCGCCGGCAAGGTCGCCGGCACGGTAGGAACGGCGCCGCAGACGCACCTCGCCGGCGCGCGCCATCGCCGTGACCTCCTCTCCGGGCCGCTCGGCGACCACGGTGACGCGGGCGCCGGCAGTGGCCAGCTCGCGCGCCTTGCCGGCGGCCATCGCACCGCCCCCGACCACCACGCATCGGCGCTGGCGCAGATCGAGGAAGGCCGGGTAGTAAAAGGGCGCCATCGCCACCTTCCCGCCTCAGATCTCGACGCCCAGGCCCGCGACCTCGACCCCGTCGCGGCTCACCTCGAGCGTCAGCTGGCACCGGTCGGTGTCGAGCTGTAGCCGGAAGACGCCCGGGGCCTGCGCGGTCACGGCCACCCGGTCGAGGCGCTGGCCGGCCAGGGCCGCCAGGGCGCGGTTGGCCGCCGCCGCGGCACCGCGCAGCGCTTCGCCGGCCGGCGTCCTGAAGAACAGCCGGAGCAGCGCCGCCTCGTGCTGCGCCCCGTGCAGGCGCCGCGCCCGGCCGGTCGCGAGGGACATCTCGAGCACCTGCTGCAACGGTCCGGCAAGCTCCGGCGCCACCTCGCCGGCCGCCACCGCCGCCGCCAGCTCGGCGTAGAGGGCACGCGCCCGCGGCTCTTGCACCGCGCCGGCCACGGCCGCGATCTCTTCGAGCACCACCTCGCGCTCGGGCGGCTCGACCGCCAGGAGCTCACCGCCGGCCGCGGCCGGTGAATTTTCGCTGGTCGCTGGCACTGCCGTCGCCGGCATCACCGCTCAGCCCTTGCCGCCCGGCAGCATCGCTTCGAGATCGTGCTCCAGGCCGCCGGTTTCCAGCGGGCAGTGGATGCCGCACTCCTTGGGCGCGTTCTTCTCCCACCACCAGCGCCCCGCCCGCGGGTCCTCGCCGTCGCCGGTCGGGCGAGTGCAGGGCGCGCAGCCGATGCTGGTGTAGCCGCGCGCGTAGAGCGGGTGCACCGGCACGTCGTGATCGCGGTTGTAGTCCCAGACCTCGCCGGCGGTCCAGTCGGCCAGCGGGCTGATCTTCGCCAACCCGCCGTGATCGTGATCGATCTCGATCTTGCGGATGTTGGCGCGGCTCGCCCACTGATCGCGGCGCAGCCCGGTCACCCAGGCGTCGAGCGAGTCGAGCGCGCCGCGCACCGGCTCGACCTTGCGCACGCTGCAACAGAGCAGCCGCGCCTCGACCGAGCGCCGGAAGAGATTGGGGCCGAAGCGCGTGGTCAGGCGTGCCAGCCTGGCCGCGTCGGGCAGGTGGACCTCGATCACCGTGCCGTAGCGCTCGCGCACCTGCTCCATGATCTCGTAGGTCTCCTGCGGCAGACGCCCGGTATCGACGGTGAACAGCCGCACCGCGGGGTCGATCCGCCAGGCCATGTCGAAGAGCGCCATGCCTTCGGCCTGGAAGCTGGTACAGATCGCGAGGCGCGGATGCCAGCGCCCGAGCGCCCAGGCCAGCAGCTCCTCGGGAGTGGCGAAGTCGAAGTCGTTGGCCAGCTGTCCGGCCTCGAGCTCGTCCAGGAAATCGCGCCGCGGCGGGGCGCTGCCGGCGGCATCGGCGATGGCGGCGGTCCGCGGCAGGAGAGGCAGCGGTTCGTGGATCATCGGGTGAGGACCTCCGCCGGCACGCCGGCGACGTCGACGAGCTGGTCGTCGCTGTGACGGATGAAGAATTGCTGGATGCGCTCGCCGTTCTGGCGTCCTTCGAGCCAGGCGCGGCACAGGCGCTCGATCGCCAGATGGACCACCTCGCCCGGCACCCGGCGCAGCACCGGCTGGCCGATCGCCGCGCCGCCTGCCAGGCCGCCGCGCAGGAAGAGGTCGTAGCCCTGCAGCCGCTCGCCCGCCTCGCCGCGCTCGCGCAGGGTCGTTCCCTGCAGGCCGATGTCGCCGATCCAGTGGTGGGCGCACGCATGCGGGCAGCCGTCGAGGTTCAGCCGCAGCTCGCCCAGCGCCGCCGCCTGCTCGCCGAAAGCGCTTTCGAGGTGCGCGACGATCTGCTGCAGGCGCCCCTTGGTCTCGGCCACCGTGTAGTTGCAGAACGGATTGCCGGTGCAGGCGATCGCCAGTCGCCGCAGGTTGCCGGCGGCGAGCGGAAAGCCGATCGCCGCGACCCGCTCGACGACCGCCGGCACCCGTTCCGCCGGCAGGTTGGCGAGGATGAAGTTCTGCCGCCGAGTGAGCCGGATCTCGACCTCCGGCGATCCCTGGCGGCCGCCCCAGCCGGAGACCTCCGCCGCCAGGTCGGCGAGCCGCACCATCTGCTCGCCGTTCATCAGCCCCAGGTAGACCGGGAAGCCGGCGTAGGCCAGCCCGGGCTGGCGCTGCGCGTGGACTCCCGCGTGGTCGTACTCGTCGGCCGGCGCCGCCGGTGCGGCGCCATCCGCGAGCGCCCGGCCCAGGCGCTCCTCGACCCGCTCCCGGAAGCGGCGCGGGCCGAGGTCGTCGACCATGAACTTGAGGCGGGCGCGGGCCCGCGACAGGCGGTAGCGGCGATCCTCGCGCCAGACGTCGAGGATCGCCCGCAGCACCTCGATCGCCTCGGCGGCCGGCACGAACACCCCCAGGTCGTCGGCGAGACGCGGCCACGACGACAGGCCGCCGCCCACCTTGACCCCGAAGCCGGGCAGCCCGTCGCGCCGGGTTCCCAGCAGGGCGATGCAGTGCATCTCCGGCGCGTTGCACTGGTGGGCGCAGGCCGAGATGGTGATCTTGTGCTTGCGCGGCAGGTCCGAGTACTCGCGGTGCCGCAGGAAGAAGCCGGCGGCTTCGCGCACCAGCTCGCGGCAGTCGAAGGCCTCGTCGCGGTCGAGGCCGGCGACCGGGCAGCCGGTGATGTTGCGCACGTTGTCGCCGCAGGCGCCGGCGGTGGTCAGCCCCGCCGCCTCCAGGGTCGCGAGCACTTCCGGCAGGCGGGCCATCTCGAGCCAGTGGAGTTGCAGGTTCTGGCGCGTGGTGAGCTCGCCGTGACCGCGGCCGTGGCGTTGCGCGATCTCGCCGATGGTCCGCAGGCCGTGCGGGGTCAGCCGGCCGCCGGGGACCTTGACCCGCATCATGAAGTGGCCGAGCTTCGGCTTGTCGTGGTAGAGGCCGTACCATTGGAGGCGCACCATGTCCGCTTCCGGCACCGCCTCGTAACCGGCGGCGATCATCGCCGGCAGGTCGTGAATGACTTCCAGGCCGCCCTTCTCGTGCTTGAGGCGCTCGACGAAGTTGCGCTTGCGCACCAGCTCCCAGTCAGGTTCGATCTCGGGGGCTTTGGGCATCGGGCAGCTCCTCTCGCGGTAATTGTTATAAAGATTATCACCTTTCTCTAACCGTTGTGCAACCAGCCCTGGAACCGGAGACAGCGGCGGCGGCCGGCGCCGCCGGCGCGGTGGGCGCGCCGCCCGCCGGAACCTTCGGATATGATGAGAGACCCCATGCTTCGCCTGCGGTTTGCCATCGGCGGCGAGGACCGCCTCCTACCCCTGACCGGTGGACGGGTGCGATTGGGCCGGGGCAGCGACAACGACGTGGTGCTCGCCGACGTCTCGGTCTCGCGCAACCATGCCGAGATCCGGCGCGGCCCCGACGGCTGGCACATCCACGACCTGCGCAGCACCAACGGCATCGAGATCAACCGCGTCTCGGTGCGCTCGGCGCCGCTGCGCCCCGGCGACCGCATCACCATCGGCGTCTTCGAGCTCGCGGTGGAGTCGACCCTGCCGCCGCCTGCCAACGCCGCGGCGAGCGCCGAGCCGTCCGCCGCCGGCGCCCAGCCGCCCGGCAAGGAGCAGACCGGCGGCAGCGAGGTCTCGGCGCTGGCCAACGCCACCATCGTGCGGCCGCTGGCCGACCTCGCCACGGCGCTTGGTCTGCAGGGAGCGGCGGCCCCGGGCGCCGCCCGCGCCGCCGGCACCGCCCACGCCGCGCCGGCGGACGGCGACGCCCACCGCATGCTCGGGTTCCTGACCCGTCTGGCCCGCGTCCTGCTGGTAGCCGATTCAGTCGACGACGTGCTGGTGCGGGTGCTCGACATCGTCTTCGAAGCGCTGCCGGTCGAGCGCGCCTTCATCCTGCTCTCCGAGGAATCCGGAGACCTGGTGTGCGAGGCCGCGCGCTTCAAGGACCGGGTGCAGCTGCGCCCGAAGATGGAGGTGCCGGTCTCCCGCACCATGCTGCGGGCGGTGATGCGCGAGCGGGTGGCGCTGGTCACCTTCGACGCCCTGGCGGACCAGCGGCTGAGCGGCGGCGAGTCGATCCGGCTGCATCAGATCCGCGCCGCGATGTGCACCCCGCTGTGGTCGGGCGACCGCATCATCGGCGTGGTGCAGGCCGACTCTCCCTACCACGTCGGCGCCTTCGGCGAGCGCGAGGTGGATTTCCTGGCCACCGTCGCCAACTACGCGGCGGTGGCGGTCGAGCGCATCCGCTATGCCGCCAAGGCCGAGTTCGAGAAGACGGTGCGCACTCGCCTGGAGCGCTATCACTCGCCGGCGCTCATCGAGGAGGTGCTGCGCCAGGGCGCGGGCGGTGACGACGAGGGCATCCGCCGCCTGCGCGCCGCCGAGGCGACGGTGCTCTTCGCCGACCTCGTCGGCTTCACCGCTTTCGCCGAGGACTCCACGCCGGAGCACGCGGCCGAGCTGCTGAACGCCTTCTTGAACCTGTCGGTGGAGGCCATCTTTGCCGCCGGCGGCACGCTCGACAAATTCATCGGCGACTGCGTGATGGCCTTCTTCGGCGCGCCGATGCCGCAGCCCGATCACGCCGAGCGCGCGGTGCGGGCCGCGGTCGAGATCCAGCGCAACCTGCAGGCGTGGAGCGCGGCACGCGCCGCGCAAGGGCTGCCGGGCTTCGCCGCCCGGGTCGCCGTCAACAGCGGCCCGGTGGTGGTCGGCGACATCGGCAGCGCGCGCCGGGTGGACTACACGGTGCTCGGCAACACGGTCAACGTCGCCGCCCGTCTCGAGGCCGTTGCCCGCCCCGGCGACGTGGTGCTCGGCCCGGAAACCCATCGGCTCCTGGGCGGCGCCATCCCGACCGAGCCGCTGGGCGAATACCAGCTCAGGGGGCTACAGCAGAAGATCCTCGCCCACCGCGTGGTGGGTTGACTACCGGGCGGTCGCGGTCGTGGCGCGGGTGCGCGAGGAAGAGTGGGAACGGCGCTTCGCCGAGGCGGCGGTGGACGCCGATCCGGCATGGCCGGCGCCGGCGCGGCTGACGGCGCCGCGGCTGACAGCACCGCGGCGGGTCGCGGCAGCGTGGCGCGTGCTTGCGGCATGGCGATGGATCACGATGCGGCCGTCGCGCGAGCCCTGGCCGCGGGCTGAAGGCCTGGAGCCCTGGCGGGCGGTCTGAGCGATGTAGAGCCTGCCGGTGCGGGCAGAGCGGGCGACGTGAACCCGGCCGTGACGCGGGGCCGCTTCCGGCTCGCCATCGGCATCGGCCTCCGGCAGCGCCCCCGGGTGCAGCGCCGCCAATGCCGTCAGCCGGGCGACGCCGTTGGGATCGCCGATCGGGCCTGGCAGCAGCAGGGGATCGGGGAAGACGGCGACGTGGTAGTGCGGCGGCCAGCGCTCGCGGATCGCTTCGATCATGCCCTCGCCCTCGAGCGCCAGGAGGGTGCTTTCGAGCCACTGCCGGCAGGCGCGCCGGTCGCTGTGCCGCAGGTCCACCGCCATGCCGGTGGGATGCACCGAGATGGGCGAGGCGTTCCAGGGCTGGCGGGAGATCGGCCGGGTCAGGCTGGTGACCACCAGCGGCTCGCCGCAGGCGGCATGGTAGTCATGCGCCAGCTGCTCGAGAAAAGTCTTGACCTGCGGCCGCGCATAGGGGAACGACACCTCGTCGCCGGCGAGCTGGAAATCCTCGTTGCCGTGCACCGGGACGAGCTCGCCGCTCGCGACCGCCTGCATCAGCTCCTGGGTGTTGCGCAGGTAGGCGTAGGCGTGCTGCTGAGCGACCAGGTTCTGGCGCACCAGCGACTCGTGCGAGCCATAGAGGCTCTGCGCCCGGGCGGGTACCGCGGTGCTCAGTGCCAGCAGCGCCAGCAGCGCCAGCAGCACCAGTAGCGCCGGCAGAGCTGGCAGAGCCGGAAGCGCGACGGCCGCTGGCGGCGCGGCCAGGCGGCGGCAGGCGAGCAAATAGGAATTGTCGACGACCACAGGAGGGGCGCTCTGGAAGGTCATGGGCATCTCGCAACTCCTCACCGGTTAGAGGCCCAATAGAAACCCGAATAACGCGTGGACTGCTAAACGCGGGCGGAGCCTAGCACAAAACGCGCGAAGAAAGTCAAATCCTCCTGCCAGAATGCCTATTTACGACTTGCAAGGAGTGCCGCGAATGGCGACGACCGGAGCCGCGGCCGGCCTACGAGCCGTGCCGGCATGGCGGCGCGGGCAGCGCCGCGCCGGCGCGGCGACCCTACCCGTTGACCACGAGGTGCCCGGCGCGGCGCGACTCCGGATCGGTGCCGTGCCCCTCGTATTGGGCGAGGACCTCGTCGGTGGGGCCGTCGGCGAGCAGCCTGCCGGCGTCGAGCCAGATGCAGCGCGTGCAGTTGTGGCGGATCGCCGCGGCATTGTGGGAGACCATCAACACGGTGGTGCCGGCGGCGTGGAAGCCGCGCAGGCGCTCCTCGCACTTGTGGGTGAACGAGGAGTCGCCGACCGCCAGCACCTCGTCGAGGATCATGATGTCGGGCAGCCAGGCGGTGGCGACCGAGAAGCCGAGGCGGGCCAGCATGCCGGAGGAGTAGTTGCGGATCGGAGCGCGGACGAAGTCGCCCAGGCCGCTGAACTCGACGATGCCGTCGATGGCGTCCGCCACCTCGCGCCGGGAGTGGCCGAGCAGCAGGGCGTTGAGATAGATGTTCTCGAAGCCGGTCAGCTCGCGGTCGAAGCCGGTGCCCAGCTCCAGGATGGGCGACAGCCGGCCGCGCGCCGTGGCGCTGCCGGTGGTCGGCTTGAGCACCTGCGAGATGACCTTGAGCAGGGTGCTCTTGCCGGCGCCGTTGCGGCCGACGATGCCGACGGTCTCACCGCTGTGGATGGTCAGCTCGACGTCGCGCAGCGCCCAGAGTTGCTCGTAGGAGAGCGACCCCTTCATGAAATGGATCGCGTACTCCTTGAACGACCGGATGCGCTGCTTGGCCAGGCGATAGCAGAGCGAGACGCCGCTCAGCTCGATCCGCGGCTGGACGGCGCCGGCCGCCGCCGGCCGCGGCTGCTCCTGGACCGCTGGGGGCGCCGTCGGCACGAAGGTCCGGACCCGCGGCCCTACTTGCGCCGCTGCTGGCCGCTGGACTTGAAGAGGTCGCCGAGCGCGCCGAAGCTGCCGGGCTGCTGGCCGGCGGTTGCCGGTTCGCGCGGCGCGGCGGTGTTCTGCGGGGTCGGGACCGGGACCGGGTCGTGGTCCTCCTCGGCCGCGGCGCCGCTCGTGGCCGGCGCCATGGAAAGCGAGATGCGGCGCTTGACCGGATCGACGTTGAGCACCCGCACCGTCACGTCCTGGCCGACCTGCACCGCCTCGCGGGCGTGGTTCAGGCGGCGCCCGGCGCCCAGCTCGCTGACGTGCACCAGGCCCTCGAGGCCGGGCGCCAGCTCGACGAAGGCGCCGAACGATTCGAGCCGCATGACCCGCCCCGGGATGGCCGCGCCTTCGGGGAAGCGGTCGGCCGCGTCCCGCCAGGGGTCGCGCTCGAGGGCGCGCCGCGACAGCGAGATCCGCTCGGGGCGCTTCTCGTCCTTGCCCTTCTCGATCTTGATCACCTGCACCTCGATCTCCTGGCCCACCGCCAGCGCCTCGCGCGGGTCCGCCAGCCGCGAGTAGCCGATCTCGCTGACGTGCAGCAGGCCCTCGAGCCCGCCCAGGTCGACGAAGGCGCCGTAGGTGGTCAGCGAGGTGACGCGGCCCTTGAGCACGGTGCCGACCTGTAGCCGGGAGCGCAGCTCGGCGGCCTTGCTCTGCGCCTCCTCCTCGAGCAGCGACCGCCGCGACAGGACGATGTCCGGGCGGCGGTTGCGCCCGCCCTCCTCGATGCGCGAGACCTTGAACTTGAGGCGCTGGCCGATGAACTGCTGCGGGTTCTCGACGTAGCGCAGGTCGAGCTGCGAGAGCGGGCAGAAGGCGCGCATGCCGTAGGCCTGGATCTCGGCGCCGCCCTTGTTGATGCCGGTGACCAGCCCCTCGACGGGCATGCCGTACTGGAAGGCCTGGCGCAGCTCGTTGGCGACCTCCTGGTGGCCGCCGCGGCCGCCGGAGGCCTTCTTGCGCAGCACGATGACGCCGCTCTCCGGATCGATGGCGGTGACCACGGCGTCGAGCCGATCGCCGACCTGGATGGTGAGCTCGCCCTCGGCGTTGCGCAGCTGGGCGGCTTCGATCATCCCTTCCGACTTGGTGCCGAGGTCGACGAACACCTGATCGCCGGTGATGGAGAGGACCTTGCCGCTGACCTTCTGGCCGACGTTCGGAACCGCCGGGACCGCTGCCGCGCCGGACGCGGCGCCGCCGGCGCTTCCGGCCTGGCCGGCGGCGGCGTCCGCGTGGCCGGCTTGCTCGAAGTCGGCGAGGATCGTGGCGAAGTCCTTGACCTCCGCCGGCGGCTCCGGCGCCTCTCCCGCGGCGTCGTGCGGCTGCGGGTGCGCTTCGGCGACGGCCGGCGGCGCTTGCGATCCGGCGGGCGCCTGAGCATCCGGCGCTTCCGAGGCGGGGTGGGCCTGGGCGGCCTGCGGCTGCGGCTCCTCCTGGTCGGTACCTTGGGGCTCGTGCGAGGGGTTGTGCTGCTCGTCCATGTTCGATCTCACTTTCGGTTCGGGGGGGGCTGATTCGGCGCCTCAGCTTACCTGGAAACCGCCCCGGGTGGCGATCCGATTACGGCAGGCGCCCGGCGGGTCCAAGCCGGCCGAAAGTATCATGCCCGGCGGTCGCGGGGCAGGAGCGGCGCCGGCAAATGGCCGGCGGCGGCCGCCCGCGCCGGTCCCGCCGCCAATCCCCCGGGCCGGTCCAGCCGGGGGTCCGCCGCGCCGGATTGCGCTATAATTCCATCTCGCCTTGCCCCCTACTTCACGCTCCTTCGCCGCGGCCTTCGTGCCGAACCGACCGGTTTCGCCCTCCACCATGGGCATCCTGGTGACGTTCCAGGCGGTCGTGGCGCTGGCCATCTGGTGGATGTCGCCGCTGCGCCTGCTGCCGCGACCCGACGAGGTGGCCAGGGCGTTCCGGACGCTGTGGATGCAGGAGGGCCTGGGGCGCGAGCTGTGGGCGAGCTTTTCCACCAACCTGGAAGCGCTCGGCATCGCGATGGCGATCTCGCTGGCGCTGAGCTACCTCACCGTGCTGCCGTTCTTCCGGCCGATCGCCGCGGCGGTGTCGAAAGGCCGCTTCCTCGCCTTCATCGGCTTCCCGCTGCTCTTCACCCTGATGTTCGCCAACCCGCACTGGATCAAGGTGGCGCTGCTGGTGCTCGCCATGACGGTCTTCTTCGTCACCTCGATGGCGTCGGTGATCCTCGAGATCCCGCGCGAGCGGCTCGAGCACGCCCGCACGCTGCGGATGGGCGAGTGGCGGGTGGTGGGCGAGGTGGTGGTGCTGGGCACCGCCGATCGGGCGCTCGAGGTGACGCGTCAGAACGCCGCCATCGGCTGGATGATGCTCACCATGGTCGAGGGCTTCTACCGCGGCGAGGGCGGGGTCGGAGCGCTGCTGCTCAACCAGAACAAGCACTTCCTGCTTGCCGGCGTGTTCGCGATCCAGCTCACCATCCTGACCGTCGGGCTGCTGCAGGACTACGGGCTCGGCGTGCTCGGGCGCACGCTCTTTCCGTGGGCGGGCCTGACCGTGGAGCGTCGTTGACCACCCCCGCCACCGCCGCCACCGCTGCCGGCATCGCCGGCGAGCCCGCCGCCTACGAGCTGCGCTCGACGCTGCTGGCGGCGCGCGGCGTCAGCCTGAGCCTGGGCGGCGCGCCGATCCTGCGCGGCGTCGACCTCGAGGTGCGCGACGTGGTGCGGCCGGGCGTCTGCACCGGCCAGGTGGTGGCGCTGCTCGGCCCTTCCGGGGTCGGCAAGACGACGCTCTTCCGGGTGCTTGCCGGGCTACAGCGCCCGGACGCCGGCACCGTCCTGATCGGCAACCCGGGGGTGCCGGTCGAGCGCGGCATGGTGGGCGTCGTGGCGCAGAACTACCCGCTCTTCGCCCACCGCTCGGTGCTGGGCAACCTGGTGGTGGCGGGACGGCGCGCCGGCCAGTCGCGGGCGGCGGCGCGGGAGCGCGCGCTGGAGATGCTGCGGCGCTTCGACCTGATCGATCGCGCCGGTCTCTATCCGGCGCAGCTGTCGGGTGGACAGCGCCAGCGTGTCGCCATCGCCCAGCAGTTCATGTGCAGCGAGCACTTCCTGCTGCTCGACGAGCCGTTCTCCGGCCTCGATCCGATCGCCGTCGAGAAGGTGGCGGCGATGCTCGTCGAGGTCGCCAACCTCGACGAGCTCAACACCATCATCGTCGTCACCCACGACATCGCCGCCGCGCTCGAGGTCGCCGACACCGTCTGGCTGCTGGGGCGCGATCGCGACGCGGCCGGCGCGCCGATCCCGGGAGCCCGCATCCAGGGCACCTACGACCTGATGGCCTGCGGCCTTGCCTGGCACCAGGGGATCGCCTGCTCGCCGCGGCTGCTGGAGATGGCGGCCGAGATCCGCTCGCGCTTCGGCAAGCTCTGATCGATCATGAGCCTGGACCCGAAAGCGATCTTCATGAAGGCGGCGACCCGCGCCGCGACGTCGACCGGCAACGTCGTCTCCGGCGCCGGCGCGCTGGCGGCGGCGGCGGCGATCTGGAACCCGCTGCCGCTGCTGCTCTGGGGGCTCGGCTCCGCGGCCTGGGTGCTGTACGCCTCGACCTCGCCGAAGTACACCCGGCGGGTGCTCGACGCCGAGCGCCTCGCCGCCGAGCTGGCCGCCGACCAGGAGCGCCAGGCGCTGCGCGCCAAGATCGAGGCGACCCTGGCCCGGCGGCCGTTCGCCGGCTGGCTGCGGGCGGGCGTGCTGCCCGACTACCTGCAGGCGTTCGGGCGCCTGGTGGCGGTGCGCGACCGGGTGGCGCAGACCCTCGCCGAGCGGCGCGACGACTTCCTGGCCAGCCTCGGCATCCAGAAGCAGCTCACCTACCTGCTTGGCGCCTACCTGCAGTTCGTGCAGGCGCGGCTCACCGTGCTGCAGCTGCTGGCCGATTTCCGGCCTGCCGGCAGCGGCGCCGACGCCGGCGGCGGCAGCGGCTTCGCCGGCGGCCAGGGCGGCGGCGAGGAATTGGCGGCGGCGATGGCGGCGATGCGGGATGGCGCGGCGCCGAGCGCGGCAGGCGAGCAGACGGGCGCCGCGACGGCGCCGCTGGCGCCGCATTGGGTGACCGCTCCGGGGGCGGCGCCGAGCCCGCGGCGCGGGCGCTCGCCGATGGCGCCGATCAGCGAATGGGTGCCGGCCGCCGGCAGCGCGGCCGCGGCGACGCATGGCCGATCGGCGGTGGCGGCGGCGGTGGCGCGCGGCCAGGCCGGTACGGGCGCGGGCGGCGCCGGCGCGGGCGCGGGGACGGTCGCCGGCGGCGCGGCCGCGGAGCTGCCGGAGGTGGCGGCGCTGGTGGCCGACCTCGACCGGCGCATCGCGACGCTCAACGAGCTGAAGGCGCGCGAGCCGGCGACCGCGAAGACCCGCGAGTGGCATATCAGCATCCTGCAGAAGCAGCAGGAGCTGTTGCGCGATTGCGCCAGCCGCGACCAGCAGCTGGTGGCGCAGCTCACCGCCGTGCCCGACGCCTTCGACGTCATCGCCGGCCGCATCAGCGCCGCGCAGTTCGATCCCACCGAGCTGGCCGCCTACACCGGCGGGGTGGTCGAACAGATCGAAGAGACCGAGAAGTTCGTGCACTCCATGGGACCGGCGCTGAGCGAGACGCTGGGGACCGCAGGCCCTGCCGCCAGCGTCCCGCCGGCTGCCACCGGCGGCCAAGCTGTCGGCAGCGGCGCGGCGGCCTCGCCGCCCTAGCCGCGGCGCCGGAGCCGTTTTCCAGCCCATGGCCCGACTCGCCTGACGACCAGGCGGAGGATCCGAGACATGAAAATCACGCCGATAGGCAAGCTGGTGATCTTCCTGGCGCTGGTGGTGGCCGCGTTCTTCAGCGTCCGCCGCTTCGCCCCCGACCTACTGGACCGCCTGGTGCCGGGCGCGCAGGTGCGCGCCTCCCAGGTCCCTTCCGGCGCCGAGCTGCCGAACGTGACGCCGGCTTCCGCCGCCTCGGGAGGGTCGGCGCGGCCGGTGACGTTGCCCGGCAGCGACCCAGGCTGCCGTGACCTGCCCGAGGTGCGCTTCATGGTCTGGGCCTGGAACGCCCAGATGGGCATGATGTTCGCCAACGGCGGGCCGCAGGCCACCTCCGGCAGCCTGATGTGCCAGCAGAAAGTGAACCTGCGGTTGGTGCGCGAGGACGACACCGGCAAGATGCAGGAAGCGCTGGTCGCCTTCGCCAACGAGCTGGCGAAGGGCAACGCCAACCCGACCAAGGGCACGCACTTCATCGTCATCATGGGCGACGGCGCGGCGTCGTTCTTCAAGGGGATCAACGACACCCTGAGCCGCCTGGGGCCCGAATACACCGCCAAGGTGGTCGGGGTGGAAGGCTACTCGCACGGCGAGGACAAGCTGATGGGTCCCGCCGATTGGAAGACCAGCCCGCTGGCGTCGCGCGGCTCGCTGGTGGCGGGCGTCATCCGCGACGGCGACTGGAACATCGCGCAGAAATGGCTGGGCGACAACGGCCTGTGCAACAACCCCGACGAGAAGACCTACGATCCGGGATGCATGAACTGGGTCGCCGCCTCCGACTACGTGGACGCCGCCGAGAAGTACGTCGCCAACTTCTGCGAGGAGCGGCCGGTGGTCAACGCCGGCCACAAGACCGGCGAGCGGCGGCGGGTCTGCGTCAACGGCGTCGTCACCTGGACGCCCGGCGACGTCACCGTCGCCCAGAAGCGGGGCGGGCTGGTGTCGATCGTTTCCACCCACGAATACAGCTCGCAGATGCCGGCGGTGGTGATCGGCATCGACAAGTGGATGAAGGACAACCGCCCGACGGTCGAGGGCATGCTCAGCGCGATCATGGCCGGCGGCGACCAGGTCAAATCGAGCCCGGAGGCGCTGCGGCGAGCCTCGGAGGTCAGCGCGCAGGTCTACCACGAAGCCGGCGCCGGCGCCGATTACTGGGAGAAGTACTACAAGGGGACGGTCGAGCGCGACCACCAGGGGGTGATGGTCGACCTCGGCGGCTCGTCGGTCAACAACCTGGCCGACACCCTGCTGACCTTCGGGCTCGTCCCCGGCTCCTCGAACCTGGTGGCGACCACCTACAAGGTCTTCGGCGACATCGCCTCGCGCCAGTATCCCGATCTGCTGCCGACCTACCCGCCGGCCGACCAGATCATCGACACCTCCTACATCCAGGCGATCGCCGCCCGTTCCGGACCGCAGGCTCCGGCCGAGGCGCCGCGCTTTGCGGCGTCGGCCCCGGTGGGCCGGGTGGTCAGCAGCCGCTCCTGGCACATCACCTTCGACACCGGCAGGGCCACCTTCTCGGGCAGCGCCCAGGCCGACCTCGAGCAGCTGCTGCGCGACCTGCTGGTCGCCAGCGCCACGGTGGTGGAGGTGCATGGCCACACCGACAACGTCGGCGACCCGAACAAGAACATGGCCCTTTCCGAGGAGCGTGCCTTCGCCGTCAAGCGGTGGTTGGAGCAGCGCTCGCCGGTGAACTTCCCCGAGGGCCGCATCCGGGTCTTCTCGCACGGCCAGGAGAACCCACTGGCTCCGAACTCAACGGCGGAGGGCCGGGCCAAGAACCGGCGGGTGGACATCGTGCTCGGGACGACCTGAGGAGCACCCATCGAGATCGCCGGACTGCCGGCGGGGCCTTCGCTGAAGGCTCCGCCGGCCGGGGCACTTGCAGGTCAGCGGCTGCGCAGCTTGGAGAGCAGGCGGAGGATCTCGAGGTAGAGCCAGATCAGCGTCACCATCACGCCGAAGGCGCCGTACCACTCCATGAAGCGGGGGGCGCCGGCGGCGGCGCCGGCCTGGATGAAGTCGAAATCGATCGCCAGGTTGAAGGCGGCGATGGCCACCACCGCGACGCTGAAGGCGATGCCGAGGGGGCTGCTGCTGTAGAGCATCGGCACGCCGACGTGGAAGAAGCCGAGGGCCATCGACACGATGTAGAACAGCGCGATGGCGCCGGTCGCGGCCACCACCACAGTGCGGAAGCGCTGGGTGACGCGGATGACGCCGGCGCTGTAGGCCAGCAGCATCACCACCAGGGTGCCGAAGGTGAGCCCTACCGCCTGGATGGCGATGCCGTGGCTGGCGACGTTGTAGAGCGCCGAGACGCCGCCGAGCACCAGCCCTTCGAGCAGCGCATAGATCGGCGCGGTCACCGGTGCCCAGCGCTTGGCGAAGACCGTGGCCAGGGCGGCGCCCAGGCCGCCGAGCAGGCCGAGCAGCACCAGCGGCCCGACCGACGGCGAGCCCTCGGCCGCCAGGCTCCAGGTCCAGGTGGCGGAGGCCATGGTGAGCAGCACCAGCAGGCCCGTCTTGTTGATGGTGCCCTGAACGGTCATGCCGGCGGTGGCGGTGCCGGCGACGCTGGTGAAGGTGCCGGGATTGAGCGCCGGGTTGCTGCCTCGCATGGTCGAGCTCCTTGGACGTCGACGGATTGGCGCCGCGGACACGCGGCGTCGGGCCGCCGGGGGTGCGGTCAAGTATGGCACATCCATGTCGGCGGCGAGCCCGCCCGCCGGCGGCCCCGCCCCGCCGTGTCGATCTGGAGCGCCGCGGGCGCCGGCGTCCTTGACGTCCAGGGTCTTACGGGATCAGCAGCACCTTGCCGGTCGTCCGGCGGCCCTCGAGGGCGCGGTGGGCCTCGGCGGCGTCGCGGAAGGTGAATTCGGCGCCGATCCGGACCTCGAGCTTGCCGGCGGCGAGCCAGCCGAAGAGATCGCTGGCGCGGGCGGTCAGCTCCTCGCGGGTGGCGATGTAGTGGAAAAGGGTGGGGCGGGTGAGGAACAGCGAGCCGTGGGCGGCCAGGCGGCCGGGATCGATAGGCGGCACCGCGCCGCTCGACTGGCCGAACAGCGCCATCAGGCCGCGCGGTGCCAGGCAGGCGAGGCCCTTGTCGAAGGTGGTACGGCCGACGCCGTCGTACACCACCTGCAGGCCGTTGCCGCCGGTGGCGCGCTTGACCTCGGCCTCGAAGTCCTGGTGGGTGTAGAGGATCACCTCGTCGGCGCCGCACTGCCGGGCGAGCGCTGCCTTGTCCTCGGTCGAGACGGTGGCGAAGACCCGGGCGCCGCGCAGCTTGGCGATCTGGCACAGGAGCTGGCCGACGCCGCCGGCGGCCGCATGGACCAGGCAGGCGTCCCCCGCATGCAGCGGGTAGGTGCTGCACGCCAGGTAGTGGGCGGTCATGCCCTGCAGCATCACCGCCGCCCCCTGGCGGGTGCTGACCTCCGCGGGCAGCTTGACCAGCCGCGCCGCGGGCACCGTCGCCTGCTCGGCATAGGCTCCCTGGACCCCGCACCAGGCGACCCGGTCGCCCGTTGCCACCTCGGACACCCCGTCGCCCACCGCCAGCACCGTCCCGGCCCCCTCCTGCCCGAGGACGAACGGCGGCGGCGCCGGCAGCTTGTAGAAGCCGGTGCGGTGATAGACGTCGATGAAGTTGAGACCGGCGGCCTCGATCCGTACCACCGCCTGCCCCGGTCCCGCCTGCGGGTCGCTCACCGCCTCGTAGACCAGCGCCTCCGGCCCGCCGAACTGATGAACCCGGACTGCCTGCATCGCTCACCTCCCGCGGCGGGACTGTGCGCCGCCGCGAGCGATTATCCCATCTTCGCGCTCGGTGGCGGAATCTGCCTGCTGTCCAGGCCTCGACCACGACAGGTACGGTGATCGCCGGCCGAGACTCTGTGGCAGGGTTCTCGCAGGCTGCACCTATAAGGGCGCAGCGAGGCTACAGGTCGCCTAAATGAACGATGCCGATCTTGGTTGCGTCCGAGAAGATGACTCTCTTGTTGGCCAAATAGTAGCCGCCGTCCACCCCAACCTGTTCTGTTACCTCACAGACGGATTGGTCCAAGAAGACGACGGTTCGCTGAACAATGAACTCCGGCTTCTGGCCTTGCCAGGTGGTCGTTACCCAGGCGCGTGCCTTGACCAGCTTCGCGGCGAAGATATCCTTGCCGACGACGTTGAAGTCCGCTTGGGGACCGGGGTCACCCTCAACCACCTCTACCATTCCACCTAAATCGAAGTATCGGTATGTTCGGGGGGTGGTGAATAGCCTCACATATTCGAGCGCTTGCTCGGCAGACTGGATCCGAACTTTGCCGTATAGGTTCTCGGGAGAAACGACAAGTGTCCGGTTGCCTTTGCATGCAAGGAAAACGGCCTCGCTCCGAATTGGATCTGTCGCGGTTTCCGCTACCTTGAGAAGGCAGCCAGGATCAAGGGTGCTGAGAGCCAGTCCTGAGTGCGACGGATTCGCCAACGGACATGAAGTCAAGAACGACAGGCATAGCAGCAAGATTCGCATCTTGATTCAGTAAATCAAAAAGGTAGTCTAAGATTGCACCCATACTGGCGCGCCACTGAGCGAAGTTGCCAGATTCTTTTCTGGATAGCAGCCTTATCTAAGCTTGTCTTATAGCGCTCACCCAAGCAGTCTATTTCGACCTGAAAGGCGCGGCATTCAGATTCGTCCTGGAGTCGTTTTGGGATAAAGCCAGAAAATCCGTCTGGCTTTCCTGTGCACGGTGCGCACTGAGGCACTACAATGTGACTAAGGATGAACTCCACATGATCGTTTTCATGTTTTTCTACACAGAAGCGAAGGTCGGGGTTGACGGGGTTCTGGTCCCAACAGAATGACACCTGTCCGCCCTTGCAGCACGCATGGGCCACGCTGTCCAGGCCCGTCGGATCGATCAGTGTCAGGGGCCTGGCCGCTGCGTACTTGTAGTACGCTGGGACAAACGCTTGATCGAACGGGTCGGAGGCGTCGTATCGACCCGGTAAGGGTTCATACCAGCGATTCAAATTATAGTAGAGGCTGGAAGAAAGGTGTGAATTATCCCACGCGGTGTCGTCCCACTGGCCCGGGAGGCGCAGGAAGATCCCAGAGTTCTGGGCGCTTGGTGTCGTGAAGTCCCGCCCAAACGGCTCGAATCCACCGCTCCAGGTTGCGACGCCGGCGCCGGTCGAGGCCAGGATCGGCGTGCCGAGGTGATCGACTGTGAGATAGGTGAGCGTGCCCGTGGCCGGCGGGCCGTCGAGCTGCGCGACCGGGCGGCCGGCAAAGTAGAAGATGCGGGTCTGGGCTTGGATGGCCTTGGTGAAGAGGCCCTGCTGCTGGCGGTGATAGAGCAGCCCGTCCGAGCCGTAAGTCGGGGTGGTCACCAGCGGGCCGCAATCCGTGACGGCGTTGCGGGCGGTCGCCAGAAATCCGCGGCCGTCATAGAGGAGCGTGCTGTTGGTGCGCTGCGTCTCCTCCGTCATGCGGCTGAGCTTGCCGGCGGCGTCGGGCTGGAAGTCCAAGTGCGAGGTTGGCGCGGCTTCGAGGAGCACATTGCCCGCGAGGTCGTACTGGAAGTACTTGGTACCGGCGCCGCTGGCGAGCGCGATCGTCTTGAGCAGCGGCGTGTCGCCCTGCGGGC
>Ga0210405_10000660_pt1 | contig 44023 bp, 29 predicted proteins | sample IncBWH11MmetaG_FD_155492 | JGI IMG/M metagenome (GOLD analysis project Ga0210405, IMG submission 155492) | Forest soil microbial communities from Barre Woods Harvard Forest LTER site, Petersham, Massachusetts, United States - Inc-BW-H-11-M | ecosystem: Environmental > Terrestrial > Soil >... | reverse complement strand
CAGTGAGCTCCGATCTGGATAAGGCGATCGACAAGAATCTAGATGCTGCGTTGATCCAGAACAAACTAAACAAAGACATCAGTTATGACGTGAAGAATGGAGTGGTGACGCTAAAAGGAAGCGTGAATTCACAGATCCGGCGAAATCAAGTGGCGCACATAGCTTCTTCCGTACCCAACGTGCAACAAGTGGTGAATGAGGTTCAGGTGAAGAACCAGAAAGCCACTTCGTCGAACTAGTTCTTGCGAGTACGACGGCAAGAACTCATTGAGGAGATTTGAACATGTTGCGATGGGCTTTGGTGTTTCTGATTGTCGCGATTATTGCGGGAATATTCGGTTTTGCGGGAGTGATGGTGGCGGCCGCAGGAATTGCAAAACTGCTTTTCTACGTGTTTCTGGTTCTCTTCGTGGTTTCGCTGGCGATGAGCGTCATTAGCCGGGCGTGACGGGCGAGCGCGCGAGACAGTCGTGATGCGATCCAATCCAGCGAAGGATGTGTATCACCTGCTCGCCGTAGTAGTAGCAGTGGTCACGATTGCCGCGCTTTACTTCGCGAGAATCGTTCTAATCCCGTTTGCGCTAGCCGTTCTCTTCACGTTTATTCTCACGCCGGTGGTACGGCTGCTCGAACGGGCTCATCTCGGCAGGGCGTTTTCGAGTCTATTGGTGGTTTTGCTCACGCTTGCAACCTGCGCAGGTCTGGGCTGGGCCGTGTCGAAGCAATTCGGGCAGGTGGTGAACGAGCTGCCGGCTTATAAACTGGCCTCACTGCATTGGTCCGAGAGCCACATCCTACACAACGCATCCGAGACGGTGACGGAAATCAGCAAGGACTTGGCGGCGAAGCCTGCGCCATCGTCTTCGAATTCTGCACAATCGCTCGAAGCTACGCAATCCACAAATAGCCGCCCGGCGACTCCAAGGCAGCCTGTTCCGGTGCAAGTGATATCGCCGCTCTCGCTGCCGCTCGAATCCATGCAAAGCATCCTTGGACTGCTGGCCCGCGCGCTTATCGTGGTGGCGTTTACGATTTTCATGCTGATTCGCCGTGAGGACCTGCGAAACCGCTTGATTTCGCTGATCGGGCATGGACACATTCATCTGATCACTCAGACCCTCGATGAAGCCAGTTCGCGCGTGAGCAAATATCTGCTGATGCAGTTCCTTGTAAATACCGCCTACGGAATTTTTGTCGGTATGGGACTTTATTTTATCGGGCTACCGGGCGCTCTTCTGTGGGGCGTGATCGTCGGAATTTTGCGATTTCTTCCGTACATCGGACCGCCACTTGGCGGCATTATGCCGCTACTTCTTTCCATGGCTGTTTTTTGACGGTTGGTCAAAACCACTGCTGGTGCTGGGGCTTTTTGTGATCACAGAATTGGCTGTATCGAATCTTGTCGAGCCGATGTTATACGGAGCACACACGGGAATTTCTTCTCTCGCGATTGTGATGGCGGCAATTTTCTGGACGGCGATCTGGGGTCCGATTGGGCTCGTGCTGCCAATGCCGCTCACGGTTTGCCTGCTTGTGGTGGGGCGTCATGTTCCTCAACTGCGCTTTCTGCACATTTTGCTGGGTGACGAACCGCCGTTGACGCCGGAGTCGCGGTTTTATCAACGGCTTCTGGCAATGGATTACGAAGAAGCGCGCGAGGTGCTGCAAAAGTGCCTGAACGAAATGAGTCTGGAAGAGCTTTATGAAAATGTGTTGATCCCGGCACTCGGCTTGGCGGAACAGGACCGGCACCAAAACCTTCTGCAGGATGAGAACGAAAAATTTATCAGCCAGAGCACGCGCGAGCTGAAACCTTGCTGAGAACTGTCGTGGGGCACCCGACGCGATCGCTCAACATTCTTCGCATCCCGGCGCGAGATGAAGCAGACGAAATTGTGGGCACTATGCTGGCACAGTTGTTGCAACGGGCGGGGCATCAAGCCGAGTGCTTAGAGGTTGGCAACGCCGAGCACATGCCGGCGCAGATTCCGCGGGAGAAACCGGACATCGTATGTATCTCGGCTTTACCACCTTTCGCGATACCCGCGGTACGCGCGCTGTACGGCAGAATGCACGGACAGAATCCAAATCAGAAAATAATTGTCGGCTTGTGGCATTTTTCTGGAGACGCGACGAAACTTGGCCGGCGACTCGCGTTGAAAGACGATTCGCGCGTATTTACCACGCTAGCCGAACTTGTCCACGAGGTGAAGGAACTTTCCGCAACGACCCCGCAACCAGTCGAGCATACGTAAGCGGGGAGTGCTCTTCAGCGCTTCGATTTCGCGTCTCTTGGTGCTCGTACAGGCATGATGGTATGGCCGCCGGAATACTGAAATCAGTAGAATGTGGGTAGCATGACCTCGATCTGGCTTGCGTCGCAGGGTTGTCGGCTTCATCGAGAATTCATCCCCATGAAAGCATCAATTGACGCTGTCGCAGAACATGCGTGAAGGCTACTGGTTGAATCCAGCTCAAGAGGAGGATTGATGCGTTATCTTCGTTTTGTACTTTGCTTTTTGCTTTTGGGAATGCCGATGCTATTCATCGCCGGTGCGGCTTCCGCGCAAGTCGTTGTTTCCGTCACGATTGCACCGCCTGAATTGCCGGTGTATGAGCAGCCGATTTGCCCGGGAGAGGGTTACATCTGGACGCCGGGCTTCTGGGCGTGGGACGGAGACGATTACTACTGGGTGCCTGGCACGTGGGTGCTGGCGCCAGAGGTTGGTTACTTCTGGACTCCCCCGTACTGGGGCTGGGGCGGTTCTGCTTTTATTTTCCACGCAGGGTATTGGGGACCGGTGGTGGGCTTCTACGGTGGAATTAATTATGGTTTCGGATATTTCGGCCACGGTTTTTCGGGTGGACGCTGGGAGGGAGGGCACTTCTTCTATAACAGCGCGGTGTGGCACGTGAATCGAACTGAGATTCACAACGTGTACGAGGAAAGAGTCAACGTAAGAGAAAATGTTGGAGTGAGCTACAACGGCGGCAGAGGTGGAATCGAGGCGCGACCGACACGCGAGGAAGAGGCTGCCGAGCACGAGCGCCATTTACCGCCCGACCAAAACCAAGTCCGTCACGAAGAGGCGGCTCGTTCGAATCGCGAGTTCAAGAATTCCGTGAATCACGGGAGGCCTCCTGTGACTGCGACGTCGCGTCCGGGCGAATTTAAGGGGCATGAAGCGGCGCCGGGCAGGGAGACCACCCGAGCTGAGACGGGGCACACGAATAATCCAGTTCATCCGAAAGATCTGCCCACGTATCAACGTCCGGCAGCTCCGAATACGGGAAATACGAAGGTGGATCAGAAGTATGAGAAGCAACAGGAAGATATGGCCAGAAAGCAGGATCAACAGCGGCAGAAGCTTCAGCAGCAGCAAGATAGGGAGCATCAGCAGTACACGAAGCAGAACGCCAACGAAGCGAGAAACCAGCAGCTCGAGCAGAAGCACTCGCAGCAGACGCAACAAATGCAACAACGGCACGTGCAGCAGCAGCAGCAATTGCAGCAAAGACAACAGCCAGCGCATCAAGCATCAGGGCATCAAGAGTCAGCCCCGAAGGAAAAGCACTAGCAGCGGGTAAGAAACAAAACGGGCGAGGCGTCTGCCGAATCGGTAAGAGCCTCGCCCGTTTTTTTAGGCACGAAGGACGATTAGGACGAGGACTTCTTCCGCGGAACCTTGGCACCCCTCTTGCGAGCTTCCGAAAGTCCGATCGCAATCGCCTGTTTGCAGCTGGTTACCTTACCGCCTTTCCCGCCTTTTCCAGATCGGAGAGTCCCGCGCTTTTCGCGGCGCATGGCGCTCTCCACGCTCTTGTCCGCAGCTTTGCCGTATCGAGCCATCACGCTTCTCCTTGTACCTGATTTTTCAGAGACAACTCTTGTTTCCCGGTCAGAATGAACTCTTGGCGCTTTTCGATGCATCGTCCAGCCGATAAGAACTTGTAAATTCGTCCACCTGCTTTTCGGCTGCGTCTTTGGCGATTCCGTACCGCTCTTGAATTTTTCCGACGAGTTGTTCTCTTTTGCCGTTAATGGTGGTGAGATCGTCGTCGGTGAGTTTTCCCCACTTCTCTTTAATCTTGCCGGCCGATTGCTTCCACTTGCCTTGAATTTGGTCCCAGTTCATTTTGGTCTCCTGAAGTTAAATGACAGCATTTTGATGATGCGTAGAAAGGGTGGTGAGGCGGAATACAGCGCACCGTGTAAGTGGGACAACGATGCGCCGTATATCGCCGAGTCTGGAAATTGGCTTCCGGAAATTATCGCGGCGCTTTGAGGTTCTTCAAGGCTCAGAGCGCCTTTACGCCGTGCTTCAAGGAAGGCTAAGGCAACTGGGTCTAATGGTTACAGGAATTGCTTGATGGTTGGGGTTACACGCTGAGCTAGTCTAGCGCTGCATTCAAAATCTCAGGGCGCGACCCTTCAGGAGTTCTGTCATGGCAGAAAACAATTTGAAGTCGGTTTTTGTGGATGAACTGCGCGATATTTACAGTGCGGAGCAGCAGTTGATCAAGGCATTACCAAAGATGGCTAAGGCGGCCAATTCAGAAGAGTTGCGAAAAGGCTTCGAGGAGCATCTGGAGCAAACGAAAGAGCATGCCGCCCGCATAGAGAAGATCCTCGGCGGGTTGGGCGAGCCGGTAAAAGGCAAGAAGTGCAAGGGCATGGAAGGGATCGTGGCGGAGGGTGCCGAAGTGGTGTCGGAAGACTACGAAGGGGCCGTGATGGATGCAGCGATCATTTCCGCCGCGCAAAGAGTGGAGCATTATGAAATCGCGGCGTACGGGGCCGTGCATGCCTATGCGGAACTGATGGGCGAGAGCGATGCAGCGTCGTTGCTCGAACAGACGCTCGAAGAAGAAAAAGAGACCGATCAGAAACTGACCGATCTTTCGAAGCAGATTAATTCCGAGGCGTATCAAGGCGGAGTCGGTGAAGAGGCGGGCGAAATGAAACCGAGGCAGCGGGCTGCGAAGGCGGGGTCAAATCGCTAATTCACTGGTTGATGCAGGGGGGAAGGACCGATAAGGAGTCCTTCTCCCTGGCACTAAGATTGAAAGGTGCGTTCCCAGGTTCATTGGTTCATTTTCTTAATGCGGCTCTGGTTGTTGCGGTTCACGTCTCGCCACGCCCTCTATTCCAATGGCTTATGGCTTTCAAGCCCTCGGCCCGCGATTAAGAGCGCTAATCCGAGAGTAACTACATCTTTCCTGATAGGGAAATACGGCAATCAGGTTGCAGTAAGGCTTGGAACAGACGGGATAGAATGAACCGGCGTGAAGGATATGATGGCGGGCCTGCGGATTTTGATTGTCGACGACGAAAAAGCGGTCCGAACAGCCTTGGGAAGGCTGTTGGGGACGCGAGAGGAATGGGTGGTCGTTGGCGAGGCCGCCGACGGCGCCGAGGCTATTGGCAAGGCGAAAGAGTTGAAACCAGATGTGGTGATCATGGATGTAACTTTACCGGAACTCAATGGGTTAGCAGCCACCCCGGAAATCAAGAAGGCCATCCCGAGCGCTGAAATACTGATATTCACGCAGCACGAATCGTCTCAGATTATCCGCGAAGCTCGAAATGCAGGAGCCAGCGGTTACTTATTGAAATCTCAGGCGAATTGGCTTGTGACCGCCGTAGAGGCGATCGGGCAACACAAGCCGTTTTTCGGGGGCAAGAATCTATCGGCAGCCCGGTAGGTGTCGCCCTCCCGCTAGCCAATTCCTCCGCTTGCACGGTATCCTCATCCAAGGCAATTCCGGCGATTTTCGGGAGGCGGCTGCCTGCTGTAATCCTGATGAACACCGATGAACGAAACGTGAAGGCCATCGAATCCAGGACCTATGCGGAAACAATGGCCAAAACAATTCGGGAGTCCGTTATAGTTCTCGATGAGGACCTGCGTATTATTTCCGCGAATCGAGCTTTCCTCGATACATTTCGAGTCACGCGCGATGAGATCGAAAACCGGCTTTTGAGCGAACTCAGTGGAGGAGAGTGGAACATCCCCACACTGTTGTCGTCGCTGAAGAACGTTGTTCAACAAAAAACCGAATTGAGAAATTACGAGATCAGTCATGATTTTCCAGGAGCGGGACAGAAGTTTCTAGTCTTGAATGCTCGACAGATTCCAAGCCAAGATAGCTCGACGTTGTTGACACTTCTTGCGATCGACGACCGCACCGATGAGCGTCGGAAAATCGAAGATCTAAGTAAGCAGACAAAATTATTGGAACTTGCGCACGATGCAATCCTGGTCAGGGATGTGGATGGCCTAATTCTATTCTGGAATCGAGGGGCGCAGGAAACCTATGGCTGGTCGCCCGCCGAAGCCTGCGGAAACGTATCGCATCAATTCCTGAGTACGCAGTTTCCCGAGCCGTTCGAGCACTGGCAGGAAAAGCTCTTCAGCCGAGGTTCCTGGGAAGGCGAGCTGGTGCACCTCAGGAAAGATGGAAGGCGAATCCACGTAGCAAGCCGCCAAGTGTTGCAGCACGATCAGAAAGGACGGACGATCGGCGTCCTCGAAATCAACAGAGACATCACTTCGCGTAAGGATGCCGAAGAGGCACTCCGCAATCTCTCCGGCCGTTTGCTCCAACTGCAAGATGAGGAACGCCGGCGCATTGCGCGAGAGCTGCACGACAGCACCGGGCAGAGCCTAGCGGCGCTGGTAATTCATCTTTCGGCGGTGAGCGCAAGAATTACCGAAATCGATTCAAACGCTGCAGAAATGCTGCGTGAGGCGATCGATCTATCGCAGAAAGCATCCGACGAGACTCGCACGCTGTCGTATCTCTTGTATCCCCCGACGCTCGACCATGCGGGACTGAGATCTGCATTGGAGTGGTACATCGACGGTTTCACGCAACGAAGCAAGGTGAAAGTCGATTTGGACGTTTCAATCGGTGAAGAACGGCTCGCGGAAATCGTGGAAAGAACCCTGTTTCGAGTCGTGCAGGAAAGCCTGACGAACATATTTCGCCACTCAGGTAGCGATACAGCCAGTGTCCGAATCACTCGGCGCTCGGGCATCGTGCGTTTGGAAGTGGCAGACAACGGCAAAGGTATCCCGGATGACGTCCTAGCAGCCCTGAACAGCAGTGGCGGCCAGCTCGGCGTGGGCATTCGAGGAATGAGGGAGCGGATCAGGCAACTGGGCGGCTGGCTTCAAGTCAAGTCACGGCCTGACGGCACGACGATTATCTCAAGCCTCCCTGTCGAATAAGGTCTGATAGGACGTCCACGTAGCCCGTAAGTGGCTTAAATTCTGTGGAAATTACAGGATTTTACCTAGGAGTACTAAAGGATGCCTCCGATAGGCCGAGCACCGGAAGCGGACTAAGGTACGTACGGATTTCTTGGCAGTTACTGCGAGCGATCAGCTGTGATACACCCCTTGCTCAACCTGATCGCCGACCTTGTACAATTAAGAGGTAATCTTGCTGTAGGAGCAAACAATGACCAAAGCTCTCCGAATTCTAATCGCAGACGATCACGATCTCATGCGGCGCGGTATTAAAGGGATGTTGGGGTCGCATCCGGGATGGGAAATTTGCGGAGAGGCGCATACGGGACGGGAAGCTGTCACCAAGGCTCAGGAATTGAAGCCGGATATCGCGATTCTAGATATCAGCATGCCCGATCTGAATGGCGTGGATGCTGCACGCAGGATTCGCAAAGAATCACCGAACACGGAGATACTGATTTTGTCGGTGCATTACTCCGACCAGCTGATTCGAGATATTTTGGAAGCTGGGGTGCGCGGTTACATTGTGAAATCCGACTCTGATCGAGATCTGATCATCGCGGTTGAAACGCTTGCCAACCACAAACCGTTTTTGACGCCGCGGGCAACCGAGGTAATGCTGACCAATTTCAAAGAAGGCCGCATGCGCTCGGAACTTCCGACGTCATTGCGGGATCGGCTCACTTCGCGCGAGCGGGAAATTGTTCAATTGCTCGCGGAGGGAAAGAGCAGCAAGGAAGTGGCGTCGTCGCTTTGCATCAGCGTAAAAACAGCGGAAACACACCGCGCCAATATCATGCGCAAACTGCAGCTGCACACCGTGAGCGAACTAGTCCGTTACGCTGTGCGAAATCAAATTGTCGAAGCCTAATTGAATTCGGTCGCTCTCGGCGCGCAAAGAATAAATTTCGCAAAAAAAAAACGATCACGTGAATTGGTGTGTTTATTACACGCGGCTGATTCGAGAGTCTCTGTGAAAAGTTCAGCCTTAGGACTCGCTACAGGAAATTCCTAATTGTCCTAACGCCTAACCTGTATTGTTGACGGAACTTATTTCCACGATGATTGCGGTACGGAAGGAGGATGAGATTCGGTGACCTTGTGAAAGCAAGGTTGGAGGGCTGGGCCGATTTTCATCCTTCTTCTCGTCCAAACTGAAAGGCAAGTCGCCATGGATCAGACGAAAGCCGCGAATGACAATGCTACAAGTGTGTCGCGGCACGAAGCGGTCGAAACGGTGGAATCCTCTCTAGCTCAGCTGACGATATTGGTAGCGACCGCAGAGCCAGCAATCAGTGCCAGCATGCGCGACCTCCTCGAGGCATATCCGCTAAGGACAATCTGGGCGCGTGGCGTGAATGAAGTGCGATCCGCACTCTCCAGAGAAAGCGTGGACGCGTGCTTTTGTGGTTTCTGGCTGATCGACGGGACCTACCGCGATGTGATACGGCATCTGAAGCGGCAGCCGACTGAGATTCCGGCGATTGTGGTGTGCGCCCCGTCCTGCCCGCAGGAATATCGGGATTATCTGGCGGCATTGAATTTGCGAGCCTTTGATTTCCTTTGCCACCCATATCGCAGGATGGATCTGGAACGAATTCTGCGAGCGACGATTTCGAAACGCGGTCTGTCAGTTCGAGGAGCGCAGGATCCCGGGCGCGTGGTGCAACCGGATTTGCGCAAAGCGGGATAGAGCGTCTGTACCAGCAGCGCGTTGCGCAGCGATCAGCACCCTCTTCCTTGTAATTTGCAATCTCGTCCAGCGCAAAGATCAAAAATAGAGCGCGTCGGCGGCATAATGAGCCGCGAAAGTGTGCGGGGATCGATGTGCTCTCCTTCCAGGGAAACGAATGCCCTTACCAATTTTCACGTCCGCACTAGCTCTTTCGCTTGCAGCCAAGTAATTTGGAGTAAGCAAAGATCATGTCTCAGTCGCCGCTAGTAGTGTTTCCCGAGCATGAGGAACCGATCCGCGCCGAGCTCTTCAGCGCGGAACGGCTGGAGCAGCACGCCGAGTCGCTGGCGGCTGCTCAGACAGTGGGGGAAACCGCAGGAGAAGGCCGTCTGTTGCTTCCTCGCGTATTGGAGAATGGCCGCGTTCTGCTCGAATACTATCAGGAGACTGCTAAAGCGACTTCGCTCGAGCAAGCAATCACTCCGGCCGCGGAGTGGCTTGTCGACAATTTCTATATCGTCGAAGAGCAGCTGCGCGAGATTCGTGACGATTTGCCTCCTGGGTTCTATCGAAAACTTCCCAAACTCTCCGCTGGCCCTCTAGAGGGCTATCCGCGCGTGTACGGCGTCGCGTGGGCGTATGTGGCGCATACAGACAGTCGATTCGATCCCGAAATTTTGCGGCGATTTATTGCGGCGTACCAGCGCGCTCAACCCCTCACGATCGGGGAGCTTTGGGCGGTGGCGATCACCCTACGGGTGGTACTCGTAGAAAATCTTCGCAGAGTTTCGGAACGAATTGTGCGAAGCCGAGCCGCGCGTGAGGAAGCGGACCGGATTGCGGACAGCCTTCTGGGCACAGGAGGACCCGCGCCAATAGCCCCTGCGGCCGTGTTGCGGAGCCTCGAAAGCAAACCTTTGGACCGAGCTTTTGCGGTGCAGCTTGTCCAGCGGTTGCGTGACCTCGACCCGCGGGTTGGTCCCATTCTACTTTGGCTCGACGAGCGCCTCTCCGCGCAAGGCTCCTCGGCCGATGAAGTGGTGCGCGCGGAACATCAAGAGCAAGCCGCGATGAGCGTGACGGTGCGCAACATCATCACGAGCATGCGCCTGACGTCGGCATTCGATTGGCAGACATTTTTCGAAAGCGTCAGCCTGGTGGACGAGATCCTACGAGAAGGAAGCAATTTTGGCGGGATGGATTTCGAAACGCGGGATCAGTACCGCCATGCGATTGAAGACCTTTCGCGGGGATCGCGTTTTTCGGAGATCGAAGTTGCCCGTCTAGCCGTGCAACGCGCGAAAACTGGAAGCGCCGAGCCGCAGCACAATGGCCAGCCTGGGGATAACAAAAAATCCGATCCGGGGTTCTATCTCATCTCGCAAGGCCGCCTGTCGTTCGAACGAGAGCTCAATTTCAAGCTGGCATGGAGACGCTGGGTTTTACGTCTATACGTGCGGGCGGCTGTTCCTGGTTACCTAAGCACTATCGCCTTGTTGACAGCAATTATCGCGGCTATTCCTGTGATTCACGCTCAGGAATTAGGCCTGAGCACAAAATATCTTGTGCTGTTTAGTCTGCTCGCAATTGTTCCGGCTTCGGATCTGGCAATCGCCCTTGTAAACCGGGTTGTCACTGATTTGCTGGGCCCTCGCCCACTCCCGCGCATGGAATTTCGTGCAGGCGTTCCGGCGGACTTTCGCACGATCGTGGTGGTACCGACACTCTTGACCTCGCAGGAATTCATAAAAGAGCAAGTGGAGCGATTGGAGATTCACTATCTGGCGAACCCGGATGGCGATCTTCGATTTGCACTGCTGTCCGATTGGGCGGACGCCCCCAGCGAGACTGAGCCGGGAGATGAAGAACTGCTAGCGGCTGGGTATGCGGGAATCTCAGCATTGAACCAGCGATATGGCCCGCTCGATGGCGGGGGCAATCGTTTTTTCTTGTTTCATCGCAAGCGTCTTTGGAATGAGAGCGAACAGAAATGGATGGGGTGGGAGCGGAAACGCGGGAAGCTTCATGAGCTGAACCAGTTTTTGCGCGGTTCCGCCGTGACTTCTTTTATAGCGGTCGGCGGGCAGACGCCAGAGATTGTGCCCGGTGTTCGTTACGTGATTACGCTGGACGCAGACACGCGGCTGCCCCGTGGGGCCGTGGCTCGTTTGGTAGGCACGATGGCCCACGCTTTAAACCGCCCGCAGTTCAGCCCGGCGGACGGGCGGGTGATTGATGGTTACGGGCTGGTGCAGCCGCGAATTACTCCGTCGCTGCCGACGAAACGAGAAGGGTCCCTATTCCAAAGAGTTTTTTCGGGACCCAGCGGTATTGACCCTTATGCATCTGCCGTGTCGGACGTGTATCAGGATCTTTTTCGAGAGGGTTCCTACACCGGCAAAGGAATTTACGATATTGATGCGTTCGAAGCGGCGCTGTCTGGGAAAGTGCGCGACAACACTCTCCTGAGCCACGATCTTTTCGAAGGCATTTTTGTGAGAACGGCACTGGCGACCGACATAGAACTTTTCGACGAATTTCCGTCGCACTACGAGGCATCTGCTGCTCGGCATCAACGCTGGGCGCGTGGCGACTGGCAGTTGCTGCCCTGGATTCTCGGTCTTCGCAGCGCGGCCGCGGAAAAAAGCGGCAAGGTTCGCATCCCTGCCTTGGGTCGCTGGAAGATGATTGACAATCTGAGGCGCAGTCTTTCGGCGCCTGCGATGTTTCTGACGCTCCTCGCAGGCTGGCTGATTCCCGAAGTCTCGCCCTGGATTTGGACAGCATTCATCCTCGCGACGATTTCAATTCCCGCTTTCATCCCGTTTTTGACGGGACTAAACACGCGGCTGGGTGGGATCTCGAAACGCAGTCATTTTCGCGATCTTGTCTCCGATTTCTTGCTCGGCGCCGCTCAAATCGCTTTGACGATTGTCTTCCTCGCTTATCAGACATGGCTAATGTTGGACGCGATTGTGCGTACCCTCAACCGCTTGTTCGTGACGCGAAAACATCTTCTGGAATGGGTGACGGCCGCTCACGCCAAGCGCACAGTGGATTTGAATCTTCTCGGGATTTTTGCGCGGATGAGGGGCAGCGTGATACTTGCAGCCGGTGCTTTCGCGATCATCGAGCTGGTACACCGCTCCGCTCTTCCTGCCGCACTGCCGTTCATAATTGTGTGGGCTGCCGCGCCAGCGGTGGCCTGGTGGATCAGCCTTCCTCCGAAGCCGCCTCGATTAGAGGGGCTCTCGGAAATTGAGGTGAGATCTCTCCGAGCCATTTCGCGGAGAACGTGGCGGTTCTTTGAGACGTTCGTTTCAGCGGCCGATCGTTTTCTTCCACCGGACAATTTTCAAGAGGATCCCAAAGGGGTCGTAGCCCACCGTACTTCACCCACTAACGTCGGCCTATACCTTCTGTCCACGCTTGCCGCATGCGATTTCGGCTGGATTGGCGCACGCGATTCTGTAGAGCGATGGGAAGCAACGCTCGAGACGATGGGCGAGATGGAGCGATTTCGCGGCCATTTTTATAATTGGTATGACACACGCGATCTCTGCCCGCTCGAACCTAAATATGTTTCGACCGTTGACAGCGGAAATATTGCGGGGCATTTGCTGGCGCTCGGCAACGGCTGCCGCGAATTGATCCAGAGTTCCTCGTCTCAGGCGCGGTTTCTCGAAGGATTGGAAGATTCGCTTGCTCTCTTGCGTGAGGCTCTTTCGAAGAGCACTGATATTCGCCGCACACAGACAGTCACGCAGAGGCACCTCGTCAATGCGGTAGATGCCCTGGTACCGCTTGGTGGCCAGCCTCCTAGAGATGCCAGGGACTGGGCTGCGAGGATCGTTGAGTTGCGCGAACAGGCGCGTAACGTCACGGATATTGCGCAGACGCTGGTACAAGAACGGGGCGATCCGACTGATTCGGAATTACGAGCGTGGGCTGCGGCTATATTCGCGGCTGTTGAAAGCCATTATCGGGATGCGAGGATCTTAATTCCCTGGCTCCGGCTGGAGCCGAGGGAAATCGCAGCCATGGCTCATCGCTTTCAGGACGACGCCCCAATATGGGCCGCGATCGAGCCATTTTTCAAGGTTCTTCCAACCCTAGAGATAGCCCCAGAGAGATTTCAAGCATCCATTCGCGAACTCACGGCGCTTCGCACAAGAATGGCGTCCGCAGCGGACGAGAATTCGAATGCGTTGGGCCGGATTGATGCACTCATTGACGTCTTCGAGGAATCGTCCGCTGAATCTGCGGAGCTTTGCCAGCGGCTTCAAGACATCGCTGCGCTGTGCAAGAAATTCTTTGACGAAATGGACTTCAGATTTCTCTTCGATCCATCGCGCAAACTTTTTTCCATCGGATATCGAGCCGGAGAAGGAAGCCTGGATTCCAGTTGCTACGATTTACTCGCCTCAGAAGCTCGCTTGGCGAGCTTTATTGCCATTGCGAAAGGCGATGTGCCTTCATCGCACTGGTTTCATCTTGGCCGCGCCCTGACGCCGGTGGGACGCGGGTCCGCGCTCGTTTCATGGTCGGGTTCGATGTTCGAGTACTTGATGCCTGGGCTCGTGATGCGTTCGCCGGCTGAAAGCATTCTCAGCCAGACTGATGCGCACGTGGTTTTTCGGCAGATCGAATATGGAGCGGAGCGCGGCGTTCCGTGGGGAGTTTCAGAATCTGCCTACTATGCGCGCGATATCGACTTCACGTATCAGTATTCGAGTTTTGGGGTGCCTGGGCTGGGACTCAAGCGCGGCTTGAGCCAGGATCTCGTGATTGCGCCGTACGCAACCGCTCTCGCAGCAATGGTTGAGCCAAACGCGGCCGTGGAGAACCTAGCAGTTCTCACCCGTGCCGGCGGACTGGGAGCTTACGGCTTCTATGAAGCGCTCGACTATACGAGTAGCCGGCTGCCGGAGGGGAAGGACGTCGGGGTAGTGCGAGCTTTCATGGCGCACCATCAGGGAATGTCGCTTGTGGCATATGCAAACGCTTTGCGGGACGGAGTGATGCGGAGTCGCTTCCATTTCGAACCGATCGTGCAGGCCACGGAACTGTTGCTGCAGGAGCGGACGCCGCGCGACGTGCTCGTCGCGCGGCCACGCGCGGAAGAAGTCTCGGCGACGGCACAGGTTCGCGAACTGATTCCACCCGTGGTACGGCGATTCCGTACGCCGCACGATGTGACTCCGAGGACGCAGCTGCTTTCGAACGGCCGCTATTCGGTGATGCTCACAGCAGCCGGTTCGGGATACAGCCGCTGGCGCGATATTGCGATAACGCGGTGGCGGGAGGACCTGACGCGTGATTGCTGGGGGACTTACATCTTTCTTCGCGACGAGCAGACCGGGGCTGTCTGGTCCGCAGGCTACCAACCGTGCGGAGTGGAGCCGGATTCCTACGAGGCGGTCTTCCACGAGGATCACGCTGAGATCAGGCGACGTGACCGAGCTTTAAGTACGTCGCTCGAGGTTGTCGTATCGTCAGAAGACGATGCTGAAGTCCGCCGGGTGTCCATTACGAATCTGGGTGTGCGCGCGCGCGACATTCAGGTGACTTCATTCGCGGAATTGTCTCTCACCTCGCAGGCTGCCGACGTGGCGCACCCGGCATTTGCGAATCTTTTCGTCGAAACGGAGTTTGTTTCTGACGTGGCGGCGATTGTCGCCACGCATCGCAAGCGCTCCGAGGATGAGCCATCTGTGTGGGTGGCGCATGTGGTTACGTCGGAAGCGGAGACAATCGGCGAATTGCAGTACGAGACCGACCGCGCAAAATTTCTTGGCCGTACGCGTGGTTCGCGAGATCCAATTTCGGTTCTCGACGGCCGGCCACTTTCGAATACGGTTGGTCCGGTGCTCGACCCAGCGATATCGCTCAGGATGACCGTACATATTCCGGCGGGCAAGACCGCGCACGTGATTTACTCGACGGTCGTTGCCTCCACACGCGAAGACGTGTTGGCCCTGGCGGATAAACATCGCGATCCGAGGACATATGAACGATCTCGAACCCTGGCCTGGACGCAGGCACAAGTACAGCTTCAGCACCTTGGAATAAGCCCGGACGAAGCTCATCTTTTCCAGAGGCTCGCGAACGCCGTGCTTTACTCCGATGCGTCGTTGCGACCGCCTCCCGACGTATTGAGCGCGACTTCTTTGGAACGGTCCACGTTGTGGGCGCAGGGAATCTCAGGTGACCTGCCGATCGTGCTAGCGCGCATTGACGATACGGAGGATTTTGACCTCATACGACAATTGTTGCGAGCGCACGAGTACTGGCGCATGAAACAACTGTCGGCCGACGTGGTGATAATTAATGAACGGGTCGCGTCGTACGTTCAGGAATTGCAAGGCTCACTCGAGGCGCTCGTACGCGGCAGCCAATTAAGGCTCTCGCCTGATACGAGCTCAGCGAGCGGGAAGATTTTCTTATTACGAGGCGACCTCCTGACTGCGGCGGCGCGCGCGCAGCTGCAAGTGATTGCGCGCGTGGTGCTCCTGAGCCGCCGCGGCACCCTCGCCGAGCAGATTTCGAGGACCCAAGTGCGCGAGACGGGTCTTCTTTCGGCGACCAGGATCAGCCGCCCCAGCAAGTACGCTGAGACTCCTGCGCCGCGGGAGCGGCTGCAGTTTTTCAATGGATTCGGTGGCTTCAGCGAGGATGGCCGTGAGTATGTGACGGTACTCGATGCGGCGCTGCGAACGCCCGAGCCGTGGATCAACGTTATCGCGAATCCCACGTTCGGATTCATTGCGTCAGAGTCAGGTGCCGGATTTACGTGGGCGGTGAACAGCCACGAAAATCAGCTCACTCCGTGGTCCAACGATCACGTGATCGACACTCCGGGCGAAGCGGTCTACATCCGCGACGAAAATACCGGAGAGGTTTGGAGCCCGACGGCGCTGCCGATTCGAGACGATACGGCCACGTACGTGGCGCGGCATGGTCAGGGTTACACGCGTTTCCAGCACGCATCGCATGGCCTCGCGCTTGAACTGGTGCAATTTGTCCCTTCTGATGATCCGATTAAGATTTCGCGGCTCACTTTGCAAAATACTTCAGGCCGCGCCCGGCGCCTTTCGATCACTGCCTATGCTGAGTGGGTGCTCGGAAGCTCACGCAGTGCAACAGCGCCCTACATCATTACCGAAATTGATGCGCCGACGGGCGCTCTTATGGCACGCAGTGCGTGGGGGGGCGAATTTGGCGGCCGCATTGCATTTGCGGATCTCTGCGGCCGGCAGATTTCCTATACAGGGGATCGCTCGGAATTCCTCGGGAGGAATGGCGGCCCGGACCGGCCTGCCGCGCTCGAGCGAAGTGGGTCACTTTCGCAACGGGTTGGCGCTGGTTTTGACCCGTGTGCTGCGCTTCAAACCATCGTTGAATTGAAGCCGGGGGAACGCGCAGAAGTTGTGTTTCTGTTGGGCCAAGCTGAAAGCCGGGATCAAGCGCGCGACTTGATCAAACGCTGTCGCGGTGCTGACCTTGACCAGATCTTGAGTGATGTTGCGCGTCGCTGGGACGATCTTTTGGGCACAGTCCAAGTGGCGACGCCCGACCCGGGCATGGACCTGATGCTCAACCGGTGGCTGCTTTACCAAACGCTTAGCTGCCGCGTGTGGGCGCGTGCTGCGTTTTATCAATTAAGCGGCGCGTACGGTTTCCGCGATCAACTGCAGGACGTGATGGCGCTGGGCGTCGCGAAACGAAGTGTGGCGCGCGAGCATTTGCTCCGTGCGGCATCGCGGCAGTTTGTTGAAGGCGACGTCCAGCACTGGTGGCACCCTCCTTCGGGACGTGGAATTCGCACGCGCATGTCCGACGATCTGCTTTGGCTTCCTTACGCCGTGATCCAGTTCATCGAGACCACGGGTGACATGGCTGTTCTCGAAGAAATGATTCCGTTTCTTGAAGGCGACACCTTGGCGGAAGGTCAAAAAGAATCGTATTTCGAACCTCGTATCTCGGAGACTCGAGCGACTTTGTTCGAGCACTGTGCACGAGCACTTGATCGCAGCCTCTCAGTAGGACCGCATGGTCTCCCATTCATGGGCACTGGGGATTGGAACGACGGGATGAATCGCGTCGGCCAGGATGGCAAAGGAGAAAGCGTGTGGCTTGGCTGGTTCTTGCACTCGATTCTGTGGGAGTTTGCCAAGATCGCGGATGCGCGCGGCGAGGGTAAGCGCGCTGAAGCCTGGAGGCTGCATGTGAGCGCATTGAAAGCGGCGCTGGAGCGCGAGGGATGGGACGGCGACTGGTACCGGCGGGCCTATTTCGACGACGGCACTCCGCTCGGATCTGCGCAGAACACGGAATGCCGGATCGATTCGATCGCGCAAACTTGGGGAATCATGACCGGCGCCGCGGAGCCTGGGCGAGGGGCGCGCGCAATGGCAGCGGCGGAAAAACATCTGGTGCGAGCAAAGGACGGCTTGATACTTCTCTTAACGCCGCCTTTCAACCATACGGACCATGATCCTGGCTACATCAAAGGGTATTTGCCAGGGATTCGAGAAAATGGTGGCCAGTACAGTCATGCAGCGACGTGGATGCTAATCGCGTTCGCGGCACTCAACGAGGGCGACAAAGCCGCCGAGCTTTTCCGCATGATCAGCCCGATTCATCGCACGAGTTCGCGGGCCGGCGTTCAGAAATACAAGGTTGAGCCGTATGTGCTGGCCGGGGATATTTATGCTGAGCCGCCGCATGTGGGGCGTGGCGGATGGACGTGGTACACCGGTTCGGCCGGCTGGCTTTATCGTGCAGGTGTCGAATGGATTCTTGGATTCCGCCTGCGCGGGATGACGCTCTCGATCGATCCTTGTATACCCCGAAACTGGCCCGCCTACTCCGTCGAATTCAAATACCATTCGGCGCTTTACAAAATCAAGGTGGAGAATCCTTCAGGCGTTAGTCGGGGAGTGGCGCTTACGGAGCTCGATGGAAAATTGCAGGCCGGATCAGTCAACATCCCGCTGGTTGACGATGGAGCAGTACATAGAATTCGCATCGTGTTGGGCTAGTGAACGATGAGCAGCCAATAGCGCTCAACACTGATGTCTAAGTTTCTTTCGCGCCGACCATCATAAGCACGATTCCACCGACAAGCGCGATTCCGCCGAAAATCGGCGGTAACGGAATTGTTTTGTGCTCTGTCTTGGTTGCTTGAATCGGTCCAACATCCAAAACTTTTTTGTGCGTTGTGTAGGTAATCCCTTGGTAGGCAAGCGCAATCACGCCTAACACGATCAATACGAGTCCAGCAAGTGAAGCCGGTTTCACAGTATGCCTCCTTCAGATTGCCACGCAGCGCGAAAGTATTTCACTACTAGAATTCTGCAGTAGCCGAACCCAAGCTCCCATACATTCTTAGGACTAAGTGGGTAAAACATTCCCTGTAGGGCCTTCAGTCAACGGTGGTGTTCGAAATGCGGAAATCCTCCATTGCGCCTCGCTTGTGAAATTCTACGGCGCACTCGACAGCAATCTACGCCCTTCCTTGTATGGCGGACATGAAGCCACTTCCACTAACCTGCCTTGCAGCCAGGACCAAACGGCAAGTCGAGAAGATACGAATGGCTAACACAGAGGAAGGCAGCAATCAGACTAAGAGGCAGCAAAAAAAGAGTTATTACAGGAGCTAAATGGAAATGATTTGCACACCGAGAGTAGCGAAGAGCTTTCCGTTGTTGGCGGGGTTAATGCTCGGCTTGTGGCTGGCCGCCAGCCCACAGATTCAAGCGCAGAACGCACCAGACAACACAAGGAATAATCAGGGTGATGCCAACAAGGGAGCCACAACGGCTGACCAGCAGAAGATGAACGCCGCGGACCGTAACATCACCAAGGAAATTCGCAGTTCCATCATGAAAGACAAGTCTCTTTCGGCTTACGCGCACAACATCAAGATCATCACGCAAGACGGCAAAGTCACTTTGAAAGGCCCAGTTCGTTCCGAGGAAGAGAAATCCAGCATTGAATCAAAGACGGTGGCAATCGCAGGAGCGAACAACGTGACAAACCAGCTCGAAGTGGCTCCCCCAAAGTAGTCGCAGTAAGAAAAGCTGTTTGAACGCAACCCCAATTCCACAAGGAGTCATGGACATGTCACGAAAAAAGACGGCTGTATTCGGAATTTATTCAAGCTTACCGAGCGCAGATAATGCCACAGACACATTCGTAAAATCCGGATTTCCAGCGGCCGACATTTCGGCATTGCTTCCCGACAATCTCGGCGGCAAAGAAATTGGAACTCAGAAAGCCACGAAAGCACCGGAAGGAGCAGCTACCGGAGCCAGTTCCGGCGCGGTGCTAGGCGGCGCGCTCGGACTCCTCGCCGGAATTGGCGCTTTGGCGATTCCAGGTGTCGGTCCGTTTATCGCGGCCGGACCGATCATGGCGGCTCTCGCGGGAGTGGGAGTGGGAGGAGCTTTGGGTGGGTTTACGGGCGCTCTGATTGGACTCGGAATCCCGGAGTACGAAGCAAAACGTTACGAAGGGCGAATCCAGAAAGGCGGAATCCTTTTGTCGGTTCACTGCGATACGTCGGATGAGATCAAGCGAGCCAAGGAAATCATGAAGAACACGGGCGCGGAAGACATTTCTTCGACCGGAGAATCGTCATCGGATTATCCGGCAAGCGAGCCGCAAGTCCGGCGCACATCCTCAGGCAGTACAAGCTAAGGCAATAGACGAGGAGGAGGCTTGCCAACAGCCTCCTCTTTTTTTTTTGCGACCCTGCTCTCCGAATCTACCCTTCGACGATCTGAATCGATCGCCCGCGGATCGTGCGTCACAAATGACTGCCGGTCGCCCCCGGGCCGGCGGATCTTTCTTCATCGCCCACATTCCGAGTCGCGAAAAGGTCAATAAGAGCCTCCTAAATACACTAATCACTGTAGGTAGCTCCGAGTAGCTTTGTGGTAAGAACTACAATTCGCGCGGTCGGAGCTTACTACATCGAAATGAGAGACTTCCGCTTGTAGTTGCAAGCAAGTGGCTGGCTACTCCAAATGCAGACATCAAAGTGCTCATGACTCATGACCCGCCGCATTGCAGCACCGAAAAGTCAAAATAGATCACTTCTAATATTCCTCAGTTTGGAGAGGAAGTATGAAAAGAACTGACCCTGCCAAGACAGCGGCAACCGCAACGGTGGAAGCTGAACCTGTAGCAAAAAGCGCAAAAAGCAACGGCCAGACTACGGCCGGCGACGAACTTTTCGCCGCCAACATGAGCGTGATTCTTGCAAGCCTCCAGACTATGCGCGACGGGGATTTTTCCGTTCGACTGCCGGGGAATTGGACCGGGCTCCCAGGCAAGATCGCAGACACGTTCAACGACATCGTTGCGGCGAACCAGCAGATGGCGAGGGAATTAAAGCGTGTGGGACAAGTGGTGGGTAAGGAAGGGCGTACCCGAGAGCGAATGCGTTTTCATCTTCCCAAGGCTGCTTGGGGAGAAATGGAAGTTTCCGTTAACACCCTTGTGGACGACTTGCTACGCCCGACAACGGAGGTGACGCGTGCAATCGCCGCTGTGGCAAAGGGCAATCTGACGCAAACGGTTCAACTCGATGTCGATGGCCGGCCGCTCGAGGGTGAGTTCCTTCGCTCGGCCACGATCGTGAACACGATGATTCAGCAGCTCGGCGTTTTCACATCGGAAGTCACGCGTGTCGCTCGCGAAGTGGGAACCGACGGAAAACTGGGCGGACAGGCGCAAGTGCCCGGTGTGGCAGGAACGTGGAAGGATCTCACGGACTCCGTCAACTCCATGGCCAGCAACTTGACGGGTCAAGTCCGAAATATTGCCGAGGTGGCCACCGCGGTGGCGAGTGGAGATCTTTCGCGAAAAATTACCGTCGACGTCCGAGGCGAAATTCTTCAGCTGAAGGAAGCTATTAACACGATGGTGGATCAGCTGCGGTCGTTCGCATCGGAAGTGACGCGCGTGGCGCGCGAAGTTGGTACGGACGGAAAGCTGGGCGGACAGGCAATCGTGCCCGGCGTGGCGGGAACGTGGAAGGATCTCACGGACTCCGTCAACGCGATGGCCGGCAACTTGACCGCGCAAGTGCGAAACATCGCCGAAGTGACTACGGCCGTGGCGCGCGGCGACCTTTCGCGCAAAATCACGGTGGACGTGAAGGGCGAAATTCTCGCGTTGAAAGACACGATCAACACGATGGTCGACCAGCTCAACGCGTTCGCCGGAGAAGTGACGCGCGTTGCGCGCGAAGTCGGTACGGAAGGAAAGTTGGGCGGCCAGGCGCAGGTGCCCGGCGTCGGCGGAACGTGGAAGGACTTGACCGATAACGTGAATTTCATGGCCAGCAACTTGACCGGCCAGGTGCGAAACATCGCCGAAGTGGCCACCGCCATTGCGACCGGTGACCTCTCGCGCAAGATTACAGTGGACGTCCGCGGGGAAATCCTTCAGCTCAAAGAAACCCTGAACACGATGGTGGATCAGCTAAACCGGTTCGCGGGCGAAGTGACGCGCGTGGCCCGCGAAGTCGGTAGCGAAGGCCGGCTTGGTGGACAGGCCAACGTGCCTGGCGTGGCGGGAACGTGGAAGGACCTAACGGACTCAGTCAACTCAATGGCCGGCAACTTGACCGGCCAGGTGCGGAACATTGCCGAAGTGACAACAGCAGTGGCGAGAGGAGATCTCTCGCGCAAGATCACGGTGGACGTGAAGGGCGAAATTCTCGAGCTGAAGAACACGATCAACACGATGGTGGACCAGCTGAATGCGTTCGCTGGAGAAGTGACGCGCGTGGCGCGCGAAGTCGGCACCGAGGGCAAGTTGGGCGGTCAAGCCGAAGTGCCTGGTGTAGGCGGCACGTGGAAAGACCTAACCGACAACGTGAACTTCATGGCCAGCAACCTGACCGGTCAGGTGCGAAACATTGCGGAAGTGGCGACCGCGGTGGCGAGAGGCGACCTCTCACGCAAAATTACAGTAGATGTGAAGGGCGAAATTCTCGAACTGAAAGACACGCTCAACACGATGGTGGACCAGTTGAGGTCGTTCGCATCCGAAGTGACGCGCGTGGCACGCGAGGTTGGTACTGACGGAAAGCTGGGCGGCCAGGCGCAGGTGCCTGGCGTCGGCGGCACTTGGAAAGACCTAACCGATTCCGTCAACTCGATGGCCAGCAACTTGACTGGCCAAGTCCGAAACATCGCTGAAGTATCGACCGCTATCGCGAGCGGCGACCTTTCGAAGAAAATCACCGTGAACGTCAGCGGTGAAATTCTTCTCCTGAAAGAAACCATCAATACGATGGTGGACCAGCTGAACGCATTCGCCGGAGAAGTTACGCGCGTGGCGCGCGAAGTAGGCAGCGAAGGCCGCCTGGGCGGACAAGCCAATGTTCCCGGTGTCGCGGGAACCTGGAAAGATCTCACCGACTCCGTCAACTCGATGGCCGGTAACTTGACGGCTCAGGTGCGCAACATCGCGGAGGTGACGACGGCGGTGGCGAGGGGCGACCTCTCGCGCAAAATCACTGTGGACGTGAAGGGCGAAATTCTCGAGTTGAAAAACACGATCAACACGATGGTGGACCAGCTCAACGCATTCGCGGGCGAAGTCACTCGTGTGGCGCGCGAAGTCGGTACGGAAGGAAAACTGGGCGGCCAGGCGCAGGTGTTCGGCGTAGGCGGTACGTGGAAGGACCTGACGGACAACGTGAACTTCATGGCCAGCAACTTGACGGGCCAGGTGCGAAACATCGCGGAAGTAGCGACCGCCATCGCGAGCGGTGACCTTTCGCGTAAGATCACCGTGGACGTCCGCGGAGAAATCCTGCAGCTCAAAGAGACTCTCAACACAATGGTTGAGCAGCTGCGTTCGTTCGCCGCCGAAGTAACGCGCGTCGCGCGCGAAGTCGGTAGCGAAGGCCGGCTCGGCGGGCAGGCGAACGTTACCGGCGTGGCGGGCACGTGGAAAGACCTGACGGATTCGGTGAACGCGATGGCCGGTAACCTGACCGGCCAAGTGCGAAACATCGCAGAAGTAACAACGGCGGTGGCGAGAGGCGACCTCTCGCGCAAGATTACGGTAGATGTGAAGGGCGAAATTCTCGAGCTGAAGAATACGATCAACACGATGGTGGACCAGCTCAATGCGTTCGCTGCCGAAGTTACCCGCGTGGCGCGCGAAGTTGGGACCGACGGAAAGTTGGGCGGTCAAGCGCAGGTGCCCGGCGTGGCCGGAACGTGGAAGGATCTCACCGACAACGTCAACGTGATGGCTGCAAACCTCACCGAGCAGGTGCGCGGAATTGTGAAGGTGGTGACGGCCGTCGCAAACGGAGAGCTGACGAAGAAACTTACGGTGAACGCGAAAGGTGAAGTGGCAGCGCTGGCCGACACCATTAACAACATGACGGATACGCTCGCGACGTTCGCGGACCAAGTGACAACCGTAGCTCGCGAGGTAGGTGTGGAAGGCCGCCTCGGTGGACAAGCCAACGTCCCCGGTGCAGCCGGCACCTGGAAAGACCTCACCGGAAACGTGAACCTCCTGGCAGATAACCTGACGAACCAAGTCCGCGCGATTGCTGAAGTGACGACCGCCGTTACCAAGGGCGACCTGACCCGTTCAATTCAAGTAGAGGCGAGCGGTGAAGTGGCCGAGCTCAAAGACTACATCAACACGATGATCGATAACCTCCGGCTCACCACCGATCGCAATAACGAACAAGACTGGCTCAAGACAAACCTCGCGCGATTCACGGGCATGTTGCAAGGGCAGCGCGATTTGACGACTGTAGGACGCATGCTCTTGTCCGAACTCGCGCCGCTGGTTAGTGCCCAGCAGGGCGTGATCTACCAGATGGAGTCGGAAGAATCAGGAACGATGGTTCTCTTGTCCGCCTTCGCCGATAGCGACCCCGATGGGCATCCGCACCGGCTGCGCTTGGGAATGGGACTCGTAGGGCAATGCGCCGCCGAAAAACAGCGCATGCTGATTACCGACGTGCCGGCAGACGCGATTCCGATCCGCTCTGGATTGTTTCAGTCCGTGCCACGAAGCATCATCGTGCTTCCGATCTTGTTCGAGGACCGCGTAAAGGCTGTGATCGAGCTTGCTTCGTTGCGCGTATTCACGGCCTCTCACCTCGCGTTCCTCGACCAGTTGACTTCCAGCATCGGTATCGTGCTCAACAGCATTGAAGCCACGATGCAGACGGAAGGCCTGCTGAAGCAATCGCAGCAATTGGCTACCGAACTTCAAACGCAGCAGACCGAACTGCAACAGACCAATGAACAGCTCGCGCAAAAAGCGCAGCAGTTGGCCGAACAGAACGTGGAAGTAGAACGCAAGAATCAAGAAATCGAACAGGCCCGTCGCGCGGTGGAAGAGAAAGCCAAGGAGCTGGCTCTCACCTCCAAGTACAAATCAGAGTTCCTCGCGAACATGTCCCACGAGTTGCGCACGCCTCTCAATAGCATCCTGGTTCTTGGCCAGCAATTGGCTGACAATCCGGACAAAAACTTGACTACTAAACAAGTGGAGTTCGCGCGTACGATTCACGGCGCGGGCACTGATCTTTTGAACTTGATTACCGACATTCTGGATCTGTCGAAGATCGAATCGGGCACCGTGTCGGTGCAGGCGGAGGAGGTCTTCTTTGCCAGCTTACTTGACATGATCGCTCGTCCATTCCGCCACGAAGCAGAAAACCGGAGGCTGAACTTCGAAGTAAAAATGGATCCGAACCTGACGCGCAGCCTGGTCACTGACTCGAAGCGTCTGCAGCAAGTCTTGAAGAACCTGCTCTCCAACGCGTTCAAGTTCACCGAAAAGGGCGGCGTACGGCTTTCAGTGTTTGCTGCTGAAAATGGTTGGAGCGAAGGTCACCCAGTCCTCGGAAGGTCAGCCCCGGTTATCGCATTCGAAGTTACCGACACAGGTATCGGAATCCCTCCGGAGAAACAGCGCATCATCTTTGAAGCATTCCAGCAGGCGGATGCAGGCACGAGCCGAAAGTACGGCGGCACCGGTCTGGGCCTCGCGATCAGCCGCGAACTCGCGGGCTTGTTGGGCGGTGAAATTCAATTGCGCAGCACGCCTGACGAGGGCAGCACGTTCACACTCTACTTGCCTCAAACCTATGTAGGGCCTTCGACGGGTACCGCAAGCGCGGAGGCCAAGGCTTCTGTTATGGCTGCCACTCAAGGTCAATTGGCTACCGCCGCTGCTTCGAAGCGGGCCATCGAACAAATTGCGGTCAAAGACGACCGTGAAAATCTACAACCGGACGATGCGACCCTGTTAATCGTTGAGGACGACCCTTACTTTGCGACTGTGTTATGTGACTTGGCTCGCGAAAAGGGATTCAAAGTCCTTGTGGCGACTCGTGGCGCGGAAGCTTTGGCCCTCGCCCAAGAGTTCCATCCGACCGCCGTTTCTCTCGACGTCTTCTTGCCGGACATGCTCGGCTGGACAGTGCTCAATCATTTGAAGCAAGATCCGCGCACCCGGCATATCCCGATTCAGATGTTGACTCTCGATGAAGATAGGCAGCATGGTTTGGCGCGCGGAGCGTTTTCCTATGTGACCAAACCAGCGACGCCCGAGCAGCTTGAGATGGCTTTGTCGCGAATCAAGGAATACACGACACCTCGACGCAAGAGGCTTCTGGTTGTGGAGGACAATCCCGCCGAGCAACTTAGTATCCGAGAGCTTCTAGGCTACGAGGATATTGATGTGGAGTTGGCGGCGACAGGTTCTGAAGCACTTGCAGCTCTTGTTGACCAACCCTTTGATTGCGTGGTGCTCGATCTGCGCCTCCCAGACATGTCGGGATTCGAAATATTGGAGCGCTTCCGCGATAGCCCGATGCTCAGTCACTTGCCGGTCGTCGTCTTCACCGGGAAGGATCTCTCGCCGGAAGAAGATGCGCGTCTCCATATGCTGGCCCGCAGCGTGGTTGTGAAAGGCGTCGAATCGCCGGAAAGACTCCTCGACGAAACCGCGTTGTTCTTGCATCGCGTGGTCACCGATCTGCCCGCCGAAAAGCAGAAGATGCTCGATCTCTTGCACCATTCCGATGAAGCGCTTGTCGGGAAAAAAGTGTTGGTGGTAGACGACGACGTGCGAAACATTTTCGCTCTCAGTAGCGTGCTCGAACGCCGGGGAATGTCGGTTCTGACCGCGGGCACCGGCAGAGAGGCGATCGCCACGCTCGAGTCTACTTCCGATGTCGCGATCGTTTTGATGGATATCATGATGCCGGACATGGACGGCTACGAGACGATGCAGATTATCCGCCGGAATCCTTCGTTCCGACGACTGCCGATTGTAGCTTTGACCGCGAAAGCAATGAAAGGCGACCGCGAAAAATGTCTTGAAGCCGGAGCGTCGGAATATTTGGCAAAACCGGTGAATACCGAGCAACTGCTCTCGGCATTGCGAATGTGGTTCCACCGCTAGGATGGGAACCTGATCGCAGTGGATCTTGGCTCGTGTCAAATTTCGAGCGAGCGGAGTGAGGAAAGGAATGGCTGAGCATCAGAAGGTCAACATTCTTATGGTGGACGATCAGCCGGGGAAGCTGGTCACGTACGAAGCCATACTGAACGAGTTGGATGAGAATTTGATCCAGGCGCGCTCTGGAAAAGAAGCTCTTGACCATCTGTTGAAAACGAATGTTGCTGTCGTCTTGATGGACGTCAGCATGCCCGAGCTCGATGGCTTCGAGCTGGCGGATATGATTCGCCAACACCCTCGTTTCCAAAATACCGCCATCATTTTTATCTCCGCTGTGCACCTTACGGATATCGACCGTCTCAAGGGCTATCAACGCGGGGCGGTGGATTACATCGCGGTTCCGATTGTGCCCGAATTGCTGCGCGCAAAAGTGCGTGTTTTTGCCGATCTTCATCGCAAGACATATCAGCTTGAGATGTTGAACCGCGATCTGCGCACTCTTTCCGCCCGCTTAATCACGACGCAGGATGAGGAACGGCGGCGCATCGCTCGTGACCTCCACGATAGTGTTGGCCCCCTGCTCGCCGCGCTATCGATGAACAACGGCTTGGTTTACCAGCAGGCGGAGAAACTCGGCCCCCAAGCCGTGGAAGCCCTGCGACAGAATAGCGAACTGATCGAACAGCTCTCCAAGCAAACACGTACAATCTCGCATCTGCTGCACCCGCCGCTTCTCGACGAGATCGGCCTTTTGCCCGCAATCAGAATGTTCGCGGAGGGCTTTGGCGAGCGTAGCAACGTGAAAGTCACAGTAGAACTTTCGCCTGAAATCGGGAGACTCCCGCCCACCATGGAGATTTCGATTTTCCGGATCGTGCAGGAATGCCTTACCAACGTCTATCGCCACTCCGAGAGTAAGACCGCTCTGATTCGGATCAGCCCTACTCGCGACAAATCGCTTACAGTACAAGTGTCCGACGAGGGCAAGGGCATACCTCTCGACAACCGCATTTCAATGCTGGTAGGCAACAACCACGGCGTGGGACTAAGCGGGATGCGAGAACGTGTGAGAGAGCTGGGCGGCACACTTGACATACAGTCGAATGGGAATGGCACGACTGTCACAGCGTCACTCCCCGTCGGCAATATGGCGGTGGTCGGCGCGTGATTTCGAGATCCACTAAAGCTTCATCAAGGATTCAGATGCGCACTCGGTTCCTAATTGTAGACGATAGCGACCTGGTGCGACGATCTCTGCGCATGGTCTTGCAAGCCAATCCGGACTGGGAAATTTGTGGCGAAGCTGCGGATGGCGTCTCGGCCGTGGAGATGTTTAAGGAACTGCGGCCCAACATCGTAATCCTTGATTTTCAGATGCCGGGAATCAACGGAATCGAGACGGCACGCCGCATGGCCGAAATAGCGCCTGCCATTCCCGTTGTGCTTTTCACGCAGCATGCCAGCGCTGACTTGGAACGGCACGCCCTTGAGGTAGGCATTCGGTCGGTTGTGTCCAAAACAAACGCCTTCCCAATGGTCGGAATGATTGAATCGCTCCTGGAATCCGGCGACGGCAGCACCACTAGCGACCACTCAGACTCCAAAAACCTTGATTAGGCCCGTCTCGCACCAATCGCTTCGCTAGTTGATTCGTGTATCAGGGCAAATGCAAGTATAGACTTGCAAACGCGAAAGAGCGATTAAGCACGCTGCACAACGATAATTGCAGACACGATTGGCAGAGCTGAACGAACCCCAACAGGCCAATCATTGGCTTCTCTTGTTTTAAGCGGCGGCACTTCGCCCGGTCAGGAAATGAGCTACGAACAAAGCGACTGCGATCACGAGCAGCAGATGGATCGCTCCGAACGTCACGTGGAATGCGATAAATCCCAGCAACCACAACACGAGCAAAACAGCGGCGATAGCAGCTAGCATGACTCCTCCTTTGTAATTTCGGTCCGACTCCGAGACTGTCCCAACGATAAGGTTCTAGCGAGCTTTTGAACATCAGGGCAAACCGTTAACCGGGCGGGGTTGCTTCCTGTAACTCTTCAGCGTACATACACTTACGCGAGAGGCGAAAGGCTGAAGACAAGTAGTCCATCAGTTGACGGGAACCAGGTGATTAGCAAGGAACCAATCGACACGCCCGGATTCAATGATGCGCTCGCTGAACCCGTTCGCGCACACGCATCCCAGGCTGACTGGCATCTCAGAAATCAAGATGTTGCGACCTACCTGATATCGTGGCTGTTGGTACCTTTTAATGGTGCCGGCGGGGGGAATCGAACCTAGCGCCCTTGTTGAACCTACTCAAGTTACTGATTCTACGAACCGCAAGAAACGACCAAAACGCGACTAAAGCTGGAAATGGGTACGCGGACGGTACGCAGGCTCCAGCCATCCTCGCAGAGAATCCCTTCTTCGGATCGCGTCGAATTTGACAATCCCGCCTAGTAAATCCTATTAGGTAAGTTTCGGTGAGGCCGTTAGGGAAATCCTTCCTCTGCCGTTCTCGGCGGCCTCCGCTGGGTGACGGCCTCCCGGAACTTCCCTGAATCCCAGCGGAGTCTAAAAAGATGAAATTCCCCAAACGCTTCTTCAGGAGAGTGCTTGGCAACACCTTACAAGCGCACCACCTCGATGTTGAGATTCGCTGTCTGCATCAGCTTCGGGACAAGGAGGCTTTCTGGCCCAAGCATTTTTGGTGCCGAAGCATCAAGGAGCTTGAGAATCACTGGCCCGAGATAGTAGAGCTTAACCGGATAGGCTACGACATTCACTTCACCGTCATACCTCGGCTCAGAGAATTCCAAGGCAAGCAAGAGCATCCCCTTCCAGACAAGCCCATCTTCTCTGGTTTTTGGGTTGACTTGGATGTCGGCGAGGGCAAACCTTTCGGGCGACTCGGCGAAGCACTCAGACAATTCGAAGCGGATCTAAAGCCGACAATCGCCGTTGAGTCTGGGAGCGGAATGCACGGATATTATTTGTTTAGTCGCCCCAAAAAGATGAGCAAGGAAAGGGCCGACGATTTACTCCAAGAGCTCGCGACTCACCTTCATGCCGATCCAGCTGCAGCGAGAGCAAAACGGTTAATGCGTGTTCCCAACACTCTTAATTGGAAGAACCGTGAGAAACCGAGAATGTGTCGCGTTTTTTACATTAGGAAGCGACGATTCTCTGTCCGGGAATTTGAGGATTTACAGGAGTCGGCACCTCCTGAAAACGGGACTCGCGAGACTCCAACCAAAACTGACGACATTGGAACTAACGAAGCATCTGATTACTACAGTCTCTTCAGTCCCCACGTCAAAAAACTGGTGAGGAGGGGAGAATGGGCAACAGGCTTGTGTCCTTTCCACGACGATAAGCACCCTTCATTTTCTCTAAATGTGAAATCCGGACGTTGGGTATGTTTTGCCTGCGGAGTAGATGGAAACTGGCGTGATTTCAAGCGGCGAATGGAAATCACGGACCAGGACTCGCACCAAGTCGGAAAGCGTGTCGCAGAAGACTATGACTGGAAGAGATTACCCCGCTTCGACCCTTCGAAAGCACCTAAGACGAAATGGTTGGTCGAAGACTTGGTTCCGGAGGGAGGTGTCACGATACTGGTCGGAGCACCTGGCGCCTTTAAGAGCACGTTCGCATTACTTATGGGCAGCGCCGTCAGCAAGGGCGAAGAGTTTTTAGAGCGCAAAACCAGAAAACGTCGTGTCCTCTATCTGGACAATGAAAATCCGCCCGACGTACTGAAGGCTCGCAACACCAGCATGAAACTAGAAATGGAAGCAAACAGAAAGTTACGCCTGTGGAGCATGTACGATGACAGGCCTCTGCCAAGAATCTTAGATGGAACGCTACGGAAAATCGTAAGAAAGTCGGTCGAGGAAGGAAAGAAGGTCTTAATCATCCTCGATCACTTTTCAAGTTTCTTGCGTCCGGGCGAAGGAGGCGAAACAACTGGGCAAACGAGCCCTTTGTTGCAGGAGCTGAAGCAAGTCTGCGCAATAGGAGCTACGGTAGTTTTCTTACATCACACTAGGAAATATGAAAAGGATATCGAGTACGGAGGAGGCGATTTAAGGGCAAAATGTGATGCAATCCATACACTGGTTTTGCATCAGGATAGGATCGATCCTAATAAGAAGGTGATTCGGGTGGAATGTTTCTTGAAAAGGCACGGCGGGAATAGCTCGTTCGCGCTCCGTCCCCGTGTCGCGGATGGTCAAGTCATAGGTTTCAAATCAACTCAGGATCCGGTAGTGGAGGAAAGAAAAAGGAAACGCGAGGTACTTCGCCTTTTAATAACAAAGAACCGGGGGATGGCTCAGCATGAGATCGTGAAGAAAGCTCAAAAACAAGGTCTGTCCCGTGATGAAGCTCGCGAGATTCTGACCAACGGCGTAGGGAGGTATTGGAGAATCAAGATTAGCGCCCATGGGGCGAAGAAATATTCGGTGTTAAAGGATTAATTTGATGTAGTCCAGTTCTGCCGAACCAGTTGGCGGCTATTAAGTACCCGCCAGCTAGTTTTCTAAGAAGGCCTTTTTGCAACCACAAGTTGACTGTTCAGGGTTCCAGGTGAAAATGACGTTGGTACCGCAAAACAGGGCTGAAAACTCGTCCTGTGAAGCAGGATTTCATCTATTCGCAATACTTCCGTACGGGCGTTGTAGGGGGGCAAAAAGTAACGCAGGGTGGGAACTTCGTGCCGGATGCTTAATCCTGAAACTGGTCTGCCGTGTCTGTTTACAAGGCAATTCGCTTTTTTCATTGGTTGTGAGCCACCGTTTTTAAACAGTGAGGATGGGACTCCCTGGCGTGTTAGACGGTTATCGTGCGCAGCATTGGGCGATTTCCATATCTTAAGAATAGTAGCTACGCACATCTCAGAGTAAACGATTGGATAATTGCATTGATTGACGTTCAGGTGTACGTTATCGATTAGCTCGCGGTCAGAAAAGGAAACTCACCTCCTAATGAGCAAGGTCACCCAGTGGCTCATCGCTGTGGCGCGAGCCTGCGCTCATGTACCCAGTTGGATGGTAGTCAAGAAAGAACGCATGGCGATGGGCATGGCAATCGTGGCGGTATTCGGAGCGGCCGCAGCTTTCTGCGCCGCGAGATCTGAGCTAACTTCCTCGCGTTTGGAATCGAAACTCCACCAAGGTCAGATGTTGGGACTTACTATTCGGCAAAAGATTCTGGATGATTTTGCTGAGAACGGTAGGTTGCGAGATAGGCAGAAACAGCACGACAACTTAGTTAAGGCCCGCCAACAGGACGCGCAGTTCGACCCCGCTAATGCTGGGACCCACGAATTCAGGGCCCAAGAGGAATTCGCCGTCGCAGATACGCTGAACTCGTTTATTCGGTTCACCGAGGTAGGCATAAAAAGAAATTTGACACCGAGGGAAACGGATCAGCACGTCGATAAGTTGGTCTCAGCGGAGTTGCGCCACCTCGGCTTCGACGTTGTTTGGGACAGAAACGCCTCGATTTGGGAGAAATTGGAGACTCAAATACGCAATGCTCAGGAACTCGTCAAGCGCCTGGCTGTTTCCGTGATGGTATTCGTTCTTGCGCTGGTGTTTTTTACCCTTGCCCAGCTTAGTCACACCCGTGAGTCTGACGCAGGGCAATTGTCTTTCTCATTCATTCGTAGGCGGCATTGGAAATTATGGCTCACATGTGTAGGGTGCCTCATAGCAGTGGGGGGCTTACTGTCTGCAGGGTGGCATGATCCGGAAGCCTGGAAAACGTTCGGCAAATTTGCAGCTGGCATTCTTGCAGTGATGGGCCTGGGCCGGGTTTTGTCTGCAACCTATGCGGATTGGGAATTTCTCAGGAATTCAGAAAGGTTCGGAGCGTTGCTCCTTTGGCTTGAGAATCCAAACAGATTATCCTCTGTTTTGCTCAAGATAGTCAGGCAAGCAGCCCAATGGCTTAGGAATTATCTCCTTTTGGAGGAGACGGCAGCCGAAGAGGAACCAGGAGAGTTAGAGGAACTCGAGCCTCCGAAGTCTCCGGGATTGCGAATTCCTATGATTCCAGCCGCTCACCGTCTTGGCCGAATCGTGATTATTCTCATCGCCATAACGGCATTTGCGAGCGCTATCAGCGGTCTGCTTTACTCCACAATCATCATTGAGTCAGACCGAGCCGCAGCGAGCGCACTCAATTATCAGGTAGACAGATTCAAAACCAGTTCTCTCAACCGTATGGAAACTTACGATCAGCTGAACAGACTTGCGGACGGTCAAGAGTGTCTTACTCGACTCTGGGCTGACCAGCAGCGAGTTGAATTGGCAAAGCCGAAATTCGAGCGACCTAAGGGAGTCACCGTCACCGAAACGTTATTAGACACCCTTAATAGAGTCACCGTCACCGAAAAGTGTTTGGACAAAGTTAGTGGAGTCACCGTCGCCCTCAAGTTTTTGGACATGCTCAATAGTGACCAGGGTCCTGATAGCGATGCGCGTTTTCCTGAACAGCTGCTGCAGCCGAACCTCACGTCGGATTCGGAGATACTGTTTGCCAAGGGCGATGGTGAAAACGAAATCAGCCTTGCTTGGCGCAACCGAGCTATCGGGTTCCTGAGGTCGCTCACCCTATTTGCTATCGCTCTCTATCTCTTCGGGCAATCATTGGGACTGGGGCGCACTCGCGCTGCATTCATGCTCTCTCTGTACGCGCTGGCGCTAGCAGTGTTCGGTATAACCAGCCCATTCAAAGGCTGGCGTGATAATAGCCCCCCTTTTGAGCCAGATGTTCTCGAAGCGGCTACGTATTACGGTGCAGGCCGGACATTGTACGATACATCGAGTTTTGATGGTGCAGCCAAGAAGTTCCAAGATGCCGTCAAGAGGCGTCCAACCTTTGCTCTCGCCAAGTATTACTTGGCAAAGTCGATAACGCCTCAGCAGCAGGGATATATCAGTCAGATTTCGAAGCGCTCCCTTCCCCAGATCGTGAGCTTGCGAGCATCCGCGTTTGATGCTCTCACTAAACAAGAACTTCTAGCCCCGGTTGAAGTCCTTGGCGATTATGGTTTCGAAAACGTTCTGCTTGGATTTTGCCAGCGCGACCCAATTCTCGGACATAAGTGTATTGATTCGGGTCTTAAAGAGATAAACCAAGCCATTCATCGGATGAAAGACGATGCGGGTCAGTCCACGGCCAAGAGAGAGGACGATAATGACTACCCGTATCTACAGTTCAATCTTGCTTTGGCACTTCTAGCCGATGGCCAACGTGAGGATGCTGATGAAGCATACCGACAAGGAACAATGACCTTGCAGCGTTTGGCGGAGACCGACGCCGCTGGAGCAGAACAATTTGTCTCCGGAGCGATTTCGGATCTGAACACGCTGGAAAGATACTGTAATCGCGTGCACTTTGAATCCTACTGTAGTGGAGTGCGTGATGATATTGCGCTCCGTAAAAAGGAACTCATTGCCGCTGTTTGGGGACGTCCTGATGCGTCGAACAAGGCAGAAATTTCCCCATCCGACGTCGACCTAATTGCGAACGCTGCCGGCCTCGGTTGGTCCGCTAGATTGTCGAACGTGAACCTCAGACGACACGTCCTCGATGTAATTTGGTACGAATGTGACACCGCTAGCGACGATCCGCAGGGTTGTGACGAGGAGCTGACCGATACCAGCACCTCTGATGATCATTGGAAAGCTTGGTGGGTTCTGCCCAAACTTTCGAAGCGAGCGACCAACGACCACGATTTTGCCTATTACACCAACTCAATTAACATCCCTGATTGCCTGCAGCCAGGTCGTTATCTCGCGGAGTTTTACATGGACGACAAACCACCGTTGCGACTCCCCGTGGATCTCCGAGGGACTGGTCTTCAAGCTGTAAACTCCCGAAATCTCAACATGTCGATGTGTCATCCCGGTACATGGATTCCGTGGAAGTCGTCGGGCTATTCGAATACGAGTACCTCCCTCGTGAAGGGCTACACTAGTAGAGACGCCACCGGCGACCGTCCGCCGTCTCGCGGAGCGTTTCTCTTCAAGTACTATTATCCAATGCAGAATGGCGACGCCAACGTGAAGTCGGCACTTTCCAGGGCGCAAAATCTTCTTGTTTCTGAGAAGCTTATTTCTAACTTCGAGCCGCAGCCAATCCGAGACGGTTGCAAAAATTTGCCGGAAGAAGAGGGCACTTTTCGCGCGCGCTTTGACCATGATGGAGACATGCTATTGTCAAAAGCGTGGGTCCAGAAAGACGGGGTTGTACACGTCGCCTTGGTTTTCCATCGACTCCTAGATACTGATGGAAACCAAAATCATCCGTCATCATCAATTCCCGATGAGGACGATTGTGACATCCTCAGCTCCGCCAGGAACATGTACTAATAGCCAGGCCACGACATACCGTTCGCTCCGCGCAGCAATCGAGTTTTCTAGACTGAAGCTATACACTCGAAACGATGCCCTGTTCTTCGAACAGCGAGGATGGAACTACCTAGACCCTTGGGATGGGAAGTTCATGCCCGACGCTAATCCTGAATTCTTCGCCAGAGATTGTTGATCGTTCGGCCGATACGAAAAAGACGGAATACCGAGTGATGACGTATTTCCGCATCGACTGCTCTAGGACATAAGCCATCACCGTTTCTAAACATTGAAGATGAGGACTCCCCGGCCTTCTTGGGAAGTTCATGCCGGATGCTAATCCTGAACTGTTCTACAGCAATCGCTTCCCAGACGACGTAATCCTTCAACTAACTCTACAACCACCGTTTTAGGGTCGTGGGGGTTAGCTGATGCTTCGAAAGGTCGTTCTCATGGCATAATGTTACCGCCCGAGAGGACGATACAATGCCGAAATCGATCAAGCGTTATGCCGAGGACAACACCGCGGCTCAGTACGACAAGAATGCTACGGAATTGATCGCAGAAGCAGTTAGGTGGGAACGAGCGGCCGATACTGCGACAACTCCTGAATCAGCTACGGAATACCGTGCGAAGGCACAGGAATTGCGCAACCGGGCTTTGGAGACGCTTCAACTTCGGAAAGCGCTGCAGCAAATTACCTCAGTCTGAACCATCCGAAACAATTTTTGTTTTCTTGCGGTGCTCCCCGGGCAGTCCTACCCACATTTAGCCGAGTGTTTTGGCGTGGAAGCTATCGAGGTCTTCGTCCTCTACGGTGAAGCTGATCTCAATTGGTTTGCAGCATACTTCGCAGTCTTCAACGTAGGTTTGGGGGCCAGCGGACAAGTCCAGCACCATCGAAATTTCTTCTCCGCAATATGGACAGGTGAATTCGTGTTCCACTGGAGAAGAAGGTACAGCCATCGATCCGGCATGACAACGGTAGCGGCCCGGCTGTTGTTGCAACGGGGCGAGCAATGCAGAGATTTCGATGGCTGCATTGCCGACGGTTGGTCTCGCTAAGCGCGTTGCTAAGGGGAGTTTCGGGCTGGTGCGCTATGCGGCACGAACTGCACGGTATTGGCTGTCCGGTGAGGCATTCGGGCGGTTTTTCCCCAGCTGTTTCTTGGTGAACTTGCTTTTCTCAATCACATCGCCGCCTAACTGGGTTAAGTCAGTCAGTCTCACCCAGAACTCGTCCCCACTTGCCGGAACCAGCACTTTGGCCAACTCGGCCGTTGATTCCAGCAACACGACCGGGCCCGATCTCTTATGGTTATGCGTCGCTTGTTGATTATTCTTCATGGACAATCTTAGCACGTGCGTTATGAAAACTCAATAGTAAATGGCGGCCTTTGCTGGCGGGGTAGCGCTATGCATTTGCGGCGAGTGACTAACCCTGATCTGCTCCGCAGTGACTACGTTTTCCAGACGCTGCAATCTCGTAAGTTTGATGCCACCGTTTTTAGCGGATAAGGATGAGGACTCCCCGGCCTCTTTGGGACGTTCGGGCAGACGATATCCAATCTCTTTTGTATTGGTGTTGTCTCTAGACGCGAGCCAGTCTGCGGGTAGATAGCGAAAGCGGCATTCCAGATGAAAGCGCTTGACGTTAGCGCGAAAGTAGCATGGTGGGATAGTTGGGCAGAAAACGTATTCCGAAATCTATCGACCACGGAAAGAGCGAGCCGCACGCGGCTTATGTGGAATGGAACAACACTGAAGATGTCCAGCTCGTATATGGTCCCGGCCTGAAGGAAATATCGCGGAAGAAAGCTTCCACAGGCTGGCGTCTGGATTTGATCATTGCTGTTTAATTAAGAATCTTGGAACAGTCGAAGGCCGGCTTGCTCAAGCCTACCCCTAAGATAAGCGCTAAATCGCCTACCCCCAACGGCAAGAATTACCCAAAACCTGATAACCCTGATCAATCTAACAACGCTAGCTAGCATCTCACCACGTCGGCTTGGGATGCCGATTAATCTGTCCTCTGCGTTCTGGCACTGCCTAATCAAGAAAAGATAAATTCCCGTTGTCGCAATTACTAAGGGCGCTGCAATGTACCAACGCGATCTTTCAGCACACGCCATCGATACACTTTGGGCAGTAAGAAGACAGAAAGCCACTCCCTGCACGACAGCAAATGCAGCAATGCCGTCTGCATATGTGTTCAACTGTTTAGCCAATTCCCTCTCTTCTCTGTAAGTCATGGCAGCCTTTACAGTAAGTGGCACGATTGCACGGAAGCGCCTCCTACTTCAACAACATCCTCTGTTGAAAGGATTCGTGACAATGTTGAAACGATTCGTGACACAAGAAGTCTTGGCTGCCGCTCGCGGGGCCGCTCTCGCAAGCTCTGCGCAGATGCACAACCCACACGAGTTCCCTGCAACACGACGCAGTTTTCCCAACAACGGGAGAAGCGTCGGTCAGTCAAGCACGATTTCGTCAAACTCGTGATATTTCTGTACGGGCTTTGTGAGGACGAAAGGTTGCGCCGGGTGGGACGTTCATGCCGGATGCTAGTCTTGAATTGCTCTACGCAATCGCTTCCCATCGTCCGACATCCAAGATCGTAGAACCGGGAGTTCACCTGCGAGCCGCGCGGCTCTACCAGCAACTGGATGCGTTGGAGCCTTTGCGGCAGGGAGCGAGACGCGACTCACCTGCAGGCGATCGCGTTCACGGCAGGGTTTCACTTTGCGTTCATCGAGCAAGGGGGCACCAGCCTGTATCGACACTCGTGATCAGATCAGATGTATTTTGAATCTTCCTAGTTTGGTACAAACATTAACGCAATTCAGTTGAGCGGTGACGAATAGGCCGGCTGTCCTTGAAGAGCGATTTTCTCATAATGCTGGTGTTCAGAGATCTCTCTTCCCGTCGCCTTGAACCATACATCAAACATATACAACTCCAGAGGGGATAAATCGATATGGTCGCCAGTAATTACTACCTTAGCATCTTCGAGGTCCGAAATGCTCTTGAGGAGACCGTGATTCACCGCATAGGAAACTACTCCTTCAAATACTACAAGGGTGCGGTCAATTATCGGACCAGCCGCGGCCGCATCGTCAATACTCCGACCCATCTGTACGTACATCTCCAAGTCCCCGGACTTCTTCTTGCCCCAGATGAAGGACTTCGCATCGTCGCTATACTTGAAAAAGTAAAACCTCATTGTGAAACCGTTCCTGACTGCCGGAGGCACGTTGTTCCAAACCTTGTCGCCCAGTAACATGTCCTGCCCATCATCGATTCGTTTAACCTCCCTACAGAGTAATTTGTAGGTCTCTTTCGTGCAGTCAATCATGAAAACTACTTTGATGAGCGCATCAGTGGTGATCGGTGAGAGGGATTTCTCGACTTCTTCAAGAGTTTGATCAGCTCTTTGTGAACTCGCCACTGCCACCGACGCATTGGCCGATGATTCTTTGAGTTGAACTATAACTCCGCCAATCGATGAAACAACGATGCCCAATAACGAAATCAAACCCCACTTTGTTATTTTATTGGTCTGTTTGTCCTTAAAGTCCTTGGTCAGACCTAATATTCCAAAACCACCCGTTAGGACAATGGCGATAGCCTTCCAGGCCGTGATAGCGTCGTTTGGCCTTAATCCGCGGACGAAGTTGAGTAAATGGTGAAACATCGGATGTGCCGAAACTCTATCACGCATCTGTCCCTTGGACGAAAGTATTGATTTGCTACACTTAGCTTAAATCCCACTCATGCAAGCCCTTGAAGTCCGCCGTTGCTTTCTGAAGACCTGTCAAGGCCGGACGATTTTGATTGAGGCGCTTCTATTAAACGCGCGCCAAAACCTGCGCGTCAAAGAACTCTCGGAAAAGTGTGATGATATATGATGATATAGAGTAACCTGCTTCGGTGTTAGTTTTAAGAATGTCCTTTTCGGTCGTAACGTCTTTCATCTCGAGTAGTTTCGCCCGTAAGAATTCCAAGCGCGCAAAATAATTGGAGTCTTTCGAGAGGTCGTAGTGAGGTTCTCGTTCAGATAGGTAAAATGAACCCTCGGATATTACAATTCGGATCAGTCCAGCCCTACGGTGCTGATAACACCCTTGATTCGCGTATTTGCTCGGAAATACTCGGGATCTGCATCGTGAATTCTCTGCGTGTTGGACAATATCTTCATCTTCTGAAACTACCAGTGCTCCGTGCATTGTACTGGCGATGCTCATCGTGTACTGGCGGTGGCAAAGCACTCCAAGACGCTTACCTGTACGTCGATTTGATTCTAGAGCCAGACAAAAGCCTTTACGATTCCTTGAAACGCCGCGCCCATTGGTTTCACTATCTGTTGGGTGCCGACCGGGGAATGATCTCTAGGCGGCAACCATGGTTAAGGTTAGAAGATAAGTAGACAGCTATTCAGAGCGCAGCTCATGAATCAAAGCTGCTCCGAGTTCATCGTGTCCACCGAACTATTGGTCGCGTCAGAGAGCGTTTTATTAGAAGATTATCCAACAATCGCTAGAGTTAGAAACACACGGTCTAGGAGCGTTGCAGGAGGTGGAACATGGAGCGCCCCTCTTTCCGACATTATCCGGGCCAGCCATCGGAACCGACAGGCTACCGACACTTGACCAGAATATCCAGGAACCTATTGTGCGGTCTGTTGCTCACGTTTCTGCTGGCGGTTTCACTCACATCTCAGGACATAACCGGGTCGTCCAGGAGGGCCACCACGACCCCTTCGCGTGACAAGCAAACGACGGGTAGCACCGGAGGAGGTGAGCCGACTCGAATTATCGCCGTGCCCGAGTTCCCCGTGTTTTCGAATTGTCCTTCGGGCACACCCAAAGGCTCATCCGAGGCACGTTCTGACTTGTTAGATAAGCAAGGGCCGCAATTAACGCCGCTGTTCAGCATGAGCTCACTTGCAGTTATGGGCTTCTCCCGGGGCAACTGGCCCGTGGCGATCGACTACTTTCTGGAACAGGACAGCCTACTGCTGGTGGTCATCTCGCCGGAAGGAGAGAAGCCGCTCATCTACCACCTCGAAGGAAAGAAAGGCCACTGGGTGACCAAAATCCAAATTCCAACCGCAGTCGGCGATCAACTGCGGGTCTCGCAGTATCTGATGCAGACGCTGGATGACAGCGTGGGGCTAGTCTCGCCTTCACACATACATATCCACGGCATCGCGGCGGGACCCAAGGCAGTCGGCTCCATCGGTATCGATCAGGTGAATTTCGCGCCTGGCAGCATCAGCCTGGCCCAGCACCAAAAGGCGCAATTTAGTTATCACTCTATCTCTGATTTCGACGACACCGAGGTCTCATTCGTCCGGCTGGCGAAGAGCAATACCGGTGAGATTGTGGCCGCCGCGGTTGGCAGCAAGTCCATGGGAAGCATCGCCCAAGATCACGTCAAGAATGGCGAATGGGATGGGAGCATAAAGACCGAAGATATTGTTAAGCTCTTTCCTTCGGAGGTACAGCCGTGGCTGCTCGCTCCGCATGGGCAACACGTTCTGGAAGTGCGCGCGTGGCTGCGCAAGAACCATGGCGGCGACTTTGTGACCGCACTGTCGGAATCGATTGTTGCCGTCGAGTGAGCCCATGCCCGAACCGTCTCAGCAACAAAACAAGCGGCTGCAGGACGACACCGCAGGTGGCACAAGGGGAGGCAAACAGCATTTGCCGATCTGCCGCAGTGGGTTATCCGGAAAGGTATTCGCACTGGTGTGTCTTAGCGTGGCTGTTGCGGTCGAATGGAAGCTCGTAAACCTGCCTGCCGGAGAGGTGAGTCGACAATTCCCGACGACGGTCCGAGCCCGCAATGAAATCGTAACCTTCACGGAGCCAGGCTCGGTGACCGGCGGTCCGTTCTCGTTTATGTATGTGCCGCCCACCGAGGCTGAAAGAGTGCTTCTGGATGCGTACTTCGATAACGCCCAACTGTCAAATCAGACGCTGCAGGAACTTAAGTCATTCCAAATCTCAGCGCCGTTGTCTCCCGGCGTAATCACCTACCTGACGAGTGGCTCCGGCAATGCAGCCTGCGCCACGAAACTGCAGGTCGAGCCTACCGGTAACAACCTCAAGAGCGTCGAGTTTTCGCAGGGTGGTAGCGACATCACAAGCGGTTATCGCACGCTCGGAGCCAGCTTTAGCGGCACGGATGTCGTAGTCACGCTCAAATCGGAAGGTATATTTCAGAATGGACTATCTCCTTGCAGGATCGAACTGTCCGTCGGTGATTGGAAACAATCGACACAGGGGTTTCTACCCATTAGGATCCAGGTCCCGCCAGGCGCGCCCTTTCGCTTTCACTGGCAAAATCTCGATGAGCGATCAAGCTCCTGGAAGACTAAGAGCTCAGCGCTGCCCCTGCTGGCATTTGGATCCTCCGCCAGCGACGAGTTTTCGGCGCAGACAATTGCCATCAGCTCCCTGAACGCGAAGACTGGTGCGCCCGATCCACCGCATTTCGAAGCCCAGGCTGCAAAGCACTCTCCTTTGACCGTTCTGTCTTTCGGCATCAACCAGAATCAACTGGAAATCAATGCTTCGGGCAAGGGGCGCGTGCTTAAAGCTGGAAAAGTCGTTTCGACCGTCAACGTCCTGGAAACGCTCAACAAGAATCCCATCATTTCCGCGTTGTTCGCAGCTGGGAACCTAGCTCTAATCGGCTGGGTCGGCCGAATGTTCTTCCCGCCCCGGCCCAAGCAAAATTTGGACGCTTGAACCGAGCAAGAAACTTTCTGGTAAGCACCACGATAGGGAATAATATAAGCCCCTTCAAGTGCGTCGGAGCAATCGCAATTAGTGATCGCGAAAGCGGTGATTGTAGGCTTCTAGGAGGTTCTTTCTGAACGTTAATCGTTTAAGGACTCGCTGATGGGAGCTTGGGCCACCTCCCGACGCTAATCGCCCCTAAGATACGTCTTAAATGTCTTGGCCTTCTGGGTCACTGACGAGTTGACAGACGGAGTAATGCTCGGCAGCCATCCGGTGAATGATGGCATCGCAATGTCCACGAGTTTTCACCTTGAGGACAAACATTAGCTCGCGAAGATTGCGACACTCCGCGTGTGCATGGTGTTGCGATCACGCGGGACGCGTCCTTGGGCGTCTAATGCAGCCCATACACGGCCAAGTAATAATTCGCCGGACCGGCAGCAGGCCTCGGGCCGCCATAGCGTCCAAGCGGTTCGGCGTCTCCTGCGGTACCCACGAAGACCTTTCCGTTGGCAATCGTAGGCGGATTAAATCGTGCCAAGAGACCGAAACTGTCCTTGGTGTCAGAATTGCCGGCATCCTTGCGTTGGCTGCGCCAAAGTTCCTTGGTAACGTCCTCGGCGTCAAAAGCCATGAGCATGCCCTTCACGCCGCGGCAGCTGTTTGCGTCGCCGTTGGCCGGAACGACTGCCCACACAATACCCGTACCGGGAGTTGTGCCGTTACTGGACACGCCGAGTAAGCCTCCCGGCATCCACACACCATGATTTGCCTGGGATTGACACGCGGGAACTTGGGTTAGTTTCGATTGCATCCAGTCGCCCCGTTTGACCGCCCGCGTATTGAACTTGCCTCCCTCGAACGGAAAGGCCTTCAACGGGTCACCTTCACCCATGACGTAAAGCCATGTCTGATTGTTCGGACCTTTCCAAACAATGGGCGCTCCATGGATGTGTCCTGTGGAAGCTTGCCATTTCTGAATGAGGTCAGCGGAATCAGTGCAATCCGGTTCTCCAGGCATGCACGCCGCGGCGGGCGGAGGAAACGGACCCGGCTGATATCCCGGCATTTTATCCGCACGCATCATGTAAAGCCTGCCGTCTTTTCCTCCCCCAATTACAAATTCATCGAAAAGGATCGCACCAGACGAGCCCTGGTCGAGGTCGCACTGATCGAGCAGCATCTGATTGCAGGGTGCAAAAAAACCGGTGACGGTAAGCGCGCCATTCTGGAAGCTAAGCTTGACGATGCTATCGCCAAAATTTTGATTGGCAGGAGTAAGGTCACCATTGCCGGTTTGCAAGTAGACATTGCCATTCGAATCGGCTGCGGGAGCGTCCCCGGCCATCCATATGCCGCCATTCCGCCCGCCAGGCGTTGGACTCCAGACTGTTTTCATCGTGAGCGTCGCCGCATCGTAAACGAAAAGCCATCCGGCTAATCCCTGGGCGTTGTCACCACCAAAACCAACGTACAGCAATCCGTTGGCAAGGAGCAGCCCAGCCCTCTGCTTGCGTCGCTGGATCCAACCGTTCGTATTAGGTGCAAAGGTTTGGTTGCCAATGGTGCCCTGTACGACCACTCCCCCTTTCTGTATTTGCCCGGTGGTCAGGCTGAGACCATACACTCGATACTGCTGATCGTTGGTCCATGTGACCGCATAGAGCACGTTGGCTGCGCGATCGATAACCGGCGTGCTTAACACGCCCCACCATGGATCATCCACGGCCCACATATCAAAGTTCCCGCTTCCGTTTTGCGGTCCGGTAGCCGAGCATTTGCAGGCATTGCCGTCGTTGAGGAAGGTGGCCCAGAGAAGGGTGTCGTTATTCGTGGTTGGCTTCTGGTCCGCCATATAGGCGTAGATGGTGCCCTTCATGGTCGCGAAGATGACCGCGTTGCAGCCGCTGGCACATTTCGCCTTGGCAGTAGCACCTATTATACTTGCGCTTGGAACCACGAGGTTCGAGACATACAGTGGTTGGGCCATAATTTTCGAATCCGCGAAAAGAGTCCATAACTTGCCGAATCGGGTCCGCACGGTAGCGTGAGTCAGGATCGTTTCGTGCGCATAGACCCCGCTACGAAAGTTGTCGCCACGGCGCGTGACTACATCTACCTGTGCGACGAGCGGAGCGACGAGAACTACAACCACTAAGAAGGCAGCAATCAGGATCGTTTTCGCAAAAGATCGCATCGAAAAGCTCCGTTCTGAATTTATGCGCCAGCGCTTCTATTCCACTTTCCAGGAAGCGCTTAACCACCTCAAAGAACCTGCGGCGCGGTATAACTAACAGCCAGCTTATACGCCGGAGACTTATTCCCCGCCGGTGTGTTCGTCGATTTCACGAAGATCGTGTAGAAACCTTTGCTCGCTGTCTTCACGTGGGTAACGGAACCGTGAGAGTCTGCCTGGCGGAAGCTCTGAGAAAGGAGCTTGCTGCCTTGTGGTGCATCGATTTCGAGTTGGATGGAGGTATCCGGTGTCCATTGGCTGCCGTCAAAGGAGAA
>Ga0210405_10000659_pt1 | contig 44116 bp, 44 predicted proteins | sample IncBWH11MmetaG_FD_155492 | JGI IMG/M metagenome (GOLD analysis project Ga0210405, IMG submission 155492) | Forest soil microbial communities from Barre Woods Harvard Forest LTER site, Petersham, Massachusetts, United States - Inc-BW-H-11-M | ecosystem: Environmental > Terrestrial > Soil >... | reverse complement strand
GTTGGCGCCATTTCAAGCGCGCAAGCTGGCCTTCGGTATAGGCGTGCCCGCTGCCAGCACTAACGCGACGGCGGCCGCTATGATCGCTCTGGCCAAGGCGTACGAAGTCATCGACGCCTCCCTCGCCGAAATCAATCCATTCATCCTCACCAAAGAGGGCAAGGTTTTCGCGCTCGACGCCAAAATCACTCTCGACGATAACGCTCTATACCGCCACAAGGACCTAGTCGAGTTGCGTGACTTGAACGAGGAAGACCCACTGGAAGTGGAAGCCTCCAAGCACGGGCTCAACTACATCAAGCTGGATGGCAACATCGCCTGCATGGTGAACGGAGCCGGCCTGGCCATGGCGACGATGGACATCATCCAATACGCCGGCGGAAAGCCAGCCAACTTCCTGGACGTGGGCGGTGGCGCCAGCGCCGAGCAGGTCAAGAACGCCTTCCGGATACTGCTCTCGGATGCCAACGTGAAGGCAGTCCTCATCAACATCTTTGGCGGGATTCTGCGCTGCGACACTCTGGCCACTGGTGTGGTTGGCGCGGCGCGCGACCTGAACATCCAGGCGCCGATCGTAGTGCGGATGGAAGGAACCAACGTGGAACTGGGACGCAAGATCCTGGCCGAGTCCGGATTCAACTTCACGGTAGCCGACGGCATGCGCGATGCGGCGGAGAAAGTCGTGGAACTGGCGGCACGGCAATGAGCGTCCTGGTAGATCAAAGTACTCGCCTGATCGTGCAGGGGTTCACCGGCAAGGAAGGCTCGTTCCATTCCCAGCAGGCCATAGCCTATGGGACGAACGTGGTTGGCGGCGTGACGCCAGGCAAAGGCGGCACGACCCACTTGGAGAAGCCCGTCTTCGATACTGTGTATGCGGCCGTGAAAGCGACGGCTGCGAATGCGTCGGTGATTTTCGTGCCACCGCCCTTCGCCGCCGACGCCATCATGGAAGCAGCCGAGGCCGGCGTGGCCCTGGTTGTGTGCATCAGCGAGGGCATCCCCGCCATGGATATGGTGAGGACCTGGAAGTATCTGCAAGGGCGGCAGACTCGCCTGATCGGACCGAACTGCCCGGGTGTGATCTCGCCGGGAAAGTGCAAGATCGGCATCATGCCCGGCCAGATTCACAAGCGGGGACACGTCGGAGTCGTGTCGCGCTCCGGCACCCTGACCTATGAAGCGGTGGGTCAGTTGACCAAGCTGGGAATCGGTCAATCCACCTGCATCGGCATTGGCGGCGATCCGATCATCGGCACCAATTTCGTGGACGCGATCAAGCTGTTCAATGAGGATCCCGACACTCATGCGATCGTGATGATCGGCGAGATCGGCGGCAATGCCGAGGAGACTGCGGCGAAGTACATTCAAGCGAAAGTGAAGAAGCCGGTGGTGGGCTTTATCGCGGGCAGGACGGCGCCGCCGGGTAGAAGGATGGGTCATGCGGGAGCCATCGTTTCCGGCGGTTCCGGCGCGGCTTCGGACAAGATCGCGGCCATGCAAGCGGCCGGCATCACGGTGTGTGAATCGCCAGCCGACATCGGACAGAATATCCAAAGCAGACTATGAGTCAAGTGGAACGAACTTTTTCGATTATCAAGCCCGATTCGGTGGCAGCCGGGCAAGCCGGCGAGATCCTCGCCATGCTGGAGAAAGCCGGGTTTCGAATACTCGGCATGCGAATGGTGAAGCTCAGCCGGGAGCAAGCCGAGGGCTTTTACGCGGTGCATCGCGAACGGCCGTTCTTCCCCAGCCTGGTGAAGTTCATGACCGAGGGCCGCATCATCGCGCTGGCTTTGGAGCGCGAAGACGCGGTGAAGAAGCTGCGCGAGATTATGGGCGCGACCAACCCGGCCAATGCGGCCGAAGGCACTGTTCGCAAGCGCTTCGCCGCCAGCATCGAGCGCAATTGCATCCATGGCTCGGACGCGCCAGAGACGGCCGCTGTCGAGCTGAGCTACTTCTTTAGCGCACTGGATCTGCAATAGGCACCCCCAGGCGCGCTGCGGTATCGGTGAGCAACTTCCAGGTGCCTTCTTCCAAGGGAATCCCGTTGGCGCGGCGCTCCTCTTCCATGCGCCATTCCGGCTCACCGGCTATGAGCACTTCGCTATAGCCTTTGGCGGGGGGAGCGGATTTGACCAGCTCAGCTAGCTTGTCCATGCGGGCTGTGAATTCATTGAGCGGCATGAAACGCGCTACGTCGATGCCCAGGAACATCTGGCTGACTCGCACCGGCTTCCCACGGTCGCGGATGCGGCCTAGCTCATTGCTCATGGCGCCGCCGCCCAGGACCGCGCAGAGGATCTCGGCCATCATTGCCAAGCCGCTTCCCTTGTAGCCTCCAAGCGGTGAGATGAGTCCGGCTAGGGCTGTCGATACGCTGGTGGTTGGCACACCTTCGGCGTCCATGGCCCAGCTATCCGGAATCGTGTCGTGGCCGTTGATCATCGCTTTGTAGATCTTGCCTACAGCTACCGTGGTGGTGGCCATATCGAGCAGCCAGCGGCCTCCTGGGACTGCCATGCAGATTGGGTTGGTGCCGAAGCGAGGCTGCTTGCCTTGCCAGGGGGGAACCATCGGCGAGGCGTTGCACATCACGATTCCGATTAAGCCCTCGCTCGAGTATTTCTGCGCCCAGAAGGCAGCGGCCCCGAAATGGTTGGACTCGCGGGCCACCACCATCGACATGCCAAGCTGCTTAGCGACACGGACGCCGTGAGCGCAGCAAGTCTCGGCGATCGATTGTCCAATGCCATTTTCGGCGTCGTACACCAGACAAGGGCCGATCTCGGAGACGATGCGGCCATCGGCTGTCTTGCTCATATCGCCTGCTTCCAACTGCTCCACGTAGTAGGGCAGCATCTGGACGCCGTGCGAATCGACGCCGCGCAGATTGGCGGCAACCAGCGACGTCGCCACGAGGCGCGCTTTATGCTCGGGTACATCGACAGCTCTCAGGATCGACTCGGCGAGTCTGGACAGCTCTTCGAAGGGGATCATTATTTTATTTTGCTAACGACGCGCTGATGATCTCTTCATCGTTACGCGCGATGATGTGCTTGTTGGCGTACGCGGGTTGAGACCAGTTTACGGCCGCTAGCTGACGTCGATTGCCGGGATTGCTGGTGGGCTTAATCAGCTTGGTTCGGCTGATCTCCTGGTAACCTTCGGGCGATAGCTTGGCGATGATCAGCTCACCGTGATCGTTGTTGATGAAGAATCGATTGCTCTGGCGGACGATGAAGGCGGTGGTCCAGCGCGCCTTTTCTCCGGTGACGGCCATGGTCTCCCAGACGCGCTCGCCGGTGGAGGCGCGCAGGCAGCGAAACTGGCCGTAGCCGCAGACTCCGTAGATGTAGTCGCCATCGAAGACGGGCGTGGAGATTAGGGAATGCAAGCCATCGCTGTCGATTTCGCTGTCGCTCTTGCCTTGCCAGAGCTTGACGGGCTGCTTGTGAGAGAGGTCGAGAAGCATTGAGCCGTTATAGAAAGAGCTGACCAGCAGTCGCGAGTCATGCATTACGGGCGTGGCCAGGTTGACGTTATTGTGAACCTTGAAGGGCTGCTGCCAATTCACTTTGCCGGTGGCGGGGTCGAGCGAGACGACCGCCAGCGGGTGCCACATGATTAGCTGCCTTACGCCGGCGATATCGAAGAGGATGGGCTGGGCATAGCCGGGCTCTTCGCGCTCCGACGATAGAGCGCGCCAGACTTCCTTGCCAGTGCGCTTATCGAAGGCCATCACTTTGGCGTTGCCGGCGCCGCCGACCAATCCGATGACGCGGTCGCCATCGATCACCGGCGCTCCGGTTATTCCCCAGGTGGGGACTTGAGTGTCGTAATCCTTGACGTAATCGTGCTTCCAGATGACCTCGCCTGTTTTGACTTTGAGGCATACCAGCGCGCCTTTGGCGCCTAGCACGTAGACGCGATCGCCATCGACGGTAGGGGTGGCGCGCGGGCCGCCGGCATAAGTGTCCATCAAGCCGATGTAGTCGGCGTCCCATTGCTGGGTCCAGAGGATGCGGCCGGTCTTCTCATCGAGGCAGAGGATGCGCTCGGTGCCTTTGGTGTTGTGCGTCTTGGTGAAGTCGGTGACGAAGACGCGGCCGTCGGCTACCGAGGGGCCGGCGTATCCGCCGTTAATGGGAGTGCGCCACTGGATGGCCAGGCCGTCCTTGGGAAATTCGTCGAGGATGCCGGACTCGTTCCAGACGCCGAGGCGGCCTTTGCCGCGCCACTCGGGCCAGTCGTCGGCGTGGAGATAGGTCAAAGGCAGGGTGACGGCGAGAACGGAACACAGTACGGGATAGCTGTGCCACAAGGGACGGTACTTCATGGTTTCTCCTGATGGATGGTTCATTATATCGTGTTTAAAAAATGTCTGATTTCGGTTGAATTGGGGAAAACGGTGGTTCGGCAGAGGGCGGATTGGGGGTCACGGGCTCTGTCGTGGGTTCGTTTGGTCGTTTCGGCTCGGGACCGCTCGCTGACGCGCGCGGCTCTGTCGGTTCGTTTGGTAGTTCGGGCTCGGGGGCGGGTTTGGCGGCTGCGGCGGCTGCGGCGCGCATATCTAGCTCCTCTTTGGAATCAACCCATCGGACTTCTATGGTATGGGGCTGGGCGGGTGGTTCTGACTTGCGGGCTTGCTGTAATTCACGGAGAGTCTTGTAGGCGCGGTCGTAGAGGCGCTGGAGGCGGGCCTCGTAGCGGGAGGCGAGCGCAAGGGAGCGGGAATCGTCGGCCAGCGTGCGGAAGGCCATCGCCAGGTGGATGCCGGGGGCTTCGCTAGCCCCCTCGCTAACGCTTGGGCTGGATTGCTGGGTGAGGATTTCGAGGTTGAGGAGGTTGGTTTCGATGGTCCACATGCGGCGAATGCGCCAGCGGGCCGCGACCATCTCCTCGACGATGTCGTTCTCGGCGGGGGTGGCGGGCTCATGGATGGCTAGCAGCTTGTTGAAGGTTTGTTCGAATTCGTCGGGGTCCTCGGAATCCAGCAGGATATTGCCAGTGCCGGCGGTGAGGCCGTGCTTGAGGGAATTGCGGGACGATTTTTCCTTTCCTTCGGGGGTGGTGGGGCCGCGAGACTTTGCGCCATTGGCGCGAGCGGTCTCGGATTTCAGGTCTGAAACATGGCATTTCTAGGCGGGTTAGGCGTGTGCCAAACGAACGCAAGAAAACTAGTTACAACTACTCTAACCCATTGTACCATAGTGATTTAGTTACAACTACTTTTCGCATCTGTGGCAAACAAGGGATACTTGCCGGAAGGCGCTCGTTAGCGTGAGTGGTCTACCCAATCATCTACCCTTGGAAAGAATCGGGTAGACAAGAGTACCGATACCGTGCTAGTCTTGGGTATGTCAATCAAGAACGGTAAGAACGGTCTACCAATCGGCAAAGGTCTTTATTGGAAACGAAACAAGATTTACGCTGCCGTGTACGTGAATGGAAACAAGCTCGTATTTTGTACCGGCACGGACAATGTAAAGGATGCGGTAAAGTTCACAGACGAAAAGAAAGCGGATCTTCAACGGAACGTCGCAGCGGTTGCCACTCGTGGAATCCGCATACAGGAACTTTTCGACGATTACATTCTGACCAAAAAGCGGAAAGAGGAAGCGGCTGGCGAGTACATGGCTGACAAGCACGGCAAACCTTCATACAAATCTCAGAGCATGATTAATCTGCATCTGGTGCCGGTCTTTGCCGAACTCAAGCCGGAAAAACTCACCACAAATTTGTTGCTCAAGTATCGAGACGACCGAATGACGGCGGGCGCTAGTGTGGTGACGATCAACAATGAGCTTGGATGTTTGCGGGCGGTTCTGAGACATGGAACCGAAACAACACCCAAGAAAGTAAACCCGCTGACAATTCCATCTTTCAAAGGTGTAATCGACAAGAAAGCGGAGAAGCAAAGAGCACGCACGGGACTAATCACACCGACACAATATGAGAGTGTCATGGATGTAGCGCCCGATTTCATGAAGCCCATATTTGCGACCGTGTACGAAACCGGCATTCGCTCGAAAGAATTAAAATTCATCCGTCCTGAACAAGTGAACTTCACACAGCACCAGATAGAACTTCGGGCGGGTGAGACGAAAAACGGTCGTCCTCGAATCACGGCGCTAACTGATAATCTCGAATCAATCCTGAAAGCGTGGAAACTCAAAACAGAAAGCGAGTATCCTAACGCTCAATGGTTCTTCCATCACAAAGGCAAGCGGTTTACCAAATGGCAGCATCAATGGGACCGCACGTTAAAGCTGGCCGGTCTGAGAGTAAAGCAAGAAGACGGAACTTGGAAAAATCTCGTAATGTTCCATGACACCCGCAGAACTGCAATCACTCGCATGGATGCAGCCGGAATACCGCAAGCTGACCGGATGAAAAACTCGGGGCATACACATGAGCCGATGGACGCTCGATACAACCAAAACGAGCAACGGGCAAAGGAACGGGTTAGAAAGAGTATGAACGATTTCAACGCTGGCAAGACACCCAAGACGGCGCTATCCGTTCCGGTCGCTCCTGTGGTCGCTAATGAGGTTGTAGCGGGTAATGGTTGGGTTGCAGAGCTAAAGGAACTGAAGAGCTTGATGGACGATGGAATTTTAACCGCTGAAGAATTCGCAAGCGAGAAGGCTAGAGTGATGGCAGCGAGATAAGCACGACAAGCCGCCTAACAGGGCCTAGGACGAATTGAAAAGGACCGCTTGAGGGTTTGCCCTTAGCGGTCTTTTTGTTTGGTGGGTGAGCTTTGTTAGGAAGTAGGGCGGGTGATGGCGGCTTGTAATTCTTCTTTGTTCATCTATATTGAATCTCCCACGCAGCCGCCCAAATGTCAACGTAGCCGGTGTTTCCAGTAGCCGGTTAAACTGAACCCGTCCAACCGTCCTATAAAAATAAAGTTGGTCTTACTCTTGACTTTTGCCTACATGGGTTGATATCAAATCACAAAAAGGCGCTCTATCAATCTTCACTCTAAGCCATTGATTCTATTCGTTCAAATGGGATAGGGCAAAGTCAAGAGTAAGACCAACTTTATTTTGCATGTCGTCAAGACCCTATAAACATTGATCGGAATTCACTATTGATTTTTCTTCTTGCAGGGCAATCAATCAATACCCCATGATTGAACAAGTAGCCGGTGTAGTCAGTGACCGGAAAGGGGCATTAAACAACATGGACGCAGACGAATTCATACCAAAGCAGATTGATGTAGGGTTAGATTATCACGTTACGTCGGACGGTGTTTACTACGATCATCCGAAACTAGGCTTACAGCGGTTGTGCTCTCCGGTCAAGATCCTTTATCAGACCAAAGACGAACACGGGCGCAACTATGGCAAGCTGATTGCATTTCTCACGCCACAAGGGGAAGTCAAAGAGCATTACTTCCGCACGGCTGATATTCCTTCGGTCAAAAAAAAGCTGATTGATGAGGGTCTAACAGTCGAGTCTTTTGGTAGCACCACGCTGAATGGTTTTCTGAACGCCCTGCACTCTCCACATTGGCGGCTGACATCCACATCAACCGGGTGGCTAAACAAGAATACTAATTTTGTGTTGCCGGGTTATTCCTTCGGTCCTGACAATGCCTTGTTTACCGGAGAGAAACAGTATAACGATTTCAAACAATCCGGCACGCTTGAACAGTGGAGGTATAACGTCGCTCGTCTCGCTCGTGGTAACTCTCGCTTGCTGTTCTCAATGTCCATAGGTTTCTCCGCTCCATTGCTGCGCCCGCTGAGTATCGAGGGTGGCGGGTTCCATCTTGAAGGGGAATCCGGCAAGGGCAAGACGACGGCGGCTAGGATGTGTGCGAGTATCTACGGACACCCGAAACATTACATGCTCTCGTGGAAAGACACCGCTAACGCAATGGAGCAAAAAGCAGCCGCCCATAACGATTGTTGTCTGATACCGGATGAGCTTGGTTTAGCCGATCCAAAGACGCTTGGGCCTACTCTCTATACTCTCGCAAACGGAAAAGGTAAAGCACGCTACAACCAAAAACTAACACCAGAGTGGCATTGTCCATTCTTGAGCACGGGCGAAGTGGGCATCGAACTAATGGACAAAGAGCCGCAGCTAGGGCAGTACGTGCGGTTCTTGACGGTCGCAGCGGTAACCGGAGATATGGGACTATTCGACGATATTCATTCTTTCAAAACTCCGAAACTTTTTGCAGACACTATCAATGATAACTGTGCGAAATTTCACGGTACCGCCATTTTAGAATTCGTTAAGCAATTCATCGAAGGTCGTAAAAACGCAGAGAAAGGGGCGGCTCAGATTATCAGCGAATTTCAAAAGCGTGTTGTCTCAGGATCTACCAACACGTTGCACGGAAGAGCCGCTTCACGTTTCGGTAGTGTCGCAGCCGGTGGGGAACTCGCTACACGCATGGGCATTACGGGATGGAAAGAAGGCGAAGCTTTTGAAGCGTGCGTTACTTGCTTTGAATCGTGGAAAGAGTATTCAAAGACTTTTGATCCTGAGACGAAACACATTATCAGGGTCAAAGACTGGCTTGTCAATTACGAGACACAGTTTTACGATATGAGAAAGTCAACCGTCAAGCGATTAGGGCACGCCGATAACTATGAGCCTGAATTAAACGCTATCGGATACCGCAAGGACAACCGCTTCTTGATCGTTCGCAGTGTGTTTGTGAATGACATTTGCAACGGAGTAAATTATCGAATAGTGGCGGAATCTCTCAAGAAGTTCGGATACTTGGATTATCAAGAAGGTCGTCTTGAGAAAATGGAAAGAACACCTGATTTCATCGAGGGTGGTAAAGAGAAAAGTTCTACTTGGTTCTTTGTTGTGTCTGACAAGATACTTGATTACTGAGTAGGAGTGGATACCGGCTACACCGGCTACAAAAAGAAATGAGGACAATATGAAAACATCAGAACAAATCAAATCTCGCAAGCGTGCCAAACGTCAAAAGCTCGCAGCGCAGAAGCCGAAAGAGTCAACCGATTACAAGATAAAAGAACGGTCACACGAAGCGCCCGTTCCAGCTACATTCAATTATTCAAAGGGAAAGAGAATCCTAGAAAAGTTTTAGATTCCCAGGTACTTTCGCAAATCGTCAATCCTCAGAAAAACCCGTGAGCATGGCCCGTATGAGAACATCACACGTCGGTAGCCCTTGAGCTTTCCGTCTACCTGATCCTTTGAAAGTTTTGAATACGAAATTCCCAAGTGACGAGCGACCACGAGCATAGTGTACATCGGCTCACCATCGACTTGTACCGCTTGCGTGATTGGCGGTAATGTTGGTTTCGGTCGCATCTGTTCTTTGAGCGTTTCGAGTTCGGCTCTCAATACTTTCTCGATTTCTGTTTCTGTGGTTGGGGCGGTTGCTGTTTGTGTTGCGGTGTTCATTTTGCTCTTCTTTGTTATTTTATGTTCTGTTTCTTGAGCCATTCTTTCGACTACACATTGTCGGCAAATGCACAATTCAGAAACCCGGTCGCCGAAGCCTTGTTGTTGTGAATCGGCGGCGAAGGTGTGATGCTCGGAAAGGATCTGTTTTGCGCCACTCATGTATATCTCGATTGTATGTATGAAGTGGGAAACGGCAAGCTACCAGGGCGGGTTAGGATCGGCTGCATTTGATATTGGTAGGGTGGAAACTTCGTTTCTTTCCAAGAGCCGAACATCCACTTCAAGACACCCGATTCCATATTGTCGGTATCTCGCTGCAAAGTCGTCTTTACTCATTCCGGTCTCTGTGTGTAATTGATCGTAAAGGGCCTTTAGCCGGTCACCAAGCGATTGTTGGATAGGTTCCGGTAGAACACGGGCGGCTAGAGGATTGATCTGTGTTGTAGGGCAGCTAGTGGCTTTACAAACGTACCAATACGACAAGAAGACTTTACCGGGTTTTGGTGTCCATCCGGGTTTATGTTCCATCTTGTCGGTTAGCTGCCCACACTTGTTACATTGAATCCCGACATCAACACGAACGCCTGATGATTTCATCTTCTAGTCAAATCATCTAATTGGCGTTCTATCGCTTCGAGACGTTCTTCAAGTGAAGGCTGTTCAAGACTACCACGTGATAGAAAATCTTTCATGGGTTGATGTTCTCGAAATTCACGCTGACTAGAGGAACGTCGAACCGGTTTTTTAATTTCGGTGGTGATGAGGGTAATGAGTTCCGTTAGCTTTCTGTCCGTCTCATGGACTTGCTTTTGTATTTCCAAGACCTTGTTGTCAGTCTCATGGAGTTGCTGTTGCATTTCTAAAAGCAACGGATCGTGTTTGATTGGTTTTGATTTTGCTGTTGCCATATAAACCAATTATTACACAACCCAAACAAAAGTCAAACTAGTCCGAATGATGGTTGTGCAACGGAGTGGAACAACCCAATCATTCGTTATCCAACATTTTCTGGATTCATCATCTTGTGTCCGTTTCACTCCCACAAGATGAATCAAGAGTAGACTTGAATAGTTAATCCAAAAGGCTTGAGAAATGAAATGGAGTACAGGACCATTTCAAATCAATTCCAAAGAGGAATCGTCGGTACTTGATCTTAGCGACCGCTGCGTAGACTCGTTTTAGGAATTGCCGCTCTTAGGCTACCCGGCTTTTCATCACCGCCCTAATCATCCTCTCCAGGTTTTCGGGTACCTCTTGCGAGGGTTAGGCTAATTGGGGTTCAATGGTTCCCAACCGCTGTAAGCATTTACTACGACGTATCTTCCTCACCATTCGTCTAAGTGGAGCACTACGCCGAAAGATTTCTCTTTCATGTTACCAACCGGCTCTTGAGCGCCCTGTTGGATTTTTGTCTACGTCTGTACCCGATCCAAAGTTAAAATTACCAATGAGCCGGATAATACATTCCTCGACAGAATCATTTAGCGCCCGCTGTTGTTCACGACCGGCACTAAACTTGACCGACCACTACATCTTGTGTATAGCCGTCATGATATACACAAGTTCAATTGTAATAGTTGTGTAATAACTCACTCGGCAGGCTCAAACGGATTCATTGAAATTTTAATTTGTGGCGTTTCCGGGATGTCGATGTCAAATAAAGCATCATCGGCGGGTGTCTTAACTTTCGGACGCTTTGCCGTTGGTGTCCACTTGCCAGCATTCCGGTTTATCCAGTTCTTGTCCGCTCGTGTCGCTTTGTGATTCACTAATCAATGGTCCCACAGTTTTCTAACTTGTCAAGTTGCCCCACCTTGTAGCCGGTGTAGCCGGTATCCGGTCGCTAACAGTAAAGGCCGTCTAAATTCTCTGGTGGCGTTCCCCAACTTCTTTGATTGTGATCTTGATGAACCGGCGATCTTCGACTTAGCATCTTGGGACTTGCCCGGACACATTAGAATGGCTCCACGGCGCTCTAGGAATCTCAAGGCGCAATCGAGAGACATCTACCACAGGAACACCCGGCATTGTACCGACGCTGATAAATGCCTTTGATGATGTCAGTTTGGACCAACACAATTTTGGATGTCGCTTTTTCCGTGTTAAGCGCCGACCAACTCACCCTCTATAAAGTCAATCTCGATTACGTATCTGAACACCCGGATAAAACCATTCCCGTTAGGATTTGGAATGAACACTTCGACCGGCTGCAAGATTACGAAGATGCGGTTCAAGTATGCCGACGTGCCGTGATTGAGAAGCTGGCCGATATGGGATTGCATTCATTGTCGGCGCTCGATTTCCCGGAGATTCAGAGTTCATCATGTGGAAAGCGTATTCCTAAGAAACGGAAGCGAGCGACCACGGCAGAAGGTAGGAAGGCAAAAACAGCTTAGCTACTCATGCATTCCTTTTCCATTCTCAAGCTCTACAGCGTGCCTTCCGTCCAAGAGTGCCACTTACTATTGTCTCGTCTCTCTCCGGGCGCTCACGTGGCTGCAATTGCTATGCAGGGCACTCCATATCATCGAATAGCAGTGAACATGGAAGACGCTGGTTTTGAAATCCGAGATCAAATCATCTGGGTAGCTGAAATACACGTCTCGATTGCCCTGGCTAGAAAACCTCTTGCAGAAAAGACAGTTGCTCAAAATATTCTGAAGTATGGAACGGGCGGCTTGAATGTCGATGCGTGTCGGATTGGAACCACGGATAAGCTTGGTGGTGGTTCACGGAGCGGTCCCACAACTTGTGCTGATGGTTGGGGCCGTCCGTGGAGACATGACATTAACAAACGAGACTTATATGCTACTCACGCCGAAAGCAAGATAGCCCAAGCGGAAACAATGGGCCGATTCCCTGCGAATGTGATTTTGACGAAAGAAGCCGGTGGTCGTGTTGATGAACAAAGCGGACATTCGGCGGGTCATCAACGGGTCGCCAAAAGAAGCGCAAAGAAGACAACACAAGTATACGGCGGGTTCCTGTCGGGTCAACGAAGCGTATTGCAAGGTTACAGCGACTCTGGCGGCGCTTCTCGATTCTTCAAATGGTGTGACAATGAAACGGAACTAATCGAGTACTTGACAACACTTCTTCAGCCGGTCTAAATACAAGCGTTCAACATCGCAAGTCGTCCAACTTGTGATTCTCTCAAGCCGTCCTAGAAAACCTCCAAAGTGCTTCTAGGGCGGCTCTCTTTTTGTCTCTAAATACAGGCGATGCGAGACAATCTAAACCCATTCCTTAAATCGGAAACATCGAATAATCCGTTTGATCCGCTGCCAGTAAGCGAAACATACCGTAAACGTGCAAACCACCAGAGCATCTACTGGAAAGCCAGAGCGCAGACAATCGAGGGCAGAGCGTTACGACTGCTCAACTCGGCAAAGGTAAGGTCGAAAAAGGACTTGTTGGCATATGATCTCACGCCAGAATGGTTGATTGAAAAACTAACGTCGGGTCACTGTGAAGTATCCGGCATCAAGTTTGATCTGTTGCTGAGTCAGACAACATCCAAGAACAAATATGCGCCGTCCCTTGATCGTATAGACCCAAGCAAAGGTTACACAAAAGCAAATACTCGTTGTGTCGTGTGGATGTACAACAGTTGTAAGTCAGAATATTCCGATGGTGAAGTGTTAGAGTTCGCCCGTGCTCTTCTCAAAACTGACTTGTTGCGCCGTACCGACCGGATGCATGAACTTTATCACGAACTTTATCACGAATCACAACAATAAACAAAATGCCGAGTAAGCCACAACACGCTTGTAGTTTCCCTCATTGTGTCGCTCGTGTTGCAGACGGTTATTATTGCCCGGAGCACAAGACAACCAGCGACCAATACCGGGGCAGTTCGGCAGAGCGTGGTTATGACGGAGATTGGAGAAAGTTTCGTCTGTGGTTCATTGAAAGACATCCATTCTGCTTTGATTGTAAGATCGTGGCAACCAAAGATGTCCATCACGTTTTGAAGTTGGTCGAATACCCGGCGCTGCGATTAGTCGAGAGTAACTGTCTGGGCCTCTGTCATGATTGCCACGCAGTACGAACGGGTAGAGGCGAATAACATTCTCTAAATACCATCATGCGAAATCTTTATCTGTTTTGTACACTGGCGATCTTGTGTTTATATGTTCAATTCGCCAATCAAGTTCCAGTATCCGCCCAAGCAAATGTTCCTATAACGATCACTACCAAAGCTGATCTGACAGGCAACAGTGGCACTCAGCAAGTCACGGCAACACCGACCACCTGTCGTGAAATTCAGTTTGTTGCTTTGGCGGCAAACACAGCGGCTATAAGAATGGGTGATGCTTCGACCGCTGTAAGTCAAGGATTACCGATTGCTGCGGGTGGTGTTTGGAACCGGGCTCAAAATCCCAACATCAATTTTGTTCATCGTCTTGACTCATATTATTTCTATGGGGTCACTGGCGACAAACTATCAGTGACGTGTGAGAACTAAAATGTTCAAAGGTATCTGCTTACTCATTTTCTTTTGCTCGATTCTTTCATTCGCACAATACAACCCTCCGGGCGGCGGGAGTGGGAGTGGTGGTGGTCCCACACGGCTTACGTTCCTCAACTGTGCCGCCCCATGTGTGATAGGCGATCAATCGAATTGGAAGCAAACTATCACGTCGTCAATGGCGGTGACAAGTTGCAGGATAGATGCGGCTGTTTATCCGACCGGCGCTAACTTGGTGGTCGATATAAAAAAGAATCCAACGCCAGTGAGTATCGGTGTGTGGACGGGCGGAACAACAATTTTTACTTCGACGACATTAGTGTTGCCCGCTGCCGGGACGAATTCAGTTAGTCAAAGCGGCATAGCGGCTGCGGGAACTTTGGCATCTGGTGATTATCTTGTGTCATTCGTAACGGCGGTAGGCTCGACAATCGCCGGTCAAGGAGTGAATATTGTATGCTCCGCACAATAGTCTTTTTGTTGCTTTGTTCATTCGCTCAAGCGTCAACCTACACAGCAACACAGAGCGGCAATTGGGCAGCAACGTCAACTTGGGGCGGCTCTGGCCCTCCAGGAACGGGCGACCGTGCCATCATCAACTGTGCTTGTACCGTTACGATTCCAGTGTCAACAACCGTCGTAATCGGTGATTCACCAGTTGCAGGCACAGCGGTAGTTAGTGTTGGTCAAGCTACAAACCTTGTATCGCCGAAGCTCGTAAATGCCGGTACTCTCACTCTGCAAGGTGACTTGTCGGTAGGTCCCGGAGCTTGGAACGCTGTAACGACACCCGGTACATATGAAATGCAAGGCGGAAGTATCACCCAGTTTAGTTCACCATCCACGGTTGCTTACAGACTGACATGGCCCGCCGAAAACAATAACCCAAGATTCCCATTGATAAAGAGCACTGCAACATCATGGGCAAGTCCTGCCATCGTTCAGAACATATCAGGAAATGTCGGAAATAACGGCATGATTTCAACCGTTTGTTGTGATTCTTCGTTGAACCTGTCATATACGAAGTTGATAAATTTGGGCACGTCATCTGTACCTGGATTAAAAGTCGGTGGAGATTTGATTTTGAACCATGTCCTTATGGTGGGATCGGGTAATATAACTCATCTCGGCACAGGTGCATATCAGGCTTGTATTGATAATTTGGACGTGAGAAGTCCTACCGCTTCACAACTCATAACCGTCCCTGGTCCACCCGCTGTAACGGGATGTAACCATATCAACAATTCCACGTTTTATTCAAATGCGTCTGGAACTACCGCTGACTTGGAATGGCCGGGTATGACTGTTACTAATACCATTTTTGGTATCGGTTCAACGTGGCCGAATGCGAATAATGTAACTTGGACAAATGTCGTTCTCGCCGATCCATTCGGCACGCCAAATAATAGTCCCGCATCATCAATTCAAACAGGCTTTTTATGGGACGGTGGGGGAGCCTGGATAAGCACTGCTGCGTACAATGCACACACATTAAACGGCGTGTCGGGAACAAACGCTGTCCAAAATATTGTGATTGATGGGAGTGGTTCCACCAATGGCATCGGCGACTTATGGGTCACTCCTGGTGTTCATTACGTGAATCGAGTGATGATGGTAAATGGTGCAGGCAATCTCGAAGATGGCACAGGCACAAACAGTACGTCTTTTGGTTTCATAAATCACAGCACGTCAGAAGATTCAGATGGTGGCGGTGGCGCAAGTACCATTTCTCTTAATGAATTTCAAGCAAATCAAAATCAACTCAAACAAGCAACTAACATTTTAGCGGATCGAAATTTCAATGGTCTTTGTCCAGCTTCCAGTGCTGCACCATATATTCAACAAACTGGACTAACCTACGATTACAATTGGTTCAGCAATCGAAAGGACCCCGATCCAGTCAATGTTGTTTCGGTTCGTCCGTGGAACTCTGCAACGAATCATCAAGGTTCGCTTTGTGATAACTGGATTAGTGGCAGCGGTTCGGGTGGTGCTGATATATCTAAGGCTACTATTTCGGTAACTACGGTTACCGATGCTGCACATTTGATTGTTAGCAGCACGACATCGGTCAGTGTCGGTGATTATCTTTATCACGCTTCCAGTGGCCGTGGTGCGTTTGTTACCGCTGTTCCGTCATCAGGCCATGTGACGATTGGTTTCGATGAAGACGGCGTTTCGGGCATACCGTCTGCAATCGCTGGTCAATCATTAGTTGTGCTACCGAATATTTGGTCTTCTGGTGTCTTTGGCGATTCCGGCAAGGGACAACATGAAGGTTACACCGATCCAAGACTTATCAATCCTAACGTCACAGTAGCGACATGGGATAAAGCGAACGGTGGTCCTGGAACTCTCGCTAACGCACGTCTCGAAGCGTTCAAGATGAATGGTTGGGATGTGGACGGTAATGCTGTCACGTTCAATCCTGCCTATTCAATCGCAAATTGGTTAGCTTATATTCGTCAGGGTTTGATGCCGACTAACTTAGCGATGAAAGGGTTTTCAAGTGATGCGGCATGGGCACCTACGACGGCTTATGTAGTAGGTCAATCAATCCAAGATTCGGCTCTGCATCTACAAATCTGCACACACTTAGGCACAAGTGGTTCGTCGGTATCTTTCAATGATCTCGGCGGGACTACGACAGACGGCACAGTAACGTGGACCGATCAAGGCATTATCAATAATCCCGGCGCTGTGGCGATTCAAATCTACAACTCACCAGGGATTTCGGGCGGAAGCGTGAATTAGTCCGAAGGCCGGAAGTGGTTGAAAGGATGGGAGTTAGGAGGGGTGTGTAAGATCCTTAGAATCAAAGGGTTGCCGTGACCCCAACGCCCTTTTCCACGTGTTCGGACAGAATTTTCAAAGGTAAATATGGCAAATCGAGGACAAAACCGTCAACCGGGCTCAGTACGAGACATCAAGGAAGGCTCACTAGCGGGCAAATTAGACCCGCCACAAGATGTACAAGCACCAAAGTGGCTCTCGGGTCCAGCCAAGAAAGAATTCAAGCTCCTGGTGTCTTATTTGAAAGATGCTAATGTCCCGATCAAACAGTTAGATGCTTATGCAATAGCGATGACTGCCCAATGTGTAACTAGTGTCGCCGATTGGTCCGTTAAAGAACAGGCGGCTACTTCGCTTGACGATCAATTAGCATGTTCGCAGCAGGTCGCACGATTTCAAAGAGACTCGCAACAATGGCTTGCCTCAATTTGCGCTTCACCAAAGTCGAGAGTTCAAATCGGTCTCCGGTCAACAGACAAGAAACAAGGACCGCTGGCAAAGCTCCTAGAGCAGAAGCAACAGAATGGAAGTTGAAACAAATCAAAAAGGAATCTATTTCGATCATAAGTCAGTTGCCCTGGACATTGCGTTTATCGAAAGTTTGACCCTCACCAAATCGACATTGAGCGGTAAACCGGAACCTTTCGTTCTTCTGAAACCTCATCGAAAACTCATCACTAATTTGCTTGGTTGGAAACGGCAAGACGGAACCCGCTTGTATACCCGCTGCTTTTTCTCAGTGGCTCGAAAGAACGCAAAATCGACTAGTTGCGCTGCCCTGGCCCTGGCATTACTCGTGATGGACGACGAGCAAAGCCCGGAAATTTACTTGGCTGCGAAAACAAGAGAACAGGCTTCCATTGTATTTGATGCCGCTGTCCAGTTCATCTATGCACACCCGGAATTAAGATCACTACTCAAAGTAACACCGTATTCAAAAACCATTATCAACCCAATGAACAACGGCGTATTGAAGGCTCTCTCGTCGGAAGGCAAGACGGCGCACGGTAAGAATCCGAGTGCAGTTATCTTTGATGAGTTATGGGCATGGGACACGCCAGAGCAAGAACTATACGACGCTCTGACATCGGGCAGCGCTGCTAGAAGATCGCCGATTTTTTGTTTCATTACAACTGCTGGTGTCAATGAACATACTCTCTGTGGCCGTGAGTACGATTATGCGGTCAAGGTACGAGATGGCGTGATAGTTGATCCTCATTACTTGCCGTTGATTTATGAAGTTCCAAAAGATGCAGATTGGACCGATGAAAAGTTGTGGCATCTTGCGAATCCGTGTCTAGGCTCGATTGTCAAACTCGAATCACTCAGAGAAGACCGGGACAAGGCTCTCAATGTGCCGAGCGAACAGACAGCGTTTAAGCGGCTTCATTGCAATATGTGGGTGAACAGTCGAGATACCTGGATTCCGGTCGGTAAGTTTGATCTGTGTAAGTGGGACGGTAAATCATTCTAATGGATTCAATTTTCCTCACCAAAGATCCAACAGGACAGAAGTTTCTTGAATACCTAAAGCCACACCCTTGTTATGCGGGTTTGGATCTTGCAAGCGTTTCAGACTTGACCGCATTCGTCTTAGCATGGCCGATTAAGGATGTTGTCTACACATTTCCTTGGTTCTTCATACCGGGCGAAGAGTTGCCAGCGAGATGTAGACAGGATTCAGTACCTTACGACCAATGGTTGAAAGCTGGTCACATAGAGGTTACGCAAGGAAATGTGACCGACTGGAGGTATGTTTGTAGGCGCATTAAAGAGCTTTCGACAGTCTTCAAGATTCATGATATAGGCTTCGACAGAGCGGGCGCAAGGGACATTGTATCCGATTTGACTGATGAAGGAATTGTTTGTACCGATGTTTCTCAAGCAATGATGTCGCTCACAGCACCAGCGAAACGACTTCAAGAACTCATTTTATCGACGAAGTTAGTACACACAGGCAACCCCATTCTCCGGTGGAATCTCGATTGTGCTTCGATCTATGGCGACTCTAACGGCAACATCAAAGTATTAAAGCCTGATATCGGCAAGTCATCTAAAAGAATTGACGGAATCATTGCTCTAATTATCGCTATGGAGCGTCTACAGAAAGCACCAACTCAACAGAAGTCAATCTACAGTCAACGTGGCTTGTTGAAGCTTTAGTCATTAGAGTTAGCGGCACTCTAAATACCTACACATGACTATTTCAAAGTATATCGACACACAGGACGTTCTGTTGGTCACTGGTTTTGGCTGTCTCGAAAGTGGTGTCGGAATGATCTACGTACCCGCTGCATTCATTCTGGCCGGTCTACTCTTCTTCATTTTTGCTGCGCTGATAGAAAAGGCGAAGCGGGCGGTTAAGTAATGGGTTTCATCTCACGGTCGTTAGGTATTCAAGCACTGTCAATGGAAGATCCCAGTCAGCCCTTGATGCCCTACGATGCGCTTTATGAATCGTTGGGTCTCGGGCGGTCTGACTCCGGGATTCTGATAAACGAAAAGATGGCAATGCGTTTAGCAACTGCCTACTCGTGCGTGAAGATTGTGTCCGAAGATTTGGGGCGCTTGTCATTGGAAATCTATCAACAGATGCCAGATGCTTCGATGCGCCTAGCAACAGAACATCGCCTTTACGACGTACTTCATACAAGACCCAATCCCAATATGTCGAGTATGACTTGGCGTGGTGCAATGATCGCCAATGTTTTAATCAACGGCAATGCTTATTCATGGATTAAAAGGGACAAGGCATCAAGAGTAATTGCACTCGTACCACTTGACGCAGCAAAGACATCGCCAGTTATGCGAAATGGTGAGTTGATGTATGCGACCACTCAAACAGATACCGGGCACGTTACTTACATTGAGTCGATGAACGTTTTGCATTTCATGGGGCTCTCTATAGATGGCATTACGGGTATCTCGCCGATCTCAAATTGCAAAAATACATTCGGTCTCGGTCTTGCCGCTGAGAAGTACGGTAACCAATTCTTCGGTAATGGCGCTCGTGCAACTGGAGTGTTCAGTCACCCACAACATCTCGATACCGAAGCTTACGAAAACATCAAGAAGAGTCTACGTGAAGTTGCGACCGGCGATAACGCTCTTCGTCCAATCGTGCTCGAAGAAGGAATGTCGTTTACTCCCCTGAGTTTGAAGAACGACGAATGTCAGTTCATGGAAACTTACCGCTGGTCGAAAGAACAGGTAGCTTCATTATACCGTGTGCCGATGCATCTTCTTCAAGATCTCACTCGGAGCACGAATGCAAATATCGAACATCAATCACGAGATTACGCACAGTATTGCTTGTCTCCGATTGCAGTGAAGTTTGAACAGGAGATTAACTTCAAATTACTCGGCGGCGCTTACTTCTGCGAACATAACTTTCGTGAAATGGAGCGAAGCGATTTTGCAAGCCAAACGACCGGGTTACTTGCTCTTCGTAACGGCGGCATCTACTCAGCGAATGACGTACTGAAAGCTCTCAGAGAAAATCCGATTCCCGAAGATCAGGGCGGCGACATCAGAATTGTTCAGGGCGCTTTCATACCGCTGGATTCGTTGTTGCTCGAAGACGGCAAGCCCGCAGTTCCCGAAACCGCTGGTACGAATACCGATGAGAGTCCATCCAATTTTCGCAAGACACAAATTCTCGCATCGTATCGCCCACTGTTCCGAGACGCTGTAGGTCGCTCTATTAATCGGAACAACGACCAGGACTTCATCAAGAAAGCATTTCAACCCGCCGTCGCTTCGATGTGTCAGGCGTTGTTAGCGATGAACTTTGGACAATCCGAATTATCAAAGGACGATCTTATCAGGGTCGCAACTATCGTAAATACTGTTTCGACGGGTTCAGATACATGGAACAAATCCGACGCATCTGAAATTGCAACAAGAGTAACGGCGGTGGTGTTTGACACACTCGCTCAGGAGCTATTACATGAAACACCATAAGCCATATTTCAAAGCATCAATGCAGAACGATGACACACTGGAGATGCTTGTCTACAGTCCGATTGGTGAAACATACGACGGCACGGGTGTAACGGCGCTGGATTTCAAAGACCAGATCGACCGGGCAAAGAGCTTCAATAAGATTGTCGTTCGTATCAACTCTCCGGGCGGCGATGCATTTGAAGGTATCACGATTTACAATCTTCTTCGTGCTCAAAAAGTGCCGATCCAAGTTTGGGTGGATGGAATTGGAGCTTCGGCGGCTTCGATTATTGCGATGGCTGGTGATGAGATTGTCATGTCCAGTGGTAACAGTATGCTTATGATCCATAACGCAATGGGCTTTGGTGCTGGCAATGCGACCGACCTACGGAAGCTGGCCGATGTACTCGACAAGGTTTCGGTTTCAATTGGTCAAACTTACGTCGGAATAACGGGCAAGACAGCAGAAGAGATCACGAACATGATGAATGCTGAAACGTGGATGACAGCGGACGAATGTGTTACCAATGGTTTCGCTACCAGGATCGAACAAGATGATAGGTCAGTTCAGGCTATGGCAATGGCTCGTACTTTCAAGATGACAAACTTCAAATCAATTCCCGACAAACTTAAGAACGAAATGATCGACCCGGAATGTATCTGTCAATGTGAAAACTGCATGGCCGGTGATTGCAAAGACTGTTCGATGGAAAACTGTGTGGACGCAAACTGTACCGATTGCCCGATGCAGAAAGAAGAGACACAAGAACTGACGGACGAATCCAACTTGAGTTTGTACGAAGCTAGACTTTCACTATTGAATCTCCGTTAAACTGGTGTGGAATATTGGCATTCTGAAGAATAGTGAGTGCTTCTTCATCGGTTGAACTTCCTTTTACTCTGTTGTACCAGAACACGACAATCTGAAAATTCTCCGGTGTGTACCCTTGACCAGGAATCTTTTGATCTATCGAAGGCGCATAAGGATTCTGCCGACCGTCACCAAGGGCTGTGAAATCAAATGAATCAGGTATTACTTCCGCTATGCCGTTGAGAGCTACCAAGCGATCATAGACCATCTGTTTTGTAATAGTGAATGGCAGACGGTTCTTTTTTGCTCTTTGCTTGGCACTGTGAAATAGTTGGACACTTCGACCCATCACAGTCGAAGTGTACACAAGTCTTCTGATACGAAGGTTATGTATCAAGCAATGAATCGTTATAAATAATCCTAGATCGTTCTACACAATCTTATGGAGCCGGTCTAAGCTGATGCAGGGTACTCGGGTATCTTTGGACATCGCAACACAAAACACATGTATGCCAAGAATTTAAGAGAACAGTTGCCGAGACTGGCGGATCAGATGAACGCCATCGTCAATAAGGCAAAGACCGAAAACAACCGTGGCTTGTCCAGTGAAGAGCGGGAATCTTTCCACAAGTTGGAAAGTGACTATTCCAATCTTGAGGATTCCATTAAGATTGCTGAGAAGACACAGAACATCGTGGACGAACTCAGCAAGTCAGATGGGAAAATTACAGAACTCCAGACAGAACAGCTTCGTGATGAATTCCGCACGAATCCGAAAGCAAAAGCTGAGTCGGCACGAGACAAGGCGTTTAAAAATTATGTCCGCAAGGGCATTAACGATATTTCCGCCGAAGACCGTAACCTTTTGTCGCTTCATCCTATAACTAATGCCCAGACCGTTACAACCACGGGCGGCGGATATTTGATCCCTTCCGGCTTCGCTGACACCCTCGAAAGTGCCATGAAGTGGTTTGGTGGTATCGAAGGAACTGTCAAGATTATCACGACCGAAACCGGACAGCCGATTCCTTTCCCATCGGAGAACGACACAACTAACAAAGGTCGTATCTTGGGCATCAATACTCAGGCCACGGAAACAGACCTTGTGTTTGGTCAGCCTATCACTTTGAATGCTTACAATGCGTCGAGTGATGCCATTTTAGTGCCTGAAGCTTTGATTCAAGATTCCTATTTCGATCTTGACACGTACATTGCGACGGCGCTTGGTATTCGTCTTGGCAGAAACCTGAACTACTACGCCACGGTGGGAACTGGATCAAGTCAGCCAACCGGAATCGTAGTTGCGGCAACCGCAGCCGGAAATGTTACCACGTTTTCAACTGGCGGAACAACTGCCATCACCTACGCCAACCTTGTAGACATCGAACACAGCGTTGACCCGGCATACAGAAACAACAGCACATGGATGTTCTCTGATGCTGTGTTGAAGACTCTGAAGAAACTGGTTGACGGAAACAATCGTCCGTTATGGCAACCGGGCCTTACTTCTAGCTTCCGTGAAGGGGCTGGAGTGGACACAATTAAGCCTTTGGTCCTCGACCACAGCTACGCAATAAACCAAGATGTCAGCGTGCCAGCGGCAAACGCTTACAGCATTGTGTTCGGTGATCTGAGTAAGTTCATCGTTCGCAAAGTCGGCGGAATCAGAATGTACAGGCTCATGGAAAGATATCGTGACTATGACCAGACGGGCTACCTCGCTTTTATGCGTTACGACAGTAATTTACTGGATGCGGGAACTCTGCCGGTAGCAGTAGCAAGACAGTCAGCAACCTAAACCGTAGCTGAGTGAAAAACAGAAAGGGCTCATTCCTTACCGGGAGTGGGCCTTTTTTATTGGTCCTGACTGTAACCATAAATAACACTATATGACCGTAAAATTCATTTGCAGTATTGCCGGGTCCGATTTCTCGTATCGTCCAGGCGAAGTAGCCATCATCACTGACGCTCTTGCAGAAGCGTGGACCGCATCAGGTGTTTGTGAAATTGTCGCACGCAAGGAAGTAATCGAACCGCCAAAACCAAAGGCATCAAAGAAGGACAAGGATTAAATTCATGGCGTTGATCTGTACAGCAGGGCCACTTATCGAACCAGTCAGCTTGTCTGAACTAAAGGATATGCTGCGGATTGATGCCAGCGATTCAACACAAGACGACGTACTCTATTCGCTCGGCGTGGCGGCTCGTTCGTGGTGTGAAACTATCACGCAACGCAGATTTGTTCAGCAGTCATGGTCGTTGTACATGGATTGGTTTCCTGGCTACATAGACCAAAAATTGGCAGGGCAACGAGTAAGCTCACCTTTCGTATCCGGTTCCAATGCGGTTCTCGTCGGCATCCGTTACGCTTTAGCGCTGCCATATCCGCCAGTTCAAGCCGTCAACAACTTTCAATTTCTTGATGCCAATGGAAATACAACGGTCATGACAAACAACACCGATTATGTTCAAGACTTGCTTTCGCAGCCTGCACGACTTACTCCACCTTTCGGCAAAATGTGGCCGGTCGCTCGTGTCATTCCAAATGCTGTGGAAGTAGATTATCAGGTCGGGTATGCAACGCCGATTCAAGTAACGACCGTATCTGGCAACGCTGTATTAGGTACCGCTGTTTTCACTTCGGTGAATGTCGGTCAGCCTGTTTCAATTCCGGGCGCTGGTACAAATGGCGGCACGTTGAACACAATTATCAAGTCTGTTTCTTCAGGTGTTGGAACAGTTCGTGACAAACCACAGACAACATTGTCAAGTGCAGTAACCGGCTTACTTGTCAATCACGGAATCCCGGCGCATTGGGAGCTTATCCGCTCGGCAATAAAGTTCTTAGTCAACTCTTGGTTTGTACGCAGAATGCCTAGCTTTGACAAAGATCAGCGAGACGTTATTTCCGCTTTGCTTGGACCGGCTACTGACAAGAGGTTCTAATGTACAAAGATAGCTTTTACGCTGATTACCCGACCATAGATCCGGGCAGTTTTCGGCATCAGATCATTTTGCTTTCCCAGACGCTTGGTTCTGATGCAGGCGGGTCCACTTTTACATATCAAGTCGGCGTTCCACCAGTGACGACATGGGCGAAGATTGATTACCTTCGGGGCGATGAGCTTCTAAAATCGGGACAAGATGTTTCGCAAAGTTTCTTGAAAGTGACAGCTTGGTATCGAGCAGAATTTGCAGCCGGTTCCCGGATTCAAGCGCCGAGTGGATCACAGTTTATTATTCAGAATGTCGAGAACGTGAAAGAAATGAATATGTACATGGTCCTGATGTGCTTGGGTATTGGGAGCAACAACTAATGGTCGAAGAAGGACTTTGCAACTTAATAAAGACCGGCATCGCTTCCGCCTATCCAAGTCTGACGGGTGGCTTTCCGTCTCAGTTGCCGCCGAACTTCATTTCTAGCGCTAATCCGTGGTCGTGGACGTGGCGGTCAATCATCAGTGAACCGCTTTATCTGTTAGCAGGGCAAGATTCTCTCACGTCATGGGAAGTGCAGCTTGACTGCCACGGCTTCACTATGAACCACGCACAGGGGCTCGCAAGGGCCATAGATGGAGTTTTACGGGGTTCGTGGGCAGGCGTTTTGACTGATGCAGATTCGACCAGGGTAACCGGCATCTTTCGGTTGCCTTCGTTTGTGGACGGATTCAGCGATGCTAACCGTTCTTATGTTCGGTCGCTGGAATACAAGGTTATCTATTACGATGGGCCGATCAAGCCGGTGATTACGTTGATTTCTCCCAATGAAGGTTCTTCTGATGGAGGGGATCTTATAACAATAACTGGGGCAGGATTTACAGGCGCTACTGCTATTCATTTTGGATCATTTGTGCCGCCTATATTATCTGGCGGTACCGACACACACATTCAATTTACATCGCCTAGTGTGCCGTTCGGAATTTATGAAGTGACGGTTATAGCTCCTGGTGGAACATCAAACATAAGACATTTTGGCGTGGGCATAGACATTAGTGGATTCGGTCCCAATTATTAGGGTCTTAGGCTCCAGAAAGAATCACTAAAATCAATTTGTGTTTGGTCGAGTCCGTTGGTATTCACAGGTAACGGCACACCCACCAGAGTACCAATCACCGCAGTTATTAGATTGCCGTTTAGATCATAATCCCAAAACTTGACAAGTCCCTTCGCCGTGAAAGACGTTGTACCTATACCTTGCCCATTACAGCAGAGCGTGTATGTTTCGCTGACGAACACGTTGTACTGAGTGACACGATTTCCGTAAGGCGTCCCGTTTTGTTCAAGGAGAGAATATGTCTGTATTTGTACCGAACAACCACCACCAACACCCGAATAACCAACACTTGATACATGCTCCGTCAAACCAGGGTAGATTGCACCTGAGACTTGTAATCCCGATCCGGTGAGGATCACATCCAGATTGCGATTCAAGAATTGAAGGTTTATTGAAAATCGCCAATTACTAGGAATGCTGTTAGCAGCTTGCAGCGATTCCTTACCAGAATTACAGGTAATTGTATTTTGACCAAACAGGCTCACTGAGAACAGCACGGCAGCTATAACGGTTTTCATCTTTGATTCCCTCTAGGTCATCATCCTACCTCGTCCACGCCACGAATGTAAATGGTACTAGTTCCACTTAGTTTTCTAATCATGCAACTTCCTTTAGTTTCAGCAATCATGCCGACCAAATCTCGCCCGGAAATGGCAAGGGCGGCTCTCGAATCATGGCGGGCGCAAAGCTGGCCGAACACCGAACTGGTGATTGTTGACGACAGCGAGGACCCTAGTTTTTCGAGTTCACCGGAAGGCGTTGTTTACCATTCCATCGCTGGCGTGTCCATCGGGGCAAAGCGAAACATTGCCTGTGGGTTGGCAACCGGCGCTTACATTGTTCATTTCGACTCGGATGATATTTCCAGTCCTGAAAGAATCGCCGATCAGATTCACACTCTCCAAGATTCACAAAAGCAAGTGACCGGCTACCACTCGATTCTCTTTCATGAATTACGTTCTGTAAGTATTGTGACATCTGACGGGCTTCGAGCGACATCCGGTTACTGGCGCTGGACATCACAAACCGCCGAAGCCTGCGGTACTTCATTTTGTTACCGCAAAGAATGGTGGTCTAAACACAATTTTGCTGACGAACACTTAGGCGAAGATTTCCTTTTCTGGAGAGAAGCTGTCGAACTCGGTGAAGCTATCACAGTGGACGGCGGCAATATGATTTGTGCGACCAATCATCCAGGGAATGCTTCAAAACGAATTGTCGCCGGTGATGATTGGGTCGCATTACCTAGTGATCCTCGCTGCTAAATACCTCTGCTTTATCACGCTTCACTTAGCAACGCAGAGGAAAACACATGTCCTACACAGGTTCATTAGCGCAGTCGGGTTCACTTTCATCGTTAGGAATCAACACAGGTTCGGTCTCCACACCAGCTTATACGATTGTCGGAGAAATCCTAAATCTTACACAGTCCGGTAAGGTCAACAAGACCGTATCGACAACAAACTTGGAGAGCTTGGCCGAAGAATTTCTAGCCGTTCTCAAAAGCCCTGGATCATTCGATTTTTCTATGAACAGAGTACCGGGCGATGCAGGCCAAGCGGCATTAACAACGTCCTTCAATGCGAAGACACGTTTGCTCTATGTGATTACACTTCCAAAGACACCATCACAATCTGTGGTCGGCGATACTTACGGATTCCAGGCATTAGTGGAAGAGCAAGACGACATTTCCGATTTGTCTCCTGAGAAACAGATCATGGCGAAGGTCAAATTGAAAGTAACCGGCGACATCACTTTCACGGTAGGCAGCTAATGAACATCGTTAAAGCTGGAGTTCCCGAATCAGGCAACGACGCCACACTAGCCGCATTTGATGCCGTTTATTCGGTACAGGCGGCATTGGTCAGCGGAGCCATTTCACCGACTCAAGGGTTAGTGGCTCTCACAAAAGCAGGCATAGCAGTAATGACGCTTGCGACTCCCGTAGCTGGCTTACCTTCAGCGGGCGGCAATGATGGTCAAGAGCTTGTCATCATCGACACAACCGGAAACGCACACACTGTAACCACGGCGGCAAGCAAAATAAATGGTAGTTTGCACATCATCACTTTTGCGGGCTCCATCGGCGATCTCGTAATGCTTCGTGCCTATGGCGGTGTTTGGTACACGAATCCTTCCAACTCTGGCGTGGTAATTAGCTAATTCCTCGAAGCTAAATCATCGTATGCCCAAAAAGTCTGTCGCCGGTAGCCATGCGGACCCGACGATTCAATTCTCAACACTCACGATTGATGACCAAAAGTTCTCGCTCTGTTTTAGCTTTAATGCTATTGCTCTGGGCGAACACGCAGCCGGTTGTAACCTTCTCAACGGTCTACTGAATCTCCAATCTGGGATGTCTGCGCTAGAACTGCGTGGCCTTCTTTATGCAGCTATGACGGTCGCAAAACCAGATACCACGATTGAAGACGCTGGAAAGCTGATCCGACTCGACACTATTGGGCCGGTGACGATGGCGTTAGCTGAAGCCTATTCGCTGTCTTTACCAAAAAAAAGCGTGGAGTCGGAAGTAGCAAGCGAAGCACACTAACCAATCTTGAACTGTGGGAAAGATGCTGGTCTGTCGGTCGGGTAGTGTTGGGGCTGACGGACGATGAGTTCTATTCACTCACGCCTTTTCAATTCCACCTACTGTTAGATCAACACGAAGTAAAAACTAAACACCAAGAATTGTTGTTTGGCATTGTGTCTTCGACTGTAGCGAACTACTCAATGGTTCGTGGAAAAGCGCCCGTTAGTGCTAAAGAGTTCATGCCTTCTTCTTGGGGAAAGGACAAGCCAGCGCCCGTAAAGAAACTGACCAAAAAGGATCGCCAGAAGATTGCGGATAATCTGCGGATGACTCTAGCGCCGTTCGTATCCGTATCCAAACCATAAATACATTTCATGCCGACAGAATTCTCAATCAACATCAAAGGTATCGAGGAAGTCACGGCGGCATTAACCAAGATGCCAGACCGACTTGTGAAGAACGCATTTGCAAGAGCATTGGCGGCAAGTGCTGTACCAATCGTGGAAGCTCTGAAACCTAGAACGCCGGTTGATACTGGTCTGTTGCAGTCGTCCATTATGGCTGACATTCAAATCGACACAACTGGCAAGGGTGGAGAGTTGGCTGTTGGTTTCGGCAAACAAGGTTACGTTGCACGAATGATTGAGTACGGACATCGAATCGTAGGACACGAACCAAAAAAGAAAGACACGGGAAAAGTAGTCGCCGGTAAGCCATTCATGCGTGGATCGGCGGCAACATCGGCAGATGCAAGTGTGGACGCATTTGAAGAATCAATAAGAACGTCAGTAGAGAGTGGAATCTAAATGCCAACAAAAGCGGGCCAAATTATTATTGACGTACAAGCCGGGACCAGTAAGTTTGTCGTTGACATGGAGAAGGCGAATGCCAAAATTCGTGAACTTGGCACGTCTAGCGCTGGTGCTGTCGGTGAACTAAAGGCCACAACCGCCACGATGAAGACCCTCGAAGGCGGCTTGACCAACAACAATCGTGCAGCGACAGCATTTCTTGTAAACATCCTGAAACTTGGTCCCGCCATGCAAGTAGCTTTCCCCGTCATCGGCGCTATTGCGTTTGCCGGTGTGATTGGTGAAGTCGGAAAGAAGGTGTACGATTTCTTTAAGCAACTGAGTGAGGCTCCCGCTAAAACCAAAAGTGCTTGGAGTGAACTTACATCATCAATTCAATTATCCAACGCTCAACTTGAACTATCGAACGCACAGTTAGAACAAGAGATTGCAAAGCTCGAAGGCAAACACCAGAACAATCTGGCAATCAATCTTTTAGAGGCCAAGGTTGCTGCCGAACAACTTGGTGAAACATTAGAGAAAGATATTCAGAGCATGTACAAGCTGTTCAAAGAGGAAGACGCTGGCTTGATCGGTCGCATGTTCGGCGGCGCTTCGACTGCGGCTCTTCAAAAAGTTTCACAGCAGGCGGCACGGGATGTTCAAAAAGCCAACTTAGTGCAAGATGAACGTCTTTCTAGTATTGATCCAAAAGACAAGAACGCCAAACGAGACAGACAGCAAATTATCGAGGATACACAGTCTGACTACAATGACGCATTCAAAAAGATCACGGATCAACTTCGTAAAGACTTGTCCGATGCTGAACTAGCTGCTAAACCGGCAGCAGACTTGGGTGGACATTTCGGTGATGTAGGATACCGTATTCCGGGCTCTGTTGATGAAGATGCCGTAAAGCAGGTTGAAAATCTCAAAATACAGTTGATGCAGGTTGATGGATTATACAGAAAGATATCCGATACCAACAAACACATGGGTCTTTCTGAAACGGTAAGGGATAAGAAGACCGACAAAGAGAATGCAAAGCCAGATGACGACCCGGCTGGCGATGCACTCAAGAAGCTCCACGCACAGGTAAAAGCTGTCAACACAGAATTAGCGTCAGTCGGTAAAGGACACGAAGCGCAGTTGATCGCCAAAGCTTTTGCTACAGCCGGTGAAAAGGTAGAGGAACTGAATAATCAAATCGTCAAGCTGAATGAAAAACTACCGAAGGGGAAACAAATAAAGCCTGTTTCTGACGTGCAAAAAGCAGACTTTCAGCAATCAGAAAAGGATCTCGCACAAGGCAAAGACCAAGTTGAATTTGGAAACAGGATCGCTGAAACAATCGCAAAACTGAAGGAAGAAACAGCGGCACAAAATACTTTAAGTGCCACAATCGGCGAGGGCTACGAAGCCGTCAAGAAAGCTGCCATTGAAGTGATGACCATAAAGGAATTTGGTTCTCGCATCAATGAAAATGAGGATGAAACAGAACGGTATCGTGCGGCTCAAGAAGCCAAGTATGACTCCGAACATGCGGCACAAATCAAAACCACTATTGCTGGACTCGAAAGACAAACCGCATTTGAAAAAGAGTTAGCAAACGCCGAAGCATTAGGAGCCGGTGCCGTTCGTAAGGTGACTCTTGAATACGCTATCCAGGAAGCACAGTTACACGCCAATGTGTCGCAATGGGAAGCGATCAGAAAGGCAATGACCGATGCGTCTGATTCAAAGCTTGCGACCGATCTTTCCAAGGAAACGGCACAGCTTAAGTTGAAGACAGAAGCGATGGAACGTCTTGCAAAAGCTGTGGGCATACTTGCGAAGGAAGAATCCGAATTAGAGAACGTCCGTAGAGAAGCTATAGCACAAAACAAGAATCCTGATGAAGCCGTGGACGCAGCGCAAAGACGGATACGAGCAGACGTAAGCAACAAAGCAGGAACATTGGCTAGTCAGTATTCAGACAAGAGTATTGAAATCGCTAGAGAGAAAGTAGCCCTTAATGACAAGCTGGCGAATGGCGAGATAACACAGGAGCAATACGCAGCGGCACGCTTGTCATTGGACAAACAGCAACTTGAAGTCATGATCCAACAAGAGGAAGCGTCTGGAACTATCAAGGGTAGCATTGACGCAACCTTCGACAAGATGAAATTGGATTCCAAGGAAATTGGAAAGGTGCTTGGTGACGAAATGACACACGCACTTGATTCTGTGTCGGGTGAATTCGCCAAGTTTGCCACGGGACAAAAGACCAACTTCAAAAAGATGTTTCAGGGCCTCGGCGAAGAGCTTGTCAAACAATCCACAAAGAAAGCGATAGAACTAGGTTTAGGAAAATTGGGCCTTGGTAGCAAACAAAAACCAATTGATGTTTGGGCGGCACATCCACACCTTGACGGACAAACGCACGTTATTGTGGATAATCCATGTCCTACTCAGGGACAAAACGGTCAACAAATTCCTGGTGGTGGTGCATCTGGTTTCGCTGGTTTGAGTGCATTGATTGGCCTAGGCGGTGTGTTTGGCGCTGGTGGGTCGGCTGGCGGTGAGGGTCTTACCGAAGCTGTCTCTAGTTCAATCTCGTTCATGGCGGCTGGTGGTGATGTTGATCCGGGCAAGGGATATGTGGTCGGCGACGGTGGAGAACCCGAATGGTTTTCACCGAAGACAGCGGGCACGATTACACCAATGAGCAAGATGGGTGGTGGAGATCACTACTATCAGATTGACGCAAGGGGCGCACAACTCGGAACGGAAAATAGAATCGCCCGGTCAATTGAAGCTTCTCACAATGCTGCTGTTTCCAATTCTATTAGAGCTAGTAAAGAGCACACTGCAAGAACGCCTCAGAGGACGAAATAATGCCAACAATCACCATATCGGGGCAAACCTGGACGACTCAGACCATGCCCACCGACCCGATTGCACCAGCGTCTTTTGAGTTCCAACATAATGCGATTGTGGCGAGTTCAACCAATCCATTCAATGCAAAACAACAAATGTTCAACTGGAATGCAGCGTACAAAGAATGTTCTGTTTCCTATGCTTCGATGACGATATCACAAGGTCAAACATGGGCGGTATTTCTGGAGAGTTTAAATGGTCAGTTGGATGTCTTTAGATTTTCGGATGCCCTGATTGCCGTGTACGTAAATGAACTGACGACCGATGGCAGCACACCTAGATACTGGCGGTTGAAAACCAATCAAGTGAAATGGAGTGTCAAAGAAGGCTCTGTTTATGGCGTGAGCTTTGAGCTTCGGGAAGTGGTCTAATGCCACGTGTTCTTTCTGGCGCAATGATAACCGCTTTGTCGGCTCCCGTGCTGAATCCCGCTATCTTTGTCCAAGTCGAGTTTTTGGATCACGTTGACGGGACCACGCACTTAGACGTTTTTGATAATGTTTATGTGTGGACTGGTATTGGTTCTGTTTCTTGGAATAGTCAAACGTGGATCGGTCTCGGCGCATTTCTTGGATTGACCACACCCGAAGATTCCAGCGTTGTTGAGGCAAAGGGCATCACCCTAACGTTTTCCGGCATTGATCCGACTGTACTGCCGGATGCCCTTAATAAAGTTGTCCTAGGGGCTCCCGTGACAATCTACCTTGCGCTATATGACGGCTCACACACGCTGATTGCCGATCCTGTTATCGCTTGGGCAGGAAGATTGGATCAACCGACCTTCGATGTCGATCCACAAGAAGTGAGCCTTAGTATCAATTGTGAATCTCGTTTGCTCGACATGAACGTCGCTGTTGACAGGCGGTTGACGAACGAAGATCAACAAATGAATTGGCCCGGTGATCTCGGTTTTCAATTCGTTGATGGACTTCAGCAACAAACAATCTTTTGGGGTCAATTTCCTACAGGCTCGAACCTTTAATACACCCACATAAGCAACGCCATTCAATCACCTAAATACAGGTGATGTCTTTTCTCTCCGGTCTTGTATCAACAATCGTAGGTGGTTTAGAAATAGCCGCTGGTGTCCTTATTGAAGTAGGCACACTAGGCGGCGGTACAGCTTTAGCCGTGATGCTGATTGCCTCTGGTGCCGGTATGGTAATCAGCGGTATCGGTTCGATGATTGCCGGTAACGGACCCACCACAGGTTACGTTTCAGCCACACGAAATTCCATTGCTCCATGGAAAATTCAGTATGGCGAAGGTCGGGTAGGTGGCACTGTAGTTTACATGAACGAGTGGGGCCTAGACAACCAAATGCTCGATATGGTTGTCGTCCTCGCTGCCCATCCGTGCCAAAGTGTCGATGCTGTGTTTTTCGATCAACAAAGATTACACATTGATCCAACCGCCATTCCGACAAGCGCTAAAGCGGGTCATAGCATCCCAACACCCGCCACAGGTTCAGGAACAAGCTTCAACCCACCAGCCACACACACGAACATTGTAGAGATTTCTCGTTCCGTTCATGGTGTAGTGACTGTTCATTTGCTTGCAGACATTCCGTACCTCGAAGCAGGCGATCAAGCAGTCATAGTGAATGTACCGAAAACTTCTGGGCTTAATATTGGCGACGAAACCTTGAATGGAACATTTCAAGTGTCGCAAATTATCAGTAGAATCTCGGGATCTTTAACATTCACTTATTTAAATGGTGGTGTACCGATCACTATCAACAGTTCCACCTATTCGGGTTTTCCATTTGCCGGTTCCAGCCATGCCGCCGAAGGTCAAAGCAAGTGGCCGACCTATGGACGATCAGTTTATATCGAGCCAATGTTAGGCAATCAATCTTTAGGTGACACTTTTGTAGGGATGACGGCAGGAACCCCATACGACGGCACAGGCGTTCTAGTTACTCCTGAGAGTCCGCATAACGCCCGTCCTAGCGATCTCGAAGTACAAAACCCATGGACGGCTTATTGCTCGCTACAAGGCAAGACCGCTGTGTTCATTCGGATTCGTTATCTTCCGCCTGATGGAGTAAAAACAACTTTCTATCCGTCTGGGATGCCGCAAATTTCATTTCATGTAACGGGCAAGAATAACATTTGGGACCCGAGAACAAGCACCTACGGATACACAACTAATTCCGCTTTGTGCATTGCCGACTATCTTTCCAACGGTTCTTTGACGGCTGACGCAAACAAAGCATACGGTTTCAAAGCGGCATACGGAACAGAAATTCCGACCGCTCCATTGATTGCTGCCGCCAACATTTGCGACGTTCCAATCACTTTGGCGAAAGGTGGAACAGAGCCACAATTTGCGTGTAACGGTTCATTTGAATTAAACATGAGACGTGGTGAGATTTTACAGAACCTTCTAACGTCTTGTGGTGGAAGAATCACTTACTACGAAGGGCAATTCATCATCTGGCCTGCTTCCTGGATCACACCGATAACGCCCGTCATCGACCTTCAAGCTATCGCTGCTGGTAATCCAAGATGGAAACCTACTGTCTCGATCAAGGATTTGTACAACGGCTGCAAGGGCACTTACATTGCACCTGATAACCACTGGCAGTCAACAGACTTTCCAAGGTACGCTCAAGACACAGACCACGGTTATAGCGGACCATCCATTTACAACGGTGATATCAACATGGCGCTCGACAATGGCGAACGTCGCTGGCTTGATATCCAATTGCCTTTCACCATCAGTTATGCCACGGCTCAAAGACTCGCAAAGATAGAGTTGCTACGCAGAAGGCATAGAGGAACCGGCACGTTCATTTGTAATATGTTTGCGTACCAGTTCACACCGATGGATATCATTGAAGTGAATAACTCGATCTTTGGATGGTCAGCAAAACAGTTAGAAATATCCGCCGTCCGCTTGAGAACTGATAAGCAATCAACTGACAGCGGACAAGAAGCTATCGTTTTGAAAACGGAATTGGACGTACAGGAAATTGATTCCTCAATCTATGATTGGACACCTTCACAAGAGGAACTAACGCCACAGGGTTACATTCAATCCCTTCTGCCAACCAACACAGTACAAGAAACGATTTGTTATCCGTGGTCGCCGGGTTATGTTAGTCCATTGGCTGGTGACGCTATTGTTCCGTACTTACCCGCTAATTTTGGTATTCAGCCGGTCTACGGAACCGACGCTTCTCTAAGTGGAACGGCGGCGCTTAAAATTATCGGCACGCCACCTATCAACGCTTTGGATACGGAAATCTTCGGTCCTCGCATCACTTGCACAGCGAATACGACAGGCGGCTCTTTGATAGCTGGCAGTTATGTTGTAGGTTTGTCGGCATGGGATTCAGGAGCGACAGACCACGCCAATACACAATTTCTTGATTACGGAATCGCCACAACCACAGGAACGACCGGGTCAATAACTGTCAACATAGAATGGTCATCAGGCAACGACGGCGGTGATTTGTATGTCGGTTTTTGGCCCGCTGGTTGGCCTTCATCGAGTGATTTTGTGTTCCATCATAACGGCACAATTTCATCAGGCTCAAGTTCGGTTACCATTACAAATTTTGACCAAACAACGCCCGGTGGACCTGACCCAATCTTCGACCATTACGCAGTTACCTGGAGTAGAGAATATCATAGCGGCTGCTTTGCTGAACAGATTCAAGCCGTCACCACAACCACGATAACCATTGCTGACGCTCCGGGCGGTTCCACGGCTGCAAATCTTTGGGCCGGTTATACATTGAGTCTTCTGGCAAAAGAGGATTCAACAGTCGAAGTGCCGGTACTGAATATGCCGGTTCTTTCCAATACCGCAAGCTCGGGCAGTCCGTCAGAGTTTACGTTAACAATCGGTCCAAATGCCTTGTCTGTACAATTACCAGATTTAACCACTTTGCTTGCTGTGGGCGATCTAGTCACAATGCGAACAAAACCGACCTTTACGGCTACAAGTTTTTCTGATGTAAACATTGCGAATGGTTTTGCTCCATCGGGCGCTACAGGAATTGAAGCTGGTCACGTCGCCTATGTTTTGACTGGCCCGGATAAAGGTGACAGTCAAACTATTTCATCGGTCGGTTTAGATGGATCTTTGCACTCGACTATTTTCAATCTGGCGGGCTCATGGGTTATCACGCCAAACACTGGAGACATTGTAGTCATTTGCGATTCTGCGAAAGCTCCCGAAGTGTTGAGCGGTCCCATTTCTGTAATCAATGCCGGGGCGCTCGTCGGTTCTCCCGTTACAACTTCGGTTGCTGCAACTCCGAACATAACCAATCTCGCAAATTCTGTCTGGCTGTTCCTAGTCCGCACTTGTGATGTCAATGGAAACTTTGGTGATGATTGGATGGCTCCGGTTAGAGAAGTTTATATGTTCGGTGCGATGGGAAGCGGCTTGCTAAACCCCGGATATTTTGATCTTACACCCGCTGCCAATATCACGATTGATCTTGCTAACGGACTAAATCAAAGACTTGTTCTATCATCGACGGCGGTTACGTTCTTGGCTCCAATATTCACAGGCTCGACAATTATGAATGGACAGAGCTTTACTTTGTATCTCGACCAGGATGTCACGGGCGCACGAGCAACACCGACGTTCACAGGCGGGGCTGATGGGTTTGCCAGCGATACGGGAAGTGATCCAGTCGCACCAGACGCAAGCACAAGAACATCAATCATCTTTACCTTCCATCCCGGAGATATTTGGATTGCCGATAGTTTCAGGACGGGTCTAGCCACATCATGAGAAAACTACTATTGCTTTTGCTGTTCGTTACTTCTTCATATTCACAGGTTGTCAATCACACGGTTAGAATCATACCCGATAGTACGAGAGCCAATGTCGGTCAGCTTCAGTTTCTCGACAAACAGTCCACGCCTCACAAAATCATTCTGAAAGCTCCGGGAACGGTTGCCGCTGATGTGACGTGGCAGCTACCAGGAGCAGACGTAGCGGGGCCTTTATGTAGTGATGGCGCTGGCGTGTTGACCTTTGCTTCCGGCTGCACTATCGGTTCAATCGCTGCCCCTTTAACGCTGACCAATACAGTTTTGAATCTGCCGACGCTGAAGCTGGTCGATGCTGCCGGAACAACCACAAGTTATGCTTTGTTAGCGACGGACAATACAGGCAGTCCCTTCTTCAAAATTTACGGCGGCACAGATTCAGGCGCTCCGGGCACAGTCGTAACACATGATATTGTTCCCTTCGACGATGCAACCTGGAAGCTCGGTAATACAACACACCGATGGATCAACATCTACACGGATGGAATTGATATTGTAGGAAATGGTGTCGTTGAATCGGGCGGCACTTTTGGTTTCCATAGCGGTTCGATTGTAGGATTCAATTCAGGCTCAACGTTCAATCTCGGTACCGACATTCTTTTCAATTCTGATAATACGAATAACATAGGTACATCAGGATCGAAGCCAGCGACAATCTATACTCACAATTTGAATGTGTCAGGAACTTGCACAGGTTGTTATCCTTCAGACATTGTGAGGTACGGGGTTGGCGGAACGTTTACGACAATCCAACAATTCAGTTCTAACATTTGGATGAACGCTAACATGTTGTTTGTTGGCACTGACGGCGCATTTAATATCGGCAGCGCATCCAACAGCCCTGGAGAAATCTACACTCATGCTTTGGACATTCGGGGAAACGGTTTTGTTGAATCTGGCGGAACATTTGCTTTCCTGAGCGGTTCCATCGTCGGGTTCAACTCGGGCAGCACGTTCAATCTAGGAACGGATATTCTTTTTAATTCCGACAACACGAATAACATTGGTTCCGTAAGCTCTAGTCCAGCCAAAATCTGGACACATAATTTGAATGTGTCAGGAACTTGCACCGGATGTACCACCATCCCCGCCGACATGATGACAACCGATACGGCTCAAACTGTGACGGATTTAAAAACGATTCAAGCAAGCGTGAGTCATCCGGGTCTTATCATTCAAGGGGCAGCATCGGGCACGGAAAACTTACTGCAACTCGAAAACAGCACTGGAACGGTGGTTGGAAACATTGATTCAAACTTTCAAGCAAACTTTCTGTCTATTTTCTCGAACACGTATGTAGATTCAACGGACGGCTACAAGGTCGGTGGAACTGTCATTGTTGATTCTACCCGTGCTGCCACTTTTATTGACGTTACGGTTTTGGCGGCGACTCTCAGCGGCAATAAGTTCTGGCTCATTGACGCAGCCGGAACCACCACAGGCGACGGCATTGCACTGTGGACTAATGGCAATGTTCCGTACTTTGAAGTGAAGGGCGGCACAGATGCAACCCAACCGGGCAAGATTGTGAGCACGGGCGGAATGAAGATTCAGAACGGCGGCAACCAAGTTAACATTGGCGTGGATTATATCAACGCACTTTACAATGGAACGGCGGGCGCAACAATGTTTGCTTTAGCACAATCGGGTAACAACGCTTTGTTGAGACTTTCCAACGGCTCGGGTTCGGGCGGTCTCGATGGCAATGGCGCACAGATTTTCATGCAGGCAAGCAACGGCTCTATCCAGTTGCTTCATTCAGCCGTTTCAGGTCCAACGCTTGTGATGAACAACAACGACGCAACGAGCGGCAACACCGGAATCACATTCAATAAAAGCGGCACGTCTTGGTATACCATCGGCACAGACGGACCAGGAAATGGAACGCATGAATTGTTGATCTATGATTATGCGTTCGGCAAAACCCGTATTGATATTGACGTTTCTGGAAATCTGACCCTCCAGGGTAGAGCCGGGGTATACTCAGGCAACACTTTCAGTGGACAACTGCAAGCAACACAGAATTCTTTAACCACGACGATTGGAGCATCAGCCACAGGCACAGCATTTCAAATTCAAGCAAGTAGTTTTACTGGCAACCAAGTCAATGCGGGAGTAGATTTCGTCAACTCTCTCAAAAACGGAACATCAGGCTTGACGATGTGGGCGTTAGGTCAATCGGGCAATGCAGGATTGCTTCGGTTGTCGAATGGTTCAGGCAGCGGCGGATTTGACGGAAACGGAGCACAACTTTATTGTTACGGTCTGACGGGAGTATGTGACGGAGTTTCATTTGCCGCAATACAAAGCAGCGTCCAGACGAATATAGGAACCTCCAGTGCCTCGACGGGTTTGAATATTCAAGCCAGTTCCTTAACTGGTGACAAGTTAAGTGCGGGGCCGGGGTTTGTAAATGTCCTACACAATGGAACCGCTGGAGCCACGACCTTTGCCTTATTCTCGATCAGCGGTGTAGGTGGCATGAGAATATCGAACGGCACTGGATCGGGCGGGTTAGACGGCAACGGCGCTTACGTGTACGCCGATGGCTCACAACTTCACGTCAGCACGCTAAATATGACGGGCGGCAATATATTTGCTCCAAGTGGGGCCGGTGTCTTAACTGGTGTTGTCAGCGTCAGGAATGCAGCCAATACCGCAAGCTGTTCTCTTACATTTTCAGGTGGTCTCTTGACAGGTTCAACATGTTAACTTTGACAAAAACTCTCGCACTCTTTCTATTACTGATGTCTTCTCTTTGGGCAGGACCAACATTGACTGTAAACGGCTCTTATGTGGTAACCATGTCGGGATCGGCTGCACCTACGGGCTTACAGTTCACTCTACAGTTATCAGGCACGGCATCGGTACAAAGTGTTTCGGTTGTTCCCGGCACGGTGTTAGCGACCGCCACCAAAAACTTGATTTGCGGTAACTACTTAAACGCAGCAATGAAGTGTGTCATTATCAGTCAGAGCGGAACCAATGCCACGATTGCCGATGGTGTAGTCGCCACGTTTACGATTATCACGGGGTCCGGCAGTTTGATTCTTACGATACCCTCGCAGTCAGACGAAAGCATGACCGGCTCAACTGTGACATTACCAAGTATAAGCTCTTCTATGGGAGCGCCTAATCTGTGTGACGTAAGCCGAGACGGAACTGTCGATACAACCGATCTCGACATTATTACCAGATGGGTTCTCGGCACTGACGTTGTACCCGCAGGCGCTACTTGCGATATCAACGCCGATTCCGTATGTGATATTTTGGACGCTATCATTGTAGGTCGCTATATTGCTGTCGGCGGAACTTGCCCGTAAAGTTTAGAGCTAATTACTACTATGAACAATACTCTTAAACTTTTCGCTTCAACACTGTTACTCTTGTCGTCAGCAATGGCCGAAGATGCAAAACCTCTTAGCTCGGATGTCAAACTGAAAATAAGGGAATCCGAACTATCGGCTATCAAGGCGCATGATGAACTAAACGGATTCATGCAGAACGTTCAGGCGCAAGTAACAAAAATGCCTGAGTATCAAAAGCTTTCGGATCAAGCACAGAAGACGGTAGAGGTTTACACGGCGGCGATGAAGGATGCCGAGACCAAATGTTCTTGCAAGCTGGACCCGGTAACATTGACAGCGACAAAGCCCGAAACGAAAGCTGAACCAAAGAAGTAAGGACGGTTGGGAAAAATGGCATCAGCATTGAAAGAACAACAAGAATTTGATTTTAGGGCGACAGTGCTTGCCAAATTGATAATTCTGGAAAATAACGGTGTTGCGGTTGTGGCTCATCTCGAAAAACTGAATGGTAAAGTAGCAGATCACGAAAAGTTCATTGTTCAATATGAAACGGCTGCACGTGTTCGGTTGGAAGCTGACAACGCAATGACGAAAGTAAAAGCGTTAGCCGATCTTGCCGCCGACAAATTAGTAGCCGACGCAAAAGAAGCCAAACACGAAGCCATTACTGCCGCCGAGAAGGTGAAGTCAGAAGCCCAATCCGCTAGACAGAGACTTGTTCAGTATGGAATGCCGGTCGTGTACTTCATACTGCTTGCCGCTGCTACTGCCGTCTTGTCGAATGCTCAATTGTTTCTGAAGCTGATTGCACACCAGTAGCCCGTTTGTATTTTGGTGGGCCGTTCATGTACAATCATCGAATGGAAAATTCATCAATCGAACTGCAAAAGAAATTCGGGTTGCCAACGACCAAACAGAACGCCTACGCCGAATATCTCGCAAAAGGCGAAGCTCTAAAGTCTTCCGCCGACGAAGAGAAGTCCGCAAACCTCGCTTCAATCACAGAAGTTCAGTCTGCATTGATGGCGGAAGCCGGAACCGCCAAACGTGGAAGACGGGGCGGTGTGACCGGGAAGCGGGCCAAATATTCTATCAGCAACGAATCCAAAATTTCAGCTTCAGGAAAGCGGGCGTACACTCGTGCGAAGAATGCAGGTGCGACCGACGCAGCCGCTAAGAAAGCGAAGTCTGAAGCGGAAGTTGCCTTGGCTCACAAGCTCGGTGTGAGTGTGAAGTGAAACTTTTCATCAGGAAACAGCATATATGGAAGTATGACAACAAACTTGAAGTTCTTCCAAAAGAGATGGGCTGAACTGAAGAAGGCGAAGGCCGGGGCGGTGAAGTAATGGAGCAGAATGACAGAATGGAAATACTATGCCCGAAGTGCCAGCAGAGGTTGTTTTACTCACGGCATGATTTACGCAGGAAGAGGCAACTAGTTTATAACTGTTCCGAATGCGGCCACAAGGAAACCGTAGCTATAGATGAAGGATCGGCGCTGCTTTCAGGACTATTGTTAATCACTGTAGGAGGGCAGCGATTCGATTCCGAAAACATCACGGAAGCCATTGCTGAACATTCGGCGAAGACGCTGAAGTTGAAATTCAGGGACGGGGATCGAATCGACGTGCATACGGATCGCTTGGACGATGACGTTGATACACTCAATTCGTGTGGAGTGAGGGTCACGCTTGGTGTTCAAGCGCCCGCTGAAGACGGGGTTTAATATGTTCTGACTTTGGGTGCCTTGTACCTTGGCGCTCTGTACCTTGGCGCTCTGTACGTTGGTGCCTCTGTGGGGGGTCTTCGCTTGTAGCCGTTAACGTGCTTGCCGGTCTTCGTTGTATAAGGTCTCACATGCACAGTCTTGGCGGGATCATTGGCAGGGGTACGGGCACGACTGCCTTTTGCGAAGGCATTACCCAAGATCAGGAGAAACAGCAAAACGACGATCCGCAGTTTATGCACGGATGAAGCATACCACTAGGGCTATGCGAATACAAGCGTAATCGGCATTATGATGAAATCGTGGCTTGCGTCTGCGTTTCATTCAAAGATCGCAACGGACGATTAGGTTCCGTGACGACTGCGGGCGATTCGCTTTTTCAGGCTTGCTCGAATGCTCTGGATTTCTTCCGCAACGATTTCTGGAAAGGATCGAAGCCAAGACCCGAAACGATTCTTGAAGTGCAGCCGGTGGGATACCCGGCAACGTATCGGGTAAGAGTTCGCCGGGTGTTGGAATGGCGACGTACCAGGGAAGCGGCTACGGGGCTCTAAAGCCGTTGCCGTTGTGGGTTTTTTAGAGCCTGCATCCGGTTTTTCTTTGGTCAAGTGGATACCGGCTACACCGGCTACAACTACCTACAACTAGTTTGTGGTCTACCCTTTTCATCTACCGATCTTTTCTAAACAGCTTATAATGAATGCGTTAGAGGAAAATAATATCATCTTTCAGGTCTGATACCATTTTGCTTCTCCTGGCTTGATTTTACCTTGGGCGAACTAGCATTTAGAGGTAAAAGCTGCCAGATGTGTTGATTCTATTGGAGTTAAAATATTTTATGAGGGCGTGACCGACAGTTTCGAGAGGCATGTTTTTTGGAGTACAGCGCGCAAGGTACTGTATGCTAAGATGGAATCGCCTGCGAAAAGCGGGGACGTAGTTCAGTTGGTTAGAACGCCGGCCTGTCACGTCGGAGGTCGCGGGTTCGAGCCCCGTCGTCCCCGCCAAGTCTCCTCCTGTCTTTTTGCGATTCTTTGTCGTCCAACCATGTAAATAGGGGCTAAAATGCTGGGACTGTAGGCTCCGCGTTTTTGTTGATCAAGTCGGCGATCACGTCGTATCCCCAATTGTGCTTCGGCGATGCTTTAGGTATTCGACAACTGAATCAGTGTTTACCGGAGACATGAGAAGTTCAGGCGAAGTTGTACAATACAAACTGCCACGACCTTTGGTGTGGCCCACTCGGAAGACTGGGTCCACGCGGAGATCTCTGCAAGTGCGAACTCTGAGACGCGTTACCCCAACACCCGAACAGTTACCAATCATTTCGAGAACTCGTGCCGGCGTGGAGATCATCGTGGGTTCAGCGGGTAGTGGCAAGACTACGACTGCGCTTCTGCGTTTGAGGTCTCTGGTGGGGCTTCACCTCAGCCGACGAGAGCGGCTTGGTGATCCTTCGCCTGTGCGCGTGCTCGTCCTGACCTACAACAGAACCTTGCGTGGGTACATCGATGCCCTAATCCAGGAGGAAGCGCAGCACTTCGCCGATGCGGAACTCGTGGTTTCTACTTTCGGAAATTGGTCTAGGTCTGCCTTGGGCAATCCGCGTGTGCTCGACGACGATTCCGTCAGAGCGAACATCGTCTCACTCGGTCGTAATCTCGGATTGTCGAATGAATTCCTTGTCGATGAGGCCGATTATCTCCTCGGCAGATTCATGCCCGAGGATTTCGCCCGATATGCCACTTCACCACGCGTTGGGCGTGGTCGGACGCCTCGGCTCGACGGGTTGATGCGTCAGCGAATTCTGGATGGAGTTATCAGCCCGTATCTTGAATGGAAGGCAAATAAGGGGTTTCGAGACTGGAACGACTTGGCGGTTCACATTGCCGCAAACGATCTCGGGGAAGCTTTTGACGTCGTGATTGCTGACGAGACGCAGGATTTCTCTGCCAATCAAATCCGCGCAGTCATCCGTCAGCTTGCCGGTACGTATAATGTCACATTTGTGCTTGACGCCGCGCAACGTATTTATGCACGTGGCTTCACTTGGGCCGAGGTCGGCATCACACTTCGTCCCGAGAATGTTCACCGCCTCGTCATTAACTACAGAAATACGGTTGAAATCGCCCGATTCGCTGCTCCGCTGGTGCAAGGTCTCCCCCTGGAGGATGACGGCTCCATTCCGGACTTCAACGCTTGCCGACGGCATGGTCCCCTGCCGATTGTCCTAAAAGGCCGGTTCAGCCACCAAGTCGGGTATGTGATGAACTATCTCCGCCAGATTGACCTCACGCAAGAATCAGTCGCGTTCCTTCATCCGAAGGGCGGAGGGTGGTTCGATTTCACGCGAAATGCTCTCGTACAAGCAGGGTACGCATATGCAGACATTACACGGCGATCAGAATGGCCTACAGGTGATGAGAACATTGCTCTAAGCACTCTTCATTCTGCGAAGGGTTTGGAGTTTGATCACGTTATAATTCTGGGCCTGAACGCTGAAACCATGGCCCATGGTGATGATGACGAAGATGACCGGTTGAACATGCATCGGC
>Ga0210405_10000658_pt1 | contig 44258 bp, 34 predicted proteins | sample IncBWH11MmetaG_FD_155492 | JGI IMG/M metagenome (GOLD analysis project Ga0210405, IMG submission 155492) | Forest soil microbial communities from Barre Woods Harvard Forest LTER site, Petersham, Massachusetts, United States - Inc-BW-H-11-M | ecosystem: Environmental > Terrestrial > Soil >... | reverse complement strand
ATATCCTCCTGGCGGTCCCGCAAGGGGGGAACATGGACGGGAAAAACATTCAAGCGAAAGAAGAGATCGGACCGGAACTTCTGCTCGCTCACCATCGTCTCTAAGTCCCGGTTCGTGGCGGCAATCAAGCGCGCATTGGTCCGAAGCGTGTGCGAGCTTCCCAGCCGCTCGAACTCCCTCTCTTGCAGCACGCGGAGCAGCTTGGTCTGAAGTTCGAGGGGAATTTCTCCGATTTCGTCCAGGAAAATCGTGCCACCATCCGCCACTTCGAAGCGCCCAATCCGCTGCGCGATCGCTCCTGTGAACGCGCCTTTCTCGTGTCCAAACAGCTCGCTTTCGAGCAAGCCTGTCGGGATGGCCGCGCAGTTCAGCTTGACGAAGGGCTTCGACCGTCGCGGGCTCAAATCATGAATGCCGCGCGCGATCAGTTCTTTTCCCGTGCCCGTCTCTCCATAGATGAGCACCGTCGAATCCGTCGGCGCTACAGTTTCCACGCGTTTGAGAACTCTGCGCAAAGAAGCGCTGCTTCCAATGACCTGGGCAAAATTCATTTCCGTGCGGATTTCATCTTCCAAATACAGTTTTTCCTTCGAGAGCTGTTCTTTCAGTTCCCGAATCTCGCGGTAGGCAAGCGCATTCTCGACGGCGAGGGCTATCTGGTTTGCAACCTGGCTGAGGAAACTGATATCAGCCTGACTGAAGGCATCGTCTCGGAGTAGCCCTAGAACCAAGACGCCAATCGCGCGATTCCGGCTGATCAACGGTAAACAGCAGACGGACTTCAAACCTTCCCGCACGGCGATCTGAACGATTGGGTAATTAAGCCAACCTGTGAAGGGGCTCCGGAGCGTCAGAGGCTTCATGGTTCGAAAGGCCGTGCCGGAGGGCGTTCCCTCCATCAAATAGACCAGCTCTTCCTGGAGGAACCCTTTGCCCTCCGGAAAGTCAAGTGCGTAAAGTCGCAGTTGCTTGTTTTCTCCATCTGGGAGCGACAAGCCGGCGTAGTCGCACTGCATCACGCGCCGGACGTCGTGCGAGACGGCACGCAGCAGATCGCGGAGCTCCAAATTGGAGACAACTTGATTGGTGACGTCGAGGAGCAGCCGGAGCCGGTCGTTCTTACTCTGCAGTTCCTCAGACGTCCGCCGCAACGCCGCAAAATTCATCGCATCGTCAAACGCTAACGCAATGTAATCCGCCACTTGGGACACGAATCGGATATCATTTCGCGAGTAGGCATCGATCTGCTTGCTGCAGAAAGTGATTGCCCCAAGTCTGCGGTGAGCTGTCGTCAAGGGGAGCGCGCAGATCGAGCGAATATTGAGCCTTTTCAAGATCGCTTGCAACCGGCCATAGCGCGGCTCCATTTCGTCCGTCGACCTCACCAGAGGTTCTTGCCGCTCGTAAACCCATAACGTAAGCGTTTCCTCGGGCGTTAGCTTCTCTTCGGGGACCAGCTCTGAACGACTCGTCATGTCGATGAAATAATTTTGAAACGTATCGGAGTCTTGGTCATGGAGAGATACCCCGATCACGTCAAACTGCACTACCCCATGCAGCTCGTCCATCAGGATGGCAAAGAGTTCTTTAGGGTCGCCGTGCGCTCCGATGGCTTGGGACACGCGTACAAGCGTTTCGTATCGCATGGCAAGGGCCGGCGCTGCGAGAACTTCCAAGTCGTCGTTCACAGTGGTGCACCACCGGATTACGCGGATTCCAGTCCATCTGATGCCTGGCCAGGCACAAGTGATACACTGCGCCGAAAGCAAACGGGTATCTTTGTCGGATGGCTCTCCATAAGCCTTTGAGAGGAGTACCGCGGCCAGTTCGACGTGCTAAGCTTCGCTGGGTGAAGCTTGTGAAGCCTCTGCCCTACCACTGAACTACACCCAGGATTCGGAGTGGCGGTAATCTCGGAAAGTGCTTTAGAATCAATAGTGCACTTCATGTCGGGGCGTAGCGCAGCCTGGTAGCGCGCCTGCCTTGGGCGCAGGAGGCCCCCGGTTCAAATCCGGGCGCCCCGACCACTAACTCCATAATCTTGCCGTCTTCGGCTAGTCGAAGAGCGGTCAAGACGGTCTTCCGTTAGCTGGCAGCTGCCTGGTCGTAGTCACCTCTGGCTTCATCCGTATTGTCCCTCGGACGGCCGGCGCCATAGTGGAGTACCATTTCGTATCAAAATAGATGTTGCAACGATTATCGTTGTCACGTATATAATGGAGTTAAAGGCAGGACGCTGGAGACCGGCAGCATTTTCGTCGGTGACGAGGTGACCATCACCCTCGATGTCCAGTTCGTGAAGGCCTGAATCGTTTGCCGCCCGGCACGCATCGAAAGCGCTGGGCTATATGGCGCAGAAAGGGGAAAGCTATGTCACTCCGTCCCATCAAACAGATTATTCAAACGAAGCCGACACTGGAGGGCGCTGGCGTGAAACTGCAGCGCGCCTTCGGGTTCGGAAAGACGAAGGATTTCGATCCGTTCCTCCTGCTGGACGATTTTCGCAATGACAACCCGGAGGATTACCTTGCCGGGTTTCCATGGCACCCTCACCGGGGGATTGAGACGATCACCTATGTGCTCGCCGGCTCTGTCGAGCACGGCGACAGCCTTGGCAACAAGGGCAAGATGACTGCTGGCGACGTGCAATGGATGACCGCCGGCAGCGGAATCCTGCATCAGGAAATGCCCAAGGGCGATACACAGGGCCGCATGCACGGTTTCCAACTGTGGGCCAACCTGCCTTCAGCCCTGAAAATGACCGACCCGCGGTATCAGGATATTCCCTCGGCCGCGATTCCCGAGGCCACCGACGATGATGGCACCAGGCTGCGCGTCATCTGCGGCGAATTCTGGGGCAAGAAGGGGCCAGTCGAGGGCGTGGCCGCTGATCCGCAGTACCTCGACATTTCCGTTCCGCCCGGTCAACGCAAGCGCCTCAAAGTCGAGACCACGCGCAACGCCTTTGCCTACGTGTTTGCGGGCTCCGGCACGTTCCGCGACGCCTCCGATCCTCGCGCTGTCCTGACGGAACAGGTCGCGAAACCGGATGCGGCGCCCGTATACGACGTCAGCAACCACTCGTTGGTGCTGTTCGACCGTGGCGATGAGCTGACGGTGCAGGCCGGGCCTGAGGGAATTCGCTTCCTGCTAGTGTCTGGAAAGCCCATCGAAGAGCCGGTGGCCTGGTATGGCCCCATCGTGATGAACACCCAAGAGCAGCTTCGCCAAGCCGTGGCTGAGCTGAATGACGGCACGTTCATCAAGCACGGCTAACGCGAAAAGGAAACGCAACAGGCTGCCGGATGTGTGCTGACCTTGTTACGCACGTGGAAGCACCTTACAAGGTCAGCCACATCGGGTCTGGCTGCTCCTGAAGTGAGCAGCGATTTCATACGAATTTCATACCAACATCGCCACCGAGGCATGCGCAGCAACAGCCAGGCCTGCCATGTTCTAACCGGTTTCGAGCACAGCGTTGTGAGGCTTGGCAAGCAGCGCCGCGATTAGGCCGAACGCGGCTGCGAACGACAACCAAAGCCCGGGGACGGCGTCGTTCCCTGTGAAGTGAATAAGATACGTGCTGATTGCAGGTGTAAACCCACCGAACACCGCGGTAGCAAGGCTATACGCCAGCGCGAAGCCCGTAGTTCGTACATCGACTGGCATGATCTCCGTAAGGAAGACCACCATTGCCCCGTTGTAGCTCCCATACAGAAAAGATAGCCACAGCTCCACCGTCAACAATTTCGAGAAAGATGGACCTCTAACCAGCCACAACATTGCCGGATAGGCGGTCAGCAGCATGAGTATTGTGCAGGCAAAGAGCAACGGGCGGCGCCCGATCCTATCGGACAACGCGCCCATCACCGGCAGCCAGAAAAGATTGGAAGCTCCCACACACAACGTGACGATCAGGCTGTCCACGCTCGCAAGTTTAAGAACGGAGTTGCCGAAAGTGGGCGTATAGGCCGTGATCATGTAGAAAGAGACCGTGGTCATGGTAACCATCATCATTCCGATGATCACGATTCCCCAGTTGGCCGTCAGCGAGCGGAGAATTTCCGACGTGCTCGGCCTGCGCTTTCGGGCAACGAACTCATCCGTCTCCTGGAGGGACCGCCTGAGCCTGAAGAGAAACGGAACGATCACGCAACCGAGGAACAGCGGCACGCGCCACCCCCACAGCGTCATCTTCTCCGGCGGAAGCACCGAGCTAAGCACCACTCCAATCAGTGCGGCGAACATCACCGCCACTTGTTGGCTTCCCGACTGCCAACTGACGTAGAAGCCTTTGTGTCCTGGCGTGGCGATCTCCGACAAATAAACCGAGACTCCGCCCAGCTCCATTCCCGCCGAAAAACCCTGAAGCAGGCGGCCCATCAGCACCAGCAGCGGAGCCAGCAAGCCGATCGTCGCGTAGGCCGGCATGCACGCGATGGAAAAAATCCCGATGGACATCAATCCCAGCGTCAGCAGAAGTCCCGCGCGGCGTCCATGTCGATCGGTGTAAGCCCCAAGCACAATCGCGCCAAGGGGCCGCATCAAAAACCCCGCCCCAAAAGTCATCAGCGACAACATCAACGACAAGAATGGATTGCCGCTCGGAAAGAACGCCTTGCCGATCGCCGCCGCATAATAGCCAAACACCATGAAGTCGTACATCTCCAGAAAATTTCCGCTGGAGACGCGAATCACGGACCAAATTTTGGACTTCCGATCAGAGAGCGCGATCATAAGGTCTCATTGTTCTCTGAAGTTGCCTCTTTCTACTTCAAGACAGGGTGGAAGGAAAAATGAAAGAGCCGGTGCTCCTTCTCGACGGCGAGGCCCACGCGTCCATGTGCTCCGGCGCAGGAGCAAGACACACTTTATCGAGCGACCAGCTAAGCTGCCTCTGCGTCTTAATTTGCTGGTTCGAAGAGTTTCCCAAGTGTTGGTGTTTTCTGCTTCATCTCATTCGATGGTGCCGCCAGCTTCCTGAGCGCGTAGGTGACGCAATGGCACAATCAAGAGAAGAATAATCAAGCCCATCATCGCGGAGAGTGGCCGGGTCCCAGTAGATGTCTTTTTCTGCCTCACTAAATTGGTCATCTCGATCTCCTTCAAGGCTGGTTTCCCGTTTCTTCCCTATGGTCGTCCCCAAACCGCAAGATTTAATGGCGCATTCTCTTCGCTTTGAGGGCTTACTGCTGCACGTGATAAATCAGAACTTTTGCCGCGGCCTTCGTCTCACCTGGTGAAACAGCAACATAAAGACGGGCGAGGCTCGGCACGAGCAGGCAGGTCTTCGCGCCCGGCTCGGTTTTCACCTTTGCCAGCAACTCATACTGGTCCGCGGACTTCTGTTGGAATACGGACGTAAATCCCTCGCCTCCCGGAACGTAGATGCGTCCCTTTTCGGCATCAAACGCGATGTCATCGGAGCGCTCAGCCGTTGGAAGCTGCGCGACCACCTTCCCGTTCTCCGAATCCATCACCAGGAGCGTGCCAGGTTTGCGGCACGCGATCAGCAACCGGTGATGCGGCTCGTCGTACGCCATCGGCGAATTGTCGGCCTGCGTGCCAGTCGGCCAACGCGTGATTTCCTTCATGGCTTTGCGATCCACCACCGCAACTTCATGCTTGTCGGTAATGTTCACGAAGAGCCGCGAACTTGAGGCTTCGAGCGCAAACGCTTCGACGTGGTTGCTCTCGATTCGCAACTCGCTCACTTTCTTATTTGTCTTCAGGTCGACAGCCACGAGGAACGAATAATCCAGAGGTACGTCTTTGCCGCCCGTCACGATATAAAGGATCTGCGTGGGGGCATCGAGCCTCATGGAGTCGGCGCCCGCCAAGCCATCCACGTGATCCACAACGGCGTAGTCCGACCCGCGCAGAATCTGCAGCATGCCCTTGTCACCGTCGGCCACGAGGATGCGGTCCGTTTCCGGCAGATAAATGATGCTATGCGGAGTGCCGAAGCCCGTAATACTCTTCAACCGGCGACCAGTTTTCACGTCAAATACTTCGACGGTCTTGTGATCTTCCCCCGCAAGAAAGAGGCGGCCGCCTTTTTCGTCCACGGCAAAGTGATCAAAATCGCCTGTGAAACCAGGCAGAGGTATCGTCCCTTCGAGCCTCAGCGGGGGCGCTACTTCTGCCCTGGAAGCTGAAATTGCGGCCAGCCACCCGATCAGGGCAACGTAACCGAGGATGCCCAGACAGAATTTCGTAGCTCGGCCTCGCGAATCGTGGCTCTTGGCCTGATGCTGGTTTGTATTTGACTCGTCTCGCTTCCTCAAGAGCTCCCCCTTTCGTTGTGGAGAAATCTCAATAGCTCGCGACCCCCGCGCCTCTAAACCAGACCTCGCAGCTAGACCCTGCCTCCCTACCAGACCAACTTCAACCCAAACTGAATCTGGCGGGAGTTGGTGACGGTGGTGTCGAGCTGGCCCCCAGCAAGCGGAACGAGATTACCGGAGCTATCTTGCGTTAAGACTCCCAAATGATTTAGGGGAGGAGCAAAATTTGCGTGATTGAAGACGTTGAATGCTTCCATCCTGAACTGGATGTTGAATACCTCAGAAACCCGCTTGACGGGAATATTCTTGAACAGCGAAAAATCAAAATTTTTCAATGGTGGCCCCACCACGGAATTGCGGCCCAGGTTTCCACGCCTGTTCGTGCATTCGATCATGCCGTTGCCGACCGAGACCGTAGGCTGTGGCAAGCAGATAGACGCAAAGGATGCTGGCGCGGAAGGAGGGGCGAAGCAGTTCAATTTGAGGTAGCCGCCCACGTTACCCGGGTTTACGAGGGAGCTACAGCCCGGCCCTGCCACGCGATCCGGAAAATCCCAAGGATCTGTACTTCCCAGTCCTAAGGGATCGGTATTGACGTCGATATTTGGAGTGAAGGGAATACCGCTGCTTAGCTGAACAACGCCACCAAGCTGCCAACCGCTGACGACCGAGTTGAATATGCCTGGGAGATCCTTGGGGTTCGGAAGGACCCACGTATAACTGATGACTAGGTTATGGGTAACGTTGAAGTCGGAAGGACCTCTCCGAAGCGCGGGATTGAAGTACGGAAGGCTGGAGATGGAATTCAGAAACGTATCGCCGCCGACGGTCGAGGAACCCGTGTCAATCGACTTCCCCCAGGTATACGAGACTTGAGATTGGAACTTCGAGCCCGCACGGGCGGTTAGCTTGGCCTGCAGCGCATGGTAGTGAGCATCGCCTCCCCAGGTCACTGTGCTGATTTGACCTACTGTTGGATTGAGAGTTGGTCCTGGAAAGATGGGACCAGGCATGTTGAGTGGCGTAAGGGGCAAAGTCGTATTGATGTCATCAGCGCGGAAAGCTTGATGCACGGCCCGGGAGCCGACGTAGGCGAGCATGCCAGTTACGCCCTTTAGCGCTTCACGCTGGACGTTGAGATTCCATTGCATGACATAGTTCCGCTTGGGATTGTGCTCGATGAAGGACTGCCTCGCAGTAGCGGGATTTGCGATGGATGAAAACAGGTTGTCTGGGAACGGCGCGACACCGGGTATGTTGGAAGTCGTCCCGAGATGGAAAAACGGTGAGGCCAGAGGGACCAGCAACTCATAAAGGTATGGCAGCGGAAGGACATCAAACATGCCGAATCCGCCGCGCACGGCAGTCTTTCCACTCTTGAACGGATCCCATGCAAATCCCACGCGAGGTTCGAAATTGTGATAGGTGGGATTCAAGAAATACGGATTGCCGAGATGCGGCCCAGGCGGCACTGGATCCGACGGATTGATGAGGGTGGACAGCTCGCCGTGCACATCCGTCGGAACTGTCGCCATTTCGTAGCGCACGCCGACATTCAAGGTGAGATTCGGCCGAAAGCGGATGTCGTCTTGGACGTAGCCTGCGTAGATATGCTGGCGTATCTGGCGTTCGGTGATACCCCCAGGAAATGCGGCGTCGAATCTGGTTGGCTTACCATTGGACAGAAAAGTCGCAAGGTCGGGGTAGACCACCACACCATTGGCGTCAGAACTCGCCAGAATATTGTCTTGGATGGACTCGGTGGCGAATCCAAATTTGATAAAGTGAATGCCCTTGGTTATGAAAGCGTCGTCGTACAATTGAATTGAGTTCCAGTGAAACCGATAGTTTGGACTCGCTCCCAATCCCCCTGAAAAGCTGGCAAGCCCGCCCCCAATGTTGATGACAGGAGCTGGGCGCCCCGGGACCGCGCTCAGCGTGTTGCCGTTGACGCTGGTAGCGGCGCCGAGTGAGTTTAGCGCCGACAAATTCTGCCCGGAGAATGCCGCCACGCGATTGAAACCAAAGCGAAGCGTGTTGATCAATGTAGGGGTAAAGACATGAGTGTCCTCTGCCGTTACGATTTGTCTTTTTGTGCTGTTGGCCGTCAGGATGACATTGAATGGATCGGGCTGAGTCTCCGGAGCCTTGTCGAAGACATAGGTTCCGACCAGATTATCTTTGCTCGTCAGTTTATGATCGCCGCGGATCGTAAAATAATTTTCGTTGATAACCTGCTTGACGACCGAAACGACGCTCCCAGAGTCGGGGCAAACAGCAGGCGGGACGCATCCGTCGTCCAGCACCGGGAAGAAACCCCTAAAGGGCAAGACCTTCGCGTTCACCGGGCCATCCACTAGTCCATTCCAAGCATTGTTCGTCGGCACCGTGACGGGTTGGCTGATGCTCGTGGCCTGCCTGTCTCCTTCGTAATCACCAAAAATAAACGTCTTGTCCTTGATGATCGGGCCCCCCGCTGACGCACCGAACTGATTCCGCTTGAAAGGAGGCTTCGCCGGCAAACCGGGTCCCGCTGACGTATCAAAGAAATTCCGCGCATCCAGAGCACTGTTGCGGAGGAACTCATAAGCGGTCCCATGAAAAGCATTGGTGCCGGACTTGGTAACGGCGTTGACCACGCCGCCGGAAGTGCGGCCATATTCCGCCGAGTAGTTACTGGTCAAAACGGAAAACTCTTCCACAGCGTCCACGCCGAGATTCGAGCCCAGTACGCTCCCCGGAGCGCCGTTCGAATAGTCGTTGATGCTTACACCATCCAAGCGATAGTTGTTCTGCGCCGGGCGGCCGCCAGAAATTGTGAGCTGCGAACCGAAGCCGCGATTTCCGCGGTCCGGGCCGGTAGACAGGCCAACTTGGGTGTGTATCGCGGCAACCCCGGTTTCCAGCGTGGCTAACTGCGTCCAATCACGCCCGTTCAACGGCAATTCCCGCACCGTTGTTTCGTCGACGACGGCGCTCAGGGAAGATGAGGCCAAGTCTACCTGCGGCGTCGCTGTACTCACCACAACAGTTTCCGTAACAGAGCCTGCCTTCAAGGTAAGATTCACCTGCAACTGCGCGCCTACCGTCAACTCCACTTCTTTCGCGACGGCAGTGGAAAAACCGTGCGATGCGGCTGTGATTTCATATTCGCCGGGCAGAAGATTGGGCGCCGTATAAAAACCGTCATTATTTGTCGTGACTTGGGTCACAACATTGGTGGCAACGTTTTTGATCGCGACCTGCACGCCAGGAACCGCCCCCCCACTGGTGTCAAGAATGGTTCCCTGGATTGTGCCGCCGGCCACCTGCGCATGTGCCGGAGCGGAAATAACTTCGCTCGCAACCAGGAGCGCAAGCAGGATCGCGCCGATTCTCAGGCTCAGGCCGGTCTCTCTTCCAGCAATGCTCATTTCATCCTCCTGATTTGCCAGGCGGAGGTCCCGGACGTGAAACATCCCGTTTCGGGGCAGGCACCACTTGCTCAAACCCTCGACGATTTGTTCGGACTCTGATTTGCCCGCTTTACGCGGACGCCCCCAGCATGAGCCGCACTGTGCTGCCGCCGCCCCAGCATTGCAAGTCCAATAGCATCACATCGAAAACACTTATTCATCACACGGTGCCTTGAAGAAAATAAACCACTTAGAAGCGTGGATAACAATCCCGCTTCTTTGACGACCGCCACAGCCAGGGCTATACTCACCTACATCTCCACGGATGACCACATGAACCAGTCCACGCTGCCGGTCAACTCGGTGCGTTTCGGCGTTTTTGAGTTCGACTTCCGCTCCCGGGAACTGCGCAAGCATGGCATTCGCATCAAGCTCCAGGAACAGCCCTGTCAGATCCTCGCCTTCCTTCTGGAACGCCGCGGAGAAATGGTCACTCGCGAAGAGCTGCAGCGCCACCTTTGGCCTAGCGACACCTTCGTGGACTTCGATCACAGCTTGAACACCGCCGTCATGCGGCTCCGGGAGGCGCTGAACGATTCCTCTGAAAACCCGCGCTTCATCGAGACTCTGCCGCGTCGTGGCTACCGCTTCGTCGCTCCTTTTGAAGAAAGATCAGGCCCCTTAGCCGAAACAACTTCGCTTCAAACTGGGGACCTGCATGCCTCTCAAAGCCCCCTCGCGCAAGAGAGCCTGATGCTCCCTCCTCATTCACAAGTACTTCGCGGCACGTCGTCTGCCAGGAGGAGTGGGCGCGGCCCGCGGCCTGCGCTAGCGTTGGCCACTATGCTCGTGCTGGTGCTTGCCCTCGCCGGCGGACTCGGGTTCCGCTATTTGCGCAGGCCCTCGGTCGTTACCGCGCATCCCAAACAAATCACTTCCATCGTTGTCCTGCCCCTCGAGAATCTCTCCGCCGACAAGGACCAGGCCTATTTCGCCGATGGCATGACCGACGAATTGATCGCCAATCTAGCCAAGATCCGTTCGTTGCGGGTGATTTCACGAACCTCCGCCATGGGCTACAAAGGCACGCACAAAACACTTTCAGAGATTGCGCGGGACTTGAACGTGGACGCCGTCGTTGAAGGTACAGTGCTGCGTTCCGGAGACCGCGTTCGCATCACCGCCGAATTGGTCCAGGTAGCCACCGACCGTCATCTCTGGGCCGATACTTACGAGAGCCCCTTCGGAGATGTTCTTACACTGCAGAGTCGGGTGGCGAGCGCCATCGTCAATGAGATCCGCATCAATTTAACCCCAGAGGAGCAGCAACGTCTGGCGACCACGCGCCAGATAAGCGCGGAGAGCTACGAAGATTATCTCAAGGGAAGATATTACTGGAACAAGAGGTCGGAGGAAGGCCTCACCAAAGCGATTGAATACTTTCAACTCGCCACGCAAAAGGATCCGCACTCCGCGCTCGCTTTTGCCGGCCTCGCCGATTGTTACAGCATCATCGGCTCGGCTATCGTTGGAAGCGTCCCCTCCCAAGCGGTGGCCCCCAAGGCCAGAGCCGCGGCGCTCAAAGCGCTGGAACTGGATAATTCTCTCGCCGAAGCTCAGACGTCCTTGGCCACTGTACAATTTAATTATGACTGGAACTGGCCGGCCGCGGCCGGCGGGTTTCAGCGTGCCATCGAACTCAACCCCAGCTATGCCACCGCCTACCAGCGCTATTCACTCTATCTCATGGCCATGGGTCGTACCGGCGAGAGTCTCGCACAGATGAATCGTGCTCGCGAACTCGATCCTCTCTCCATCAGTATGAGTTTTAGTCTCGGCTGGCGATTGTATATGGCGCGTCAATACGACCAGGCCATCAGCCAGCTCCGCAATACCCTGGAGATGGATCCCAACTTTGCGCTCCCTCGCATGGTCCTCGGACAAGCCTATGAGCAGAAGGGTTTGTATCCGCAAGCTATCGCGGAACTTCAGAAGGCCGCTGCCTTTTCGCACGACAGCCCGCCAATGCTCGGATCGCTTGGCCGCGCCTTTGGCCTCGCGGGCAACAAGGCGGCGGCGGACAAGATTCTCGCCCAGATGCTGGAGCAGTCAAAAAAGCGCTACGTCTCGCCTTTTTACGTCTCCGTCGTGTACGCCGGTCTGCATGAAAATGAGAAGGCCATGAATTGGCTGGAGAAGGCCTACGAGGACCGCTCCAACGCCATCATCTTCCTCAAAGTCGACCCGGATTTCGACGGCCTGCGCTCAAACCCTCGCTTTCAAGCCTTGCTCCGCAGGCTCACTCTCCAGGAATAGACGGGTGCTGGGCGCATAATTCTCGAAGAATTCACGCGTACCTGATCTCAATTCATCCAAAGAAAAGCATCTTTGAATCAGTTTTGTTTATGCTAGAATCCCGCCGTTGAGCCACTACCAAGAGGGACAATCCAGGGCCACGGCCAGGGGGATAGGGCAACTCGACCATAGACCAGATTTCTCCTAGGCCGTGACACGATGGCCCATCCCTGCGCCATCGACAGGAAGCGTCTCTCACCAGAAAGGGGGCTCTCTAAAATGCATCGGTTCCCCATTCCCTCTAAGGAAATCACCCAAGTAGGCTACCAGGAAGATTCGGAGACGCTCGAAATCCAGTTCGTGAAGGGCGGGGTCTATCAGTTTTTCAACGTGCCTTCCGCGGTGTTCAACGAGTTCATGAGCGCCCCCTCCAAAGAGGGCTACTACCACTCGAAAATCGGCGAGCGCTTCCCCTGTTCTCGCGTATCGTAATCGCGATTTGGTTCTGTTAGAGGGCTTCCGGGAAGGGCCGCGTCGGTGGCTTTTTCCAGACCTCTAGGGCCGGCTCAACTCAGTTCCCGCCGCAGCAATCGGACCTGCGCCGCTTCCGTGGAAGTTTACTTTGCCCCCCCACTGCCCGCCAGGAAGCCGTTCGTCGAGGGAAACTTTGCGGAAAATTGCGGGTGGAAGGAAATGCGGCTGACTCAGCAGTTCTCCAGATCGCGCTTCCTTCCGTAACGGAAAGCCAGCGCCACTCCAACGGTCATAAACCCGGCCGGTGGAAGAACCAGCACCAGAACTCCCTTGCCGATAGCCCTCTGCCCATCCTTGGAGGTCGCCGCAGCGGAGCTCCGGCACATGGCACAGCCCTGGCTGAACGCGGGCGTCGCCCACAAGAAGAGCACTAAGACGAGAAGCGCAGCCCGAAGTCTCATTTCACTCCCAGATAAAGGATGCGGAAAGCATCCGGAAAGAAAAAGATCGTCATCAAAATCAAGCAAGCCACCACCGAACACATGGTAAGCCACTTCATCCTCGATACCTCATACTTTAGATGCATGAAGTAGCCGATGATCAACGCCGCCTTGATCAGCGACAGGCCCATCAGAATCGTGAGCATCTTCGCCGGCTGCATATTCTGATAAGTCAGGTAGACTTCGATGGCGGTCATCAGCAGCAGCGCGCCCCAAACATAAAAGAACAGCGCTTTGCCGTGATGGCGTTGCTGTTCGGCCGCGCGTTCCGCGAGTGCGATTTGCGTGGTATCCATGTCCCTCCGGCTCCTAGAGAATCTTCGCCGACATCAGATAAACCAACGGAAAGATGAACATCCACACGAGGTCGACGAAGTGCCAGTACAAGCCAGCCACTTCCACGTCGGATGAATCGTAAACTTTGGGTTTCAGCCACAGGATAATCGAGATCACCACGGCCGCGATTAAGAGTACATGCGCGCCATAGTGGAACGGGCTATAGGCTGGCGTTGCCAGCCAGGCCACTAGCCACAGCACCAGCAGAATGGGAATGAATTTGCGCCGCAGCGCGACCACGCCCAGGTAAATCACGCCCAAGGTCACGTGCAGCATGTGCATCCCCGTCAGCGTAAAGAATGTGGACGCGAATTGCGGCACGGTTTTGGACACGTTGACAAATTCGCTGGCCGCTTCATGGCCCGGAACCTTGGGGAACATTGGGAGACTCAAGCCTTCCGCGATCAGGTTGCTCCATTCGCGGCCGTGAAGAATGATGAATCCCGCGCCGCAGAGCATGGTGGCAAGCAACCAAAGCGTCTGCGCCTTGGCATCGCGCTGCACCGAGGCACGGACGGCAAGCACCATGGTCAGCGAACTGGTAAGCAGAAACGCGGTCATGATCGTCGCGTTGACGATGCTCTCGGAATGGAAGGGCGTCGGCCACCCAGCTGTCGAAATACGCCCGTAGCTGTACGCATAAAGCAACGCGCCAAACGTCAGCGAGTCGGAGAGCAGGAACAGCCACATCCCGATTTTCTTCGAGTACGTGCCGAACAGCGACGGTTCGTAGACCGACGGGATGTCGTGTACTGCGGAATCAGCCATGCGCTCAGCCTCCTGGTCGGAATCGTTCCGTTAGCTGGCAAACTCCAGCAAACACAAAATGTAAATCCACAGCGCGGCCATGAAATGCCAATACCACGCCGTAACATCCACCACAATGCTCCGCGTCGCCACCGACCGGCGCAACAGCGAAGCCATCCCCGCGACGAACAAAGCGAGCACGCCGCCCATCAAGTGAATGGCATGAGTGCCGGTCAACAAATAAACAAACGAACTGCTGGGCGTGGTGGCCACATAAAAGCCGTTCGCCGCCAGTTGCCGCCAAGCCGTCCACTGTCCTAAAAGAAAAAAGAGACCAAGCAGTGTCGTCACTGCGAGCCAGGGAATCTTCCCCCGATCACCAATGGAGACTTCATCAACCGTCGCCGGCGCCACACCAGTAACCTGCCGCTTGATCTGCCGCCGCGCCAACTCCATGAACAAGCTGCTCAGGATCAACACACCCGTATTGAGTAACAGCAACTTGGGAAGCGTGACTGGAATCCAGTCGCGCACCAGCTGATTGCTCCGCGGGTCGAGAGTAGGCAGCCCCTGGCGCACCACGTAGGCGCTGCTGAACGAAACAAACAACATGATGACCGGCGTCAGCGCGACCAGCAGCCCTAGACGCGCCCGGCGAAGTCGCGTTGCGTAATCTGGAGAATCCGCACGCGCGCCTTCTCCCAGTGAAATTCTGGGATCTTCTACCGTCGCGGTCGTGGAGAAGCTTGCCATAGGCTGTTCAGTGTGCGGCCTTGAGTTCCGGATCGTTCTGCATCACGTAATCGCGTGGCGCGCCAGGCACGTTGTATTCATAAGGACCGTTGTGCACCACCGGTGTCTTTCCGCCGAAATTGTCGTGAGGAGGTGGCGTCGCCGTTGTCCACTCCAGCGTCGTCGCTTCCCACGGATTGTCGCTGGCCTTCGGTCCCTTGAACATGCTCCAGAAGAGATTCACGACGAATATCAATTGTCCAGCGATGGTTACAAACGCCGCGAACGTTATGAACTTGTTCAGTGGTATCAGGCCCGCCAGGTAATGCACTTCCGTAAACTGTGAGTACCGCCGTGGCTGCCCGGCCATACCGGCATAGTGCATGGGCATGAAGACCGCGTAAGTGCCGATAAGGCTGATGAAAAAATGCCACCGCGCCAAAGTTTCGTTCATCATCCGCCCGAACATTTTCGGGAACCAGTAATAGGTGGCGGCAAATATCCCGAAGATGGACGCCACGCCCATGATCAAGTGAAAGTGAGCGGGCACAAAAGCGGTGTCATGCAACTGAATGTCAAGCACCGGCTGCGCCAGGAACGGGCCGCTGATCCCGCCGGAAACGAACAGTGAAACGAATCCGATGGCAAACAGCATGGGCGACGAAAAACGGATCCGCCCACCCCACAAGGTGCCCAGCCAGTTGAATGTTTTGATGGCCGAAGGCACCCCGATCCCCATCGTCATGATGGAGAAAGCGAAAGCGGTATACGGGCTCATGCCGCTCATGAACATGTGATGTCCCCAGACCATGAAGCCCAGGAACCCAATCGCCAGAATCGCGTACACCATTGCCTTGTATCCGAAAATCGGTTTGCGTGAAAACACCGAGAGCAACTGCGAGCACATCCCCATCGCCGGCAATATCGCGATATAAACCTCCGGATGCCCGAAGAACCAGAACAAGTGCTGCCACAAAAGCGGCGACCCGCCCTTATGCCCCGTGAGCTGCCCGTTGATGGTGACCAGCGGCACGAAAAAGCTGGTGCCCAGGTTGCGGTCCATGAGCAGCAGAATTCCCGCCGAAAGCAACACGCCAAACGCCAACAGCCCCAGGATCGCGGTGACGAACCAAGCCCACACGGTGAGCGGCATGCGCATCATGGTCATGCCCTTGGCGCGCATATCCAGCGTTGTAGTAATGAAGTTCAGCGCCCCCATCAGCGCGCCGATGCAGAAAATCGCGATGCTGATGATCCACAAGTCCGCGCCAAGTCCCTCGCCCGGCCCGGCCGATTGCAAAGCGCTCAGCGGCGCGTAACCTGTCCAGCCGTGCAGTGGCGCCCCTCCGGCCACAAAAAAGGCCGCGATCATTACGATGAAGCCAAGGAAGGTTGTCCAGAACGAAAGCATGTTCAGCACCGGAAAAGCCATGTCCGGCGCCCCAATCTGAATCGGCAGGAAATAATTCCCAAATCCCCCCTGCGGCGCGGTCGTCAGCACGAAGAAAACCATGATCGTCCCGTGCATAGTCACCAAAGTGAGATACGTCTCCGGCTTGATGTCGCCCAGCAGCGGCAACGTCGCCGTCGGCCAGATCAAGTGGATGCGCATCAGCAACGACAGGAACATGCCGACAAACACCGCGGCCAGCGCCAGGAAGTAATACTGCAGGCCGATGACTTTGTGGTCGAGACTGAAAACCCACTTTCGAATGAACCCCTGCGGGGCTGCGTGCGCGTGCGATTCTTGGGCAGCGAAGTCGTGAGTAGCCATGTTATTGCTTCTCGGCCTCCCGTGCCGCCAACCATTTATTGTATTCATCCGGACTGACGACTTTTAACATTCCGTGCATCTTGTAATGCCCCAGCCCGCAAAGCTCGGCGCACAGAATTTCAAATTCTCCCGTTTGTATCGCCGTGAAATGCATGTGGATCGCCAGGCCCGGCACCGCGTCCTGCTTGAAGCGCATCTGCGGAATGAAAAAACTGTGAATCACGTCGTGTGCCCGCAAAATCACTTCGATTTCGCGGTTCACCGGCACCACCATCGTTCCCGTCACGACGTCGTCTTTTGAAGCTGGATCTTTCGGATCCAGCCCCAGCGCCGCTTCGCCGCCCGCCGAAGCATCTTCCAACTCCGGATTCGTCGCGCCAAATTTCCCATCCGGCCCCGGATACCGGAAATACCAAGCGAACTGCATCCCCGTCACTTCCACGCGCACCGCATTCGCGCCCGCCGGATCGAAGCGCTCCGCGGCCCAAAGGTTGTAGGTCGCCAAGTTCAGGCCAACAAACAAAACCGTCGTGAGCAAAGTCCACACGACTTCCAGGGTAGTGTTGCCGTGCGAATACGAAACTTTAGAAGAGGAGGAACCGCGGTCGCGGTAATTCCAGACGAGATATCCCAGCGCCACCTGCGCCGCCACGAACACAATGCCCATCAGGATGAACGTGGTCGTGAAATGATGATCGATTCCGGCGGTCGAGGCTGACGCTCCCACCGGCAACCACCACGTTTTGGCGATGAAAAAATACGTGCTGATGAAAGTGATCAGCCAGATGACGACCAGAAGTATGAGGCCCATTCAACACGACCCCCCGAGTTGGATTCTCGGCCTTCCCCACTGAGGCCTGCTCGATTTCCCCGTGCTCGCACGAGTGGGGGATGGAAACGGGGCGAATATATCACAGGTTTTTCTGAGCGCAAGCGAGTTCTTGCATCTATTATTTCTCGTCAGTGACGCTCCTTCCCGGAAAACGCCCTAAATCTTTTCCCGTCGCCACCGCAAAGACGCATTGACGAATTTTTTTGTTTTGAGTAATATCCGTTTCGTCTCTGGGGGGTCCAGCGAAATGTTGAGGACCTCGCGATGTTTTCGTATCACACTTTTCCAATCCGGCGGGCCTCGGTCGCTTTCAGCGTCCGTGCCGTATCCCTATAATTTTTCCGCTTCATCCAGAAAAATTTGCGCGGTTCACATCCAGCCATCTCCGTTCAACGCGGATAATTCGTTTTCATTTGTGAATCCGTCATCAATTCGGGATCAATCCATCTTCGGCCATTTTCAGTTCGCGGCCGCCGGGCCTGTAACCTAAGGGGGAACGGGCGGCGCTCTCGCGGGCCGCCGATTATTTTCGAGGACCAGAAATCCAGGAGGTAACGCATGGCGGGCCCGGAAACTGATTCGGCCAAACCAAAACCGGAAGCAGCAAAGACATCCGCTGCCGGTGGCGGTGATCCAACCAGGTATGTTGGTACGCCTGCCGTGGGTACGTCCAAAGCAGCCGCCGCTGCCGGTTTGGCAACCGCCGGTCCCGAGCCCAGTGAGATCAACCGCAGCCGGCGGCGTCTCACTTGGATTGCGGTCACTGGATTTTTGGGCGCGTGGTTCATCGCCTTCCTTCGTTTTTTCCTTCCCCGTACGCTCTTCGAACCTCCTACCATTTTCAAGATCGGCTACGCCTCCGACTACGCCCTCGGCGTCGATACGAAGTGGCAGCAAAAATATCGTATCTGGGTGGACCGCACTCCCGATCGCGTCTTTGTCATCTACGCCCGCTGCACTCATCTCGGTTGCACGCCCGATTGGAAGGCCGGCGAAAACAAATTCAAGTGCCCCTGCCACGGCAGCGGTTACGACAGCGAAGGCGTCAACTTTGAAGGCCCCGCGCCGCGTCCCATGGATCGCGCGCACGTGGAGCTCGCGCCAGATGGCCAGATTGTTGTGGACACCTCCCGGCTCTATCAGTGGCCCAAGGGACAACCGAGCCATTTCAGCGATCCGGGATCATTTTTGCCAGTGTAAACACACGCGAGAACTTTAGCGGCGGCGGAAAAACGGGAGCAAACCAATGCCTGAAGAAAACAAGGGAAATGAAAAAAACGGCAAATCGGTTGGCTTGTTTGAGCGCCTGAAGCGTTGGCTGGCGGGCGCTAAAGAGGATATCCAGTCCCTCAAGACCGACCTCCCCGCCAAAGCCAAAGAACAAGTCGAGATCCTAAGCAAGCCCACCAAGACGCAGGTCTACACTTCGATTTTCCGCCACAAGCACGATGACACGCCCCGCAATCGCGCCCTCGGCGTCCTCTCCAACGTTTTCCTGCACCTGCATCCCGCAAAAATCAATCGTGACGCCGTGCGTTACAGCTATACCTGGGGCATGGGCGGGATCACCTTCTATCTGTTCATCGTGCTCACGCTCACCGGCGTGCTCCTCATGTTTTACTACCACCCCAGCAAAGTGCAGGCCTTCCGCGATGTCCTTTACCTCGAACACGACGTCCCCTACGGCAAATTGTTGCGCAACATGCATCGCTGGGCCGCGCACTTGATGGTCATCGCCGTCGAGCTGCACATGTTCCGCGTTTTTCTCACGGGCTCCTACAAAAAACCGCGCGAGTTCAATTGGAATGTCGGCGTGATCCTCCTGGTGCTCACGCTGCTGCTCTCTTTCACCGGCTACCTACTCCCCGACGATCAACTCGGCTTTTGGGCCGTCACTGTCGGCACCAACATGGCGCGCGCCACTCCACTCCTCGGACACGAAGGTCCCTTCGGCTCGATGTTGGGCATGACTCCGTACAACGACGTGCGGTTCGGCCTCCTGGGCGGCTCCATCGTGGACGCCAACGCGCTCCTTCGCTCCTACATCTGGCACTGCATCGGCATTCCTATCATCGCTTCTATCTTCATGGTCCTGCACTTCTGGCGCGTGCGTAAGGATGGCGGCATCTCCGGTCCCGCCCCCGTGATCCTCGACTCCGAAGTGAAGGAGGCGAAGAAGTAGCCATGGATTGGAAACAACTGTGGGAAATCCTTTCCGCCGCGGACAACGTGCCGATCATCGCCATGATTCCGCTGCTCGCTTTCTATATTTACCTCGCGTGGAAGCAAGCGCATGCCAATGACCTCTTGATCGAGCAACTCGCCGGGGATGCCGCGCTGGCAAAAACGCATCATCGCAAAGCGTGGCCCTTCAAGCCCGGCTGGGCCAGGGAAGTTCACGTCTGGCCGTTCCTGCTGCGCATCGAATTCCTCGCCGCCATCATCGTCACCATCATCCTGATGGTCTGGTCTATCACCCTCAATGCGCCGCTCGAAGAACCGGCCAACCCCAACCTCACCATGAACCCAGCCAAAGCCCCGTGGTATTTCCTCGGCTTGCAGGAAATGCTGGTGTACTTCGATCCCTGGATCGCCGGCGTGGTCATGCCCACGCTGATCATCTTCGGCTTGATGGTGATTCCTTATATTGATACCAACCCGCTGGGCGCCGGCTACTACACCTGGAAGCAGCGCAAGTTCGCCATCGGTACTTTCCTCTTCGGCTTCATCATCCTATGGGTCTCCATGATTTTCATCGGTACGTTTATCCGTGGACCCGGATGGCAGTGGTTCTGGCCCGGACAAACTTGGGACCACAACCGCCTCATTTATGAAGTCAATCGCGACTTGCCCGATCTCTTCGGCATCACCTCGAATTGGGGCAAGGGCATCTTTGGCGCGGCGGTGGTCGGCGGCTTCTTCGCCATCGGCGGCATGCTGGTGCACGCTTTTTTCCGGCGGAACAACCCGAAAGACTACAAGCGTATGAGCTTGCTGCAATACTCGATCCTGATGACGTTTTTTCTGACCATGCTCGGGCTGCCCATTAAAATGTTGTTGCGCTTGCTCTTCCACATTAAGTACGTGTGGATTACACCTTGGTTCAACGTCTAGGAGGAACTGGTGCCCGAAAAGCCCATTCCCGAAAACGACCCGGTCGTCAGCAAGTCGCTCGCCCCGCATTACGTCATCTCCATGCTCATCCTTGTGCTCACGTTTTTTTGGGCCATGTGGGACGAAGATTTTGGCCAGCGCCCATGGAAAACGTTCCAGCACGAGTGGAAAGACCGCTACTCGGCCTATCTGAAAAACGCCAAGACGCAGTCGGCGGACTCACAAAAGGAAATCGAATCCAGCCCCGACTACCAAAAGCTCAAGCAAGATTACGAGACGGCCAGCAAGAGCGCCGCCCCGCGTATCAAGGAGATCAACGAAAAGCTACGCGACTTGAGCGCGCAAATTTTGGCCGTGCAAAGCGTCTTCACCGACCGCCGCGCCTACGTTGGCGCCTCCACCTATGACATCGAAACGGAGACCAGCCCTTCCGCGAAGCAGCGCAAGCAAAGGAACTTGGACGAATACAAGAAAAACAGCAGCACCGTTGAAATGCCGGACGGCAAGAATCAAACTTTTAAGGATTACGACGGGCTCGAAAAAACGTACAACGACCTGAAAAACGAGCGCACCCAACTCAGCGCCGAGCTCGGCGACCTCATCAAGCCGGTCAACGAAAAAAAGGAATTGATGGATTCCTACGTCACCGATCACATGGTGAACCTCACGCCTTCGCAGCTCACGAACTTAGTGAATGGCGTGGAAGCCTGGACGCCGAAAATCCGCCAGATCAATGTCATCGAACACAATGCCGATATCGTGAGGGAAGACAGCTCGAATATCGTCGACCGCTGCGAATCTTGCCACATGGGCATTCGCGAGCCGGTGAAGCTCACCGCGGCTTCCATGTCAGCAAAAGGCAAAAAGCCGGATGACTATGCGCGCGCCTTCACCAGCCACCCGGAACCCGATCTCCTGAAAATTCACGATCCGGACAAGTTCGCCTGTACGCCGTGCCACCAGGGCAATGGACGCGCCACCACCAGCGTCGAAAAAGCGCATGGCACTTACGAGCACTGGCTGTGGCCGATCTTCCGCAAGGGGAATTTAGAAGCCGGCTGTCAGGTTTGCCATGCCGCGGACATGGTTGTGGTCAGCAACGACGTTGGCTGGACCGTCAGCGAGGGCAAAGATCTTTTCCGCCAGCGCGGCTGCGTCGGCTGCCATCGCTACGAAGGCTACGACAAGGAACCGGAAGACCTGCTCTCCGTCGCGCAGCAGATCAAACAAATTGACCAGGAGAAAAAAGACAACTTCAAGCAAGCCGGCGACTTGATGAAGCAGGCCGACAAAGCCGAAAACAACGACGAGGCCAACCGGCTAAACGAGCGCGCCGTCGCCCTCAAAGTCGCCAACAGCAAGCTCGACCTCCGCATCGTGCAACTCGATCGCTCCACCATGAGCCTCCTGCAGGACATGAAAAAGGTCGGCCCCAATCTCAAGGACATTCGCCTCAAGCTCAACAAAAATTGGATCCCGGTTTGGCTGAGAAAGCCCAGCGACTTCCGCGCCACCACCAAAATGCCGAATTTCCGCCTCAACGACGTGCAAATCAAGGCCATGTCTGCCTTTATCTGGCAATCGGCGCTGACGGACCCCTTGCCCAAGCACAAGCCGGGCAACGCCGCCCATGGCAAGGAACTCTTCGAAACACGCGGGTGCCTCGCTTGCCATTCCATTGGTGAAGGCGACCAAGTGCAGGGCGGAACTTTCGCCGCAAATCTCACTCGCGTCGGCGAAAAAGACAGCTACGACTACCTCGTCCGCTGGGTTCACAACGCTCGCGAACGCACGCGCCCTTACTGCCCCCTGGAAAAGAAAGACATCGGCCCCGAAGATTACAAAAAGAAGGGCTTGCCCTACGTTTTCGACCTCGAGCACAGCCGCTGCCCCAATGACGGCCACGAACTCCAGGTCCAGAACATGACCGTGATGCCCAGCCTGCGGCTTTCTCCTCAAGATGCCGAAGACGTCGCCAGCTATCTCATCACACTGAAAAAACAGGAGCCATCCTCCTACGCCGATGCCTCGTTCATGGACGATCCGAATTTGAAAGCGGAAGGCAAGAAGTGGGTTCGCCATTTCGGTTGCGCCGGTTGCCATGAAATCTCCGGCCTCGAGGACGAAGGCCGCATTGGCACGGAGCTCACCATCGAAGGCAGCAAACCGATCGAGCGCATGGATTTCGCCTTGCTCACCGATGTCGCCCAGCGCGGCGGCAGCGAACCGATTACCGACCCAGACGACCGATCGCGTCTGCCCGAAGGCCCTGCCAAAGAGCCCTGGTACGACCAAAAGGGATTCTTCGAACACAAACTCGCCGAGCCCAACATCTGGGACAAGGGCAAAGAAAAGCCGGAAACCGAAAAATTGCGCATGCCGAACCTGCATCTGACAAAGGAACAGATTCGCGCGCTCACCACTTTCCTCCTGGGCAGCCAGGAAAATCCTCTTCCCGCCAGCTATCAATATCGTCCGCTGGATTATCGCCGCGACATTCAAGAAGGTTGGTGGATCGTCCGGAAATATAATTGCATGAGCTGCCATGAGTTCGTCTCCGGCCAGCCCGCTTCGCCGTTCAGAGCCATGGCCCGTTATAAGGATGCGCAGGAACAGCTACCGCCGAAGCTCCTCACCGAGGGCGCGCGTGTTGATCCCGAGTGGCTGCTGCGTTTCCTGAAAAACCCGTCGCTGAGCACCACCGACACCAATCGCAACGGAGTGCGCTCCTATTTGCAAGTTCGCATGCCCACGTTCTCATTCTCCGAAAATGAACTGGGCAAACTTGTCCGCTTCTTCCAAGCGCTCGCCCGCCAGCCTTTCCCTTATATTCCGGAAGAGGTTCCCGTGCTCACCGCCAAGGAAACGGAAATGGCGCGCAGTCTTTTCAGCAGCCCCGCGGCGCCCTGCTTGAAATGCCACGCCACTGGCGACCCAGCTCACGATCGCTTCGCCACTGCCCCAAATTTCCTGCAAGCCCGCGGCCGCTTGAAGCCCGATTGGATGGAGCGCTGGATTGTCGACCCGCAGGCCATCAGTCCGGGCACTGCCATGCCTTCCGGCCTCTTCAAGCGCGAAAACGGCCACTGGGTCTTCTTCGGCCCCACGCCCGCATCTTTCCGGGGCTATGATAAGGATCAGACAAAACTGTTGGTCGATTACATCCTCCAGCTCACGCCCGAAGAGCAGCGCCGAGTCGGCGCTGCCATGGGCCATTCGAGCGCCGCATCCGGCGGTTCCTCATCCGGCGCGAAATCCGGGAGCGGCGGCGGTGCGTCGAAATAAACCTTTATTTGGTTTGCGCATTCAAATTACAAGAGAGGTATGGCGAAACTATGAAAACGAAAACGTCCATCGCAGTCTGGAGCTTGGCCGCTCTAGCAGGCCTTGTCCTTCTCGCGGGATGCGGCAAAAAGGAAAGCACGGAAGAGCAGCCTGTGGCAACTCCCAGCGCGGCAGCGCCTGCGGCCACCCCGATTGATCCGGCCACTGCGGCCACTATCATTGGCGTCGTCAAGTTCGAGGGCGCTGCGCCCAAGGCCGCTACCATTGACATGAGTCAGGACCCCGCCTGCAAAGGTACCAACACGGCTGAAAACGTGATGGCCAGCGGCGGCCACCTCGCCAACGTTTTTGTCTACGTGAAGGACGGCCTGGGCACGCGCACTTTCGACGTTCCAAAGGAAGCCATCACCCTCGACCAGAGCGGCTGCAAATACCATCCCCATGTCCTGGGCGTCGTCGCGAATCAAACCATCAAGATCGTCAACAGCGATCCCACCACCCACAACATTCATCCCACGCCCAAGGACAACCGCGAGTGGAATGAGTCGCAGCCGCCGCAGTCCGCCGCGCTCGAGAAAACTTTCGCGCGCGAAGAAATCATGCTGCCGGTCAAGTGCAACCAGCATCCCTGGATGCGTATGTTCGTCAACGTAACCAAGAGTCCGTTCTTTGCTGTCACCGGCCCCGATGGCAAATTCGAAATTAAAGGTTTGCCGCCCGGCGACTATACCATCGCCTTCGTCCACGAAAAGCTTGGCGAACAAGATGTCAAAGTGACTCTTGCCGTGAAGGATTCTAAAACCGTGGACGCCACGTTCAAGCCCTGATTGCGGCAATCTTGCTTGTAGGGGCGCCCGCCGCGGCGGGCTGCGCTCCTACAAAGGGAATCACCGATGCCAGCAAATGGAGAACCGAATGACAACCATTTTTCCGAGGAGGTCCATTGCTTCCTGTGATGCTCCTGATTTCCATCTTGCTAGGCCTAATCCCACTGGCGGGGATCGGCTGGATCGTCGTAACCGGCACGCTCACAACCGTCGACGGCCTATTCGAAAGCCTGATCATGTTGAGCATCTCCGGAATATTCTTCCTGAATGTTTTCTGGGAACTCCGCGACCGCGGCCTCTTTGGAAAAACCAAATCCGAGCCCGCCAAGCAGCCCCCGGCCTCCGAAGAAACGTAGAGACCAAGAGAAGACATGGCCAGTCCTCCATCCCCTCCAGAAAATGGTGATCAGTCAAAATTTACTGAGAACGATCCCTCCGAGAAGCCTTCGTCATCTCCGCATCACAAAATGTCTCCGCGCAATCGCGCTCTCTTTTTCGTCACCGCCTGGCTGATCGTGCTCATGCCGTTCCTCTTCTGGTGGAACACCTGGTTCGGCCGCCAGCTCCCCGACAAACAGATCACCGAGTACTTGCAAGACGAAAAGCACCCACGCCACATCCAGCACGCTCTCGTCCAACTTGGCGAGCGCATGGGCCGTCACGGCCCAGGCGCCACGCGCTGGTACCCGGAAATGATTCGTCTGGCTTCGCATTCTGTCGAAGAGGTACGCAACACCGACGCCTGGGTCATGGGCCAGGACACCTCCGTCTCCGCCTTCCACGAAACTCTCCTCCAGATGCTCCATGATTCTTCTACAATGGTCCGCGGCAATGCCGCCCTTTCCCTCGTCCGCTTCCGCGACGCTTCCGGCCGTCCCCAAATTGTCGCGTTGCTACAGCCCGCCAAGATTGTCGCCCCCAGCGCCGGCCGCGTCACCGACACCGATAAAGTCGGCACCGCCATCCGTCAAGGCGGCCTGATTGCCAAGTTGGCGGTCGACAGCTCGGAGGTCGCGTCTCAAAATGGCCAGCAATCCATCGAACTCCGCTCCCCCATCAGCGGACGCATCCGCACCCTCTCGGTTGCTGCGGGCTCGCACGTAGCTGCTGGGGACGAGATTGCCACCGTGGACCCCGGCGACGAGCAAGTCTGGGAATCCCTCCGCGCCCTGTACCTCATCGGCCAGCCCGACGACTTCTCAGCCATCCGCCCCTACCAGCGCGAGCTGCCCGAAATTTCCGACCGCGTCCGCCAGCAAGCCCTGCTCACCGAAAAGTCCATCCGCGAACGCGCCGCCGCCCCTCCATAATCTCGCCAACAAAGGCCCTCCCCTTCTTGGGACCGCCAGCGCCCCGTCAGCTCGAACAGTGGCGCTTTGGAACGACCTGCCCCTTCGTCCAGTCGGACGAACGCTGCTTGAGGCTGGATAATCTTCTTAAGGGCTCGGGGTCTGCTCGGGCCAAGGAGGGGGCCATGTTTCGCAACCGATTCTTGCTTCTTTTCGGGGGATGTCTTCTTGCGGCCTCTGCCGCTTTGGCTGATGACGTGGGGTTCGTCGATTGCTCCAACCATCCGGATGACATCCAGGTTTTCGGAAAGCCACGGAGAACTCCCGACGTAATCGCGTCCGTGCCTTGCGGAACGCGCTTCACGGTCTTAGTTTATGGCTTTGTTTTCTCACGGATTCAAACCGGCGACGGCAAAGTAGGTTACGTCTACTCGAATCTGATAGCCATTGATCGCACCGCAACCGCCGCGCAACAAAACGGCTCCGTGCGCATGGCCACGGACAAATCGATTGTCCCAAGTTCAACTCCGCCGGTAGTAAAACCTTTTGCAGTGGCACAGCCTCAGCCCGCGCCCGCTGCACCGGCCGCAACCCCGGTGCCCGCGCAACCTCAGCCTGCGCCTGCTGCACCTGTCGCAGTTCAGGCGCCTGCAGTCGCGCCGCCCGTATTCACTGCGCCAGTAGCCGCTTCGCCTGCGCCCCTTTCGAACGCGCCAGAAAGCACGGCGACCCCTGCGCAACCAACTCCGTCGACGCCCGCACAACCTCAGCCCTCGCCAGCTTCACCGGCACCGGCACAGCCTCAGCCCGCGTTAGTTCCGCCAGCACCAGCGCCTGCGCCCGCGCAACTTCAATCTTCAACGGCTGCGCCGCCTCCTGCACAAACACCCGCACTGGCGCCTGTCATGGCCGCATCGAACATGCCAGAAAAGTCGGCTACGGCTGTCGCACAGCCTGATTCGAATGCCCCTACCCAACCTGAACCTTCAACGGCACCTGCGCCAGCTGAGGCGCCAGCACCAGCGGTCCGGTCCGCAAACGACAGGACAAGCTGGGAGAAGCCCAACCCAGGCCTTCGCCGGAGAGCGCCTCTACTGGAATTCTTTGGCGGTTACGCCTTTGCACGCATGGCCGGCACCGCGGGAACCGCAACCAACCTGAGCGGCGGCATGGGCTCCGTTGGCTGGAACATAAAACCGTGGTTGCAGATCCTCGGGGACAGCAGCTACAGCGTCGTGACGGCCAGCGGTGCCAAGAATGTCCTCTACGGAAATCACTTCGGGCCCCGCTACTTCCACCGCGGCCACAATCGCTGGGGCCTGACTCCCTTCGTGGAAGCTCTCGTTGGAGGATCGCGCTCTGATACCACCGTCAGCGGCACCAGTGGCTACAAGTATTCCGATAACTGCATGTCCTACAAGGCCGGCGGCGGACTGGATATCCACCCGTCCCGGCACATCGACGTCCGCTTGTTCGATGTCGACTACTACCGCACCGCGTTCGGCACCAACGCGCACCAGAACAACTATTGGGCCTCGGCCGGTATCGTCATCCGCCTCTTCGGCGGTGGCTCCGAATAAGTCGCGACACGGTCGTGGCGGGTCTTCAGACTCGTGCCTGGTTGTGCTTGGTGGCACAGCCATTTTTGGCTGCGCGCCTCGTTTAGGTAGGCTTCAATCCTTCAAAGAATGAAGGCTTGAGCCCTGCTAGCTCACCCGCCGACGCCCGCCCTCGGGCGTCCGCTCCCACAAGTCGCCGCGCATATCGCGCCATTTACCGTCCGTGGGGCCCGGCTTCGACTCGGAACCATGACTTTTTACTTGGCCTTTTTCTCGTAGCACGGCCAATCCTCTGGAATACAATGAGTGTCGTGCTGGTCGGGCCCTCGGGAGAGTACACCCGACGAATTCGCCGAGGAAACCGCGGCGAGCCGCAATTTGGTTGGGTTATAAGCGGACGAAAGCTCACCCTAAAGTTGGCACGTGAAGCCGTCTGATCGAGATAGTAAAACTCTCTCTATGGACTGGGCACAAAAACCCGGGCTGGTCACACGCATGACGCAACTCTCGCGAAGTTGCCGCCAAAAGATTGGCACCCTAATCTACCGTTGCTATGGCCGTTTACCGTTTACTCGTGGAAAGGGTTATTCAGCTTATCGGGATTCCTCAATCGACCGGCTTGTGAACGATGAAGAGTTTCTGAGGCTCCTTCAGCAAGCTCGCGCGCTCCCAAGCGGCATTGGTGTACAAATTGATGAGCGAGTGATCGAGTACCCCTGGGTATTTTCGAAGCTCCTTTCCTATCGGGAGGAATCCCGGTTTTTGGACGCGGGTTCGACCATGAACCATGCCTTTGTCATGGAGCATCCCTTGGTTCATCGCCACAAGTGGACGCTCTTGACGTTGGCTCCCGAGCGCGAATGTTTCTCGAATCTGGGCGTCTCCTATGTTTACGATGATTTGCGCGCCATGCCCTTCAAGGAAGAGTGCTTCGACGCGGTGTTTTGCGTGTCAGTGATCGAACATGTGGGCATGGACAATGCTGGCTATACCGCGGATGAGAGTCACCGGCAGAACCGGCCCCGAGACTATCTTTCCGCCATTGACGAAATGAAGCGGGTTCTTAAGCCCAACGGCTGGCTCTTTCTTACCGTGCCTTTTGGACGGTATGAGAACCACGGTTGGTTTCAACAGTTTGACTCTGCCATGCTTTCGGACTTGACCTCTCAATTTCGCCCGCGCAAGGAGGAAAAGGTATTTTACCGTTCTACTCCGCAAGGTTGGCGGGACTGCCCGGAAGACGATTGCAAATCCTTGGGCTACTGGATCGCCCCCAAAGACGATTCATCAACGAATGGAAAGCCAAGGCAACCCGGTCCTTCGGTGTCCGCAACGGGCCTAGCGTGCGTCGCGCTCCAGAAGTGACTCATATGCGTTGTGGTCAATCGCTATTTCCGTCCTTATGCCGGGAGCCTCGGAGTTGTCTTCCTTTCGGTGGGTGCCGCCAGTGTGGCAGCCCCCAAATAACTCTCAAGAATTCCATCTCGTGACATGTTGCCCGCATTTTCCGCTCTTCAGCCAAAGATTGTCCAGCAACCACTTTGCAATCAAGTAGTTGCGCACTCTTTCTGAAAGCAGCCGGGTGTGCGGGGCAGGGAGAGACGAAAATTCGGCTCGGGAGCAACTCAGTAGGACATCGGGCCGACTTCTTTTTCGACTTCGGCAATGTCCACCATCACGATGGCGTCCCAGGGGCAGCCGTCGAGGAAGCAGCCGTCGGGGCCTTTGCTGAGGCACTTCTTGCAGCCGATACACTGGAGAGGGTCAATCTGGATGCGGCCGAACGGCGGATTGTCCTCGTCCGGCACCCAGAACATGCAATCTTCCACCGGGCAGTATTCGACGCAGGCCGGGGAGCCAGCGCAGCCTGTGCAGCACTCGGTGATAACCGCCAGTTCTTTCGGCTTTTTCTTGCGCGCGGTCGAGATTCCCTTCGAGCGTGGTTCAAACTTTTGCTCGTCGGGCACCAATCCTGGGGCTTTGACAACTTCGGGTGCGTTAGCCATTTCTAGCGATTCTACCCTGAGTGTCAAGACTTTGTCAGCCGGGGTTTTGCCGCAGTGTCTTTCCTCCAGGTGGGGCTTGCTACAATGCACGGGCAATCGGATTCATCCTTTGCCGCACAAATGTTTACCAGGACTTTTGTCAAACATCTCGCGCTGGCTTTGCTCGCCGGACTTGCCTTGCGCCTATTCTTCATTTGGCATTTCCCCTTTTATTCCGGGGACACGGCGTATTACGAAGAACTTGGGCGCAACTGGCTGTACCACGGCGTTTACGGCTTCTATTCGCACGGGCGGCTCCTTGCTTCGGATGCGCGCGCGCCCGGCTATCCTGCATTCCTCGCGGCGATTTATTTTCTGGCTGGTACGGGACGGAAGGCGGTCATGCTCGCGCAGGCTTTCGTCGATCTTGCAACATGCGTGCTGGCCGCAGGCATCGCTTATCGATTGTCAACCGGCGCTCCCGACGCAACTCGCGGCCGCGTTGCCGCGGCTGCGCTTTGGCTGATAGTGCTTTGTCCGTTTACGGCAAACTACGCGGCTGTGCCGCTCACGGAAGTGCTGGCGACATTTCTCACTACGCTGGCGCTTCTAGTTTTTCTTTCGCCAGCGGGAATAGAGGTCGGGCGCATTGCTACGGACCGTGATCTGCTTGGGGCGGTAAAAACTTGGTTCGCCGGCGGGCTCGTGGTCGGTTTCGGCACGCTGGTTCGGCCGGAAGCGCCGCTGCTTCTTGTGGCTGTGCTGGTCGCGTTTTGGGTGCGCTTTCGCCGTCCCGCGAATTGGAGAAAGCTTGCGCTCGCCGCGCTGTGGATGCTGGCTGGATTGCTGTTGCCGCTGGCGCCATGGGCTACGCGCAACGCGGTCAACTTGGGGCGCTTGCAGTTTCTTGCACCGCGTTATGCGGAAACTTACGGCGATGTTTTGCCGACGGGATTTTACGCGTGGACGAAAACGTGGATGTTTCGTTTTCGCGATGCGTATCTCTTCACCTGGAAACTGCCCTCGCAGCCGATCGACTTGAAAACTCTTCCATCGTACGCCGTGGATTCCCCGGAAGAATTTTCGCGGGTCACTTCCCTGCTGGAGCGATACAATCGCGCGCGCGGCATGAGCGCTGCGCTCGATCACGAATTTGCGGAGCTGGCGCGGGAACGCATGAAGCGTCATCCGATTCGCACTTATGTTTGGATTCCGATCGAGCGCGCCGCCGCGATGTGGTTCACTCCGCGGATTACGCTGCTGCCGTACTCCGGAAAACTCTGGCCGCTGGGCGAAAGTTATCGCAGCAATCCCACCGATTTCGAGGTGACTCTCGGATTTACAGTACTCAATATTCTGTACGTAGGAATGGCGCTGGCAGCCGCGTGGTTCTTCCGCAGGAATCCTGGAGTGTTGCTGATCGTGGCGTTCATCGTCGTTCGCACGGCATTCCTCACACAATTGCAAACCTGCGAGCCGCGCTACGTGTTGGTCTGCTTTCCCGCTCTACTAGCCATGAGCGCACAACTCCTCCGCCGCTTCAAGAACACCTAACAACGCCACGAAGCATTCGGTTCGCCATCCTCCTCGCTGATGTGCCCATAGATGACTCCTTCGGGGATCAACTTGAGAACGACAGGCGAACTGTTGGGTCCGGTGGTTGCCAGATGCTGGCCTCGCGCATTCGGCTCAAAATCATCTTTGGAGAAGAAGCCCGGTTTTCGCACCATAATGGTGCTCTGGCCGGGGGGAAGGCCCGGGAACTGAAATTTTCCGTCGGGCCCCGTGAGCATGGAACTCTGCCCGTTGAAATAAATCTGCACCAGAGCACCGGATGGGTTCGGAAGTGACCGAATTGATGGCTGTCCCCTTCAAAGCGTATTTGTCGTTGGTCGAATATTGCGGTGGGCCGATCGAAGAGTCGGATTGGATCGTGTTCGATGCGGAGTCGACAGCGAGCGGTTCGGGCGGCTCGAAAGCCGGCGATGCCAGCAGACCTGTGCAGAGGAGCATGAGGAGGGGAGCCTTAAGCAACATATCAGTCGCCTTTGCCAGTTTCGAAGGATTCGGCGATAGTCTACAACGGCTCTGATGCGGACAGAGGCTGCGGATTTGCCTGCCAGCAGATCATCTGGCAGGCACGGACCGGGGCGCAATGAAACGAGGATAGTACTATAGGTCAAGGAGCAGGGAACCGTGACAACGCGTCAACACAAAGTTCAAACTCAATTCGGCCGGGCCGCAATCCAAATCTTTGCCGCCAATGATCGCATGAACCAGATTCTTATCGAGCACCTTCACCCCAACGCCTGGAGAGCCAAACCACCCGGCAAGGTCCGCACCATTGCGGCGATCTTTACTCATATGCACAATGTCCGCACCAAATGGGTCAGGCTTACAGCTCCGCACCTGAAGGTTCCACGACAGCTCGACCGCGCGCACTGCACGCCGCAGCAGGCCCGCGCAGGATTGGCCGAGAGCGCCGCTCGCTGCGCGGAAATGCTCGCTGAAGCGCTCGGCGGTTGTGGGGGCCGCGTCCAGAAATTTCTCAGAGACGGATGGGCTCGGCCTTGGCCGGTTGGCCCGGAAATGCTGTGCTACATGCTTGCGCACGAAGCCCACCACCGCGGGCAGGTGTGTATGCTCGCGCATCAGCTCGGATTCCCGTTGCCGATGGCGTACAAGATCTGGCATTGGGAGAAGCTGTGGAAGGACTGCGGGTCGCCTCGCGGCCCCGGGGCTGCGACGCTTGGATAAAGAAGAAAGATGAGGGGAAGACTTTCTAAGTCAGGCGAACATCAAATAGCGCCAGCCAATATTGAAGGGATTGCAAAGCAAAGCCACAAAATAGAAGTCCGATGCCAACGACTCCCAGCCGTCGCTCCGGGAGATTGTCGGCGTAGTATTCGATGTAAGGATTGAACGTCATTCCCACGCCGGTGACGATGCCAGTCACCAAGCCCACGCGAGTCGCAAAAAACCAGGGATGGTCCACGTGACGGATGAAAGCGCTGCAGATTAGGGCCGTGACCGTGTAGCCGACCGTACGGACCACCGTGGCCCAAAACAGACGGCGCGTAAACCGTGGACCGCGAGAAGCCGTATAGGCGAGGGCGGGACGCACACCGCGAGAGTAGGCGAAGATTTGACCGAAGGTGATGAGAATGGCAAAGGCGATGGCGAATTTGAAACCCAAAATCCTATAGAGTCCCGCGGCGAAAGCGCAGCCCCGGATGGCGGAAAAGAGTCCTTCCCAAAATAAGGAATAGTGCTCCAGCCCGCGAGAGGCCCGGGTGAATTCAATCGACAGAGTGATGCCGGCCGCGAGGCCGGAAGCGAGGCCAAAGAAAAGACCAAGTCCGAGACCATAGCCGATGCCGAAGACGACGGAATACGTTACGGCGCGCGTAAGCAGCCGTAACGGACCGTGTTGTCCTCCCAAAAGGTCGTACGCCAGATAGAGACTACCCAGCACATCCAGACAGGTACCCGTAATGCTGACAACGGCAACGGTATGGTGGTCCACCGAACGATTGTAGGCCTAACATATTGCCGTTCAAACCTGGATGATGGGGAATGCTGAAATTATCCTCGAAGCCGTGATGCGTGATTTGGTGAAGAGCGCGAGAACGCTCAAGATGGCTTGTCTCGCCACTAACCCTTCGCCATTGGGAAGTAGTTATCGCTTGACAAGAGTGCGGTAAAGGAAGTATCTCAGCGGCCGGACCGCAAGGTTTCTGGGATTGGAACGGCGGCTTGGCCAGGGCACTTCCCTTTCGCGGGCTGTTTTGGAAATGGGCCTTGCCGGAGATTCGCAAGACTAGTGCGATGGAGGTCCAGCTGTGACTTGGACACAGGTTTATGATCCCTTGGGACATTGGTGGCTGTCGACGCTGGTTGCGGCGCTGCCGATCTTCGTGTTGCTGGGGTTACTGGCAGGATTAAAGGTGCGCGCGCATCTTTGCGCCGTTGCCGGCGCTGCGACCGCCGTCATTTGCGCAATCCTGGTTTTCAAAATGCCGGCGCTTCTGGCCGTGAGCAGTTTTTTTTACGGGTCGGCGTTCGGACTGTTAAAGATTGTCTGGATCGTGATTGCAGCCGTCTTTCTGTATGACATCTCCGTTGAAACCGGGCAGTTCGAAATCATGAAGCAATCGGTCGCAGCGATAACTCCGGATCGACGATTGCAACTTCTTCTGGTGGCTTTCTGCTTCGGCGCATTCATCGAAGGCTGCGCGGGATTCGGTGCGCCTGTGGCGATCGCGGGCGCGTTCATGATCGGGCTTGGTTTCAAACCGTTTCAGGCCGCTGCGCTCAACCTGATCGCCAACACCGCGCCCGTCGCCTGGGGCGCCATCGGGACTCCGGTGCACGCACTGGCAAGCGTGACGGGGCTGCCGGAAAGCGATCTGAGCGCGATGGTCGGGCGCATTCTTCCCATCACTGCTGTCATCGTCCCTTTTTGGCTGGTTCGCGCGATGGTCAGCTGGTCGGAAACATTCGAAGTCCTTCCGGCCATCCTCGTCGTCGGCGGCTCGTTCGCCGCCACGCAATGGTTCTGGGCCAATCATATGGACAGTAACCTGGTGGACATCGCCGCGGGCGTCGTTTCCCTGGTAGCGACGATGCTTTTCCTGCGCGTATGGCAACCGAAGCGCATTTGGCGATTTGAAGACGAACGCCAGGAAGATGCGGCGAAAGTAGCACGCAACGAAGTGGCCAGGCGCTACACAGCCGGTCAGACTGCCAAGGCTTGGCTGCCCTTCGCGATTCTCTCCATCCTTGTGCTTCTGTGGGGATTGCCCAGCGTAAAATTGGCCATGAACAAGGCAACTACGCCCGCATTCAAGGTCACGCTGCCTGACGGCAAACCTCGCCCCGGCCCGGCAGGATGGGACTGGCCGTATTTGCACAACAAAGTGTTTCGAACGGCGCCGGTGGTGCAGAAGCCTGCGGCAGAAGGCGCGCGCTTCGATTTCAATTGGCTCACGGCCACTGGAACGGGCTGCTTCATCTCCGCCATTCTTGCAGGCCTGCTTCTCGGACTCGGGCCTGGCAAACTTCTACAGATCTTTGGCCGTACACTTGTCCGTTTGCGATTCGCCATCGTGGCGATGACTTGCATGCTAGGGTTAGGTTACGTTACAAGGTACTCCGGCATGGATGCGGTCTTAGGCCTCGCTTTCACGCGCACCGGCTGGCTTTTTCCATTCTTTGGCACTTTCATTGGCTGGCTCGGAGTAGCCCTCACTGGCAGCGACACTTCTTCGAACGTGCTCTTCGGCGGATTGCAGAAAATTACCGCGCAGCAGCTTCATTTAAGCCCGCACTTTGATATTTTGATGTGCGCCACGAACAGCGCCGGGGGCGTGATGGGCAAGATGATCGATGCGCAATCCATCTGCATCGCCACCGCAGCCACCAACCAAGTTGGCAACGAAGGTTCCATCTTTCGCTTTGTTTTCTGGCACTCCGTGGCGCTGGCGGCCATCGTGGGCATCATCGTTATGATGTATACCTATGTTTTCCCGCAGTTCATCCCCAGTGGGTTGAACTTCATTCACTGATGGAGCAAGCTGGTTCTGGCATTCCAGTGAATGAATCCTATGGAAGCGCGCATTCTTGACGAGCTTCGAAGAACCGTTGGCGACCACGGCTTGATATCTTCGCCGGAAGAGCTTCATACCTATGAGTGCGATGGATTAACCAATTTCCGCGTGATGCCTCGCGCGGTGGTGCTTCCAAGTTCCACGGAACAAGTTCAGGCGATCGTTCGAATCTGTCATCGTGAACGAATGCCGTTTGTGGCGCGCGGATCGGGCACGGGTTTGAGCGGCGGTGCTCTCCCGGTTGAAAACGGAATCGTCATCAGCCTCGCACGAATGAACCGTATCCTCGAAGTCGATTTTCCGAACGCACGCGCGATCGTCGAACCCGGGGTGATCAATCTCGATGTCACCGGGCGCGTTTCGCCGCAAGATTATTTTTACGCCCCTGATCCTTCCTCGCAATCGATCTGCAGCATCGGCGGAAACGTGGCGGAAAATTCGGGCGGGGCGCATTGCTTGAAGTATGGATTTACAACCACGCATGTGCTGGGCCTGGAAGTTGTCTTGCCCGATGGATCGCTGGTTCACCTTGGCGAAAAGACTCTCGACACCCCGGGCTATGACCTTGCAGGCGTTTTCGTGGGCTCGGAGGGCACGCTGGGAGTGGCCACCAAGATTATTTTGCGCATCGTGAAGCGGCCGGAGTGCATTCGAACGCTGCTCGCGGCATTTCCATCCACGAATGAAGCGGGCGCGGCGGTGAGCGATATCATCGCCGCGGGGATGCTTCCGGCGGCCATCGAAATGATGGACAACCTCGCGATTCAAGCAGCGGAGGCCGCGGTCCACGCGCATTATCCGAATTGCGGTGCGTTGCTGCTGGTGGAGCTCGATGGTCCCGTTGCGGAAGTCGAAGCGTTGATGACCGACGTGAACGAGATTTGCCGTTCGAATGGCGCCTCGGAAATTCGCCTGGCGCAATCGGATGCCGAACGCGCGCTCGTGTGGAAGGGCCGCAAGGCCGCCTTTGCGGCCATGGGCCGGATTTCGCCGAATTACATTGTGCAAGACGGCGTGATCCCGCGCACCGCTCTTCCGCGCGTGATGGGCGAGATTGAACGGCTCAGCCAGGAAGCGGGCGTGCGCGTCGCCAATGTGTTTCACGCCGGGGATGGAAATCTTCACCCGCTGGTTCTCTACGACCGCCGCATTCCCGGCCAGGAAGAAGCCGCCGAAGCGCTGTCCTCGCAAATTCTCGAATTGTGCATCGCGGCCGGCGGCTCGATTACCGGCGAGCACGGCGTTGGCGAAGACAAAAAGAAAATGATGTCCAAAATGTTTGCCGAGCCCGATTTGGCGACCATGCAGCGAGTGCGCTGCGCGTTCGATCCGCAGCAGCTTTCGAATCCGACGAAAATCTTCCCGACCCCGCGGCTCTGCGGGGAAAAGCCAGGCGAATACGTGCCGCACCCGAGCGAATCCGCGGGCATCGCGGAGCGTTTCTGACGTCGGCCAATGAGCGCCTCGACCAAATCCGAAGCGAGCAGCGTGCATTCGGCTCTGCGCTACAAATTCATTGCCCTTGTCGGGAATGAGAATGTGCACGCTGCGACAGCCACGGACGCCGTCGCTGGAGTGCAGCCGAAACTGGTGATTGAACCGGGAACGGAAAGCGAGCTTGCCGAGGTTGTGCGGCTTTCGAACGAGGCGGGGCTGGCGGTGATTCCGCGAGGCGGAGGGACGAAGCTTGAGTGGGGAAATCCGCCGTCGCGCGCGGATTTGATCTTGTCAACGGCACGCATGACGGAAATCATCGAGCACGCCTGGGCGGATCTCACCGTTAGCGTCGAGGCTGGCTGCACCATTCAAAGGTTGCAGGAAACGCTGGAACAACACGGCCAGAGGCTGGCGCTTGATCCGTTGTGGCAGGAAAAAGCCACCGTCGGCGGCGTGCTCTCCAGCAACGACAGCGGCGCGCTGCGTTTGCGTTTTGGCGCTTTGCGCGACTTGATCATCGGGGCCACGATTGCGCTTCCGGATGGGACGCTGGCCAGCAGCGGCGGCAAGGTCGTGAAAAACGTCGCCGGCTACGACCTGCCGAAGCTGGTCACCGGGGCTCTGGGAACTCTCGGCGTAATCACGCGCGCTGTGTTTCGCGTGCATCCCCTTCCCCGAAATACGCGCTCGTTTTCCATTCCTGCCGCAAACGCCGAAGAAGCGCAGCGCTTGGTGCTTGCGATTCAGGATTCGAAGCTGGCGCACACCTTTCTCCAATCCCATTTCTCGGACGAGACTCCTCCCGTCACCGACATTTTGTTTGAAGGCACGGGCGCAGGCCTCGTGGCCCAAGAGGCGCAACTGCGCAATTTGTCCGCACCGGCAAACGTTAGGGATGCTTCCACGGCGACTTGGGCGGCACGCGAGGAGCTTTGGACATTTTCGGAACCTGCAAGCACGGCCATGGTAAAAATCAGTATTTTGCCGGCGGATATAGCGCGCACGATGAAGCTGATGGAACACATTGCAAATGGGCATCAGGTGCGATGGAGAGCGCTCGTTTATGCGATGGGCATTGGCTGGCTTCGTTTGGAAGGCAAGCCAGGTTCGCTGCGCGGCGCGCTACAGGCGCTGCGCGGGGAATTGGAGGGGCAGGGTTGTTCGGTCGTGGCGCTCCATCGTCCGGAGAAAATGCCGGCGTTTGATGCGTGGGGAACCGCGGGCGACGCGCTCGCATTGATGAAAGCGGTGAAGCACGAGCTCGATCCCAAGAACACGCTAAATCCCGGCCGATTTGTGGGCGGCATCTGAAGTTTTTGGAGTGCGGCGGCTTGGCGCCGCTTTTCTTATGGACGAAACGACAACCAACTCAACCCAAGTATCGATGTTCGACGCGCACCATCCGCCTTCGAACGAAATCATCGATAAATGCGTGCACTGCGGATTTTGTTTGCCGGTGTGCCCCACTTACGTGATGTGGGGACAGGAGATGGATTCGCCGCGCGGACGCATCTACCTGATGAAGATGGCGAGTGAGGGCCGCGCGGAAATGAATGCGACGTGGGTGAGCCACTTCGATAGCTGCCTGGGCTGCATGGCTTGCATGACGGCGTGCCCCTCCGGCGTGGACTACGGAAAACTCATCGAGGCTACTCGCGCACAGATCGAACGAAAGACGGAACGCTCTCCTGGAGAAAAGCTGCATCGGCGATTTATGTTCGAAACTTTTACGCGGCCGGAGCGCTTGCGGCGCATGCGCTTGCCGCTGCTGGTCTATCAGAAATCGGGATTGCGGGTTGTCGTGCGCAGTTCGGGTCTGCTGAAGTTGTTGCCGAAGAAGATGCAGGCGATGGAGGCGCTTCTTCCAAAGCTTGGGCCACGAGAAGCAGTCGCGGAAGTCACGCCCGCCGTGGGCACGAAGCGCAAGCGGGTTGGGTTGCTGCTGGGCTGTGTACAGCGCGAATTCTTCTCACAAGTCAATGCCGCCACCGCGCGCGTTCTCGCGGCGGAAGGCTGCGAAGTCGTTGCGCCACAGGCGCAGCCTTGCTGCGGAGCTCTCCTGGTGCACGCCGGAGAGGAAGCTGCAGCGGTGGAGCTGGCGAAGCAAATCATCGACGCGTTCGAACGCGCGGACGTCGAGACCGTCGTCACCAACGCCGCAGGCTGCGGCTCCAACTTGAAGGAATATGGCCATCTGCTTCGCGATGAACCTGAATATGCGCAGCGAGCTATCGCATTCGCCGCAAAGTGCAAAGACGTCAGCGAAGTATTGGCCAAACTCGAGCCACGCGCCACACGCCGCCGCCTCAAAGTGCGCGTGGCGTTTCACGATTCGTGCCACTTGCAGCATGCCCAAGGCGTTCGTTCACAGCCCCGCGCTTTACTTTCGAGCATTCCCGGGTTGGAGCTTGCGGAAATTCCGGAAGCCGCCATCTGTTGCGGCTCCGCGGGAATTTTCAACCTTGTTCAGCCCGATGCGGCCACGGAGCTTGGAGACCGCAAGGCCGCGCTCATCGCTTCGCTCAAGGCGGACGTAGTGGCAACCGGAAATCCCGGATGCGTGCTGCAAATGCAGGCCGCGCTTGCGCGGCAGGGTCAAAAGACTCCTGTAGTTCACACGATTGAACTTCTGGATGCATCGATTCGCGGTGAGTCTGTCGAATCGTTCCTGCGATAGGAAATCCGAAATCGCGAGTTGTCACTCAAAGGGAATGCTCGTTCTCTGGGCGATGTCGCGCAACTCTTCCACCACCGGCAAAACCAGCGGAAGGCCATTGATGCGGCGCCATTTTTCCGCTTCACGCTCGGGGTCGCCGGGCAAAAGCGGCCCGCTGGTGCCCGGAGCGGCCTTGGTCGCGCGAAACACCCGGATGTAATCGTCAATCTGGCGCTTGAACGAATCGCGGTCGATGAAACCGTCAATCTGCATGGCCCCAAAGAAGTGCCCGATTCCATTGCCAACGCTGCGCTTCGGAATTTCCTGGCGAAGCGCAAACGGCGGCGTGAACGGCCCCCAATTCGCCCCACTGAGTACGCCGCAAAGAACGTCCACCATAATGGCGAGGCCGTAGCCTTTGTGCCCGCCGCGCTCGCGATCAGAGCCCAGCGGCAGCAGCGCACCTCCGTTCACCATGTCATCCGGATCGGTTGTGGCACGGCCCTCGCTGTCCACGGCCCATCCATCGGGAATCGGCTGGCCACGACGCCGAGCGATTTCTATTTTTCCGTAAGCGGCGGCACTGGTAGCCATGTCAATCACGATAGGCGGCTCTTCCTTGCCGGGGAAACCGATGGCAATGGGGTTGGTGCCGAGCATGCGTTCCGCTCCCCACAAGGGCGCGACCAGCTTGGTCGAGTTGGTCATAGCCCAACCGATGAGGTCGCGTTCCAGCGCCTTCAGGACGTAGTAGCCCGCGATGCCGTAGTGATTCGTGTTCTGAACGCTGACCCAGCCGGAGCCGAAGCGCTCGGCCATGTCCATGGCGAACCGATTGGCGTACGGACCGACGACCAGCCCCAAACCGTTGTCGCCGTCGATCGTCGCAGTGCTCGGTGTGGAGCGCAGCACTCGAATCTCCGGCTTGGGATTAATCCGGCCCAGGGTAAGCATGTCGAAATAGCTGTGCAAGCGCGCGACGCCGTGGGACTCGATGCCGCGCAAGTCCGCGGAAGCGAGGACGTCGGCGGCCTGGGCCGCATCCTGTTTGGGAACGCCGAAATGCAGAAACATGCGATTGCTGAAATCGCGCAACGCTTCGATGGGGAAAACTTTGGTCTCGACTTCGGCCATGTTTTCGCTGCCTCTCGTTAGCTTTACGCCGGCAGGGTCTGTCCGCGTGTCTCCGCGCCAAAGGGAATGAGCAGCAAACCAATGGCGAACGCGATAGCCGTCAGGGCGACGGGAGTACCCAAGGATTGATAATGGCGCACGCCAGCGCCGACCAAGAAGGTGATTCCCGCTCCGCCAAATCGAGCTACAGAAGTGGAAAAGGCGAAAGCGCTAGCGCGGCACTCGGTTGGATATTGCTCCGGCAACCACAGCGTATAAACCGCGAAATTCGCGCCGCCAAAGCCAAGAAAGAAAAGGCAAACAAAGAACCACGGCAGCGCCGCCGCCCCGAGATAGAAAACTTTTCCAAACGTGAGCGCGATGAATGCCAGCATCAGCGCGAAGAAAAATCCCAAGGCCCCGCGCCGCCCGAGTTTTTCCGCCAGCCACGGCATCGCCAGGCAGCCCAGAATCGTCGCAAACGAAACGAGCATGGTGGCGCGCGAAGCGAGTTGCGCGGCCGCTGGTCCGGCTCTTCCCGCCGTCTCCGCAAGCGCCGTCACCGCGGCGGGAACGTACACCGTTCCCGCCCAGAGCCCGCAAATCGAAGCCAGCATGAATAAGGAGTTCAGAATTGTCCTGCCACGCATCCCGCTGCAAAAAAGCGTCGCGAACGGCCGCCAAATTTGCCAGGAACGAACCACGCCCTCTTTTTGCCGCCAGCGCTGCGGTTCGCTGACGCCGTGGCGAACCCACGCCAGCAAGAGCGCCGGCAATCCGCCAACAATAAACATCGCGCGCCATCCGTAACGGCTCCCGATCCCGTAGTTCAGCAGCGCGGCCAGAAAAATTCCCACGTAATAACCCGTGTGCATGTAGCCCGCGCCGGCGCGGCGGCGGTTTTCCGGCCACTCTTCGGCGACGAAGGTTCCTCCCATCGCCCATTCGCCACCAATGCCGATTCCCGCAAGCAGGCGCAGCACCGCAAGCTCCCAGACATTGGTCACCAGCGCGCTGAGAAAGGTGAACACCGAATACCATACGATGCAGACGATGGTGATCATCAGCGTTCGAACGCGGCCGAACTTGTCGCCGACCGGTCCCCAGAGAAACGCGAGCCCCCAACCGCAGAGGAACAGGGCAAAGAGCAAGCCTCCGTAGTAGCCGATGTTGCCTTTTGTCGCGGCGATGCCGGAACGCGGCAACAGCTCGCGCAACGAAGGCACTAGCACGAGCGCGTAGATGAACGAATCCATGCCGTCGAGCGTCCACCCTCCCCACGAAGCCCAGAACCCTCGGACTTGATTGCGCGTGAGTGGGGTGGCCTTGGCGAATTGTACTTCCGGATGAATTTCGCCGGTGGACATGTCGGGGGGACTATACCAAAAGCTTTAGCGGAGAAAAGTAAAATCAGTGTGCTTGAAAAGCCGCGCGGCGGCGTCTAACGATAGCCGCGAATAAAAAAGTAGATGGTCATCGCCGTTCCCACCAAAATAACGAAGGACTTTATCCACGATTGCGGCAGTTTTTGCGCGTAATGCGCGCAAGAATAGCCGCCGAGAACAGAACCGGCGGTCATCACTATCGCCTGCGGCCAGAAGATCGCCCCAGTGACGATGAATGTAATCGTGGCCACTCCGTTGATCACGCCGCCAAGCCGCACCTTGAGTTTGTTCATGGCATGGATGTCGGTCATGCCCATGGCCGCAAGCATGGCCAGGTTCATGATCCCAATCCCCCCGCCGAAGTAGCCCCCGTAGACCGCCACCAGCAACTCAAAGATCGAAGCGCCCGTGACCGCCGCGTTCGACGCGTCGTGCGAAATGCCGGCGGAAATGCGCCCGGTCAGATGCTTGCCGAAGGCGAAGAGCAGCGTCGCGCCCAGGAGCAGCCATGGAAGAATGCGCAAAAAGGTTTGAGCGGGCGTCTTGATCAAAAGAAAGGCGCCCGCCAGCCCTCCGATGATGCTGGTCAACACCAGCGGAATCATGACGCGGCGCGTGATACTCAGTTTCTGGGGGTACGCTCCGCCGCTCGCGGTGGTTCCCACCCAAAGTGCCAGCGTATTAGTGGCGTTCGCCGGGATCGGCGGCACGCCGGTGAACAAGAGCGCGGGAAATGCGACAAAGCTCCCTCCGCCGGCCACCGCGTTGATCGCTCCGCCGAGGGCCCCGGCGAAAAAGAGGAAGATGGCGTTGCTGAGGTTCAAACAGGAGTTTTATCACGAATCCCGTTGGTCCTCCAACCGCCGCCCATTACCCGCCCAACGCCGATCAAATCGCAAGGTCGGCATGCTTCCCGGTCATTCCTGATCCACGCTAAGTCATTTCTTGACAACGAGCGCCGACCCGTATATGAACGGGGCGTTCCAGGTCCCTTCCGCCGCTGAAAACAGGACTCGCACCCCAAAGGCGAGTCACAGGGGATTCAAGGGCAGGGTGAAGAAACGTCAGGTGAAGTGCCGCGCGGCGTCGCTCCAGGGAGCGACAAACCAGCGCCACACTATCGCGAGAAGGTCGACCTTCATAGGAGGACGCATGGCCAGCCGTGCAGATGCAATTCCCATGGGTGGTACTGCCGAATACAGCATCTGGAGAGTGATTCTTGCCTCCAGCGTTGGCACCATGATCGAGTGGTACGACTTCTACATTTTCGGCAGCCTGGCAGCCGTCCTTGCCCTCAAGTTCTATCCACCGGGAAACGATACTTTCGCCTACATCGCCTACCTGGCGACGTTCGCCGTGGGCTTCCTTGTACGTCCGTTCGGAGCACTTTTCTTCGGACGCATCGGCGACCTGGTCGGCCGCAAATATGCTTTCCTTGTGACACTGACCATCATGGGCGGTGCCACCTTTCTGATCGGTCTTCTACCGATTTATAAGACTGCCGGCTGGTTCTCCCCCATCACGCTAATTCTCATCCGCGTCTTGCAAGGCTTGGCCCTCGGCGGTGAGTACGGCGGTGCGGCGGTTTACGTGGCCGAGCATGTTCCCGATAACAAGCGCGGCTTCTACACCAGCTTCATTCAGATCACTGCGACTCTCGGTCTGTTCGTCTCGCTCATCGTGATCCTGCTCACACAGCAATCGATGAGTAAGGAAGCCTTTAGCGATTGGGGCTGGCGCCTTCCTTTCCTGATTTCCATCATCCTGGTCTCGATCTCGCTTTACATCCGCTTGAAGATGAAGGAATCGCCGATCTTCGCCTCCATCAAGAGCGCGGGAATGACCTCTGCGCAGCCGCTGAAGGATGCTTTTGGGAAATGGGAGAATCTCAAGCGCGTGCTCATCTCGCTCTTCGGCGCCACTGCGGGCCAGGGCGTCGTTTGGTACACCGGCCAGTTCTACGCTCTGTTCTACCTGCAGACGATCCTCAAGGTGAACACCAAAACCGCAAACATCATTATTGCCATCGCTCTGCTCTGCGCCATGCCATTCTTCACCGTCTTCGGCGCAATTTCAGATCGGATCGGCCGCAAGTGGCTCATGATGGGGGCGTGTCTGCTCGCCGTCGTTACCTACATCCCGATCTACAAAGCCATGCAGAGCGCCGCGGGTAACAATGTTGTCACCGTAAAATCCGCAAAAAACAAAGTCACCGGCGCTACCAATTTAACCGCCATGACCACCGACCCCGTTAGCAACGCGCTAGTCCCCGCGAAAGAAGCTCCCAACCCGAATGTGCCCTTGCTTGTTTTTCTCGTCTTCATCCAGGTGATCTACGTCTGTATGGTGTACGGCCCCATCGCGGCATATCTCGTCGAGGCGTTCCCGGCGAAGATTCGCTATACGTCTCTCTCGCTTCCTTATCACATCGGCAACGGCGTTTTTGGCGGCCTTCTCCCGCTCATCGGCTTATGGAGCTGCGCGGCGACCGGCAACATTCTTGCCGGCCTCTACTACCCGATGATTGTCGCCTCGATGACCTTTGTCGTCGGCGGCCTCCTGCTCAAGGAAACGCACGGCCACAAGATCTGGGACGAAGTCGGCGGCATGAAGCAGCCAGCCAGCGC
>Ga0210405_10000657_pt1 | contig 44311 bp, 33 predicted proteins | sample IncBWH11MmetaG_FD_155492 | JGI IMG/M metagenome (GOLD analysis project Ga0210405, IMG submission 155492) | Forest soil microbial communities from Barre Woods Harvard Forest LTER site, Petersham, Massachusetts, United States - Inc-BW-H-11-M | ecosystem: Environmental > Terrestrial > Soil >... | reverse complement strand
AAGTTTTTATGAAGCACGCAGCGAAGGTCCGAGAAAGAGTGCTTCGAACGGAAAGCAGTGTCCAACCGATACAGCCTGCTTTCGCCTGTCCCAGTAAGTCCATTGCGAGGAGCGCATGAAATCGATACTGCTCGACGAGATGCAGCGGCCGGAAAGCACGGCGCCGCTGCGTCTGCTCCTTCTTGAAAACGAAGCTCAGGATGCGGAGCTGACGCTCGTGGAACTGAGAGCCTCCGGCTTCGAAGTGGAGTGCACTCTCGCCCAAGACCGGGAAGAATTTTTGGCGGCACTGCAAAACGGCAAATTTGACGCCGTCCTGGCCGACTATCGCTTACCAAGCTGGACGGGGCTCGACGCGCTGAAAGAACTGCGTTCCAGTGGGAGAGATACGCCGTTCCTGCTGGTGACGGGCACGCTCGGTGAGGAAGCCGCCGTCGAATGCATTAAACAGGGCGTGAGTGATTACATCCTGAAGGACCACCTGCCGCGTCTTCCCTCGGCGCTCAAGCGCGCACTGGAAGAGAAAAGTCTGCGGGACGAGAACGAGCGCGCGAGCCTGGCCCTGGCCGAGAGCGAAGCGCGTGCCCGCGAGCAGTTTGCGGAGCTCGAACAAATCTATCGCACCGCGCCCATTGGCCTAGCGATCTATGGTCCCGACCTGCGGTATCTCCGGGTGAATGAGCAGCTGGCACGAATAAACGGCGTCGCAGCAGAAAAACATCGAGGGCTGATGACGCGGGACGTAAATCCCGACGTAGCTAAGTCCATCGAGACCTATTTGAGAAGGGTGTTCTCCCACGGCGAATCGATTCAAAACGTCGAGATAGAGGGGACAGCGAAAGCGCAGTCCGGAGCAGCGCGGACATGGCTCGTCGGTTTTCACCCGCTTCGAGGAGCCACCGGCGTGATCTTCGCGATCAGCGTCGTGGTCCTGGAAATCACGGAGCGCAAACATGCCGAACAGGCGCTCGCTCTTTCCGAAGCCCGCAATCGCCAGCTAGTGGAGAATGCCGTTTACGGGATATTTCGCATTTCTCCCGACGGCAATTTTCTCGACCCCAATCCAGCCCTTCTTCGCATTCTAGGGTGTGCATCCGCAAAGGATTTGAGCCCTCCCGCTCTCGTAAGCGAAATTTTCCGCTATCCGGTGCATTACGCGGAGTGCATGGCTGCCTGCCGGCAGGAAGGCCAGGTTCACAGCAGAGAGACAGAATGGCGCAGGCGCGATGGGGGGATTGTCATCGTGCGCCTCCATCTGCGCGGGCTTTCCGCTGCGGATTCGGCGACCTCCGTCGAGGTATTTGCCGAAGATGTAACTGCGATTCGCGCGATGGAGCGCCAGCTGCACGAGACCCAGAGGTTCGAGGCCATTGGCCAGCTTGCCGGCGGCATCGCGCATGACTTCAACAATGTGGTCGGCGCGATTTTGGGGTGGGCCGAACTTGGCTTCGACCAGGCCCGGAACCATCCGCAGATTGCGGAGCGCTTCGCTCGAATCCGGGAGCAGGCTGAGCGCGCCGCCGCACTGACTCGAGAGCTGCTCGCGTTTGCGCGGCGCCAGATTCTGCAACCTCGCAGCGTGGACCTGAACGCAGTAACCAGCGACCTGGCCAGCTTTCTCGACAAGGTCATCCGTAAGGACATCGAACTCAAAGTGATCAACGCTCCGCTCGATTCGCTCAAGGCCGATCCTGCCCAGATCGAGCAGGTGTTGCTGAATCTTTGTCTGCATGCGCGGGACGCCATGCCCCAGGGTGGCAGGCTGCTGATCGAAACGGAGATGGTGGATATCGATGAGACTTACTGCCGTTTTTACCCGTACGTCACGGCTGGGAGGTACGCCGTTCTATCCGTCTCCGATACGGGCGCGGGGATGGACGCCGAAATGCGGGAACACATCTTTGAACCGTTCTTCTCAGCGAGGGAACACGGGAAAAAGAGCGGCATGGGATTGGCCACGGCTTATGGAATCGTCAAGCAGCACGGTGGCTTCATCCATGTGTACAGCGAAGTAGGGCAGGGCACACTCTTCCGGGCGTATCTCCCCGTTGCACCGGCTCACCCTTCTGAGCTATCGCCGGCCAGGGCGCGCGCGACAGCGGTTGCGGAGGCGCGCGGGACGGAGACGTTGCTCCTCGCGGAAGATCACGACTCGATCCGGGAGATGGCGAGGCAGACGCTCGTGAATCTGGGCTATCGGGTGCTTTGTGCCATAGATGGCGAAGAAGCGTTGCGGCTTTGCGAAATTGAGGCGCCTGCGCTGGCCATCCTGGATCTGGTTATGCCCAAACTGGGAGGCCAGGAAACGGCGGCGAGGCTTGCGGAACGGTTCGAAAAGCTGCCGATACTTTTCACGAGTGGCTACTCGCAGGAATCGAGAGGATTGGAGGCCACCGGGCGGTACCTGCAGAAGCCGTACAGCCCTTTGAGCCTCAGCCGGATGGTCCGGGAGATACTGGATCATGTAAAACTCACATCGCCCTCAAGCTGATTTTTGGACGCTGCAATGATTTACGGACTCTGCAATTTTCGAGGAACGGGTTGCTTTTGGCGTTGACACCCGCGCGGCGCAGTGCTACAAAACCCCCAAGGCAAGCCCTTTGGTGGTAAGTCTCCTAGCGCATTTGAATCAGCGAGTGAGGCCGCAGACCTGCCTGGCAGGGCAGGACTGCATGGCCGCCGAGGAATTGCCAAGTAATACCCCACCCCACCCCGGGAGGTGAGAACCCTCGGTTTTCACCTCCTTTTTATTTTTGTTTCCAGTCGCAGCGATTTCGCTTTGCCAACTTCGGCTAATCCAAGGCGGTTCTAATCTCAAGCTTCCTGATAGTCGGCCAAATTCCGGTTAGCGCGTTAGTCCTTGTATGGCACACCCCTTACACTGGGCGGTCAGCAGTCCGACTTCGTTGACTTGGCTGACGGTGAAACCTAAGATTGCGGCTGTCTCAACCCATGATTGGCCAAACCATCGCGCACTACCTCGTCCTTGAGAAGCTCGGCAGCGGTGGTATGGGCGTCGTCTATAAAGCTGAGGACATAAACCTGCACCGCTTCGTTGCCTTGAAGTTCCTTCCAGACGGGTTAGCGCCCGACCCACAAGCTCTGAGCCGCTTCAACCGTGAGGCACAGGCCGCTTCCGCCCTCAACCATCCCAATATTTGCACCATCCACGAAATCGGCGAACACAATGGTCAGCCTTTCATTGCGATGGAATTTCTGGAAGGCGGCACGCTGAAACACCTCATTTCCTGCAAGCCGCTTCCGCTTGAGCAAGTGCTGGGGTTGGGAATCGAGCTTGCTGATGCGCTCGAAGCGGCCCACGCCAAAGGAATTGTCCACCGCGACATCAAGCCTGCCAATATTTTTGTCACTGAGCGCGGACACGCCAAGATTCTGGACTTTGGTCTAGCGAAGCTGGCACCAGAGGGCCGCGCCTTGAATGTTTCGGCGATGCCCACGGTCAGCGAGCTAGACCAGCTCACTCGACCGGGCGCGGCGATTGGCACCCCTGCGTACATGTCACCCGAGCAGGTGCGAGGCGAAGAGTTGGATGCTCGCACGGATTTGTTTTCGTTTGGTGTGGTGCTGTACGAGATGGTGACAAGGGTTTTGCCCTTCCGTGGCGACACGACGGGAGTAATTGCGGAAGCAATTTTGAATCGCAGGCCGGTATCGCCAGTCCGACTGAATCCCGACCTTTCGCCAAAGTTAGAAGAAATTGTCAACAAGGCGCTAGAGAAGGACCGGAAGCTGCGCTACCAGAGCTCCGCCGATATCCACGCGGATTTGCAGAGGCTGAAGCGAGATTCAGATTCTGGACAGGCAAACATCGCGACAGCTGAGGCCGGGTTGAAGCCGGCCCCGGAATCCACTCGATGGAAGTTGATCGCTGGCGCAATCATGCTGATCCTCGTATTGGGCGTGGGTGGTTGGCTGATTTTCTCGCGCAAGGCGCATGCGCTGACAGACAAAGATACCATTGTCATCTCCGATTTCACGAATACGACCGGCGATACAGTGTTTGACGGGACGCTGCGGCAGGGACTTTCCGTTCAATTGGAACAATCGCCTTTCTTGAGCATTGTTTCGGACCAGCAAATCCTGCAGACCCTCGGGTTGATGGGCCAGCCAGCCGACGCAAAACTCACACCGGCGATTGCGCGGGAACTCTGCCAGCGGAATGGAAGCGCCGCCGTCCTTGAAGGTTCGATAGCGCAGATTGGCACGCAGTACGATGTGATCCTCAAAGCGGTCAATTGCTCAAACGGAGAATCGTTGGCAAGCACGGAAGCTCAGGCGAGCGACAAGAACCACGTGCTCGATGCTTTGGGAAAAACAGCTTCGGAAATTCGAAGCAAGCTGGGAGAGTCGTTGAGCACGGTGCAGAAATTCGATACTCCTCTTCAGCAAGCGACCACGCCGTCGCTTGAGGCCTTGAAAGCCTTCAGTTCGGGCTTTCAAGTTCATATTACTGTCGGGGATGCCGCGGCTATTCCGTTTTATAAACAGGCCATCGAACTCGACCCAAATTTCGCACTAGCTTACGCATGGTTGGGCCTCTCGTTTAACGGCATGGGTGAACTCAGCATGGACGTTGAGTGTACCCGCAAAGCTTACGAACTGCGGGACCGAACGAGCGAACCTGAGAAGTACTTCATCACGGCTCGCTTCCATAAGGTGGTCACCGGGAACATGGAAAAGGCCGAAGAATCCCTCCAGCTTTGGATACAAGCCTATCCCCGCGCGGCACTCCCGCATATTTACCTGGCGGGGGCAATCTACCCGGACACGGCACAATATGAAAAAGCGGTGGAACAAGGCAGAGAGGCGCTCCGCTTGAATCCGAACTTTGCTCCTGCGTACTACGTCCCGATGCTTGACTATATCTCTCTGAATCGCCTCGCGGAGGCGAAGGCCATGTATGAGCAAGCTCTCGAACGCAAACTGAAAAGCTCTTATTTCGATCTAGCCCTGTACCAGATTGCTTTTTTGCAGAACGATTCAGCGGGGATGGCGCAGCAGGTATCATCATCGGCGAGAACTCCGGGACTAGAAGCTACCTTGTTCGCGAACGAGGCCGATACCGCTGCCTATTCCGGGCGGCTTAGTACCGCTCGAGAGTTTTCTCGTCAGGCAGTAGATTCCGCTGAACGGGCTCGCGACAAGGAAGCGGCGGCGACCTATTCCGCCCTTTCATCTCTCCGGGAGGCTTTGTTCGGCAACGCAGACGAAGCAAGACGGCGTGCCACTTTGGCAATGAAGCATCCGGCAAGCCACGATCTGCAATATGCTTCCGCGCTTGCGCGGGCCTATGCTGGGGACGACGAGCAAGCGCAAAAGCTTACCGACGATTTAGGCCAGCGGTTCCCGGAAGCCACAATCGTGCAGTTCAATTACCTGCCAACCCTCCGCGCAAAGCTTGCGGTCGGCAAGGGAAATGCTTCTGAAGCCCTGGAGACTCTCAGAGCCGCCCTGCCGTATGACCTGGGACGGACGACTTACAGTAGTTACGGCTGGACGTCCCTCTATTCTGTCTATGTCCGCGGAGAAGCCTATCTAGCCGCCAATCAGGGCACCGAAGCCGCCGCCGAGTTCCTGAAAATCCTCGACCATCGTGGAATTGTGTTGAACTCACCTATCGGCGCACTCGCGCACCTCCAAATCGGCAGAGCGTATGCCACGCAAGGCGACATCGCCAAGGCCAAGGCAGCCTATCAGGATTTCCTTTCGCTCTGGAAAAACGCCGACCCTGACATTCCCGTTCTCATCGCAGCCAAAGCCGAATACGCCAAGCTGAAATAACCCGTGGTCGCATCACGCGGTGCAGCGGTTTGGCTAACTGAGATTGCTCGAACTAGTCCATCCATGTGCCCGTTAGCCGCGTTACAGGACAAAAGCATCGAGAGTGATCTCACTTGGATGGTTTCAGCGCCCAACCGAGTCTAGAGGTACGCGACGAGTTGCCGAAACGCACTCGGATTTGTCGCCGTGATGGAAGATACCGGTCGATGAATTGCCGATAGTGCTTTAGGGTTGAGCTTGTTGGCGGCTGGAAGCGCCTGGCGTCAGCCTTCGGACGACAAATTCCTGCAGGATGTTCGCGGCGGCACTTTCGCCAATTCCAATGAGTGCGTTTTCAAATGTTAAGGCCGCTCCGTTGCGGTCTTGCGATGGGTAGTAGAGATTCGAGATGCCGCCAGCAGCGAGGCTTCCGATGATGCCCGAGTAATTTGCCTGCCAGCGTTTATTGTCGCCCTTGCAGATCACGGAATTGGCAATCGCGTACAGAATTCGCGAGCGCGTGCTGCCGGTTCCTTTGTAAAAATAGCGCGGATCTTGTTTGAAGAACGACGGCAGTATCGCGCCTCCAATAAAAGTCTCCGTAACAAGGTTTGCATAGGAAGCGCCATACCGCTTGGCATAGCCTTGCGCGCCTTGCCCATAACCGCTGAAATCGTTCTGCGCCTGCTGAATTCCCGCAATGGCTCCGTTCAGTCCAAAGGTGACGGGATCCACAGACGTCTTCCAGGCAAGCTCGAACTTTTGCTTCGGTGAGAGCGGAGCCGCATTGGAGATGTAGCTGACATAAAAATTTGGGATAACGCCAAGCACGCGCTGCTTCTCTTGCTCTTTAATCTCGTCTTCCGCCACTTCGACCACTTTGGGTACGACACGCACCTCGGTGACGTTGGTGGCAATCGCCAGCATGGTCTGCGGAACGGTGTAGACCTCTCCCGAACTCAGAACCCCGGAGATGGTTTGCGTCGCGAAACCCGACAACGTAATAGTGAGCTGAAAGAGTCCTGGAGTGATGTTAGCGAAGAGAAATTGCCCTTTGTCGTCAGAGGACACTTCTTGGTTTTGGGATGGATCGTCACGAGTCAGTTTCGCACAGGCTCCGACAATGAAGGCTCCTGTGGAGTCGATAACGGTTCCGTGGATGCTGCCAGAGGACTGCGGCTTGGACAATTGCCCGCGGGCCGATGCGTCTGTCGCCTGTACCCCAGCCAGGCCGCTTTCCACTCCAGAGGCGACAGGGGGCTCTTGCGACTGTGCCAAAGCGCGTGCTGGCCAGGCCCAAAGCAGGAAACCCAAGCTCAGCCAGACTATTTTGGCCTTACGTCCAGGCATAGTCACCGCCATCCAGCCCATTATGATGCTCTGCCATGGAGTTTAGGATTTCCAGTCACCTTTACGTTTTATCAGTTACCTGTACCGACTGCCAGTCGTCTCAAAACCGCTCCTGCGCTCGCACCGGTGAACACTCAATTGGTCGATAAGCTGGGTGGAGTGGAGAGCATCTAATTCCGTTTCTGTACAGACATCCCTATGAGATGACATAGATGCACGGCAGGGACGAAAGTCGGCATAGTGACGGAAACTGAGCGGCTGCAGGCTGACCTTACGTCCTTGCCTCTTATTTCCGCTTGGTTAAGATATAGTTCCCATTTTGACTGAATCCGAGATGACCACGCTGCCACCCCTACTGGCTTTGCAGGACGTAACCGTGGTGCGCGGGAACTCCGCCGAACGGCCGGCGCTGGATCGTGTATCGCTTCGCATCGGGGCCGGCGAACACGTTTGCATACTTGGCCCCAACGGCTGCGGCAAATCCACGTTAATCAAGACCATTACTCGAGAGTGCTATCCGGTGGCGCGCGAAGGGTCTTCGATTTCGATTCTCGGTCGAGAACGATGGAATATCTTCGAGCTGCGGTCGCTGCTGGGGATCGTTTCACCGGATTTGCTGGCATCTTGCACCACGGACGCAACCGGGCGCGACGTGGTGCTTTCCGGTTTTTTCAGCAGCACGCGGATTTTTCCGCACCACCATCCCGACCCCGGCCATCTCGCTCGCGCGGAAGCCACTCTTGAGCGGCTGGGGATTGCACATCTCGCCCATCGCGCCGTTTCGCAGATGTCCTCTGGGGAAGCCAAGCGCACTCTGATTGCGCGGGCGCTGGTCCACGATCCGCAAACGCTGCTGTTCGATGAGCCAAGCAACGCGCTGGACATCGCCGCGCAATTTCAGCTGCGAGATACGATGCGCGAACTTGCGCGGACCGGGCTCGGCATTCTGTTGGTCACCCACCACGTCGCGGAAATCATTCCGGAAATCGAGCGGGTGGTGCTGCTGAGAGAAGGCCGCATTCTAGCCGACGGTGGGAAACAGGAAATTCTCACGGCGGAGCATTTATCGTCGCTCTTTGGCGTGCCGGTCCGTCTCGTGCAACACGACGGCTACTTCCATTTGTATTAGGCGACCGGAACGTCCGCGGCTGGTGATTTGCTGAGCTTGCGCGCAGACCAGCGCCACACACCGTGCACGCCGATGGCGGCCAGGAGAAGGATGACCGGGTCGATGGGATGGCGGTAGCGGAGCGAGGTATGCGTCACGTAGTAAAGCAGGGGGAAGTCCGCGGGAATAATCACGACAGGCAACGCATAGCCGTTCTTTGTGGCAAGTAGCACGATAATGCCGAGAAACGCGCAGAGTGGCGCGACGTCATTGCAGAGAAGGATCATACGGAGCCACAGCGAGTCCGCTTGGTGAAATGCGGCTAACGGAGTTGCGGTTCCCGTCCAAAAGTCCACGAATCTCTGCGAAATTAGCCAGAGCTCGATGCGCGGATGCTCCACGATAAATGCCACAGCCTTTCTTTTTTCTTCTTCCATGAAGGCGGTCTCGCCCATGTGAAGATAGCGAAAGATTTCGCGGTCTTGCGTGATCGCACCCGGCCGAGACCGGTGCTGGTCGTCGTAGTTTTCGTTATTGCCGATGTAGAGTTCGAAAGCAAAATTGGACCGTAGCGGGATGAGCTTGTGAAACTGAACGTAGTTGCGGACGGTCCAGGGTAGACAGCAGAGCAGCGCGAGAGCGGCAGCCAGCGATGGCCGCATAAGCCACGCGATGCGAGCTCGATCGCGAGTGCGGTACGCGGCCCAGGCCACCAGAAAAGGGAAAAGCAAAGCGCCGGCGGGATTGGTGAGTAGCGCGAAACCCCACAAGAGACCGTAGAAGCACCAGTCGCGGACTCGCCGTGATTCCGCCAACTCCAGCGTGGCCCACAGCAGCGTGGCCATCAGAAGTGCCGATAAGGAAGTATCCCAGATCCATTCGAACGGAATAATGATGGCGTTGGGAAAGAGAGCCCAGAGCCATGCGGACGCGCTGGCTACGCCAAGACCAACGATACGCTTGCCCGCATAAAAAATCGGCACGCATGCGCCAGCGGAAAACAGAATGTTGAGAGAAAGCGCGGCGAAAAGAGAAGGAAGGGTGTAGATACCAAACACTTTGAAAATTCCCGCGAGAAGATACGGGTAAACCGGGGCGAGCCAGGCGGTTGGGCCGGTATCCCTCTGAAATGGCGACGAGAATCCTTTTCCACTGGCGATCGAGTGGGCGATATGCCCGGTTTCCGTCTGAAATGGCACGACGCTCAGGGCCTGCGGGGAAATTTGCCGCACCTCGTACCAAGCGAACGCAGCGCGCCCCGCCAGCGCAACGACAACGATGACCAACAAAGACGTCGCGACTTTTCTCAGGGCGTTTTTCATGAACTCGCGATTTCCTGGAGCATTCGGCGGCCTCTCTTTCTCTTCGACGAAAGGCACTCTCCAGATGTTACGCCCTGGAAGAGTAGAGATTCATTTTTCACGTCTAAGCCTTCCGTGTTGAATCATCGTGCTAGGATGGGCCCACTTTGCCATGAACTTGCTTGCTCAGGATCTTCGCTATGCGATTCGGGCGTTTGCCAGGAACCCTGGATTCACGCTGGCGGCCGTATTGTCGCTAGCCATCGGCGTTGGAGCGAATACCACGATTTTCAGCATTGCCAATGCGCTCTTACTGCGCCCGCTTCCCTATAAAGATGCAAGCCGTCTGGTGATTCTCTGGAATCGTTCGCCGGGCTTGGACATTTTGCAGGATTGGTTTTCCACCGCGCAGTATCTCGACATCAAAAACAGCCACCACGGTCTTGAGGGAGTTGCCATCGCTTCCGGCGGACTCGACAATCTTACCGGAGAAGGCGAGCCAGAGCGCGTCGGAACAATCCGAGTTTCGTCAAATCTTCTTCCCATGCTCGGAGCACGTGTGGCTTCGGGGCGGCTCTTCCTGCCGGATGAGGATGTGCCGGGCCACTCGGCGACGGCAATTTTGAGTTACGGAATGTGGGCGCGGCGTTGCGGCAGTGACCCTCACATGCTGGGGAAGTCGATCATTATCAACGGAAAAGCGTATGAAGTTGTGGGAATCCTGCCAAAGAGCTTCGCTTTGCCGCACGAAGTTTTGCCGACACTCGATGGACCGGACCAACCCGACGTTTTTCTGCCGTTCCCGCTGGGGCCAAACGCTGCGGGAGTTCGCACCCACGAAGATTTCAATATCGTGGGTAAGCTCAATCCGGGAGTATCGGTTGCGCAAGCGCAGGCGGAAATGGATACCCTCACCGCGCGTTTGCGCCGCGATTACCCGGAATCGTATCCGCCGAATGGCGAGCTGACGTTTGGCATTGTGCCACTGCTGGAACAAGTTGTTGGCGATGTGCGGCGATCTCTCCTGGTGCTCTTCAGCGCGGTGGGATTTGTTCTCCTAATCGCTTGTGCGAACGTGGCCAACCTCTTGCTTTCGCGCGCCGTGGCCAGGCAGCAGGAAATCGCCGTGCGATCAGCGCTAGGGGCGAGCCCCTGGCGCATCCTTCGACAGCTACTTACCGAGAGCTTACTGCTCGGCCTCTGCGGCGGCGCACTGGGCGTGATTTTGTGCGTGTGGAGCGTGAAGTGGATCCATATTTTAGGCACAAAGAGCATTCCGCGCCTGGCGGACATTGGAATTGACGGCCGCGTGCTGCTCTTCACGCTGCTGCTTTCCATTTTTTCCGGAATTCTGTTTGGCCTGGCGCCCGCGCTGCGCGTCTCGCGGCTCGATTTGAACGCGACACTGAAAGAGGCTAGTCGTGGTTCCGCGGGAGCGAGCTCACTGTGGGGCCGCGGCAACAATACGCGGCGCATCCTGGTTGTGTCGGAGCTCGCGCTGTCGGTGGTGCTGCTCATCGGAGCGGGACTGCTGATTCGCAGTTTCGCCCGGCTGCAAAACGTCTCGCCCGGTTTCAATCCGAAAAACGTGTTGACGTTCGAGCTGGCGTTGACCGGACGCCGGTACCGCGACAGAGACATTGTTCTGAATACTTACCGTCAGCTTTGGAGCCGCCTCAAGGAAATTCCGGGAGCTGTCTCTTGCGGAGGAACGAATGCGCCTCCGCTAAACCAGTCCTTCGCGTGGACGCCAATTACCGTCGAGGGCAGGATCCCTCTTCCAGGCGAGAAATTTCTAAACGCCGATGCGAGAGTGGTCGGAGGGGACTATTTTTCCGCCATGCAAATTCCTTTGGTGCGCGGCCGCCTCTTCAATGAAGACGACGCGGATCGAAAAAATCCTGTCACGATCGTCGACGAATACATGGCCGAGCAGCTCTGGCCGAATCAAGACCCGATCGGCAAGCGCATCCACATGGTCGAATCCCAAGAGGATCGCTGGAACACCGTTGTCGGTGTCGTCGGCCGGGTCAAGCATGATTCTCTGGACTCGGATTCTCGCATCGCGTTTTATCTGCCGCAAATGCAGTATGCGACGCCAGAGTTGACCGTAGTCTTGCGCACCCAGGACGACCCAACGTCACTGTCCCCCATGGTGAAGAGCGCATTGCGGAGCATCGATCCGGACTTGCCGATGTACTCCGTGCGCACGATGTCCCAACGCGTCGGGGAATCGCTGGCCCGCCGCAAGTTCTCGATGCTTTTGCTGGGACTCTTCGCGGGATTCGCTCTAGCGCTCGCGACGATCGGGATTTACGGCGTCATGGCCTATCTCGTCAGCCAGGGAACGCGAGAAATCGGGATCCGCATGGCTTTGGGCGCTACGCAAGGCAAGATTCTTAGGCTTGTGGTGCTCCAGGGAATGACTCTTGCGTTTGCCGGCGGCGTTATAGGTTTGGCGGCGGCTTTCATCCTTGCGCGGCTGATGAGCAGTCTGCTGTTCGGTGTCAAAGCTTCCGATCCACTGACATTCGGCGCAATTTCCCTTTTGCTGACGATCGTGGCGCTGCTCGCGACGTATGTCCCCGCGAAGCGCGCGGCCGGCGTTGATCCCATGCTCTGCCTGCGCGCCGAATAATCCACCCCGGCTCCTTTTCCCAAGAGTTATTTGCAAAACAAAAATCGGCAGGAACAGCAAAGAAGTAGCTGTTATTTGGTAATGCGTGAGGTCGAGAGCGGGCGGGCATCCGGATGCTTCGAGGACCAATCCTCGGGAGGAAACGCGACGCGCCAGAAGGTAGGACGGGGCTCAGAGAACTCCAGACCGATCTCAGCTTTGCCCCCGCGCACCGGGCCGAGAAAAACAACGTGGCACTCCTGCTCTTCCTGGGTGCGCTTGTGCTGCATCATCACTTTGCTGCCGCTGGTCACTCGAGCGTTCACCAGAATCAAAGCGCCATGTGCGTTGATAGCCAGCGTCTCGGTTTCTTCTTCGAACGCATTGCCTTGCGAGTCCTTTCCGCGAACGCGGACGGCGACTTGCATCAACACACGTTGGCTGCGGCGGCGCACCGCGGGCGTCCCAGTCGAATTCGGGGGTTGCGACATACCACCTCTCTCGGTCAACTATACCCGGCCCGACCAGATTGTCGAGCGACAACGCGGGAATAGGTACTAAATCGTGATATGGCTAATTGTTTTTCTCGAGGGCCCATTTTGGTTTTGGAGGGAAGGTCGTCAGCTCCGCTGCTCCATGGGTACGTACTGGCGAGTATCGTGGCCGAGATAGATTTGCCGCGGCCGCGCGATTTTCTGCTCGGGATCGAGCAGCATCTCTTGCCATTGGGCGATCCAGCCGGACGTGCGCGGAATCGCAAAGAGCACCGGGAACATGGAAATCGGAAAGCCCATGGACTGGTAGATGAGGCCGGTGTAGAAGTCCACATTCGGGTAGAGCTTGCGCTTGATGAAGTATTCGTCTTCGAGGGCGATGCGTTCGCATTCCAGCGCGATTTCCAATAGAGGATTCTTGCCCATCAATTCGAAAACTTCGTACGCCACTTTCTTGATGATGCGGGCGCGTGGGTCGTAATGCTTGTAGACGCGGTGGCCAAAGCCCATCAGCTTGGTCTCGCCGGCTTTCACGCGCTTGATAAAGTCCGGTACTTTTTGAACAGAGCCGATCTCCAGCAACATGTGCAGCACTTCTTCGTTGGCGCCGCCGTGAAGCGGTCCATAGAGCGCGGCGATGGCCGCAGCAGTGGCGGAATACGGATCGACATGCGAGCTTCCGACGCCGCGGATTGTGTTCGTCGAGCAGTTCTGCTCGTGATCCGCATGGAGAATAAATAGAACATCGAGAGCGTGCTCGAGCGTCGGATTCGGGCGGTACTTCGCCTCCGTGGTGCGGAAAAGCATGTTCAGAAAATTGCCGGGATAGCTGAGTTCATTGTCCGGATAGACGAACGGCATGCCCAGTGTGTGCCGGTAAGAAAACGCCGCGATCGTCGGCATCTTGCCGACGAGCCTGTACGTCTGCTTGCGGCGCGATTCCGCATCAAAAATATTCTTGGCATCGTGATAGAAGGTTGAAAGCGCCGCGATCGTGGAGATCATCATCCCCATGGGGTGCGCGTCGTAATGAAATCCGTCAAGGAACTTTTTGATGCTTTCGTGGATAAACGTGTGATGCGTGACGTTGTACGTCCACTCCTTGAGCTGCGATGCCGTGGGCAGTTCGCCATGTAGCAGCAGAAAAGCCGTCTCGAGATAAGTGCTTTTTTCGGCGAGATCTTCGATGGGGTAGCCGCGGTAACGCAGAATGCCGGCGTCGCCGTCGATGTAAGTGATTTTGCTGATGCAGGACGCCGTGTTGTTGTAGGCGGGGTCGTAACTCATCATGCCGAATTCAGTGGGGTCTACTTTGATCTGGCGCAGGTCCATGGCGCGGATGGTGCCATTGGTTATGGGAATTTCGTAAGACTTGCCGGTGCGATTGTCCGTGACGGTGATCGTTTCGCGGGGCGCGGCGGCACTTTCGGGCTTTCTCGATTGCGTTGCGGACGGCGCGGAATCCATTAGGCGATCCTCGGAAACTGAGACGGCGAATGGCTGTGACTAAACAAGTCTATACCAAAGGGGGGCTGCCGGGAATGGGACGGAAGTACCTCTAACTGCAAGCAGATGCGGGTGTTGTGGAAAAAAGCGGAGGAGTGTTTCTTTGAGAAAAGAGCGGGCTAAATGTGCCTCTTGACAATAGTCGTTATAACGCGTATTATGCTTCTGTCAAACCGAGGAGGTGGACCATGATCGATATTCGCAAAAGCCAGGAACGCGGCCATTTCAACCACGGCTGGCTGGATACTTATTTCACGTTTTCGTTTGCAGACTATTTCGACCCCAAGCATGTGCAGTTCCGCACGCTGCGCGTCTTGAATGACGACCGCGTCGCACCCGGCGAGGGCTTTCCCACGCACCCGCACCGCGATATGGAAATCTTCACGTATGTGCTCGATGGCGCGCTGGAACATCGCGACAGCATGGGAACCGGTTCCGTGATTCGTCCGGGCGATGTGCAGTACATGAGCGCAGGCTCCGGCGTGACGCACAGTGAGTTCAACGCGTCCAAGACCGAACCCGTGCACCTGCTGCAAATCTGGATGTTTCCGGAAGAGAAGGGCCTGAAGCCGGTGTACGGCCAGAAGAACTTCAGCGAAGAAGAGAAGCGCGGCAAGCTGCGCCTGGTTGCTTCGCCGGATGGCCGCGATGGTTCCGTGAAAATTCGGCAGGACAACGAGCTGTACGCCACCGTTCTTGGCAAGGGTGATGCCGTCAAGCATGAGCTGAAGCCGCAGCGGCACGCGTACGTGCAAGTCGCCCGCGGCAGCGTCAAGCTAAACGGCACAAAACTTGAGGAAGGCGACGGCGCAGCCATCTCGGCAGAAAAAACCGTCGAGCTGACTGGAGTCGACAACGCCGAAGTCCTGCTCTTCGACCTAGCGTAATCCGTACGGGTGGAGTGTTCAGCGCGCGAGAACTGTTCTTCATGGACAGTTCCTGCGCGCTTTTCTGTGCTGCGGATTATTCGTAACGCAAAGCCACCATCGGATCGATGCGCGTCGCTCGCCGCGCCGGCAAGTACCCCGCGAAAAACGCCACTGCGGACAGCACGCCAATAGACGCCAGCAGAGTCACGGTGTCGCGCGCTCCAAGTCCAAACAGCATTTTCTGGAGGAGTCCCACGGCTGCCAGCGAAATGGCGGCACCCACAGTCAGCCCGCCGGCAAGAACAATCACGACGTCGCGCATCACCAGCCGCAGAATGGAATCTCGCGGCGCCCCCAGCGCCATTCGAATCCCGAATTCACGCTGGCGTTGCGCCACCAGATAACTCAGCGCGCCATAGAGCCCAATCATCGCCAACAACAATGCCAGCGCGCCAAAGAAAGTGGACAGCGTCGCGAGCAGGCGTTCTTGCACCAGCGAATCATCCACTTGCTCCGCCAGCGTGCCGAAATCGAGCGGAACAGCTTTGCTCACACCTGCCACCGCCTCCTGCACCGAAGGGATTAGCGCTGACGGTCGCGTTGCTGTTCGCAGCTCGAAAACTTGTTCTTCAACAGGCTCTGTTACTTGCGAAATGGGAAAGTAGGCTGTGGGATGAGCTTCTTCGCGCAGCGATTCGTATTTGGCATCTTTCACCAGTCCAACGATTTGGATGGGCGGCTCGGGCTTACCTGGATCTGAGTGGACACGGAAATACTTCCCAAGTGCTTCTCCGTTCGGAAAGAATCGCCGCGCGAGGGTTTCATTGACGACGGCGACGAGCGGAGCAGTCTTTGTGTCCCCATCATTAATGTTTCGGCCGACGAGGAGCGGAGTGCGTACGGTCCCAAAGTAACCAGGCGAGATGAAGTTGAAGAACGCGAGCGCGGCATCGCCTTTCGGCGCATTTGGCGTATCCACCTCAAGGTCACTGTTCCAAACGTAATTGCTGACCGGGGTCATAACGGATCGGCTCGCGGAGACCACGCCGGGAAGTGTTCGCAGCCGGCTCTCAATTTCATCAAACATAGCCGGCTGTTGATCGGGTGCCACTTTCGCGTTGTGCAGATTCGCGTGAACGATAAGCACGTTGTTCCTGTCGAAGCCCACATCCATGGTGACAAGTTTCACCAGGCTGCGCAGAAACAGGCCGCTGGCCACCAGCAGCACGAGCGACAATGCGACTTGCGACGCGACAATCCATTTTCCCGCACGAAATTTGGCGCGACTTTCGGAGTCGACCGCCTGACTGCCTTTCATCGCCGAAGTCAGCGACACCCGCGTGGAGCGAAACGCGGGCAGCACACCAAACAGAATCCCGGTGAACACCGCCATTCCAGCGGTGAAGCTCAAGGTCCGCCAGTCGAATGACAGATCGAGGAAAACTTTGTTGTCTCCCGTCGAGATGTAACGCACCAGCAGCGCACCTCCCCAGCGGGCGAAAAGAATGCCGAGTATCGCGCCGGCCGTGGAAAGCAGCACGCATTCCGTCAGCAATTGCCGGATAAGGCGTGCCCGCGAAGCGCCCAGCGCTTTGCGAACGGCGATCTCTTTGTGCCGCGTGGACGCGCGCGCCAGCATCAAGCTCGCAATGTTGGCGCAGGCAATCAACAGTACGAGCCCCACTACGCCCATCAAAATATGTAGAGGCTGCGTGAATTGCCGGCGCAAATAAGAAGTGCCTGTCGCGGCAGGAGTGGTTTGGAACAAACGTTTGAGAAAGTATTGCTGATCTTTGACTTCCCAGTCCTGCGGCAACGCAGCTGCAAAGACCTGCGGCGAAACCACGCCGAGTCGTGCTTTCAGTTGCTCTGGACTCACGCCCGGCTTGCCCCGGCCCGCCACGTGCAGCCACCACCACGAGCGGCGGTCCAGTCGCGATTTCGGCCCGTCAAAAATTTCCGCGGCACAAACCGGAATGGCGACGTCAAATTTGTTGCCCACCTCCAAGCCGAAGAAACCGGGTGCGCTCACGCCGATAATGTTGAACGCGTGGTTGTCCAGAGATAGCGTGCTGCCCACGGCGCTCTCCGCCCCGCCAAAATGATCCTGCCAAAATCCATAGCTCAGTACGGCAACACCGGGACACCCGCGTTTGTCGTCGTCGGCCGTGATCAGCCGGCCAGCGGCAGGACGGACACCCAGCGTCGAGAAGTACTCGCCACTGGAAAACATGCCGTTCACATCGTGGACGGCGCCACCTTGCGCGAGATCGAATTGCGTCAAGTTCCACGCGAAAATACCGGAGTAGAAATCCTGGCGATTCCGTAGCTCTTCCCAAAGGGGATTTGTGAACGTAGGTTCAGCTTCGTCGTTCGGCGACCTCGGATCTTGAATTCGAACCTGCGTCAGTTCGTCAGGCTTTTCCACGGGCAGCATTCGCAGCATCACAGTATCAATCAAACTGAAAATCGCCGTGTTCGCGCCGATGCCGAGCGCAAGCGAAAGCACCGCGACGCAGGAGATGACCGGAGTGCGTCCAAGAATTCGCAGGCCGTACCGAATATCTTGAAACAGCGTTTCAATAAGATTTACGCCGCGCGCGTCGCGTATCTCTTCCTTGAGCTGTTCGTGCCCGCCGACCTGGATCCGCGCGCGACGCGTTGCTTGTTCGCGCGTCATGCCAGACTTGATGTACTTCTCAACTTGTTGATCGAAATGGAAGCGCAGCTCCGCGTCTGCTTCGGATTCCACGGTATCGCGACGGAACAGCGAACGAAGACGGAAAAGTAGATCGTTGAACATGGAGTCCTCCCTACGCCGTCTCTAGAATTTGCGCGACGGCGGCGGCCAGTTTTTTCCAGGAATCTTTCTCGAGTTCGAGCTGTTTGCGTCCCGCCTTGGTGAGTTCGTAGTATTTCGCCCGGCGATTGTTTTCAGACGTGCCCCACTTCGCTTTGATCCACCCGCGTCGCTCCAGCCGGTGCAGCGCCGGGTAGAGCGATCCCTGCTGGATCAGCAGCACGTCGCTCGAAATTTGGTGGATGCGCTCGGAAATGGCCCATCCATGCTGCGGCTCCAGAGCTAGCGTGCGAAGGATAAGCAGGTCCAGCGTGCCTTGCGGAAGTTCAATTCTCTTTTGCGCCATCAGCGGATTCCCCTGTCACTTCGTCAAGAGACGATACGCCCACTCTTGTCGAAGCGCAAGGGGAAACATGAATTGACGTGGAGAGCAGCCTGGCGACGCGACCGCCATGTAGCACAGGCACTCTTGCCTGTGCGATTTGCGCCCATTCATGATCCGGTTAGACGATGCGCGCAGGATTCCGTTGTAGCCCCGGCTTCCAGCCGGCTGAGCCAGCCGATTTGCCGGCGCTTCTTACCCCCGCGTACGCTGGAACTCGTGCATGAAACACGTAAGCGCTTCGACGGCGCCCAAAGTTACGGCGTTATAAAGCGATACGCGCATCCCGCCCACCGACCTATGCCCAGGCGTCCCAACAAGTCCCGCCTCGGCAGCTTCCACAGCGAATTGCTTCTCGATATCTTCATTGCCGCCAGCAACACGAAAAACCACATTCATCTTCGAGCGTGAAGAAAGTTCAACCGGGCAGCGATAGAAGCCCTTACTCCCTTCAATCGTGTCGTAAAGCAGCTTTGCCTTGGTGTTGTTGCGCTTCTCGATTGCGGTGATCCCGCCTTCCGCATCAATCCATTCCATCACCAACCCAACGATGTAAATCGCGAACGTCGGCGGCGTGTTATACAGCGACTTTTCTTTGATGAATGTCCGGTATTGCAGAATCGTCGGCAAATTCTTGTCCGCGCGCTCGGCCAGATCTTTGCGCACGATAACGACGGTAACGCCGCTAGGTCCAAGATTTTTCTGCGCCCCGGCAAAAATGAGCCCGAATTTCTTCACGTCAATGGGCCGCGAAGCAATGTCCGAAGACATGTCCGCCACGAGCGGCACGTTCCCTGTATCCGGCAACTCCGTCCACTGCGTGCCTTCAATCGTGTTGTTGGTGCACACATGCACGTACGAAGCATCCGGCGAATATTTAATCTCGTCCTTGCGCGGCAACCGGGCAAACTTGTCTGCTTCGGTCGACGCCGCGACGTTATGCAAAATGCCTTTCTTCAATTCGCCAAGCGCCTTCGCTGTCCAAGTCCCGGTGTGAATCAGATCCACGGGCTTTCCAGGCAGGCACAGGTTCATCGGCGCCATGGTGAACTGCATGCTTCCCCCGCCTTGCAAGAAAAGCACAGCATAGTCGTCAGGAATGGCGAGATGTTTGCGCAAACCCGCTTCCGCCGCCGCGTTAATGCTCTCGAATTCAGGCGACCGGTGGCTCATCTCCATCACCGACATCCCACTCCGGCGCCAATCCAGCAACTCTTCCTTGATTCGCTGAAGCACAGGCAGCGGCAATGCCCCCGGTCCCGCATTGAAATTGTGCACGCGCTTCACAGCGCGCTCTGAAGCTGTAGACGTACTCACGATGGTCGATCCTCTCCAAGGCAGCCAGCCTGCCGTAGCGTACTTAGCCAGCAATCAAGAATAACAGATGTCGGATACAGCCCGAATGGGAGAGCCAGAGGAACTGCTAGCTTCGTTTTGGTTTTTCAGTCGTGGTCAAGCCGCACTCAGCCCACCAGGAATGCGTCTGGCGCTCAACGGCATTGTAGTGTGAATACTCGCACGAGTTTCCGTTGCGCCGTCCCGACCATTGCGGCGCTGCGCCATCGATCGGGCAAACATTTTTATTGGCCCGGTCTCCCCTGCAGGCGACTGCGACCAAAACAACCAAGCCGAGGAAAAACGAAGCGAACCCGCGCTTCATTTTACACGCCTTCGGCAATGGCAAACTCGACGCGGCGGCGCATAGGGTCGATCCGCTCGGCGCGCACGCGCACGCGATCGCCGTGATGCCAGGCAAGCTCCTTTGCCTTTGTGCCGCGTCCACGGCGTGATCCAGGCGCGCCGCGCCGGCCTTCACCACCCGACAGCGCAACAATGGCATGATCGCGTTCGCGGAAGACAACACGTGCGCCCGCCGCATCTTCGAGAGCGTTAATCGGCAGCAACCCTTCCACGAAAACCTTGAACAACTCCACAAAACATCCAAATTTCTGCACCGAAATAATCAGCCCCTCATATTCCTCGCCGAGATGCGCTTCCATAAATTGCGCGGTCTTCCAATCCATCAACTCACGCTCGGCCCCGCTCGCGCGCCGTTCCGCTTCCGAAGTTTCCGTAGCGATCTCCGCAAGCTGCGTTTCCGAATAGAGCGTAGCCTCCGCGCCCCGCACCGCATGGCTGGCCACTGGCGCGGTTACTTGCGGATGCTCCAAAGCCCACTTTAATACGCGATGAATGATCAGATCTGGATACCGCCGAATCGGCGAAGTGAAATGTGTGTACTCGTCAAAGCCCAAAGCAAAATGTCCAAGCGGCTCTGCCGCATAGCGCGCCTGCTTCAGCGAGCGCAGCATCAAGTAAGAAATGATGCGCTCTTCAGGTTTTCCAGCTAATTTGCGCACAAGTTTTTGATAATGCTGCGGCGTAATCTTCAGCTCCGTGTTGCCGGGCAGCGCCACTTTCATTCCACGCTCGCGTCCGTGGCCATAAGAATCCGGCCGCCCAGCTTTTGCCGGAGCAGGCACGCGGCCGTGCCGCACCGCAATTTCGCGCTGATGCAAATCCGCAACGCCCAGCGAGTGACCAAACGCCCGCGCCATCTCTTCGAACTCCAGCACTTTCCGCGCGTCCGGCTTTTCATGCACGCGGTGCAACGCCGCGATTCCCCTTTTCAGCAGGTAACCATCCACAGCCCGATTCGCCGCGAGCATGAATTCCTCAATCAACCGGTGCGCGATGTTGCGCTCGCTACGCCCAATGTTGGTCATGCGCTGTTGCTCATCGAACTCAATCACTCGCTCCGGCAAATCGAAATCGATCGACCCATGCTCGTTCCGCCGCTTGTTCAGCAGCAGCGCCAGCTCTTTCATGTCGCGGAAGTGGCGAGCCAAGCCCGAGTAACGCACTGTAGCATCCGCGTCGCCCTCGATCACTTTATTCACATCTGTATAAGTCATTCGCTCGGCCGAGCGACTCACGCCCGAAGTCATCCGCGCGCTCTGCATATTTCCCGCGCCATCAAATTCCATCAGCGCGCTCATCACCAGCCGCTCTTCGCGCGGCTTCAGCGAGCACATCCCATTGGAAAGCGCCTCCGGCAGCATCGGCACAGCCCGGTCCGGAAAATAAACCGAAGTCCCGCGCAATCGCGCTTCCTGATCCAGTGCCGTCCCCGTTCGAACGTAGTGCGCCACGTCCGCAATATGCACTTGAAGGCTCCAGCCGCCATCCGCGCGCCGCTCCACGTAAACCGCGTCGTCAAAGTCGCGCGCCGTTTCGCCGTCGATCGTCACAATCGGCAAATGACGAAAATCTTCCCGCCCTTCCCGCTCGATTTCGCTCACGGCCGCCGCCCGATGTTCTGCCTCCTCTAAAACAGCATGAGAAAATTCATGCGGCAGATGATGCTTGCGAATAATGATCTCGATATCCACGCCGAGATCGCCCGGCCGCCCAAGAATTTCAATCACGCGTCCTGTAGGCGCCGCTCCCCCGCGCGGATAGCGAAGCAACTCCACGTTCACCACCGCGCCATCTAGCTCCGGCAACTGCGGCAACCGCCTGCCACGTGCGACGCCCTCTTTCCCATCGACGCCCAGACCCAGTTTTTTCCGCAGCGCCGCAGTCAGCTCATCGCCAGGAGGAATCTCGATTTGGTGTTGCATTCGAACGTCATAAGGCAAAACGACATTCCCCCGCGGCCCATAGCGAAACAATCCCACCACCGAGGGATGCGCCCGACCAAGCACGCGCACAATTCGCCCTTCGGCACGCTGCCCGCCGCGCGAACCCGCAACCCGAAAATCCCGCCCGCGTGAATCGCTGACGCGCTGCAACTTCGCCACTACGCGATCGCCGTGCATCGCGTCTTCCACCGCATCGCGCGGAATAAAAATATCCCCATCCAGCTGCGGCATCGGCACATCCGGCACCACGAATCCGTAGCCGTCGTGATGCAAAACGAGCCGTCCTCGCACTTCGTCGCGCGCCAACGAATGCGGCTCCCCTTGCTGCCGCGAGCTTCCCGCAGAACCCTGACTCGAAGAACCTTGCCCCACGTCACCACCAGCGCCCGGCCGCGCAGCACTCTGCCTTCCGCCGTCCGCTGTCCTTCCAGGTGGCTCTTCCTTCCCCTTCCGCCGCCCAAGCCGGTAGCGCCCCCCAGGCAATTCTTCGATCGCCCCCCGCTTTTTCAACTTCATCAACATATTCAATAGAGGTTTCCGGCCAGCCTTTCCAACGTGCAAAGCCGCCCCAATCTCGTTGGTGGAAGCCGAATCTCCCGTAACTTGCAGAAAACGCAATATGTTATCTGGACTAAGCGATGAAGGACGTGGCATAAGTTGGAGTCACCCCGGCACAGGGTTACATTTCCACAAGGATTCTAGTCACTTTTTTCATTTTCTCTGGAACTTTTTTCGCGCTGCCGGGATTAATAGGTAGGCCAACACACGACCGGCCAGCCGCCCTCCGTCAGGCTGACCGGACATCCCCGAAAGGGGATTTGAGGAGGCGGGACGACCTGGCCCGCCTCCTCTTTTTTTTCCATACTGACTTCCAAATTGATTCTGTTAGGCCCTCGGCGTCACTTTCACAAGAACAGAGCCTTCTCTTTTTTGTGTTTCAAAATGTACAGGCAGGAAAAGTGAGATCACCTCGATATTTGTCCGAGCGTGCAGGCTAATTTTTGTGGCCGTGAACTCCCCACTCCCCGCGAGCGCGAAGGGCAGCAAGAGTTGATCCGCCAGATGTTCGTCCGCCACGGCATCTGAAGCTAGATAAGCCCGCGTTTCACCCGCCGCTTCCGAAGCGACCTTCTCCGCACTGGCGCCGAGTCTTCCGAATCCTGTGAAAACCACCGTAACGGCATCACTTCCGGCCTCAACCATCACCACGTTGCCGGGGCCGGGCGAATCCCTCGTCTCGAGAATCTCGAGAACATCTGCAGGCCAGTTAAGCTGGTGCGACGCCATCTCTAGTTCGCGTTGTGCGATGTTGCGCGCAAGGTTGGCAACAATTGCGAGCACGCGGCGGTGCGTGATTTCGCCACGTTCAGCCAACACGAGCGAAGAAAGCTTTTCGCAGGGCTCGATTTCCGCAATAAAGCGCCCACCTCCAGCCGGATAAAATCCGTAGCGCTCGAGATTCACGCTTACCTTTGGCCCCATGCGCGAAAGCAACGGAAGAAAGGTCTTCTTCAGGAAATCAAACGGCGGAGCCAGTGTGTTGTGCGTTCCGCCCTCAATTGTGAGTCGGCTCGGGCCCGACGCGGTCATCAGCGCGGGCAAAATTGTTTGAAAAACAAGCGTGCTGCTCCCAGCCGTTCCGACAGCAAAGCGGAAATTTCCTGGTCGAATCTTGCCGGGAACAAACTCAAGAGTCTTCGATCCGAGGGTCGCACCGCCCGTCTCGGCGTTACCCACTTCCGCAGCAGCAAGTACGGCCGTCAAGTGCTGCCGCAGCAATCCAGTTTTTTCGCGCTTGGCGCGAATATTCTCAATGTGGAAGGGCTGGCCCGTCACAAGCGAAAGGCTCAGCGCCGTGCGCAACACCTGTCCGCCGCCTTCCCCTGATGCTCCATCAATAAGAATCATGAGTCTATTCCTTCGATAAAAGGGCCTGACGAAAATCAGGCCCCACCGAGTCTCTACCCTTTCACGCAAACAACCTGGCGCAACGTGTGCACAATTTCCACCAGATCGGACTGCGCGGCCATCACGGCCTCAATCGGCTTGTAAGCCGCGGGCGTTTCGTCGATGACTTCCGCGTCCTTGCGGCATTCCACTCCAGCCGTCATCCGCTTGTGGTCTTCTACGGTGAATCGCCGTTTTGCTTCCGTGCGAGACATGGCTCGCCCCGCTCCGTGGCTGCAGCTCATGAAGCTTTCCATGTTGCCCTTCCCTCGGACGATGTATGAACGAGCTCCCATGCTCCCGGGGATAATCCCCATATCGCCTTCCTGTGCGCGTACTGCGCCTTTTCGCGTCACTAAAATGTTCTGCCCGTAGTGGTGCTCGCGAGCAACATAATTGTGGTGGCAGTTGATGGCCTTCACTTCGGCTGTGAACGGGCGCAACTCGCCCGAACCGCGCACCGCGCCAACAATTTGCTCCATCATTAGATCCCGGTTACTGCGCGCGAAGTCCTGCGCCCATTCGACAGCCTCAACGTAATCGTCGAAGTGCTCCGTGCGTTCTGAAAAATACGCCAGGTCCTTGTCCGGCAGGTTGATGAAAAACTTCTCCATGTCCTTCCGAGCGAGCTCGATGAAGTAACTCCCCATGCGATTCCCAACCCCGCGCGAACCGCTGTGCAACATGAACCACACGATTTCCTGCTCGTCCAGGCACACTTCAATGAAGTGATTTCCCGTTCCGAGCGTGCCCAGGTGATTCGAGTGATTCCCGCGATCGAGCTTTGCGTGTTTCGCCAGGATGGCGTCGTAACGCGGCTTCAACGTCCCCCACACTTCCTGATTTCGGCCCGGGATTTCTTTCCACGCGCCCACGTCCCCGTAACCTCCGTGATTCGTTCGCCCGTGTGGCACAGCCTTTTCAATCGCGGTGCGGATGCCCTTCAAGTTGTCGGGAAGATCGCGCGCATTCAGATCGGTCTGCGCGGCCATCATGCCGCAGCCGATGTCCACGCCCACCGCCGCCGGAATGATGGCGCCCTTCGTGGGAATCACGCTGCCCACGGTTGCACCAATGCCCCAGTGCACATCCGGCATAGCCGCGACCCACTTGAAGATGAAAGGAAGCTGCGCCACGTTCATAAGCTGCTTGCGCGCTTGGTCTTCAATCGGCACGCCTTTGGTCCAGCTCTTGATTGGCGCACCTTTTTCCGGACCGAATACTTCGTAGCTTTTCTCGTAGGACATGGCAGCCTCCTCGCGTTTTACTGAAATCTATCAGTAAAGCCAGAACGATCTTTTCTTTTTCAAGACAACGAGGCCCTCGATGACCGCTTCCACCGGCGCCCGTTGTCCACCTCGTCGTTTCCCATCTGTTTGCATACTGTAAAGCATCACAGAGTCCAAAGCAGGCAGAGCTTTAAGTCATTGAATAACAATAACTTAGATGTATGTGAGAGAAAGCCAATACGAAATCTGTAGCGACAGTTCTACCAATTTATACTATAATATAGGAAGATGACCGCAAATGTCGTGATCGGACTGCTCGGTACCACCCTGGACGCCGGCAAAGCTCAGGACCGCTGGCAAAGTTGGCGGCCCACCGTCTCTTTGTGCCGCCAGCAAGATTTTGTCGTTCACCGCTTGGAACTTCTACATGGAATCAGAGATACCAAGCTGGCGAATACCCTTCAGCAGGACATTGGCGCAGTTTCCCCCGAGACTAAAGTTCGATTGCACGAAATCGAGTTTGGCGATCCTTGGGACTTCGAGCGCGTCTATGAAACCTTATTTAAGTTTGCTCGCGGCTATGCGTTTGACGTCGAGTCCGAGGACTATCTCATTCACATCACCACAGGAACTCACGTCGCCCAGATCTGTCTCTACCTCTTGACCGAATCCAGATATCTGCCTGGCAGGCTGCTGCAGTGTTCGCCCGAACGCGACCGCAGTGGCCCCGGTACGATCAAAATCATAGACCTCGACCTTTCCAAATACGACCGCATCGCCTCACGATTTCAACAAGAGCAACGCGAAGCCGTCTCCTATCTCAAAGGAGGGATCGACACGCGGAATGTCGAGTTTAATCGCCTTATCGACCGGATCGAACAGGTCGCCATCGCCACGCGTGATCCCCTTCTCTTGATGGGTCCAACAGGAGCGGGAAAATCCCGTCTCGCGCGGCGGATCTTTGAACTAAAGAAAATCCGCCACGCCGTCAAAGGCGCTTTTGTCGACGTAAATTGTGCAACGCTGCGGGGCGACGGCGCCATGTCCACTCTATTCGGCCATTTGAAAGGTTCCTTCACGGGAGCGCTGAAAGACAGGCCCGGTTTGCTGCGCGCTGCGGATGGTGGCGTGCTCTTCCTTGATGAAATCGGCGAATTAGGTCTCGACGAGCAGGCTATGCTCCTGCGCGCCCTCGAAGAAAAAACATTCCTGCCTCTCGGCTCAGACGCGGAAGCTCACAGCGACTTCCAGTTGATCGTTGGCACAAACCGCGATCTTCTTGCTGCCGTCCGCCAAGGCCGCTTCCGCGAAGACCTCCTCGCTCGCATTAATCTCTGGTCCTTCGTTCTCCCCGGATTGCGGTCCCGCCCCGAAGACATCGAGCCCAACTTACAATTCGAGCTCGACCACTTCGGTGAGAAATCCGGCCGTCGCATAACCTTCAACAAGGAAGCCCGCGAAAAGTTTCTCGATTTCGCTCATTCCTCTTCCGCGATGTGGAAAGGCAACTTCCGGGACCTTAATGGCGCGGTGGTTCGCATGGCTACTCTATCTCCCGGTGGGCGGATTACGGCAGAGGTCGTCGAAGAAGAAATCGATCGCCTGAAGGTATCTTGGAAGAGCTTGGAGACTGGAGGCGTTGAAGAATACTTGGCTGAATTCTTAGGCACTGAGGAGCTCGCGAAGATCGATTTGTTCGACCGCGCCCAACTTACTCACGTAATCGAAGTCTGCCGCTCGTCTCGGTCCCTGTCTGACGCTGGCCGAATCCTCTTCAACGTTTCGCGCGGACGAAAAAAAAGCTCCAACGACGCAGACCGCATCCGCAAATACCTAACTCGCTTCGGTATCGACTGGAATCAACTGCAAGAATAGCCATTCCTGGAATGTGCTAGTGCGCGGGGCAAGCGAGGCTGGATCGTGTTGATCACCTTCTAAGAAAACAGAAACTTTCCGTCCGTCATCCATTCCACCAATTCCCAATTCCGACAGCTCTCTTCTGTGAGCGCCTTCAGGCTGTCATTCCTTTACGTTTTAGATTTCCCGCTGAGCCTTCCATCCGTTCTGGGAGTTTGTGAAACTTACTCAAATGCTCTTCCAATTCAGAGGGCGTACGCAGGTATTCGCTATGGCCGTAGCTACCCCAGGGGTATTCGGCATAGAAGTGAATGGCAGACCCGGGATAAACAGTAATGTAATGATCGCTGTAGTCGGGATGGGTAAATTCACTGGCACTAATAACTGGTTTCCACCCAAAACTTTCGAGTACAGACTGAAACTCAACTCTTTCCAAATTATGGCCCATGGGGACTCTCCTGGAATTTTGCAATCTTTGCCTTCCAGAATCAAGAGCAACTAGCTTAACTATTCGCTCCATTCCACCCGCTAAAGCGCAGGTAAAATTCATATAAAATCTGGCTGGCCCGCCTCCGGCGGCAAGGGCTTCCATATCAATATTCCGGCGCAGGTTCTCCGATTCCCATCCCAGTAATCATGTAGAAATCAGCCAGAAATCAGGAAGACTGGCGGAGCCTGACCATCAATTGAGCAAGTCGCGGCCTGTCTTGCTCGCTCACCGCCGTGAACTTCAACGCCAGTCCACGACCAGGCTCTATGCGCCTTACAATGCCGTCCGCCCTGATTTGCCCTTCCTGAACCAGAAACTCCAACTTGACTATGGAACCCAATCCCTTTGATACTCGCGTCTCGATAAATAGGCCACCTAAACTCATATTTCCAACGCGTGAAATGTCTTCATGCCCGGCGCAGCGCCAATCGACCCAGACATTCTCGGGCGTCTCGACGCGCGAGGTAAACCTTCTTGACGGGGATGCAGGAGTTCTCAACATCTGTTAGCTCTGCCTGCGGTCTTTGCAGAGGGCGGAATACAGACATAAGCAGGACTTTACGCACGGGAATCGTTGGAAACGACAGGTCTGGGAAGCCGAGGGCGCTACTCTTAGACCGGACTCCCGCCTCTAAACTGGGGAATAGTAATTTAGACCTCTGAGTCTAAGTTTGCAATATTAAAATCGGGCGTGCCCGGCTAGGCATCGCGCAGGGTGGAACACTCTTATCGAGGGCATCTCACCTCCAACATGCTTACCCTCCCTCCAACTACGAACATGCTATATTCGCCGTCATGGCCTTTCTTGAGATTGAAAAACGGATCAGAGAAAGGCGCTCGACGCACGCGCCCTCCGTCATTTGGTCACGTCGCGGAAGGAGAACGCTGTGGCCGTAATCTGGCTGGTGGCATTGATTTTGGGCTCGGCATTCGCCATCGCGAGCGGACAGGGAGCGAAGTGGAAAGTCCTCAATGCGGTCATTATCCTGGCTTGCATGGGCGCAGGGCTCGCTCTCGGGTACGCATTAGGTTTAGGGAGAGGGAATATGGGATTCGTTCCCAACGAGGGCCTACCATTTGCCATGATGTTCGGGATCGTCGGAGCGATGGCCTGCGTGGCGCGAAACACGTGGAGCTCGAAGGAGTGAGTCATCTTTAGCTTTTCCACGCATTTCCACAGTCTCACCAAACCATCTCAATCTCGCCAACCCCCTCAACCCCAGCGACTTCCGCCAGTCTGATACGAGTTCGCACGGTATCGTTCGAATGGCAAGTGAGTAACTCAAGAAACTATTGACATTAAGTAACTAAGATGCTATAGTTTGCCATGGTCGCCGCCAACCTCACCCAATCTCCTCTTCTCTTCCTCCGTGAACTCTGTGCTCTCCGTGTTAAAATCTACCTTCAACCCGGCCCAGCCCATTCCTGTCATCGCGCGCCTAAGTCCCGCAGAATCTGCAGTTCCGAAAAACTCGGCCCTAATGCCTTTAGAATGCGCAGTTTCAAAACACAGGACTTAAAACCCTTTAGAATCTGCAGTTACAAAAAAACGGGGCAGGGAGAGGGGCACCCTCTCCGTATCCGACGCGTCCCGACGTACACACCCGAGCGCCCGTTTACCCCGAGCCGTGGGCGAGGGGCAGCCCCTTTCCGCGCATGGATTTACTTCAAAGTTCTCTGCATAGCAGGTGGGGCAGGGCACTCAGCGCAAATCGGCCGAGTCGTCACTTCGTTACGTTCTTACTTCATTGCTTCTCTAGTCTCAAATGTGTTCTCTACTGATTGGCCACGGTGTTCGCCGCGGAGGCATTACCGATGGCGGCGCCGTTAACGACAAGCTCCACGCGGCGATTGCGCTGGCGGCCGTCGGCAGTGTCATTCGTGGCGACGGGCTGCGTTTTTCCAAAGCCGCGCGCGGTGATCGTCGATGCCGGCACTCCGTTCTCCGCCAGAAAATCGCGCACCGAATCCGCGCGCCGTTCGGAGAGCTGCTGATTGAATTCATCGGTGCCCACGCTGTCTGTGTGGCCTTCAATCTGCAAAGTCAGGCCAGGATGCGCGAGCAGAATACCTGAAATTTTCGCTAGTTTTTCGCGCGCGCCCGGCTTGAGCGTGTAGCTGCCGGTATCAAAGAGCACGTCGGACATATTGACGATTAAACCGCGTGCGGAATCGCGCGTCTGCAAAATGGAGTTGAGCTGATTCAAAAGTTGTGCGCGAAGATCCGCTTTGTCTGCTTCGGCGCGTGCGGCGGCCTGTCGCGCTTTGTCTGCTTCGGCTTCCGCGGCCCGCTGTTGATCGACTGCGGCAGCTTTATCGCGCGTAGCTTGTTCGGCAGCGGCTTGCGCGGCTTGCTGCTGCGCTACCGCGGCGGCGGTGGCCTGCTCGGCTTCCGCCTTTTGTCGTGCGGCGTCGGCAGCGGCTTTTTCCGCTTCTTGCTTCATCCGAACGGCTTCGGCTTTTGCCGCTTCCGCTTGCAAGCGAGCCTGATCCGCATCCTGGCGGCGCTTTATTTCCGCTGCGGCTTGTTCTTCGGCTGCTTTCTTGTCCGCAATAGACTTGGCCTGCGCGTCTTGCTCGGCTTTTTGTTTTACGGCCATCACGCGCGCTTCTTCCGCGGTTTCGACAACTTCGCGTGCGGCGGCTTCCACCGATTTTTTCTCGCTACCGCGGCGGTAAACATCTTCTGTGTTTTTCAGTTGCTGCTCGGCTTTGGCTAGCGAAGAGGGAGCGTACTTATCGGCTTGCGCGATACGAGCGATGCGCACAGCATTACGCGCTTCGAAAAGTTCAAGCGGCGTTTTCCGGTCAATGCCGAAGATGGCGTTTTCAATTTTTGTGTTTGAGGAAGAATAGATGCCGCGCCCCAGCAATTCATATTGCGCATCAATATTTTCGACCTTACCTTGCGTTGCAGGGCCGAGAACATTTTCGAGAACCACCACGTCGCCAGGCTGCGTGACAGCAAAATACGGCTCAGCGGTGACGATCATGCCGAACGTTTGCATGTCCGAGATGGCTTTCACCTGGCCGCTGCCGTTCTTGAGAGCGACTTCGCCGAGGTTCACGGCGCGGCCTTGCGAAGAGACGGCCCAGAGTACGTAGGTGAGATATTCGAGTCCAAACTTGGTGGCGTCTTCGAAGCCCTGGAATTTGACTTCAATTTCCATGCGGTTGGCTTTGCTCTCGACCTTGGCTTCGCCTGTGGCGCCTTGCATGAGCTCGGTGCCTTGAAAATCAATCTTGGTGGTGCCTCCGGCGCGGCGATAGTTGACGGCTTTCGTGGTGCGAGAGACGGTGCTCGGCGTGGCAGCCGGCGAAGTTGCCCCGGCTTGTGCAGCGGCAGCCGTGGCTTGCGGTTTCGGCGTCGCGGGAGCTTGGCCGAACGAAGGCGAGGCAAGTGTGCCGAGCATGCCAGCGATTGCGAGATAAGAAGTTGCCTTTTTCACGTCTGACTCCTCGGTCGCCTCCGACGGCGGCCTGTTCTGTGAAGACAGCTCTCGCTTTGTTCGAGCGAGGGATTCCAACTCCAAAGGGAGCTATGTCCTAGGGTCTTTTTATCGTAGCAAGGAAAGCGGGCCGGGGAAGGGCCAGCGCGGACGTTTTGTACAAGTGATTATTAGTTAGGCGGAGAAAATGTCATGGCAATAGTTTGAGGGCGTGAAACGGAGAAGGAGAAGGGCACAGACTGAAGTCTGTCCCTCTGCGGTGAGCAAAGATTGGAATTCGTTAGTAGAGTAGTTGTTTCGCGCAATGGGTAAAACTCCGGTCGATCCAGCTAACTCTGGTTTAGCGCCAGCCACACCGTCCGCTTCGAGCAAACGGCTCCTGCCATGGCTCGTGGCTGTGGCGTTTTTTATGGAATCGCTGGACACCACGATTCTGAATACGGCGGTGCCGGCTATTTCGGAGGCGCTCAAGGTGGCGCCGCTCAGCATGAAATCCGTGCTGGCGAGCTACACGCTGAGCCTGGCCGTTTTCATTCCGATCAGCGGCTGGATGGCGGACCGGTTCGGGACGCGGCGCGTGTTTGCGTCGGCGATCGGGCTGTTCACGCTGGGGTCTTTTCTCTGCGGCATATCGAGCAACATCCATCTGCTGGTGGCGTGCCGCATTTTGCAGGGTTGCGGCGGAGCCATGATGGTGCCCGTGGGCCGGCTCACTTTGGTTCGCACGTTTGCGAAGTCCGAATTGATTCGCGCGATGAGCTTCGTGGCCATTCCCGCTTTGGTCGGTCCCATGCTGGGACCGATTGCCGGCGGGCTGATCGTCGGCTACCTGCACTGGCGATTTATTTTTTTCGTGAACATTCCGATCGGCATCATCGGATTGTTGATGGTCTATTGGCACCTGCCGGATTATCGCGAGAAAACTCACCCGCTTGATATTGTCGGGCTCATTCTCTTCGGCTCCGGCGTCGCGCTGCTGTCTTATGTGTTGGAGATCTTCGGCGAACATACCCTGAGCACGACCGAAATTCTGGGACTGCTGGCGGTTTCACTTTCGCTTATCGGTGGATACCTGCTTCATGCCAGAGAGATCGAATACCCTTTGCTGAAGCTGAGTTTATTTCGCATCCGCACGTTCAGCGCGGCGGTGAGCGGCAGCTTCTTCACGCGGTTGGGCATCGGTGGAGTGCCCTTTCTTCTGCCGCTTCTTTACCAAGTGGGGCTGGGATTCACGCCGATTCAGTCCGGGCTGCTGATCATGCCGCAGGCGCTCGCTTCGATGAGCACGAAATTTCTACTGCCGAAGATTCTGAACCGCATTGGTTACCGCGGCGTGCTGGTCTCCAACACGATTGTCCTCGGCCTGCTTCTTTTGTTGTTTGCGACCATCGGGCAACACACACCAGTGTGGGTGATCGTAATTCAGGCGTTTTGCTACGGAGCTTTTACTTCGCTGCAATATACGAGCATGAACACGCTTGTTTACGCGGACGTCGATGAAGCGGATACGAGCAGCGCGAGTTCGATTGCGAGCACCATGCAGCAAATGTCCATCAGTTTTGGAGTGGCGTCAGCGGGCCTGGCCACGGCGTATTTCGTTCCCCTCGTTCATTCCAACCCAGCGGAAATGATTCACGGCGTGCATAAAGCATTGTTCGTCCTTGGCGTGTTCACGATTTTTTCTACAGTCATCTTCCGCAAACTAAAAAGCGGAGACGGCCAAAACGTGAGCCAACAAAAGGTTGTTCACGCCGAGTGAGGCGCGATGCGCGATTCAGGTGGTGCCGACTTCCCAGAGCAAACAACCATTAGGAGACGGGGCGAAGCTTCCGGGTGTTGAGGACGCCGTTGCAACTCGAACCGGTCTCGAATGCCAAGTCGGCACGACGGATATTAATTGAATTTATTATACGCAAATATTTACAATCTCCCAGAGCATCAGAGTTCAAAGGTCCATCACGCGGGAAGTCGGTGCGGTACACGCGGCTGGCGGCCGCATTTGGAGGGAATGGCATGAGCCCAAAACACTGCGTCGTTGTAGGCGGAGGTCTCGCGGGGCTAGCGGCAGCTTACCGGCTGACCCAGAAGCGATTGAAGGTGACACTGGTGGAAGCGACAGAGCGGCTGGGCGGGCGGGTGAAATCGCATAGGTTCGGACTCGAATCGAAGCTGGTGTGCGAACTTGGGGGCGAATGGATTGGCAAAAACCACAAAGAGATGCAGCAATTGTGCAGCGAATTCGACCTGCCCTTGGTACCTCATCAATACGGCAACTCTTTCTGGAATCAAGGACAGCCCGGGAAGCGGTTCGCACCGGGAGTATGGTGCATGTCCGCGGAGGCAAAAGGAATCTGGCAAGAGTTTGCGAAGAAATTCGGGACGACGGCATTTCAGAAAAAGCAAGCCCGAGAGATGGACAAGGTCGACTGGTGGACTTATCTCGAGGATCTCGGGTTCAGCAGAGAAGATCTGCTGCGCCGCGACTTGATGGACAGCACGGACTTCGGAGAAACGATCCGGATGAATTCCGCCTATTCGGCAGCGGCTGAATACATAAGTACGGAAGACGAAGAGGTCGACGACACGGATGAGATGGATTTCAAAATCAAGGGCGGAAACGAAAGGTTAGTGGAGGCATTGGGAGACGCCATTGGACGGGAAAATATACGAATGGACTGGGAAGTGGAAAAAATCCGCCAGGACGAAGAGGGCGTAACGATTTACGGGAAAGGTCAGGACCCTGTCCATGCCGACGCCTGTGTATTTGCAGCGCCCGCTCACTGCATCAGGAAGATCCGGTGGCGCGCAGGAAGTCGGGCTCTTGAAGAGGCTCTTGCTAAGGCTCTTGATAAGAAAAAAGAAGCGTCCAAGCAATTGCAGTACGCTCGTATTACCAAGACTGCTGTGTTGTGCGCGGAACGCTTCTGGCACCAGGAGAAGGAGTATGGATATTCCGTTTGCACGGACTTAGCGTCCGATTTCGTGTTTGACAGCACGCACGGGCAAGATGGACAAATGGGAATCCTTTGCAGCTACAGCGTTGGCGACAAGGCCGACGACATTGCGTCCGCGCCAGCGCACGATCTGAAGAATTGGATTGTCGAAGACGTCTCGAATGCGAACGGGTGCGGGTGGACAAGGGAGAAGATCGCGCAGACCGCCATGGACGTCGAGCGGCAGGCGTGGCAACGGGACGCCTACACGGGTGGGGCCTACGCTATCTACCGGCCCGGTCAATGGTTCACAGTTCGGCCGATCCTGGCAAGGCCTCTTGGGAAAGTCTTCTTCGCAGGCGAACATATAGCCGATTGGCAGGGGTTCATGGAGGGCGCGGTGGACACCGGCTTCGAGGCAGCGGAAGGTGTGAGCCGGCTATTGACGCGGTCGCGCGCCGGTTCGAAAAGCTCTTAAGCTCTTGGAAAGATTGAAATGTTGTAATGAATTGCACGACGACCAGTAGATGGTCGTCCATCGCGTAGCTCGATTCGCTGCGGGGTGACACCGTGTTTGGCCGGCGCAGCTCAAGAAAAACAAACCAATTCGTGCGGAGGTACCGGAGACCGAAGCGAGTGCCTCGCTCCGGCTCACTTTTCATCGGGCTCAGCAAGCAGCTCTCCTAGACGATCGAAACGCTTTTCCCAGACGGAACGGCGATCTTCGATCCATTGCTCCGCGACGGAAAGGCCACTCGGCTCGATGCGGCAAGTGCGGACGCGCCCAACCTTCTCCGTGTGCACCAAGCCGCTCTTTTCCAATACCTGCAAGTGTTGAATGACGGCCGCAAGGGTCATGTCGAGTGGAACTGCCAGCCTTGAGACGGAGATCGGGCCTTCGCTCAATTTTTCGACAATCGCTCGGCGCGTGGGATCGCCGAGGGCGTGGAAAACGCGGTTGATGCTGGCTCTTTGGTTGAGCATGAGCTTGCCTTTCCGTTTCTTCGGCAGACTAGTGCGCTAGCGCGTTTGCCAATTTGTCCAGCAGGAGGCGCCACCCGCCTTCACGCATTTGTGGACCATCCGCGCCTTCGAAATAGGCTCCCTGCTCTGTGAAGATCATGTTGGTCCCGTTTTCCGTGGGCAAGAGCTCCACAGTGGCCTGAGAGGAAGAGAAGCGGTTATCGCCCGCGCTCATCGTATAGGCGAACACGATGCGGGAGTTGGGCACGATGTCCAGATAAACAGTGTTGTTCGTACAGGTGAAACCGATTTTTACCTTGAAGCGCTTGCGTTCGACGCCGCCGACGCGAAAATCCATTTCGAATTCTTCGGTCTCGGGCTCCTCGCCCCCCACAAACCAGCGACGCTTCTTGGCGGGGTCGGAGAAAGCGGCAAAGACGCGTTCCGGCGTGGTGGGATAGCTGCGCTCGATTACAAACGTGCCGTGGGTGACGGTTCGTTCATTCATGATTTTTTCCTTTATGTATTCCATTAGAGCTCTCGTTCAGGCCTGGGGTTGATAGCACACGAAGACGGTGCCGTTGCCGAAGGTTCGCGACTTTGTGAGATTTAGTTTGAGCTTGTCCGTTACACCTTCGAACAGGGTTCGGCCCTTGCCGAGAACAATCGGACTTACCGCGAGCTGATATTCATCAATCAGATTGTGCTGCGCCAGTTGTGAAATGATGTTGCCGCTTCCGAGAATCACCATGTCCGGCCCGGCCTCGCTCTTCAACTTTCTTACTTCCGCCGCTAAATCGCCCTTGAGAAGCTTGGTGTTGTTCCACGGAGCGCTGTCCAGCGTACGCGAAAAGACGATCTTGGGCATCTCGTTCATCCCCTTGGCGACTGTGGGAGAATTTTTAAGCGCCATCGGAGAAGGCCAGTAGCTTGCCATCATTTCATAGGTAACCCTGCCGAATAGAAGCATGCCGTTGCCGCTGGCATTGCCGCCGACGAAGGTATTCCACTCTTCATCATTCTTGTGGGCCCAGCTCATATCGCCCTTGCCGTCCACGAAATAACCATCCAGGGAAACCATGTTGAAAACGATTAGTTTGCGCATTTTTCATTTCCTTTCGTATTTTTCTACCTGCGTTGAAAGCCTCATCGCCCACCCAAGCCAGGATTAAAGTCCATTAGTTTAGTGGACGCTTAAGTATTAGCCAATCCTCAGACTATTGTCAAGTAGAAACTTAAGTATTATTTGGCTGGCTGTGAGGCTAGCAGAGCAGTGCAAGGAGTCGATGGGATTCGGGGTGCGCCCCAAATGGATGATTCTGTCACGGAACTTTTGGCTTGCTTAGACGTCTATGTATTACGAGGTCTGAGTATGGTTAAGGCTGACTCTCTGCAGGGGTCGATCGATCTGCTTGTTTTGAAGATACTTTCGCGGCGGCCGGGATTGCACGGGTACGCGATTATGTCGGCGATTCAGGACATTTCCGGCGAAGTGCTGCGTGTGGAGGAAGGGTCGCTCTATCCGGCTTTGCACCGGATGGAGGAGGCGGGGTGGATTCGCGCGGAGTGGGTAACTAAGGATACGGGGCGGCGGGCTCGGTTATATGAGGTGACGGCGTCGGGGAAGAAGCAGCTGGGGATGGAAGAGTCGCGGTGGCAGGCGGTGACTTTGGCTGTGAACCGAGTGTTGCGGGAGGCGTGAGATGTCACTGTGGACGCGGATGGCGAATGTATTGCGCGGGGAGCGGTTGAATCGCGAGATTGACGAGGAACTCGAGGCGCACATTACGGAAGCGGTCGCCCAGGGGCGCGATCCCGGGGAGGCGCGGCGGGCATTTGGTTCGGTGCTGCGGCACCGCGAGGGAAGCCGGGACGCGAAGCTTGTGACGTGGTTGGAATCTTTGCGCTCGGACGCAATTTTCGGATTGCGCCAGCTCAACAAGACGAAGGTCACATCTCTTTCGGCAATTCTTTCGCTCGCGTTGGCGATCGGTGCTTGCACATCGGCGTTTCGATTGATCGATGCGATTTTGCTACGACCATTGCCGGTGGCGAATCCGGAGAGGCTTTACGATTTAGCGCGGCGGGGGATTGGACCAGATGGCAAGGCGCAGGATTTTGACGGCTGGGCTTATCCGGATTTTCAGTTGATGCGCGCGGCGGTAAAGGACCAGGCGGAGTTAATCGCGGTTTCATACGCGGAGCCGGTGGAACTGACCTATAAGTCGGACGAAGAGATTGAGAAGGCGTACTTGCAATACGTTTCGGGCTGGATGTTCTCGACGTTGGGATTGCGGCCGGCGCTGGGGCGCGTGCTTACGGAAAACGATGACGTGAAACCGGGCGGACATCCGTATGCGGTGCTATCGCACGATTATTGGACGCATCGCTTTGGGCAGGATCCGAAAGTGATTGGGCAGACGTTCCGGATGGGGAACGAGCTGTACGAGATTGTTGGCGTCCTAGAAGAGCCGTTTACGGGGGCTTCGCCGGGAACGATGATCGATATTTTTGTGCCGACGATGATGCACTCCGGCGTAATGCGCAAAGACTGGACATGGCACAGGACTTTGGCTGTGGTGAATCCTGGCGCGGCGCTTGAACCGATGGCGCAGAAGCTAACGGCGGTTTCGAGGGCGTTTGAAGAGGAGCGCGCCAAGAGTTTCATGGGAATGCCGCAAAAAGAAATCGATGAGTTTTTGAATCAAAAAGTGGTGCTCGAGGCGGCGGGAACGGGAGTTTCCGATCTGAAATCGGAAACGCGGCGTCCGCTCGCGGTGCTTGGCGTTTTGGTGGGGCTGGTGCTGTTGATCGCGTGCGCGAATGTGGCGAATTTGATGACGGCGCAGGCTTCGGCACGGGCGCGGGAGATGGCGGTGCGCGTGTCGATTGGCGGCGGGCGATGGCGGCTGATGCAGCTGGTGTTGGTGCAGAGCGCGTGGCTGGCGGTGCTTGCGGCGGCGCTGGGGTCGCTATTCGCGTGGTGGTCGGGGCCGTTTGTGGTGAGCATGATCAATCCGCCCGACGATCCGGCGCGGCTGGTGCTGCCGGCGGATTGGCGAGTCTTGGGATTTGGATTGGCGCTGGCGCTCGCGGTGACTTTGCTTTTTGGGTTGGCGCCGGCGCTGCGCGCTTCGTGCGTGAATCCGGTGAGCGCGTTGAAGGGCGGCGAAGATCCGCATTCGAAGCGGCGCTTGATGCACGCGTTGATTGCGGTGCAGGTGGCGTTTTGTTTTCTCGTACTGTTTGTGGCGGGACTTTTTGTTACGACGTTCGAGCGCTTGTCGCATCAGTCCGTTGGTTTTTCGGCGGACCGCGTGCTCGTGCTCGATGGGGTGACGAAGAGTCCGCAGCCGGTCGAGTTTTGGGAGCAGGCGGCGGAGCATTTGCGGAACGTGCCAGGAGTTGAGACGGTCGCGCTATCCGACTCGCCGCTGCTGGGCGGAAGCAGTTGGAACAATTTTGTATCAGTGAACGGGGCGCCTCCGAATGGTGTGCTATCTCATATGCGCGCTGTTTCGCCGGGCTGGCTGGATACGATGAAGATTCCGTTGCTGGATGGCAGAGACTTCCGGCCGGGCGATACGCACCCGGGAGCGGCCCTCGTCAATGAAACCTTCGCGAAAGTTTATTTTGACGGCGTGGACCCGGTGGGAAAGAGCTTTGACCTCGCGATGGATGAGGGCGGGCGATTGCGGTATGAAATCATGGGGCTGGTGGGAGACGTGCGGTACCGAAATTTGCGCGAGCCGATTTTGCCGCAATTTTATGTTCCATTTCATTTTGTCGACGACAAGGGCGCAGCGCGGAAAAAAGGCAGCGGCATTTTTCTAGTGCGCACATCCGCGAGGGCGAATCCACGCGCAATGGCAGACGTGCTGCGGCAGGAGGTGCCGCGAGCACGGCCGGAGTTTCGCGTGAGCGGGATACGCACGCAACTGGCAATCAACCAGTCGCACACGGTGCGGGAGCGGTTGTTGGCGACGCTGGCGCTGTTCTTCGCGATTGTGGCGCTGCTGCTTGCGGGAGTCGGGCTGTATGGCGTGCTGCATTATTCCGTGTTGCAGCGGCGGCGCGAAATTGGGATTCGTATCGCGGTGGGAGCACAAGCAGGCGGTGTGGCGCGATTGGTTACCGGGGAAGTGTTTGCAATGGTGCTGGTGGGGGCGGTGGCGGGCGTCGGACTGGGGATGCTGTCGGTGCGATATGTGGAGTCGCTGTTCTATCAGGTGAGGGCAACAGATTTGCAGATGCTGGCGCTTCCCGCGCTGGCGATTCTTGCGGGGGCGCTGCTGGCGGCGTTGCGGCCGGTGATTCAGGCGGTACGAATCGATCCGGCGTCGATGTTGCGGGCGGAGTAGATGGGCGCTGTAGTTGAGCAATGTGAGACAGTAAGGGGAAGTTGCGGTCGAGAGTGGAACCAGGGACCCTCCCCCCTGTTTTTTGCAAGAATATGATTCGATAGGGGTTAAGGGGTGGGGGTGTGCGAAGAATATGATTCTATGGGGGTTAGAGACAAAACAGTGATTAAACTCAGAAGGCGCGTCGAAGAGCGAGGTCGGCACCCCCTCCCCCTGTTTTTTGCAAAGATGTGATTCGATTGGAGTTAAGGGGTGGGGGTATGCGAAAGATCTGATTCTATGGGAGTTAGGAAGATAGTTGAAGGTTGACCCTTCGACTACGCTCAGGGCAAGCAGTCTGGAGTTGAAAGGGCAAAGATCGGGAGAGCTGAACACAGAGGCACAGAGTTCGCAGAGGTCAGAGGAAGAAGGGACGGGGACGGGCTTGGCGGAAAGGATGCCGCGTGCCCTTCGCGGATCGCTTCGGGGCTCAGCGTAAACAGGGTAAAGGGAACGGGTGGGATTGGCCCTTCGAGGCTCAGGGTAAACGCGAAACATGGGGAACGTTAGCAGGAGTAGTTACCGATTGTCAATAGTTTTGTGAGTGACTGAGTAGGTATTCGAACGGCGCTGGCGGAAGTTGAAGGATTTTAGGGAGTTGGGTGAGGGCTAACTTAGTTGATACGACTGTGGAAACGTGTGGAAAAGCTAGAACTCAGACACGAATGATTGCAAGCAAGAAGGACAAAGACCCACCTTTTCAAGAACAAAACCCGAAAAGGTGGGCCACCCGGGAAAATAAGTCAACATCGTCTTAGCGCGCTAAGGATGCTCCACCCGCCCCGGAAAAAACAAGTCAACGTCGTCTCGGCTCGTTAAGGGTGGTCCACCCGTCCGAGCCTTGGTCGTCTACGGCCACCAAGTTTACTTGGTTGAAGGAGCCGACAACGTCATCCAATCAGCCCGTCCAGGTCACCCCTTCTCTGGTTTAGCGAAAGAAATCTGCGAGGAGCAGGGAGACAACGATCCCATTCAGCAGCAACATTAGGCGAAACTGGGCAGTGGTGGTGCGCCAACGTACAACTGCCGTAGTCACAGCAACCGCGACCCAGAGGATTTCAAGGAAGCCAGCCGCCGCCACTGCGCCGCGTGCCCCTCCGCGTAGTCCGGTGTCAAAAGGAGAATGGCCCAGCAGTAGTACGCAGCCAACAATAGCGATGAGCACGGTAACGCCAGCCACGACCATGTATCTCTGAAACGTTGCCATTTGGAATCCTCTCAATTGTTAGTGCTTCGGGATGCGTATCCCTCCCACCACTTACGGTTGCCCCTGTTATTCCCCCACCCTACATATCCCTCTCTCTGTCCGACCGTAAATGCTTTGTTGCCAGCCTTAAACTCAGGTCCGAAAGCCCACTGAAAATCTGAGTCGGTTGCCTTCATGCCTGGGTGCACGGCTGGATTAAATGAATTTGACAAGACGTTTCCGTGGTTATCGTCTAACCCCAGTAGGTGGCTGAATTCGTGGGCGGCAAATCCGCCAGCCTTGATCTGCGAAAAGTCAAACACGCCCTTGTCGTAGCCCTTGCCGCCTGCCTCCACGTGGCTACTTCCCGTTTTCCCGGACGCATCGACACCGATGACGTTTTGCGCTTTAGAGTCGACCCCAGCTTTTTCCGAGTCGACAACTGTGACGCTCACACTGGTGGTTACATTATACGTTGTGCCATCTTGGGTGAAGGATCCGCTCCAGGCTTGGTCGATCTGCGACGTTAGAGCCGATTGCGCTTGTTTGAGCTGATCCGCACTTGTCCCATTGACGCTGTAAATTGCGATTGTTGCCGTCACGTTCACATTGCATGTCTGATGACCATCGTTATCCTTGCTGCAGCCGGTGACTGTGGCTGTAGCTTCTTCACCGGTGGGATCCACATACTTGAGGGGATTGTTTCGAGAATAAGCATATTTGTTCCAGCTTTGAGGGTCAGCGACATTTGAATCCTTCCAAAAGTCATCCGGGGACGTGAAGCGGCCGAAGTTGGAGGCGTTGAAGCGGGCGCCGAAGTTGTCGAGGCCGGATTCTGAATCTCGTTCTTTGCCGGTGAACTTGTCGGCAAAAAGTACATGTTGGTGCAGGCTGTCGTACATGCAGGTCAGCGCGTCGTAGGCGTAGAGGGAGCGTGGCTTGGACCGGTAGTCGCGCGGCTAAACCATTTGCGCCAAAGCTTCTGCCCCACCCACCCAACTAGGTACCATTGCACGAAGGAGAGCAGGCACACTAGAAGCAGGTAATAACCGCCAACTGAAATTCCCCCGTACAAATGGTCGACGGTGATGCCGTGACTGTCGAAGTACCAATAGAAAGGCCTCGCTGCGAGAACGCTCGGCCTTTGAATGGCATAGGTCAAAGTGATCAAGAGGGGAGGCAAGCCCACGCCTGTACCTGTGTCAATCTGCCGTAAGGCTTTCCCAAAGAAGATATAACTTGGCGTGACCTCTTCGAACGCCGGGCGATGTGGCCGATAAGGGTAACTGCCAGTCACAAAGAGAACCGCAAAAACCATCCAACAGATGCTGTTCGCGAGTATCACAAGCCTTGCAAAGCTCAAACGGGACTTCATGGCTGGCTCCCCGGATTCGTGATTCTAGGTAGGTCGGTTGTCCGGATTAACTGGCTGCTGTCTTGATGACGGATTTTCAGGCCCCTTGATGGGTCGGTATTTCGTACTCGGTCTTCGGCAATGAGCGCCTCTATCAGGTTCCCCGCATTGACCTGCCCTCCGGCAATTGCGGGTTGCCCGCCGATCAGTTCGGCCCAAACGTGGCCAAGCAGTTCGTGCGCGGCAGTTTCCTCTTCATCCGCTCCAGGGATTTGCCCGGTGGTGATGCTGCCGTCCTTGCCGAGGAAGACGCCTGATAGGTCTCCCGAGTCCACTTTGGAGGGATCGGCTTGGACAACAGAAAATGATGTAGCAAATCCCTCCGATGGAGTTCCACTCGCTCCTCCCCCAACGGGTTGAGTGCCTCCGCCAGGCAAAGGAGATCTGTCGCCTATCGAGAAATTAGCTGTTTTGTCCGAATTTACGAGTTGCAAGAGTCTTAATGCGTTTCCGCCTTTGATCTTGCTGAGGTCGCCTTCGAGTTTGAGGTTCCCCTTCTTGTCTACGGTAGCTTTGACTCCGTCGGGAAGCTGACCGGCTTTGGCAAGGAGCGCGGCACATTGATTCTGGTCCTTGCAATTTGCCAAAGAAACCGTGTGCCCTGTGGGATCGATATACAGGAGAGGGTTATTAAATGCGTAGGCGTAGAGGTTCCAACTCTGGGGATTTATCGGCTTCACATACGCAGTCGAGTCGGGGGACATGAAGCGGCCCATGCTGAATGAGTTGTACCTAGCGCCAAAGTTATCGAGGCCGGATTCGGGGTCGCGTTCTTTGCCGGTGAACTTGTGAGCTGAGAACAGATGTTGGGCTGCGCCGTCGTACATGTAGGTCAGCGCATCGTAGGCGTGCCCGTCTGCTCGCGAAGCTTTTCGGGGATTCCGTCCCATGCAAAAGCTGCATAGCAGACTGGCTGGGCGGCACCATCTTTTGCGGGGGACAGATCGAATTGAAAGGACACCTGGAGAAACCATCCCGGCGCGACATGATTCACAGGAACACTGAAAAGGACTTCCTTGCCGGGAGCGATTGTCTGACGGCTGGCCGCATCGACCGCAGACGCATAACCGTTTGGCATCGGTCCATAGTCGCGAGGCCCAGACTTGGGCATTCTGCGAATTTGGGGGGTAACAACATCCTCCAGAATTGTCATTTCTGGATCGGTCAGGGAACCATGAACGCGCACAAGGATTGGAAACACAGAGTTGTTCACGAGACGCAGCCACAGTCCTCGGGGTGGTTCACCGTCTTCGAGTGGTTGGCGAGGACCCGCGTGATCAAATTCGATGTAGACGAATGGCTTCGCTGTGTCCCGTGCCAACTGCGGGGGCGTCTGGGGCCGTGCCGCGCGACAGTTGATGACGCCGAAAAGGGCGACCGCTGCGAGTACATGTCTGGTTCTCATTAGTTGTTTCCTTTGGTATTGCGTTTAAATGCGCCGATTTTGCTGTTTGGATCTAAATGATATAAGCCGCTCTTGTTTCGAAGCATCGAGTCAATTGCTCCATCAACCGTCCTTCGCCAACCGGGCTGTTTTGCCCAGGCGGACTTCCAAACGTAATCTCGGCTGTTACCATTATAGAAGCCTAGAGACCCGTAACCTGCGGCCTCAGCAATACTTTGTGACACATGGAAAGCCCTCCATTCCGAATTGAAGTTGTTTGGGTTCATGGCGCGGGAAAAGCCAGACTTCACCCAATCTGAAGCGTCCGCGGCGTGCGATCCCTCGTGAGTGATATTTATTGCTGAGTCGCCACTTCCGGTAAATGTATCTTCGTTGAAATGAACCGTAATTTGTTGTCCGAGAGGATTATTTTTGGTAGGAGCGACTGACCCTACGTTAGGATCAACCTGCCCGTCAGCGCCAGGGGATATTCCGCCGAGCACAAGGGTAACACCGTTGTCAATATTCTCTTTACCATAAACATCGATCGCGCGCTGAGCGTCCTGGTATTCAGTGGAATCCGCGCCGTAGAGTCCTTTGAGCTTATCGGCGTCCTGCTGGGCGGCGTTCAAGCCCGTTTGAAAATTATCGCACATGGTCTGGGTTATGCCTCCTCCGCATACGTACTCTCCAGTGGGATCAACCAAATTTAGAGGATTATTTAGCGCATAGGCGTACAGATTCCAACTTTGGGGAGCCTCTGGGTGCTGGTCGGTCCCGCTATCCGGGGACATGAAGCGGCCCATGGAGGAGGAGTCGAAGCGGGCGCCAAAGTTGTCGAGGCCGGATTCTGCGTCGCGTTCTTTGCCGGTGAACTGGTAGCGGTCGTCGCCGGTGTCGGAATTGAGGATGATGCCGCCGAAGGGGTAGTAGTCCATGCTGTAGCCGGTGGAGGAGCCGCCGAGGTAGCGGACGCTGCCGAGATGATCGGTCATGTAGAAGCCGACCTCGTTGGTGGTCAACTGGCGAGCGAGGAGCTGTCCGTCGAAGAAGTAGTACCAACGCTGAACGTTTCCACTCAGGTCGGTTTCCATGAGCGAGGCGCCATTCGCGCCGTACCAGTAAATGGTGCCATTCGATTTCATGACGCGATTGCCGTCGCCGTCGTAAGTATAGGTGACACCGCCCGCGGAGGTGAGGTGATTTT
>Ga0210405_10000656_pt1 | contig 44355 bp, 67 predicted proteins | sample IncBWH11MmetaG_FD_155492 | JGI IMG/M metagenome (GOLD analysis project Ga0210405, IMG submission 155492) | Forest soil microbial communities from Barre Woods Harvard Forest LTER site, Petersham, Massachusetts, United States - Inc-BW-H-11-M | ecosystem: Environmental > Terrestrial > Soil >... | reverse complement strand
CCACGACCCATAAAGAATGTTGATGTTGGCTTGAATCGGAGTCATTTACTTGCTTTCTTTTGGAACCTTATTTTCCCACGGAAAAGCATCAACGATGGCCGTGCGGTTGATGATGATAGACCCGACATATTCCACTTCGTTAAACGATCCCTTTGAAATGCAATCGCTAAACCGACCGGAATCAGCCACCCAGGAAGCGTCTTTAAAAATCAGAAAATCCCCTTGGATTTCCTTTAAGATTCCCACTTGGTGATAGGTCACGGTGCGGATCAGGTAGGCTTTGCCAATTTCAAAGGGGCCATCTATTCCAGACTCCTCAATAACTTCTTCCGCTAACACTTTTTCGATTAATCTTTCGAGCAATTTGGATTTCATAGGTCTCCTTATTTCTCATCGGTATGTTGACGGTATTCTTCCTCGTCCATCCTCTCCCGATGCGCGTTATTCAATCCGTACGCCACATCGTCCGCAAGGTCTTTGGCCATGAAAGGCCCGAATACATCGCTGGAACCCCAGACTTCATAGACTTGGGAGCCTGATCCGTTGTAGGTCGGGCGGACGGTGTAGGGGTCACCTGATTGTTCGTAGCCTTTCATGCAGTCACCTGGATGGATGCACATGGCATGTACCGGCCTCACGCCCCAGAAGAACAGGAGGACATACAGGGTGACGACTGAGAACACCATGAACAGTTTGGGGTAGAGTTTCATAGACCGGCGGCCTTTTTTCCATCAGCATCCGCCTGAGCTTTCTCCTGGTCTTGCTTGGCGTCATCGCTGGCCTTAGACGGTGGCGTGTCGGCAATCACGTCCCCGCGTTGCCAAGCCGGTTCAGGATGGAGCGGCGGCTGTTCATCCGACGGCTTGTAGTCATCTTGCGCAGTCGGCTTCTCCGGTTGGGGGTCATCAGCACAGACTCCTTCGTGAGGAATTTGGTTAGGGGCGCAAGCGTGACCAAAATGACACAGCAAGACTCCCGTCACAAAGCCGATCCATAACCATGCCCATTTCATTTTATTCCTCCCCGTTCAAGATTTACTTGTTTCCAAAAGCGGCGGCATCTTCTTTTTCTCGTAGGCTTCTGCGATTTGCGGAACAATCAATTTTCCCAATGTTTGACCATTCGGCATGACGACGTGCGCCATAAATTCTTCTTCAAATGACGTAATTTCGGAGGCGACAGCTTCTAGCTTTGCTTTAATCGCCAAAGAAAGTGCGCGCCATCGTTGCCGTCCCGCTTGCTCCCATGCTTGCTCGACAGCCCATTCGTTACGTCTTTCGCGGCCTGTTTTAGTCTTACGAAATTGGTCTTTATCCGGCATAGGTAAAAGAAATTTGATCCGGCGGTTCTCCATTTTGAACATAATCACGGCTTTGTTGGCGTCCCATCCGGACACAAATTCTTCGGCTCCATACCGACGTAAGGTATTCTCGATTTCGATTTTTGAACGATCTGAACTAACTAAGGTGCTTTGAGCATAAAGTCCCATATTATTTCCTTTCATCATCGCCGTTCAAGATTTTGAAGGCAACAGAATTGTGCGGCCCTGAATGAGCGTGTTCCAAGACTTTCCAGGCGCGGCGGCAACGGTCGTGCCAAGGGCCTGTCTCTTTATAGACCAAGACAGGATAAGGTTGAACCACGAAGGGCCGTGTTGTCACCGCCGCAATATACCCCCAGCTTGCTATCGCCACGCAAAAACATACAAACACGAGCCATACTGCCAGCACCAAAAGCGGATCGCCTCGGTCCCATTTGGAATGAATGTACTTGGCCGTGGCTTCCCTAGCCTCCGCTTCCGCCTTCACCGCACGCGCTTCCCAGTTAATGGGTTTGGGTTTCACAAGGCTTTACCTTCTATCGCTACGGGACGTAATCTCTGATCGTCTGGAATGAATTGCCGTTCGCCGCAGATGCACCGATGAATGGCACCCTTAAACCCGGTCGGCTCCACATTGCACTTGGGCAGGATCCCGAATCCCCTCGTCTCGAACGTCCAATGATGCCGATGAAACAGCCATCTAAAAAGCATTGGCATGGGGGCAAGTCGCGTAATGATTCACGGCCGCCAACTCAGTCCTTACGACTTGCAGGCTGGAATGTGCGTCCGATTTTTCGTACACGATCGCGTAAACGGGAGAACGCAGATCGAGCGGGACGGTCTTTCCGTCCACCGTCGTTCCGATCGCCAGCGGGCACCCGCACAGATGGCACTCGCGCTGGAACAGCGGATACTGCTTCTTTAGATCCTCGGGCGTCATGAGAGCTCCTTTTCGATTGCTCGTATCGCATCGTCACGCTGGGCCTCAGATGACGAGCCATGCGTTCATGGATCTTGCGGCGCTTTAGTTCCCGGGCCCATCGCTTAGCGAGTGGTCGCACCAAACACCAGTTTCATCAATGTCAAAGCTTCCCCGCTTCGAAGTTGGCGCGGCGTGAACCGGAACACCCGCCATCCCAAGAGCCCGGCATTGTTATACTTCTCGGCGTCGCTCAAGAAATGGCCCCCGCGCACATGGGCGCCCCGCACCCAGATTCCGCCCTCGATTTCGACCGCCACCTTAAACATCGGCCACGCATAATCAAATCTCCATTTGCGGACGGGATGGAACCGAAACTCCGGCTCCCATTCAGGCAGATCCCACCAGGGCAATCCCGTCATGGGTTAAAGAGGCCCAACTGTTTGTCCGTGACTTCCCAAGTCGTTTCATGTCGTTCGGTGCGCGCGCACCAGATCCTGCCGCGCTCGCTGATTTTTCCGGCTTTAAAAAGTTCTGTAATGCGCGGCCGGACCGTATACACAGCCCGCCCGCACATATCCGCCACCTGCCACGCACTCAAAGGCCCGTACATCGCAATGAGCCGGTAAATCTGACGGGATACCGTGATGACCGTCTTATTCGTTTCCGCATACGATTCCCTTCGGTTCTGTTCAGCGGCGGAGCTCACCAAAGTTCCTCCTTCGGATTTCCTGCATCTCTTCCACGCTCATGTCGCCATGCACCGGTTTATCCTTCCAGGGATCCTTCCGGGCTTCGACCGTCAGATTCCCGTACTTCTTCGCCAGCCTCATCCAGTTGTGCAGGAACCGCATCGGGTTCCTCTTTGGCGCTTTCATCGGATTGGAATTGCACCAGGCATGAGCGATCGGGATCTGACGCTCAATGGCGGCCGGAGGCACCTCATAGGCCCGGGACCATTCCGAGACCATGGCCGTAATGCCGAAGCGATCATTAAAGAAACGCGGCATTTTCTCAAAATCCACGGTCTACACCCACACAGCGCCTTTAAGGGGGAGGCGGTTTTTACATCTTCTGGTCTCTAAAGACATCCAATCCTCCACAGGAGTCTAAACGCACACGGCGACACAAAAGGAAGAACAGCCTTTATAAGGCTTACCGAAAAACGCGCGATCATTAAATTTTGCCTCTGCCCGGTTCATCCCTGCGGCCGTACCGTTCTAGGGATTCGCTTATCAGCCGGGTTGTCGGACGGCGTTTAATCGCCTGGGCAGGTAGATAGGAAAGAAGAACCCCTATCGGGAACCTGCGGGCCGCCCATCCCAAAATCGATAGGTTCGCAGGCCCCGGATAGGGGCACGTGTACCAGTATAACATTTTGGGATTTGGCGGCCATGGGTTCATTAGATATTTCCTTTCTTGGAAAGTAAAGAACTTTTTTTCGCCTTGCCGCCCGTGAACTTCTCCCAGCGCTCAATCGTGACGTCGCAGTAACTCGGATCGATCTCGACACAGCGCGCCTTGCGCTCCGTTCTCTCGCAAGCAATCAGCGTCGATCCGGATCCTGAGAACATATCCAGAACGATCTCACCGATGCGCGATGAGTTCAAAATAGCATTGACCATCAGATCCACCGGCTTCATCGTTGGGTGCTCGGCAGATTGCCTGGGTTTGGGGATATCCCAGACACTATTCGTGAACTCGCCTTTGCCAAAAAAACGGTGTGTTTTTTTCCAACAGTAGAGAATCGGCTCGTGCTTGTATTCATAGTCCAATCTTCCGAGGCTGAAATTCGGCGAGTTCTTATTCCAGATAAGGACGTGTCGCACGGGTAATCCTGCCATCATCATCATCATCATCATCATAAGGCCCAATTCCCCGCCTTGCGGCGCGGTTACGTAAAACGCGCAATCGTCACGGGCCACGCCAAAAGCCTCAGAAAACGCGGCGACTAACATCTTACAGAGCGCGTCCTTTCCAAGGGTATCCGACGCAATGTCTTTTAAATTCCTTCCAGCCTTCTGAAAGGAATTTAGCAATCGGTTCTTCTTGCCATAGTTGATTCCATAGGGGGGATCCGTAAAGCAAAGATGAACTTGATCGGAACCTAGGAATCTTCTCATAATTCCGAGCTTCGATGAATCCCCGCACAAGAGGGTGTGGTCGCCCAGGGTCCACATCTCGCCGGGTTTGACTATGGGGATTCGGGGGGGGGCCGGGATCTCATCCTCGTCCGCGCCGGGCGCTTTCAGATCCCGCAAAAGCTCGTCCATCCGTATATCAATGAACTCATGCGGCAGGGCCTCGCGCAGGCTCGCCAGCATGGGCTGGAGGTCGTCTGTGAAGGTGCCGGATATGGCGGGGGAGTTTAGGGCGATATTGAGGGCTTTTTCTTCGTTCTCGTCCAGATCGACCACCACGACCGGGGCATCCGTCGCCCCGGCCGCTTTAAGCGCTTCAATCCGCTGGTGCCCGCCCACCACAAGCCCGGAGCGTTTATTTAAGACGATCGGCTGAACGAGACCAAACCGTTTGATCGAGGCGGTCAGGCCCTTCAAGGACGCCTTGCTGATGGTCCGGGGGTTGTAGGGAGCGGGCTTTAAGTCCGCCAGCGGCATAGTGACGATCTGGTGCGAGTTCATTTTAGGCATAGCCACGGCTGATGATGGCGCTGGACGGCGTGAAGCGATTGGTTCGCATGTGCCGCCATGTCTGTACTGAACCCCAGGGTCACTCCCCCAAAAGACAGCCAGAGGGCCACGAAGTAGGCTGGGATCATACGCGGCCGCTCGTGATCGGCACTTCCTTCGCAATCACGCCAGGGATCCCGTGATTCTTGCCCAAAGACTTGATGCGGTCCCGGATCAGCTTTTCGTCAATCACCCAGAACTCCTTGGGAACGACGGTCGGGTTCGCGATGCGGTCCAGGACCCACGTATAGCGGGTGTTTAGGCCCTGCACCTTGGTAGGCTCCGGCGTCTTGATCGTGACCGGCGCGGCCACGACCGGAGCGGCCTTCAATTCCTTGACCGCTTCTTTGTCCTTCCGCTTCATAGCCTCCGCAATCTCCGCATCCCGTTTGGCCTTCGCTTCGGCCTCAGCTTTGGCCCGGGCGGCTTCTTCTTCTTTGCGGCGCTTCTCGCGCACCTTCATGTCCCATTCCCCGATCTTAATCCCCAGCTGGCCGTAAGCGTTTTTCCAGGGCTTCAGGATCCCGTCCGCCCAGGCGCGGGTCTCTTTCCACATCTTATGCGCCCGCGAGACCTGTTCTTCCAAAGGCGGCTCCGCGGCCTTCAGTTTGGCCTTCAGCTCCGTAAAGAGAGCCCCGGCGGATTGATAATCCTGGTCGTTGCGAATGACGATGGCGGCCACCTGCGCCTCCATGCTGAGTCCCTCTTGCTCAATGTTCTTGACTTCTAATTCCGTTGTTTCCATATTTCCTCCTGTAGGATTCGATGAGTAGTGTATTCCCCGTGAGTATCGCCATCGATGCGTAGCTGTCGTCGGGGTCATTGTGTTCTTTCAGAACATAGGCACCGGACGGCTTCAAGCGCAGGCCGTACCGCTCATAGGCGGGATGATTCGGATGCGCCTGATTCCAGAGCATCATGTACATCCACGTCTGGAGCGGGTTATCCGCGCCCGTTTTCCAGTCCACCACGGCTCGCCGCCCGCGGATGAATCGTATCAGATCAGGCGTCCCGGCCACGCCCAAGAGCTCGCTGCATAAGCGCGGATGCACGGCCACGATCGGGCCTGGGCACTCGCCGTCAAACTTCAGCGCGGCCAAGAAGTATTGCTCAATGGCCGGATCCACGGATCCCGGCTTCAGATCGCCTTCGTAATGGTAAATGAGCGCCTCATCGATGGCGTTTCCCCGCTGGCGGCAGTATTCCAGGTGCGCGGGCTTCACATACGAAAAGTCCGGACCGAACCCCACTGCTTGGATGCGGTCCGTCACCGAGCGGTAGGATTTGCCTCTATAGAGATACCGGCGCGGTTCCTCTTGGAATAGGACCGCATCTTCCATTTCGACCGGGCTCATGACGCAAAGTGCTCCGCGTGATGGGCTTCGAAGTTCTCCCGATCCCAATAGATCTCCGCCCCCTTCGAGATTCCTTCCTCGCAGGTCGCGCAATCCCCGTCCCGATTCGATGTCATTTTCTTCCATTGCGGATCCGCCTTCGGCAACTCCGGCGCCTGGGCATTGGCAAGCCCGGAGGGTGTGTCTTTCGTCTCGATCTCCCCCGTTTTCTTATGGACTGCCTTGGAAGCGCGTTCGGGAGGTTTGATGGGATCCTTTTGCGGAGCCACATTTTCCGCGTCCGCTTCCACCACCACCTCCCGCAATTCGCCGTTTAAGTCCTCTAAGTCCTGAGTAAACACGGCGGATGCGGCTGTGACTTTAAGCGTGGCACCAACGAAGCTACGTTTATCCGCCATCTTGAGGATCGTATTTGCCAAGTCCGCGTGATTCGTCCGCACCTGCAGGAGCTCGTCCATGACGGGCTTTCCTTTGGCGTACACCTTCTGGCCCTTGCTCCACTTCTGCACCCATTTGGACCGCCGCCGGTCCTCGGGCGTATTGTCGAACTCCTCCCGGGATGTGGCCTTGCGCCAGCGGTATTTCTCTTCATCGCTCGAAGCCTCGCCCAGGCCGTAGCCCACGATCATGCCCGAGGGCGCGTGGACGATCTTGGTCGTGATGCGATACCTGGTAGCGTCCGATGACGAGAGATCCTTGATATCCTCCGGCACCGCACAGAGCCGAAACATCATCAAGAGTTTCTCCGCGCCCGGCTTCCAGAGGCTCGGCTTGTTGCATCCGGGGATCACCCCGTAGTCCTTGTCTTCTTCCATCGCCTTTGAAATGGCTCCTAAGACGATGTTTTTGTTCGCGATCAGCTCCGTAATAGACGGTTGCCGTTCGCTGGCGACCAATTCTTGTTCCATGTAAGCCTCCCCGATTCTTGGTTAGTGTGTGCAATCGCAACTCAATAGATGCGTCAGCTCCCCGATGATAAAGGTGCGAGCGCTGGGTGAGCTACGAGCGTGACGAGCCAGACGGCCCCACAGGCCTTCCAGCAAACTTTCTCTGTAATTTACGTTCATAGTCCCTCGTTTCCTTGTCCGTGGGGATGCGGCGAGTGGTCCGCCATACCCCGATGGCCCCGATGATGAATACGACCAAACAGACCCCGCCCAGGGCGTCCATCATGCGGCCGCCTTGACGGGCTTCTTTTTGCCATCCTGCCATTTGCGCGTCTGACAATTGGGGCACTTCTGCGGTTTCTCGACGTGAGGAAACCACTCGTGGCCGCAACAGACGCACTTCATCTTGACGATTTTCATTTGTGACCTCCTGGAGCATACTACTACTTAAAATAGTAAAAGTAAACGCCTCATCCCTGCCCGTCCCTCTCGGCGGGCAAGGTCAAGCGTCAGGCGGGATGCTTCTTGATGAACGCCTTGATCTCTTCGATATGCTCCACGATCAATTTGGCCTTTTTGATGCCGAACTGAAACGGGAACTTGTCTTGTGGGGTGTTGCGGATGATGAGCATCACGCTCCCACGGTAGTCTCCTTCAAGAACTTCACTCATAGCACAGCCTCCTTTAGTATTTCGAGCGGAAAAATCTCCGCATCTTCTTCGATCACCGTGACCATCTTCCAATACGCCAGGATGATCTCGTCCGGACGAAAATCCTGGATGATGCGGGGGACGCTCATGACATTCCCTTTGCGGTCGCTCCATTGGAAGCCAGGAAACTAATGGCGCATGGCTTACAAAGGGAAGGCAGTACCGAGCGTTCGGTGATTATGTTGTCGCAATGGAAGCATCGGCCCAATGATGGCTGTGACATGGAGCGCGTCACCCCCGCACACTCCCCATCATCGTGCGTAGACCTGGGCTGATTGCATTTGTAGCAACGATCCGAATATTCCTTTTCCATGGTTATTTCTCCTTTCCAATTATTGATTTGTTCATACAAGGAGTATACTACAAGTAGTAGTAATTGTAAAGGCTTTTCTTGGCTATTTTAGGAGGCGCGAATCCGAGGGTAAAATAAGGGGTTTTAGACGACCTTAATAAGGCTGGCGGATCCGGCGATGTCGTCGGGGGTGATGAGTCGGGCGGGGGGGCAGAGCGTGATGCCGGCAGGCGTATATCCCGCGGTGGTGTAGTCCGATCCCATGTAGCATTTCCACGCGAACTGAGAGCACACAACCGAATGGCCCAATTGCACGAGGCCGAAGGTCAGGAGCCCGGTGAGGTTGTACCACTCGCCTTTATGGGCATAGGCGTAGGTCATGATGGAATCGATCTGCTGGGGAGTGGCGTTCGGATCCCGGTAGAGCTCCACGTTGGGATCTCCCTCCGGGTCATATTCCCGGACCCGGACCCGCGGCCAGTAGGCCTCTACGATTTCGCCCCGGATCCTGCCCGCGAGTGCCACATGATCGTAAGCCGCTTTGGTGGGCGCCTGGCCGATGACCTTCTGGCCCCAGCCGATCAGCTTTCCTAAAAACGGGGATCCCGGGCCGACCCGGAAAAGCAGGAGATCCCCTGGTTGAGTCATTTAATTCTGCGTCGGAATCCCCACCGGCGGTCCTGTTTTAACGTATTGGCTGGCCTCGTAGCCGGCTAAGAGCGCGGCGCATATCCATCCCAAGACCAAAAAAGGAATGAGTAAGACTCCTTTGTTGTTCATGGTTAGGCCGCAGGTTTTGCAGTCGCGGATGCCACGGCCGTTTCCCCAATCTTTGCGAGAAACGCTTGAAGGTCTCCGAACAATTTATTCGCGTCGGTTGTGAGGGCGGCCACATCAACGCCGAGAGCGGCCAGCATGGGGATAGCGTTGATAACTTCTCCTTGTAAGACCGCAAGGACCTTTTGGCCGATTGCGGCAATGGCTGAAACGGCGGCTGTATTCATGTTTATGCTCCTTCTGCCGGATGTACCGGCGGTGGGTCTATCGCACGACGGCCTCCTATAACGCTGGGAGTGCCGGTCGTGTGGTGCTGAGTCGCGGCCATCGCCATCGCCGCTAAACTGGCAATTCCGGCAATGACCGCTTTGGACAACGTATCGAGTTCAATGACAATGCAGGGGCCGGTGGGAGAGGTGCCGAAGTTCAAGGGCCAGTTCCCATAGGTGACGCCCCATTGCTCCAGCATCCCCGCATGAGCGGCCATGATAGCACCTAAAGACGCCAAAGCGGCCATCACACCCATGGGTACATACTTCTTCATGCCGACCTGGACGACGTACCATTTAATGTAATCAATCATTGGCCTGTGATCGCCTTAGCGGCGGCAATGGCCGTTGTCACTGAGGAATTGGCCGAGTTTATTCCGGTATCCTCTGTGGTGAAATCTGGCGCAGGCGGAGGTGCCGGTTGTGCGCCTGTCGTCTTCGCAATAAGAAGATTTGTCTCATTGATTAAGATCGCCACATTTGCTAATAGAATTTGCAGGTCCGTATCGAGTTGCTTTTGATCGACAGCCATGAGTTTATCCTCCAGTTTCCTTATTTTAAGTTCAAGCCAATGAAACTTGTCTCGCGTCCAACTAAAATCCTGGTACCAATGTCGGGGTTGAGAGATTTCGTTGGAAGATGGTTTCATCGGCGTTTAATAACACGTCATCGCACGTCCCCAAGTCCCAAGTTCCCGTTGATCCCATGACGTGCTGGAAAGTGGTCATCGAAGAACAATTTACAAAATAATTGGACAAAATAGCCAAGTCTTGGCACCGCTCGTAATACATCCCCGCCGCCCAGCCGTAGGGGTAGGTAAAGCTGGAAATCCCCACCATGAGTGCCACGTCCTTATCCAGCTGGCATGGAACGGACGGGAGGACTTGACCAGGAAGGACGTAATTGGGATTCGGGCCAAAAAGGTTAACCAAATACGTGTTGGCGTAGTAGGGGTTAGAACTAATTGAAACAGAAAACTGAGCAGATAACGCTGAAAGAAACTGCTGTTCGACGGTTGGATTTGTTGAAATGATGACGGTGTAAGGCCATGCCAAAGAGAATATTCCAACCAGAATAAGAAGGGTGTAGAGGGCATTACGCATCGGTTCCTATCCATGTTGTAGGGCTTGGATAATCAGGGGGTTCCCCAATATCCACATGCAGATGCGCAGGCGCAATTTCGACACGTTTAAAGCCAGCGGCGTAGAGTCCTCGAAGCATCTCACCACGCACATTGTCCCTCTCGAAACCTTCAGATAAATGACCAAGTCCCAGATCCACAGCAAGTCCCTTATAATGCGCCGAATTACCACAATGCTGACCCCCGGTTGTGAACGTCAAAACAAATGGGACTCCGGCGATTCCTCTCGCCTGATCGAGCATCGCCGGTAAGTTTCCTTGGAGTCCGGCAATCTCCGCATCTGTGAAATACCTAAAATTGCCCATTATTTGATCTCCCCAATACTCATCGCCTAATCCCCCAGGCCATTCCTCGATCATTTACCTCTTGAACAGCATCACGAGCATCGTTCCGAAATCAATCAGGATCGTGAGCACCACTATGATATAAATCACCACATCGTGCGAACCCTTCTTTTCACCGGAGGACTGCAAATAGATTCGGCGCATTTCATCGATCTTATCCTCCAGCGTACCGATGGCGCTTTCTGCCTCCTTACGCGGCATAAACGTGGCCTGCTGATCGGTCACGAGGCTCCGGAACTCGTTCACGCTCTCGAAGCGTTTTTCGGAAGCGGCTTCCGCTTTTAAGACGGCCTTATCGGCGGAAGCCATCGCGGCCCGGGTGGATTCACTGAGCGCATTGAAGGCCGTCTCAATCGCCTTCTGGGAGGTCTCGTAACGCTGGTCGAACTGGGTCGTGAGGGATCCGATCATCGTCTCAAAATATTCCTTGAGTGTCCGAAACGTCCACCCATTTGAAGGTTCGTCGATATCGCGATCAATCGTCACGGTTCGTCTTCATGTGCCGACGTATATATGTCACATCCTCCTTCATATCCGAGAGCGTCGCTTCTATGGCCGATAATTGTTGACCATGCGTTTCGACTTTTGGATTCATCTGATTGACGGTTTGGACCGTTTCATCCCAAGCGCTCGCTTTCGCGGACGCATACCAAATCCAACCCGCTAAGACAATCAGAGTGCTCAGAGAGATCGTATCCGACCGTCGCCATCGATGGACCTCTAAGTCGCTCATGGAAGAGCGTTCACGGCCGCGATTAACTGGGCTTTTAGCGTGGCGTAAGTGGTTATGATATCCGCGATTTGTTGCGGGTCCGCTGGGACTGTCGTGCAACTGTACTTGACTTGGAAGGCAAACCCCGCATCGCTAAAATCCCCCGCATCATGCGCGAATTGATTGAGACGAACGATGGCCGGGATCACTTGCGCCTCCATGACCTGCCGCACCGTCGGTATATTGGACTGAGTGATCGGGGCGGCCACAAGAGTTCCCGTCAATAAGAACATAAGACTTACTCTTTTCATCATGACAATGTCTCCTTAATCGCAGGTCTCCATCTTCATCATCTTGGGAGAACCGCCGCCAGCCACCGCTGCCGGTTCAACCGCAAGACCGCAGTAAGTGGGCTGTGAAAAGGTGTTTGTAGTCACATAGGTCATTGAATTAGAGCCTGTCGAAACGGGACCTTTTGTCGATCCGATTTGAATACCAAAAGGAGGTTCCGTCACTCCGTTATGAAACCATTGAATGGTTCCTGAACCTGATGTGATAGTTATAGTCTGTGAATTATTCATAAGTACATCGTCTAAAAAATCATTATTTACCGTAGTCACTAAATTCACCGTGACCGTCGTTCCCCCGCTTCCTGAAATACTGCAATTCGCCACATCAATAGGAGCAGAAGTGTTCACCCCAGAAAAACAGACGGCTCCAGCTCCTTGATTTACACTTCCGCCCGTATCGCTCCACGTAATGGACATGGTGTTACTGCCCGCCGAGGGATTAACCAAGTACCACAACGCCGCTGCCGTGGGGCCACTCCCATTAATCGTTTGGGTGCTCATAGTTAAATTAACACCATTAAAACTTGATCCCACCACCAAAAAACCTTGTGAAGAAATTGGAGCTAAAACAAGAAGATTTCCGCCGTTGCAGTTAAAGGTCCAGGTATCGACTCCGGCGGCTCCTGTGTGCTGATGAAAAGTCTGTGAACTAACCGCAATGGCTGACCATCCCGACACGGGAATGAGAAGCACAAAAAGAGCTGCGTATTTCATGGTCCTGTTTGAATCAGCGGCAAGAGAATTGCTTGATTGGCCGCAAGCTCACTCGTCACCTTCGCCAGTTGCGCCGTAAAGGTCAGGTCCGCCGCCGTCAAGATGTTATGAGCAATGGCCGTCTGCATCTGTTTCAAAAGCTGATAATCGGCTAGGAATTGGGCTTTCATCGCGGCGTTCGGATCAGGAACAATGACGGGCGTAGGAGTTGGAAGAACCACCTCACCAGGCTGAGGAATAGCCGTAGACACCGACTGTTGGGCCGTAAGTTGGGCAATGACCTGGGCAACCAAATCTCCCAGGAAAGTAGCAGGCGCACCTAATGGAATCGGGTACTGGTTCGCAAAGGTCTGTCCCGTTACACTTTCCGTAAAAAGAAGGTGCACGATTTGATTCTGTGTGTCAGTGCCTTGAACGACGGCGGACCAAGCCATAAAACCTCCCTAGGGTGCTACGACTTCTTTCCAAAACCAACTCACATTGAACTTCCCTCCCGATACGACGTTGCCTTGAGTACTTATGCCAAGACATTGCGTGACCCCTCTTAAAACCGGCGGGTCAGTTCGCCAGGATGCGGGACTGATGTAGATATCATTCGGCGTGGCAGTCCCTGTTGCCATGATCCCCAGATTATACGAATCGAGCGTTGTCAGATATGTCCCGTTCAACTGATGGCCGTCCGTACTGTTAAAGAAGATCGCCGAGGACAAAGGCACCGAATACGTCGTGGGGTCATACCCTGACGCTACCATGGTGCTGTAGATTCCCGTATACTGCGTGGATCGTCGAACGACCAGGAGAGGGACAATCCCCGCCGTGGTCTGGGTCGCGCTTACGCGGATTCCGACGATCCCGACATTGTTTGTGGCGTTTCCGCAAATGCCGCTTACGTCAATCGTGCTATTCGGGACGGTAAAAGGACCCGTCGAAACGGAATAGCTGTGGTCTGTAAAATTCATAATCTGCGTGGTACGCAAACCACCGTCGCGGGTTCCGACATACAAGGCGGCATTAAAATCATCCGTAGCCGCTGAGCCGTCTAAATAATCCGACCCATAGATCGCAGGCAAGACATTGAAGCGGTTGGCGTTGGCAAGAGCCCCATTGTCGGCATAGGTGGAAACGATGGTGGTATAAGTGCTCACCACATTCAGCGTAGCGGCGTTGTTGGTTTGGATTGTGCTCGACGCCAACTGAACCGCCTGGAGAATAACTACGTTGGTGCTCACGACGTTCACCGTGGCTGGAATGACGACGTTTGTGCTGACGACGTTCAATGTAGCCGCATTGCTCACCGGCTGAGTCGCGCCGTTAAACGTTACGGTGGTTAAAGTCACGACAAACGGTGGCCCTCCAGGGACTACGCCTAGCGTTGAATTGGCGATACTGAAAAGCCCCGATTGCGTGACTGGCTGGGCGGTCCCTCCGAATCCAACGATATTGGGATTAGTCGTAGCGGTCCCGAGAATCACGCCATTTGCATCAGAAGGAACCACATAGAGTGCTCGGTACTGGTTCATGCGGAAAGCCGCCGTGGTGGTACTCACAAAAGGGATCAATATCTGCTGGTAAAGCCCTCCTACAGGAGCCATCGAGGAGATGGCCTGCGTGTAAGGTGACGAATCGATGTAAACCCCCACATTGAGCGTATTGACTGGCTGAGCGATACCGTTAAAAGTGACGGTGGTCAAGGTTACGATGGTAGGAGCCGTACTCACGACATTCAATGTAGCGGCATTGTTAACCTGCAAAGGGTTCGTGACTGTCCCAGATGCCAGCTGGACGGCTTGGAGAATAGTCGTATTGGTGCTGACCGTATTGAGCGTGGCGGCGTTATTGGTCTGAAAGGTGCCAGTTCCTGGCGTGATCGTATATGTTCCTGAAGGGTTCGCCGTGGTCTGCAAGCTGGTTCCCGTGGGTTGAAATACCGTGACGGATGATCCCGTAACTGGCTGATAAGACGCCCAGGACATAGCAGGGAGGCAGAGAACGCCTAAAAGAATCTTTCTATAAGATGTCATAGTTTGAGCCATCGGATTCCACCTCAATATCGACGTACTGATTCGGATTTGGTGTGACGGTTGTACTCCCATCAATCGTCTGGCTTGCCACCGTGGCAATCGTGACAGGACCTACCCCGATCATTTTTATATTAAATCTTTTTCCTTTCCGATTAACAGCCGTCGGAAGCGTCACCGTACAAGCCGAGGCGCAGTTTGCCTCCACCACCGTATCCGTCGAAACTGCCGTATAGCTAGTTGTCTGGGCATTTGTGGAATAGGCAATCGTAATAAATCCAGTTGTCGTCCCTAGGAGTTGCCCTGAAAACTGGCTGATATCGAAGGAGAGGGGTTGCGTGGGGCTCGATATCTGCGTGGTAAAAGTTGCTGTCGAACCCAAACCAATTGCCAAAGATGACCCGCCGCCCCCTCCCCCGGATCCCGTTACATTCTGGCAAGTAAAGGTGCCTGTTGAAGTAAACCCCAGGGCGTGGGTCGTATCGCCGCAGGTGCCAAGACCGGCGCCCGTCATGGTTCCGACGGATAAACCAAAGACCACATTTTCTCCTAACGGAGCCGTGACGGTGACACTCGACGTAAAGGTGGTGGGTTGCGTAAAGGTCTGTGCCGCGCTCCAGGTTTGCGTGGAATTGATATTGGCGGGGACCACATCCGAAGTCACGCCCGCATCGATAATCCGAAGGAGGCGATTGGCACCGCCGCCAGACCCATTGACACCTACCGTTACCTGTTGCAGCGCTGCCGAGTCCACATCATAGACCCTCATTCGGGTGTTGCCTGCCGTCGTGAATCCATCGATCCAGAAATCGTTTCCAGAAATAAACCCATCGTGACCAAATGCGAAACGCCCCGAAGAATTTTGTCCTCCCTGGTCCAATTCAATGGCCGAATGCTTTGTCGTGCTGTCTCCAAAGATATCCAGTCCTCCTCCAAACGTCGGGCCTCCCGTGATCTTGACTTGGGAATTGTCAGCGTTCATAAATTCGAACTGACCTGCATTCGAATGTGAAAAATCGTTGTTTGCATTCTCGAATACCATCGTAATGGTGGAGGTCTGAATGACCTGCGAAGTCACCGTAGGCCCTGTGATGAACGTAAAACTGCTCGCGGTAACAGCATTCGCAACGGTCAATCCGCCCGCGGCCGGTATGTTGACTGCTCCTGTCGTACTGACAAACAGGTGGGCCGTCGTTCCGGGCGTCCCCGCTACATTCGATGCCACCCAAAGATCATAAAGCGCCGAAGGGTTCGAAAGGATCGTGACGGTAGAGGTATGGAGTGTCTGGTTCGATATGGTCTGCGATGACGTAAAGTTGTTGGCGACGGTCGTATAGGCAATGGTCGACGGCAACACCGTCGAGGGGATATTCGTCGTGATGTTCGCCCCAGTCAGGCTCGTGATGGCCGCGCCGTTTCCTGTAAAGGTTCCTGCCGTCACGCCGAAGGTGACGTTCTCTCCCTGGGGAGCAGGGATCGTGACGCTGGACGTGAAGGTCTCGGTCTGGGCAATGGTTTGATTGAGGCTGATGGCTGGCGTGGTTGATCCGTTGCCAACGATAATAGGCGCTGTTCCTGTGACGTTCGTCACGGTCCCGTTATTGGCCTGGTTCTTATTGACATAGGTCAGTGTCGCCGAGGACTGTTGAAGGTAGGTGGCTGTGGCAGAGCTGTTCGTGAGATAGGTTAATGCGAGATTGTTTCCTTGAAGCGTGACGCTGGAAGGATTGGCTTGCCAAAAATAGGTGTTATTCGAGATCAATGAACCCAGCGTCGTGGCCGAATCGAAAAGAATGGTAGTCGTCGTCGCGGAGGTTGAAATCAATGGGCCTAGAAAAGCCGTGGGCCCTCCCGTGGTAATACCTAACGAAAAAGGGATGACCCCACCTCCCGCCGCGCATCCCGGGCCCGTACAGGTCCCATTGATGACGATATTCTGGACGGCCAGAGTTCCCGTGATGGTGCTGATCGTTACCGTTCCGGTGCTCGTGATCGTTTTAACGGGCGATCCAAAAAGGACCTGGGCCGGAGTTACGATGGGCTGGACATTGGATCCCACAATCGCCCAGGCCGGTCCGGCCAAAGCCAGAAGTCCGATGAGCCGAAGTGCGCGCATCAATAGCCTGCCGGGACGAGCAAAAGCGTCGCCGTGGTCTGGATGCTGGCGCGCTTTTCCTGGACGCTGATCTCATGGTCCAATCCCACAATCAGATAATCGTTATTTAATGCGGTGTTCTGATCGATGACTGTCACGCGGTCTCCGACTTGAGCCGCCGGCGTGAACTGCAGATCCACGGACGGGATGTAGGAAAATGGATTGGCAAAATTGTTGATGATCGCCTGGGCGATATTGGTCGCGATGGCGGCGCTCACAATCCAGGGATTCGAGATGGTCGCTTTACGTCTTCCAAAGGATGCGATCGATGGCTTGCTTGTGATCTCAATGCCCTGCGTCGTGCTCTGGATCTGGGCATTGACGGCGGTAATAGTGCCGCTAGAAAATGTTTTTCCGAGCACCTGCAGATTCGTGATGGTGCCCGTTCCCGTGATGACGATCTGAAGCACCGGAAGCGTCGGATGGATCGTGGTAAAGGACCAGGATCCCGCTCCGCCAGCCGCAAAGGTGATGGTCGCGGCGGCCGGGTTCGCGCCCGACATCGATCCAATATCCATACCGCCGGAAATATAGAGCGGATAAATTAAGGTCTGGCCGCTCGTCACCGACAATGGGACGCCCGCGGAGATGTTGACCGGCGGTGTGCCAATGGTTCCTTGCCAGACCACATCGGTGCTTGCTCCTTGGAGCACATAGGGCTGGGCATTCACGATCACATCGTTCAGGATAGAAGAATCACCGCCCAGATTATCGGCCAACTCCTGGGACACGTTCAGAAGGTTCGAGGCGAAGCTGAATGTCCAGGATGACGGTTTGGGGGGATATTTGGCATTGCCGGATCCTCCCGTCCAATTCAGCGTGACATTGAGGACGAGCGGATCCGATACCGTTGTGATCCCAACGGCCATAAAGATTTGAAATTGTATGAACTCATTAACGGGTGAAAGGATGTTCCCGGTGGACGACAGCGCCACATAGGGAGACCATCCCGAGATTCCATTCGCTGAGGTTCGCGTCATCGCGCTAATGGTGCCGCCGCTCGGAACGGCCAGCATCTGCAGCTGGCCCAAGGAAACCACACCGGCGCCCATGTCATGCACAGGCGATTGCCACGTTCCAGATCCAGCGGCCGTGTCAAATGAAAAGCTCATAAAGATATTGCCTGCCGTTTGCCTAAATTGAAAATTTCCGGGAACCCATGCTTGAAGCAGGGTCCATTGACCCGCTGTAGGCCCAGCATCAAACACTCCAAGACAGAGATAGGGCGGATTCTGAAGCGGCGGACTTTGGTTGCCGAGGAACGCAGGATAGAATCCCGAGATCGTCCCTTCGTCCGTTCCGCCATCATCGACGCCGATCCAGTAATTGCCAGCCGCTAAGGTAACCGCCAAGTTCAAATTAAAGGTCGTTGTCCCTGAACTATTGCTGGCGATCTGTTGCGAATAAAGAACGGTGCCGGGCGATCCGCCATTGTCCGCCCATACGTGGAAAAACAATCCAAAATTTAACGCAATACTGTAGGTGATGGTGAAAGTGACATTGCTTAACTGGGTTGGGAAGGGAAGTCGTATGGATTGCGCCATCCCATTGACTGCTCCAGAGTTATTGTTTTGGATCGAGGGGTTATAAATGAAGATGCTGTTCGGATCCGTGCAAGTAATGATCGGCGGCCCATAGCTGAGCTGTAAATCCAACTGATCGCTCGCATTCTTTGTCACATTTCCGGTGAAGGATCCTAGGTTCCAGTCCGTTTGACTCGGATAGAGCCATTGCTCCGGGGTGTCCGCGGTATAGTATCGGAATGTGGCGATCCCGTTTTCATCAAACCAGAAAAGGGCGTCGCCCGCAGCCTGCGTCAGATTGCGAACGGTGCTGAGGATGTCCTCTTGGTCCGTGAAAAAATAGGGGATGGTAACGCCGGTGGTGTTGAGGGAGCACTCGAAGCTTGAGAGATTGGCCCGGTTTAGCACATACTGAATGCAGGTCGTGATATCCGCATTGGTTTTCAGGTTGCTGGAATCGGTCAAGTTGATAAGGCCTTTTACCCCATCGCGGCCTTCGATGACGGCCGTGCGGGAAAGGGGCTTCACCGTAATCGAATCCATGTAAGCCGTGATCGATGGCACGAGCTCGGGCGATCCGGCGGAGGATCCGGACGTTAAAAAGAATCCTGCCGTGACGAGGATCACCGCATTTGGAAGAAGTTGCGAGTTCACGAAGCCAGCCGCTGTCTGGGCAGGCGTTGGCGTGTAATTGATCGAAAAGAACTGGTCCGTGTTAATGCAGTCGAGTGTCACTTTGGCGGCCATAGGGTTAGCGATTTTGTAATCCCTCTGGCGCGAGACTTTGACCGATTTCACCCGGGCCGTGATATCTACCAGCTGATAACCCTCGATCTCGACCACGTTGGCGTGACCGCTCGTGGACCCATAAACCGAAAGGCGCCATTGCGTGGCTGTAATGGTTGGAAAGTTCACGACGTCCAGCGTCCCCGTCGTTGGGATGGATACCTGCCCAGCCATAACGATTCCAGATGTAGCGGCAAATACGATCCAGGAAGTGCCGTTGAAATATTCGAGATCGTAACTGGTGAGCGAATCCGTCGAAAGATGATAGAGCTTTATGCGATTGAGGGATTGGGCGGCTTTGAGCGTGATCGTGAGTGTGGCCGGGGATCCCCCGGAAGGATTGGCCGCGGAGCGCCAGGACGAAAGCCCTATTCCGTTATCGGCTCCGGAAGCCGCGCCGACATTGATCTCGGTGCGGTCGCCATCAATCGCTCCGGCCGCCGGGTAGTTCCCAGACGCATCATCCCCATTGGAAGCGATCGTCGCGCCATAGGCCGAGGCGTTGAAGTAGTTTCCCAACATGAGCTGGACCTTGGCGGCGGGCGTGTTGATATCCGCCACCTGGGCGTTTTTGAATGCGGTGCTGACGGCGAGGGCCAATCAGAACACTCCCCATACTTCCACGGTCGCGGTGGTTCCCGTTAAGACATCGGTCTGCGTCGTGCATCCCGTATCCACTCCGAAAAAGACCTGCAACGAAGTCACGGGAGTTTGGTGCACTTCCGCTGCAATGTTTAAATTAACCTCATCCAATGCGCTCGTCTCCGAATAACTGCACGTCCCCTCCAGCTTCTTATATCCGTAATTGACGGCATGAAGATTCAGCGTGCAGGTCTGAAACGTGGATTGCGTATTTTCGACGTTATTGATTCCAGAGAGCAGAATCCCGGTCGCTCCGTTATGAGCACAGAACACGCCTGTTGATGCGCCGATTAAAAACCCTTGGAATGAAAATGAATAGTCCGAGTTGGCATCATTATTAAATCGCAGAACCAATGTTTCATTGGATGCTACATTGTTTAACGCATCGATCTTTATGACGTATTGGTTGTATCCGCTGAAATTGACGGTCGCACTCGATGCGGCGGCGACTGTCGTAGAGCCGACGAAGTTTCCATAAATACTCTGTCCAGCAGGATTGGCAAAGAATCCCGAATAAGCGTTTGTGATCTGAGTCGGTTGGCCTTGGTAGAACACCGCCCCCGGCAAGGTCGTATTGGAACTGACCGTCAAATTGACGAATGTCTGGGAAGAGTTGATCTGGATAAAACTGGTCGCGTTTGCAATGAATGTGCCTTTGAATCCTCCGGATCCGGTGACGTTGATTGGGTTGTAGGTGGAAAATATGACGTTCGCCGTCGGTGAGGAAATGTTCGTCGCGCCGACATAAATAGCCAATGGCGTCCCGACTCCGGTTGTCGTTCCGCAGGACGCCCCCGAGGTTCCAAAGGTTTGATTCCCACTGTACTGCATGCATTGGCCCACCACCACTCCGTTTCCGGGCACTGTGATATTAGAATCGATTGTGGTCATGTTATTATTCACCGTTGTTCCCCAATTCACCGCGCCGATGCTAGGCAAGTCCAAATTCAATCGGTTGGTGAATGTATCGCACCACCCTGCTTTTGATGCGAGAAGTAGAAGGAATGAGCTGATTAACCAACCTGATTTATTTCTCATAGCTAAGCTCCCAAAAGCGCGATATCATAGGTTCCGCGGTCAATCCATCCGCCCTGATTCTTGACCGTCAGCTTTTGCATTTTGACGAGCCACCCGGTATAGGTATAGCTCACATACATCGGAGCGGTCAGGCTTCCCAAAGCGTTCGTTAAAGTGATAACCCGCGTCGCGTCATTGTAAGTCACGGGCCCCGGATCGAAAGTCAAAGCGGCTCCGCCGTAACCCCCCAAACCATAGCCCCCGCTCCCGTAGCCTTCTCCGAGAACGGCATTGAAGGGTGTGATGATATTGATGATCGATCCACCGCCCGCCGCCACCAGGGCGGCCGATAGCCGGGTCGCCGAAGAGTTGGCGATCTGGACATGAGTTGAATCGATGATCGTGACTAACTCGTTTTGAGTCTGCCAGTCGTCCCGGGTCAAAAAGGAAAGAAAGGTGTCCGAGATCCCCATCAAAGACATGAACTGGATGCGTTGGGTCTGAGAGAGGAAATTGGAATTGATTTTGATCGATGGAGCGTTGACCTTTAGAATGGATGTTTTCAAGTCGCCCGCCAAGTTCCGGAGATTCACCTCGACGTTGTCGTGATCGATCGACATTGCGTTCGGCGGTACTTCGAACAGGATTTCGGTTGTCGGCCTGCCAAGCTGGAATGTTAGCCACACTTAAGACCCCACAAAGTTGATTTGCCCCTGGCCGCGGATCGATTTCACGATCTCTTGACCGATCTGAGAGACCATGCGCGAATCGATCACGCCTTCCACATGGACGCTGATGTTATTGATCTGGGTCTGGGCACCCGGGCCTCCGCCCTGGCCGCCGCCTCCGCTCATCGGGGTAAAGGTCGCGAGCTCGGGTCCAGCTTCCCCGAACATCGCCAACGTCGGCGTATCGGCAAAGGCGCTTCCGCCCGTGGCATGGAATCCCCCAAAGGCTGGAAACATCTTTGAAGCAAACGCTCCGCCTCCCATCCCCGTGATCGCTTCAAACATCATCCATTGCGCGATCATCTTCACGATCATCTCAATGATCTGTTCTTCAAGGTTCTGGAAAGCAGCCTGCATTTCTTGGGCGAAATTTTTTCCTTCCACAATCATCTTCGCAAAGGCTTTTCCGAAATCGCCAGCCATTTGATCAGTCAACTGCTTTACGTCCTGGGCCATTCCCTGAAGGAGCGCGCTATGCTGTTTGGCTTGTTCTTTCTGATCCTTCTCGATGGCGGTATAGAGATCGGAGTTGTATTTCTTAATGAGCTCGTCCGTGTTCTGTTCCATGAAAACTTTTTTCTGATAAAGCTGATCCATGGCGGCGTTATAGGCCGCCATCTGCGCCACCTCGGCGTCATGGTCTTCTTTCGCTTTCTTAATCTGGTCCTCAATGGAACTCGTAACGCCTTTATGAAGATCGATTTGCTGGGCGATGATTTTATTCAAAGCGTTTTCATCCGTGGCCAACTGCGTGGTGGCCGCGCTCAGGTCTTTCGTGACTCCGGCATTGCTCAGTTTGACATGATACTGGGCCTCAATCGCCGCGCGCTCGGCCGTGGCGGCCAGGATATGGCGGTCCGTGGCGATCGTTTCCTGGTCCTTCACGATGGTCGAGTTCAAAGCCGCAATCGTCGCCATATTGGTGGTTTCAAGGGAATCGATCTGGGCTTGGCGCAGTTTAACTTCCGAAAACAAAAGATTCGTCTGAGCATTGCTTAATGAGCCGGTCGCCGTCCATAATCGGGTGAGCGCGTCGATTTCAGAGTCCGCGACGCCGATTGCTTTCTCTGTGGCGTCATGGATCTTATTCAGGGAATCGAGCAAATCCTTGTGGTGATTGATGACTTTGAGGACAATGCCCGCTAGAGCGGTCAGAGCCACGACCACGAGCATAATCCCGCCCGAGGAGATCCCGGCGGCCGCCGCGCCTTCGGTGAGGGCCAAATTCAGGGAATTAACGACCATGCGCGTTTCAGCGCCCAGGCCGGACGCTCGCAAAGCATCGCCCGCAAAAAGCATCAAACCGATATGCTGGAAGCGTTCCTGGAATTTGGCTTGCATTCCGGAGCTGGATGAGGTGACGTTATTTAAGGCCGCCGACGCCTTATTGATCTCGGCCGCCGCGGCGTCTCCTCCGGAGGTCTGCAAAATAATGTTTGCTGTCGTTTCAGCCATTTCGTTCCATCGCCTGATGAAGTTCTATATCTTTCTTTTTGACGGCAATCCGTTCGTCTAGCACCCGAAACCACCGCAGGAGGTCGGCGGGTTGATCCAGGATCCCGCCCGATTCGGGCAAGGCGCGGCGCTCTCGGCAATCCTGGTAGGTGGTAAGAATCTCCGAGGCCCAGATATCGGGGGCGGGCCGCCCGCATCCCTCAAAGGGGCAAGGGAGAATCTTTGGGCAGAGCGTCCGTTTGCATTCGCCAAAATCATTTCCCTCCAGAATCCAATCGATCAGGCCTTCGAGCCTTTTTTTTTAGCTTCGTCCTCGGCTTTCAGGGTCAATCCCTGCACATGGTTGAAGATATAGCTTCCGACCACCATCACCAAATCCTCTGTGGGATCGGCGGGCTGGGCATAAATGGCGTTCAAGATGTCGCGACCTGTCTTCTCCACGCCTCCGGACCAGCCCACCACAAATGTCTCAAAGAGCCAGGGGAATAGAGCCAGGACGTTTGTGCGGATCACTTTTCCGTCTTCGATCGTGGTCTGTCCGCCCATAGCGATATTCATCTGGGACTGATCGCGGCGAGTGGCGTGCCCGCGGATCTTGAACTCGATGCCGTCTTTCGATTTGTATTCGATCGTGGTGCCGTTTTCGGTTCCCATGATTTCTCCTTTGCTAATATTGGCTCGTCACATCGTTCACGAGAACGATTTGGACATCGTATCCCGTCGTAAAACTGTACTGGGCCAACCCCGTAAACGGAATCTTCAAAGGCCCATTGGAAGGAATATAAAGCGGGGCCGACTTGTAGTACCAGAGCGGCACGTCGATGATGAGCTGATAGACCGTCCCGCTGAAGGTGAACGAAAGCGTGACGTTCACATGAGCGGTCGTTCCGGCGATGAACTTGTTGTACTGGGTCAGATCCTCAAAGAACAGATCAGCAGAAAGGTCCGGCGTGAACCCTTCCGAGTAGCTCGTGTAGGGATAGATCGAGTTATTGAGCGCGTGATCCGCTTTGCCATCGGCCGATAGGGCGAGTTTCAGATTGTCGTAACCGGGCTTCGTCAACCCATCGATGTTCAAGACGGCATTGGACCAGACGAAAGGCGGTAGTTTCGAAAACGCGCTCGCTTGTGTGGTGCCTGTGGCGCCGTCATATCCAAGGCCAATCCATTCTGTGTCTGCTTCCAGGATCGCTTTGGCTTTGAGCATGAGATCGAGCTTGTTGCACATCGCCCCAAAGAACAAAGGATAAAGAAGCGTCTTGTCAAACCACCAGGTATAGGTTGGAGGCTGAGAGACTTGCTGGGGCGTAAACACATGAATGCTTCCGGTCGTGTAGCCGGGAAGATTCTGAGCGTTGTCCGAGGTGGCGCTCGAGGAATCGGTCTTGTTGTAGCCTAAGAGTCCCGCGGCATTGTGGGCGGCATTGGTTCCAGAACTCCATTTGATGACAAATACGGCAGTCCCAGAGATCACGAATTTACTGGACGATTGCGTTACGACAAAGGTGTTCGGGTTCGCCGCGTTCATGGCTGTGGCAATGGCGGTCTCGATTGTAGAAATGCTGTAGACGCCCTGGGGTATGACGCAATGATAATCCACCGCTGACATATTGAAATCGATGGCGTCGTTGACCCCCGTCCAGACGATCAGATTATTTCCGGCCACGGTATAGGCGTCTGCTCCGAAGATCGCTTGCAGGATTTCTCCGATGTTGTCGGGTTCCACTTCGAGCTTGATCTTCATGCCGTTTAAGGTAGCCGGGCCTTGCGTGATCTTGGGGTAAAGATTGCGAAGGGCCTCAATGCCTTTGGAGGGCAGGGGCTCAATCATCGGCGTAAAGGCATCCGGCGGGATTCCATTAATGAATCGCGTGGGCGTGGCGACTTCGGTCCCGCGCACCGATTCCTTGGCTAGACCCATCGATCGTAAGCGACTAACTGATACGGCCATAGTTCCCTCCTCTTATCGGATAATCCAATCGCGGATCTTGACCGTTCCCTTGCCGATCCGCATGTGTTCTGCGGACGGATTCGGAAACGGATTCTTGAAAGTCGGCGATAATTTGAACTGATAATTCATGACCTCCGTCCAGAATCCCGGGTAGTTGCAGAAACTGTGGCTGGGCGGCGACGCCGTACCCAAATCGTTCAAGGCGTTGTTCGAAAACAGCTTTTCGAGCGCGTGCCCAATTAAGGTGCCGTCCTGGATCACCTGCACCGGATTGGACGAAGACACATACCAAAACAAGAAGAAGGTCAACTCGATTTGATATTTTCCCATCATCACGAGATCGGGCATATACCCCGCCTCCGGCTCGACAAACATGATTGGGAATGTCAGGTTCGGAACGTCTCCTAGATTCCTGAGACCATAGCTGGTCTGGACCGTGAGATACTTCTGAATCAAGGCGGCCATGCCTTGACCGCGCACCGTCGTTTCGTCGATGATCGACGTGAGGTTGAATGCGAGACCACTCAAAGCCCGGGTTCCTCAAAATCGGCCTCCATTCCCAAAGCATCGATTGGAGCGTATCCGACAGCCGCCAAAGCCTTGGCCTGTCGAATCGATGCGAAATTAGCGCCTAAACTGAAATAATCCTGAAGTATCTGCTCGATGGCGTTCCTGTCGGGATCCGCCAGAAATACGACAAAGCGATCCTTTTGCCGAGGTCCCGCCTGCCATTCCACAAGATTCGCCAGAAATGGATCCTCTGGCAGTCCAAACATCGCCATTTGTGCATCAAATTCGTGAAATAAGGCGTCTGGATTGGTCATGGCTTCCCGGAGGGCACCCGTCCGAACCATCAACCAGTCCGGAAAAGCCCCTGCAAAGCGAGCCTTGCCGCCCCTGGCGGCCTTCTGGGTGACCTTGGGAGAGCCCAGGCGGTGCTTGGCGCGGTAGTATTGAGGCGTCACGGCCGCCCACTCCTCATCAAATATGCCGGCGCCTGTCTGCTCTGCCCCTACGGACTGCTGGAACTTCTGGGCATTCGTCTTCACCCAGGCGTCAAAGATGGCCGCAAAGGCGGGAGATAAGTCCGACACCCGGGCCTCGAGCTCCGGCATGGTCTCGGGGTTGTCCATCAACACCTTGATCGTAAAATTCAGGGCAGGCATGTCATCTCCTGGGTGTGATCCGGTCAAAGCGCGACGGCGGAAAGCTCGTTGGATTGACGAATGCCGGGGCCTCGCGCTGACCTTGGCGCATGTAAAAATCCTTCTTCAGCTGGTCGGCGTTGGCTTTGGCGTCCTTTGCCAAGCTCCTATAGACCTGGGCCGGTTGCTGGGCGTCCGCGTGGGCCTCGCCGCCAGAGCTCGCGAACTCCTGAGCAAACCGCCCAGCGAGCGCCGTAAAGGTCAAATAAACCCCATACTGAAGCATGGCATCCGTTAGACCGTTCGGAATGGTGGTCGGGTCGGTCGTCCCGGCCAGCGTCATCTGCGCCGCCTGATATAGGAATTGCGCGTATTTTGCATCCGAAAACCACTCATAGTTGTAGTCTACGTAGACGCCGTTGGGGGGGGCTGTAGGATAGGTCCCGCCGCCGGGGTCTGGGGCGCTGGTGAAGCTGATGACGCCGTTGATCTGATCGGCGATGGTAAATCCGACCTGGGTCCGAGCCACCGCGCCGGTCCCCACCACCGTCACCCAAGTATAGAGTGCAGATCCCACATAATCAGAAAGCAACGGTTTTTTAAGCCTGAAATTCTTATTGACGCCGTTCACGGGGAACATCGGCTGGTCCGAAAGACCCAACTGCTCGCCATAGACGATTTTGGAATCCGGAGCATCCTCCACCAAGATCCGTAGATCCGTGATGAGCCCGGCGAGCGTTGCCGGGACGATGAAAGTGGATACCGCGGGCGGAATAGTGAATGGCCCTTGAGCGACAGGCGTATCCCCGGAAGCTGGGCTTCCGTGGAGCTGGATGTATCCGGCAAAGCTGTAAGTTCCGGCCGTGGTGATCCCAGATGGCACCGTGGCGAAGTAGCTCCCGGATCCTGCTTGCTCTACCGCGCTGATCACATAGGTAGCCCAATTCGCCTGCACATACGTGACAAACGAGGTGCCATTCCAAATCTGGCCCAGGGCGTTCCAGATGAACACGTATACCGTTTGACCTGTTGCGGCGACAACCTGAATCAGCATCTCAATCCTTTCTGAAAGGCCATAGCCTTACATGCTCAATCTGCGGAAGGAGTTGGGCCACGTCCATGGCATAGGACAGGGCGCCGTAACGGATCCGCTCTCTTTTGAACGCCACCCGCTTAAACGCGATCTCGCGGGTTTCCTCTGGACCGATGACCGGGAACACATCGACAGCCACGTTTTTGTCGGGATAGTAGCGATGCACGCGGACCGGCGCGCTCTGATAGTCGATGAACCAAAAACATTTATTGAGAATGCAGAACTTGCCGCCGAAAAGTTCGGCTATCGGATCCCGGGCGCGTTCTTTGGCGCGGAGGTTCTTGCGCTGGATTTCATCGAGCTCAGCGAGCTCGCGTTCCAGTTCCGCTTCTTCGGTGGGTAAGCTCCGGCGCGGAGGAAGGGTAACGCCATAAGGAGCATCAATAGCCATTGGCAAGACTCTTGCCATAAGGCGTCACCGTGAGATTGTAATCGCCAGCCGTTGGGCCTGCAATCTTCAGCTCGAGATACCGGGCATTCACTTGACCGAAATCCCAATAGGTGGACGCGGCCGCCGCGCTGGGCGCAAAGCTGACGGTCGAGACCGTCACATTATTGGGAAGCATGAGAACGTTATAGTTCACGGCGTCATCGGAGGAATACCAGCTCAGGCCCAACGCGCCGTTAATCGCCAACGGACCGACCGTGAAGGTTCCGCCGCCGTTTATGGTCTGGGTCGATATTCCGATCACGACGGGCGGAACCGCCGTGGCGTTGGCATAGCTTGAGGCGAGCTGGATATCGTTAGCATCCAAAGCGACCACAAAATAGTTCGTTCCGCTGAACAGCTTGCCGGGAGGCGTCCCCGCCGTCGTGGTAAATGTGACCGCTGTTCCTGTTGCGAATCCATGGCTCGGAAGGAGAAGAGAATTGTTCGATGTATTGACGGCGCTTACTCCGCCCCCGGTGAAGTTCGTACTCGATACGATGATGGTGCCTGTCGATGGGGTGACTGGGTAATTGTTGATCCCGTTCGCCGTCGCCGTGGCATAGACAATCCCACATCCCGGACAGGTCACATTAGTGGTCGCGATGATGATGGTCGATAGGACAGGATCCGAATTGATCGCCACGACAAGTCCCGTGGAGGCCGTCACGCTCGATAATCCGATGGTCCAGTTCACTCCGGCCGTTTTCGTCACGCCATTGATGGCGATCGACGCGGGAGCTTGACCTCCGATAAAGGTAGCCTTCCCGACCGTTAAGGCGCCTGTGCTCGACGCCAGGGTATACTGATTTCCAACAATGCCAGTATTGTCGGCCACAATTAAGACCGTCGTAGCCGTAAGGGTAGAGGCTGTTAAAAGGCTGGCTTGGTTGGCGTTGATGGCGTTCGCAATTGAGACGGCTGTATTGCTGGAATAGCCAAGCTCGTCTGCATTCCATTCCACGTCTTCCGAATAGAGCTTTGAGAAGCCCGGACCGGAAATCGTGAAGTTGCCATTGTCGGCTCCGTTATAAAAGAAGGCGGGGCCAAGCGTCGTCGTCCCTGTGCTGTCCACAACGGCCAGGGCTGGGGTGCTCGAGGTCACTTTATAGGTGTTGCAGAAGGATCCGGGATTCACGCAGGTGATGGTGAACGTGCTTCCGCCTAAAGGAACGACGGCCGCCGTTACATTTGGAACGGTCGCGTTAATGGTCGTTGAGATCCAGGTCGCATAGGACGTGGACGAGACCACAATAACGGCGGTGCCCGGGAAGATATTGACCCCGTTAATCGTAAGCGTTGAGAACGTGAGCGGACCCGGACCGGCGGAAGATACGTTGACGCTGATCGTTCCGGCCGTCGCAAACAAAGCGGAGTTCGTGCTGACCGTGAGCGTGTCACTAGATCCCAGCGAAACATAGCTGGATGTCGATCCGAGCGTAATGTTGACCGATGATTTTGCACCATCTACAAAAGTGGAGGTGGAAAGTGTTGCCGAAGAATAGCTCGCCGTCAAGCTCATGTAATCGATGCGCGCGGCGTTCATATCCACGATCACGTTCTGAGAGGAGGCGATGACACCGTTGTAGATGGGCGTCGTGAGGCTAGGAGTCATCGCATGGCCGACGGCGGCCAGCGATCCAAGGAGAGATACGGCGGCGATGAGTCTTTTCATAATTGGAGTCCTCTTTGGAGGATGAGGGGCCGCCCCGCAAAAGGCGACGGCCCCCGCGTCATCCATTTATGAATTAGGTGGCTGAACCATCGTTTCCGAGACACCAAAAGCGCATATCAATGATTTCAACCGCCCAGCGTGCACGGCTCCGCCAGACGATTTCGTCATGGGTAAACGAGGATCCCGATAAAGGCATTTGCTGAACGACCGATAATCCCTGCCGCATCTGGAATGTCATTCCCCGATGAGCCATGCCCAGCGCCCATGCTTGCGGTGGAAGGAAGCGGCTGATGACCGGGCGATACATGCCCTTCATCGCGTTTTCAGTGACATTCACTCCCAGATTGGTGGCTGTGGAAGTGGCTCCCACACCGCCAATCGAGGTGCTTCCGGCCTGTCCGCCGCCGGGCAACATCGCTACGGTCGAAGGGTACCAACTGTCATTCATCAGCTTCGCCGCCAAGAATTTTAAGCCCGGGCCAGCGAGAATGGTATCGGGATCGACGGCTATAAAGTTTCCGTTTTGATCCTGTTGAATGGAAAGAATGTAGTCTGCCGCCTGTACCGAGTTCTGGTTAAAGACGATGTAGGTCGTGAGCCGGTTTTGACCCCCGCCTAACATACTCGTCGACCAGGGCCAGGTGGAAGCAGTTTCAATCGAAGGCTTCGTATAAGACGCGGGAATGATCTCGCCCTTGTACAGCGTTCCGCCCGATGGCGAGATGAACTTCGACATGACCCAGACTTCTTCCAAGAGCGCCATGTTGGGACCGATATCCATCATCCGGTCCACAATCTGGGCCGTCTGATCGTCGTCGATTAACTCCTGCGGAGCCGAGGACAGAGCACCATACTTCTCATTGATGATCTGAATGTCGGCCGGCGCCTGGATCTTTACCTCCCGGAACGGCGTCCCACGCGGAACACGGGTCGGGATCGATCCCCGCGGGATCGGCGCATACGGTTCGACCGCATGAGTGGATGGCGTGGTCGAGACGATCTGGTCATAGACCGTCTGCGTCAGCTGATACCATTGGTTGGCGAAGTTATTGACGCCCGCACGGAGAACCGCAGAAAACGCGGCCTCCGGATTCGTCTCGCGGAACTTCCCCGCCACCCGATAACACGCTTCCTTCATCCCGCGAATAGAGAACTTGGGACTCTTGAAGTTGAACCGGGTCTTGTCCATGACATCAATCCCGTAAGACTCTCGTACATGCGTACAAATGGCTTCATTTTCCATTCGGGCCATTTGGTAGCGGAGGTCTTTGGATTCCTTGGCGATGGCGCGAATCTGCTCTTCGCGCTGGTCTAATTCTTCGGCGGTAGCATTCATTTCATTCCTCCTTACGCGGCCATCGTCACAGGCCACAGAGGTGAAATCTTCACCTGATACAGTGTGCCCGCGGCGAACGCGGCCGACGTGATACCGGGAGGAAGGACAATCGTGCCCAGCACGTGAGTGTTGCCTCCAGCGGTGTTCGTGATTGTTTGCGGATCCCCGGCGGCGGAGGTGGTCTGATAGACCGAATCGCCGTCGTGGTAAGTATCTCCGCTCGTTCCTTTGAATCGCGCAATGCCCTTGGTCATTACCGGCAACTGCGGCATGGCGAACTTGGTGGTGTAGGGCTGGATCGAAGACCCATCCATGGCCACTCCGGCAAAGGTCGCGGCGTGAGCGTCTGTATCCACAGAAGCGATCCAATGGTTAGCCGTGTCATACCATACGAGATCCCCGGCGTTGATGACATTGGCCAGTGATGTATCTTGGGGATACGGTACCGGGTCCTGATATTTGATGACGATGTTGTCGATTGATGCTGTTAATGATACGTAAGCCATAAGTCCTCCCTATTCCGCGACCGAGAGGAGCGGAAATTCGGCGTTATTGGGTGCGTCGCCTTCATTCCCACCGGCTCCGGATCCGCTCTCTCGCGCGCGATGCGAGGCTGAGACGCCCTGGCCCACCTTCGCCAGGACGGTTGCTACAGCGGCTTCGTGCATGCGCTTTTGCTTTGCGATATCGGCTTTGGCCTCTTTGAAGCTCATGGCGCAAAGGGCCGGGATATCGAAATACTTTTTGTCGATCCCGGATTCCTCAATAATCTTTTCAACGGCCGATTTCATCAGTTCTCTCCGTTCTGATTCCTGCTTGGCGGCCGCCGCAATAGCGGCTTTGCCTTTGGAGGTTACGGTATGCTTCACGACATGGCTGGATACGCCATCGTCACCGTCTCCGCCTTTGCCATCCCCATCCCCGGCGCCATCAGCACCGGCGTCGCCTTCGGCGGAAGGCTTGCAGGCTTCGCACTCACAGTCGGGATTGTCCGGGTCATGCTGAACGTCGTCTTCCATATTCGATTTGATCGTTGTTTGGCCGCCCTGGGTGCCTTCTCCTGACGGAACGAGCTTGGCTTCCCGGATCGCCTTAATGGATACCTCAAGAGCCTTTTGAGCTTCGAGCGTCTTCGTCTGGCGCACTTTCGCGTCCTTTTCGGCTATTGCTTCTTTGAGAGAGGCCTGGGCCTTCTCAAGCGCTTCAAGCAATTTCTTCATCTGGACCTCCTTGGTTGGTTGTGCGCCGTAGATATCCTCAACGAGCGCTCGGAAACTTCCTCCCCGTGCCGGCAATGTCACCATATCCGCACCACGGGATCCTTCTGCAAATCGCATGACGTAATTGACTTCGAGCTCCTGCCCGTTCACGTTCATGATCCGGGGCTCGGACTCGCCGATGGCATTGACCGAAATCCCCACATACTCCCGGTCCGTCGCCGGGAACTCGTCCCGGTAGTGAACGGCGGTCTTGGCTTTCTGATAGGCATTCAATCCCTCTTGGCTTAAATCAAAATGCGCTTCGGCGGTGATCCCCAGCTTCTTTCCTTCCGGGGTGTCCACCATCTCAGATTTGCAGTTCTTATAATAGGCGACGGTCTTTCCGACCCGGCCCTCTGGGATATCCTGCTCCTCAATAAATCCCAAATGGTCCTGCATCATGACCGAGCCTTCAAAGATGCGCGCGCCGGACTCGATGGCTTCCGGGCCGTAATAGTTCTTGTCGCGCATATTGCCCAAACCTTCGGTAATTAGAACGACCTTGCAGATCGGGCCTTTTAAAAGCTTTTGCTTGTTGTCGGGATCAACGACGGCATCTTTGGAAGTAAGAACAGCGGCCGACTCAATCACGCGATTAGATTCTGTGCCTGCGCCAAGATGCTTCATCAAATCGCTCGAGTTTTTGTATTCGCCTTTCAGGAATTTTCCGCGGGCTGACACCACTTTGGAGGCCAGAGACTTGCTGAATCCCTGCCGGATGAAGTGAGCTTTTAATTCCGAATCTGAAGAGTTCTCGTCATTGGCGAGCGTGGTGGCGAGATATTCTTTATCCGTTCCGTTCAGATCGCCTACCCCTTTACCGCCTTCGCCGCCCCCGTCGCCACCGCTAGAGAACTCACCACGCGCATCATGATAAGGGTTCCCTTCTTTCTTCTTTTTCTTCTGCTTCTTGGGGTCCTGATCGGGGCGTAATAGAGCGGAGAACGCGGAAGGCGGAATGGCTTCGAGTTGTCGGACTTCGGATCGGGTAAGCGTAAGGGCCAACGATTCTCCATTGGCCTTCCGCTCGTGCGGTCAGGCGGGTTAAATCAGTCTTTCAAAGTGACATTGAGTCCGGCGACTCTTTTGTGCTTCTGCGTCGTGGTGATCGCTTCGACTTGTCCGGCATGGATTTTGATCTGCATTTCGCCGAACCCTTCGCGCTTCATCTTTCGAACTTCATGAAGCAGCCACGATTCATCTGGGGCCAAAGTAGCACTTTCGCTAGACAATTGCAAGCGCCATCTTTCTTTTAACCCGAAAACGTATTTTCCGCAAGTCTTTTGTTACAACCGCTTGATTAGGGGGATCCCCATCGATCGTGATATTCCCCCATTCGCACCCTTTAGCGTCGGCCCATCGCTCCAGAGATTCCACAACGGATGCAATCCACTTTTCGATGTTGGGATTGAGCCGCAAGGTTTCCGCGAAGTGGGCCGCCCGGGAGGCCGCGTATCCCTGGACTTCGGTGGTGGGTGTCCAGATGCCGCTACGGAGCGCCGCTACCGAATTAAACCGGATCGCGCAGGTAAAGGCGCCATCCCCGATATCTTCCAATGGCCCAAACTCCAGGGTTTCGATCGCTATGCCTTGGACCTTCCGGAGTCCATGGAAGATATTGATGTATCCCATGATCATTCCCGTCACATCCTGATTTTGGATGATACGGGTCACTAGGGACGGTTTGGTCTTGGAAAGCTGATCGTGGACGCTACTCATTTTTGAACGGTCGCCGTTGCTACTCTTTGTTCCTCAATGACCATCGAGGATCCCGTAATCGTGTACCAACAAGGGACTTCGTTCTTATAGCAGTCCAAACATTTCAGAATCCACCGTTTATTATCCACCGAGAAGACGATCTTTTCCGGATCCCAGTTCTTGTGACCATGAGAGCATTGGTGCTTACGGAAATGTTCAAGCGGATCCGCGGGTGCACGTTCTTCGGTTCCTAGTTCGGGCGGTGGCGCTTCATCAAACGGCGCTTGGATCGGGCTGGCGATCAGCGGCTTCGGTTTGGCTGGTGTTTCCTTCGTTTCGACGGGCATTGGAATCCTCCTCTTTCTGGGTCGGATGCTGAAGGTTGTGCCGGGCCTCCATGGCCTGGTCATAGTGCGTCGTGCAGAGCTTGGTCTTCGCGATATTCTTAAGTGGGCCACGGCTCGGACAGACCGCGCAATGAACAAATCCCTCACGGTCCATCATCTGCATGAACATCTTGGCCGAGACCTTAAAGCATTCGGTGTTGAAAATCTCCTGCATCTTAGAAGTGGAATCCTGCATCAGCCGGGTAAAGAGCTTCATGGCGCGGCGGTGCTTTCGCGCGGCATTCCAGTCCTTCAGTTTAGAGATCATGGGTGGCCGCGGTCTTTCCTTTGCAGAGTTCGCAATTCCCGGTCCGACAGAGCTCGCACAAGGCAGAATGGCCGACTTGGCCGCGAAAGGTATCGCCACAGCAGAGGCATTTGAGATTGTCCCGCCACTCGCCCAAAGTCATTGAGCCGTCACCGAATAGCCCTGGCCCTTCTGCCATTGATTGAAATCCACAATCGTCTTAGCCGCAATATCCCCATCCGCATTTCGGATGACGAGCGCTTCCGGGACAATGCCTTCATCCCTCATCTGGTTTGCAAGAGCCACATCGTCACTATCGCCAGAGCGCAGGAGTTCAGCATAAGACTTAGGCACCAACAACCAATAACAATGACAATTGGGGTGGAGGGGTATGTCGCCGTCGGCAGAATCACGCGTTTCGCCTTCGTTTTCCTGGCAGTCATCGCAGACGTTCAGATCGCCGCGTGTCTTCCATATCTCCTCCTCGGCCGAGTCGTCGTTCATGTCGGCGATCGTGTGGGAGCCTTCCATCATGGCTTCCGTGGCGGCATAGTCATATAAGCGGACGAGCGCATCGATGAGGCTGGCTTGGGGTGTGTTGGATTTTGTCGCATCAACCTCCGCCACAGCATCAGATATCGGGCCAGAATTGGAAGCGCCAAGCGCGAGGTTGTTAATGAGTGCCGATCCATAGCTCTCTACCCAAGCCGACCACTTCTCCGCCCATGCTTGCGACGCTTGCGCACCATAATAAATACCTGTGACCGCCGCTTCGTGCAAGGTCTTTTTGTGCGGAACCCGGATATCACGGCTTTCGGGGGTCAGCTGATCTAGGATCCAGGCGTATCGGGCCCAGGACTGGTTGTAGAGGCTGTTCAGGTGAGTTTTAATGGTGTGGGCCGATAAGGCCCGGAATCGCTCAAGGACGCCGCGGATCTCGGTATCTAAGTAGGGTTTAGCCATCATCTTGAATGTCCCGAGAGACCAGTTGCCTTCCGGAGCCGCATATCGATACCCGTTCATAATGGCAAGCTGGAGTTCCTTGCGGTGGTGTCGCCAAATCATAGCGAGCTCATACAAGCCTTTCGATCCCGTCTTTTCCAAGGCCGCCAGAGTCTCTTTATGAAGGCGCGCGTTTACGCTCGATTGCCTGGGATAACTCATTTCATGAGCCAGCGATTATATTCCTGCCAATAATGGGCCATGCGGTCAAAGAGCGCGCGCTGATTCACATCCATTAAATCGGTGCGAGCTCTAGTTATATAATCCCCCGTCGCATGAAGCCAGCGTTCCAGAATGGGGACGCCTTCGCGGCGCTGGGCCTCGGTCATAAAACGGACATTGGGAGCTTCATTCATTCGTCATCTCGATTTCGTCTCACGATTTTATTAAAGATGTATCCGAACATAGCGAATGCAAACCCGGCCACAAACCACATCAGATGATCGATCATCCGGGATAGATGGCGCCGCACAGCTGGCATTTCTCGATCCGTGCGTAGGTAACGCCGCCCACCACAAATGAGAGTCCTTCCAGTCCTTCTATGGGGATGATGTCTCCCGGGCAGACGCCCGCGGCATGGACTTTCCCCGTGTTCGGATCGGCCATCACGGCCTTCCGTGCTGGATCTAAGGTCGTGCATTTCGTGTTTTTGAGTGCCATGAGTCCTCCTAGAGTGTCCTCAGTTGATCCTTCAAGTCTTGAGCTCCGGATCCGTGGATCTCCGATCCGCCTGGATTATCCCCTCCCGCATGAACGCCGTTTTTAGAGGATCCGTTTCCATTGGTTGACGTTTGTCCGAATCGACTCGCTGGCGGCTGTTGTCCCACTGTCGGCGGCGTGATTCCTTGGCGAGCGAGCTTCTGCTTTTTCTGTTGCACGTCGACATAATTAAACTCTGTGATATTCAGTTCTTTGGCCGCCATCTCGGCGGCGGTCTGGTTATCGAGCCATCCCTGCATTTCGCATAGCTGGATATTCTTCAAGGTGTCCGCCGTAGCATCTTTGGTCACGCTTGGGAACAGCACCTCTACATCAGATTCTTTAGCTTTAATACCCCGCTGACCCATCGCTTTAACGAAGATATCCTTCATGAATGATTCCCAGCGGGCCTGAATACCCTCCACCTTCTTGGTAAAAGGTTCGGCGGCCGTAAGCGCCCCGGCCCGGCTTCCGGATCCACCCCCCATCTTCTGCACGACATTCAGGAATTGCGTCGGGATCCGCATCGCGACGGCTATAAAGCTGATGATCTCCTCTCCGATTCCTGTGCCGCCCTTAAATGCGGTGTTCAGCGCCGGCATGGGTGTCAACTTCACCTGCTGGTTATGCACGTGACGGCTTCCCGGGAGTGGGATCTCGTTATTCTGGCTCATGTAAGTGTTGATATCGCCTTGGCTTCCGTTAATTTCCACATCCCACATAAAACAGGAGTAGAGCCACTCGCGGATGACCTGGGCGTTGTAGAGATCCTTGATGCGCTTCAGCCAGCCCAGAATGGAGAACAGGGATGACCGCCCTCGCTTCTCGTTCGACATGCAGTTGATCTTCATGTGCAGGAGCTTCATGGCTGGGATTTGCTTGATGATGTAATCCGCTGGCTTTTGGTCTTCGCTCCCGGGCTCTTGCGGCACCTTGAACCCCGTGAACATCTGGTAGGCCGTCGGGTAACTTTGATAATAATAGTATTCGTCGTTGACGTGCTCCGCATCCGTAATAATGTCCCAAATGGTGGAAGGATCGACCGACTCCCAGTAATCCGTGTCCAGAATGAAATCGCCGTACGTTTCGGCTTCTTTTCCCCATACCGTGCAGACGTTTTCGATGATCTTATATTGCTCGTCGAATTGATCCCAAGCCAGCTTCATGGCCGGGTCTTTGATCTTCATGTCGAAGCACCGCCCCAGCGCGTAATCGACCAGAATTTCCACAATCGCTTTCGCCAGCGGGTTATGATTGAACGCTTCGAAGGCATAGGCGATCTGCTTGAGGAAGTCGTGCATGTACAGCTGGCGATAAAACGGCCCGCCCATGATCGGGGCGAACTCGCTGTATTGATTCGGATCGTAACCGCCTGTCGATTGGAACTCAAAGTCATCAAAGAAACCGTCCTCCTTCAGCGTCTTACGGATCGATTCCCGGCGCTCGCGGGATTCCTTAGCGATCTTCGGCAACTCCTGATGGGTGCGATAGGCGGCCGTTGCTGTCTTTCGGTAAGCTTCGTCGCCCTTCACATACTCAATTTTATTATCGAGCGGCCATTGAGATCCTATGGATTCTCGTATCCTTGGATCGCGGAGCAATTTTCCGTGTTCATCCACCTGGCCGCAAAAGAGATAGGCTTCGCTCACCTTAAGCTTCTTACCGGCGAAGGGATTGTCGGGACGGCATTTAGATTTATCGCCGTTGGCGAATAAGGCTTCATGGAACGCATAGACTGGATTCAGGATGGGTTTCGTAAACTGATCGACGATTTCATCGGGATCGTATTTATAGCCCGGTCCGGTCGTGCTGAAAGCGGCTTTAATTTCTTTGGCGGCCGCCTGCACTTCTTTGGGAACGCCGATCCAATCCGATACCTTCGTCCCAGCGAAAGACAAACCTACCCATCGTATCCAGAGGCGCACCCGGTCCAGGAAGGGCGCCTTCGCCTCGGCTTGTTTATCCCGGATTGCCTCCAAGGATTGAAGGGGCTGGGGAGCGCCGGAGCGGGTTTGAGGATCTACCGTAGCCAAGAGGGTCTCCTTGTAAGGCCTGGCTTATTCACAAAAGTGAATGAGGGTCGCGCCGCTGTCGTGTAATCGCGGAAAACGGCCAAGCAATAGGCATCGCCGAAGTCCGTTGAACGCCCCAAGCGCTCTTTGGTTTTGTCTTTCTTTTCAATCACGATCTTTTTGTCCGATTGAATCGTCCACTTCATCGCGCACAGATCGGCCTCCAGGCTGTCCAATAGCTCCTCCGGGATCTCATCCGACAAGCACACCGCGGCTGGATTGGTAGGATCCAAGGATTGCCGGGCTGACCACCACATCTCATCCCGACGGATAATGAACTTTTCTTCATCGTTCGGTTTCGTTCCTACATTGACCCCGTGAACGTTATATCGCGGAAGCCCGTTTTGCCGCTTCTGCTCTTTAAGGCGGTCGAGTACGCCCGATCCAATTCCGATCTCGTCAATGTAAATATCATGCCGTGGAAATTGATCTGCAACCTCTGCGACTTTTCCAGCCACTTGCATCGTATCGTTACCGTGAAGTCGGACAATCAAGACCACCTTGCGTTCAACGCGCACAAGGATGACGGATTTATCGTCTCCAAAGCGGCCCACGTCCACACCGATAACCGCTTCCGGGACGCCCATAAGCTGGACGTCGCGGGTTCGCGCTTGCTCGACCCAATCGATGGGGATAAGGGTGTCCGGCTCTTGCTTGGGAGTGAGCGCCCGCACCTTGACGCGGACGAAATCGGAATCATATCCATATTCTTCGATCCATGCATCCACCTTTTCTTTGGTGAGGAGCCCGGGCACAATGACTTGTCCGGTCCGGACGTTCGGCGTATCCCAGGCGTCGATCTTGATGCGGTGCATTTTCTTGCGGCCCACGATAGCGTCATAGACATACCCGGAGACGACGGCGGGATTGCACAGAAGGAGATAACGTGCGGTCCCGGCCGCCGAAGCATTCTCAAAAGCGTCAAATACATCCAGAGAAATTCCCTGCGAGTCATCGAAGATAACGAGGTCGTGTGGCCCATGGAACCCAAACACGCCCAGCGCGTCTTTAGGACTGAAGCCTTTGGCGTACCAATTGTCGCCGAGCTTATAATCGAGCGTAAGAAGCTCGCCGCCCAATGGGATCCGGGAACCGAAATAAACTTTGGAGAACTCGCCCCAGATATTGATTTTAATCTGGCGTTCGGTGGGGGCAATAATAAAAACTCGGGCCGGATAGAAGGCGGTAAGCCACCAAGGAATAGCGGCGCCCCCGATATACGATTTTCCGCTCGCCACGCACGAAAAGCAGATCGTCTTTTCATTGACCTTCACGCTTTCCAGGATCTCGACCTGCTTGGGCCATGGGCTGATCCCCAGCACCTGGGTTAAGTACCACTCCGGCTGGTCGTATGTCTTTTGTCTTACTTCCGGCCCCCGTAGAAGCTTCTTTTTCTCCGTGAAGCAGGAAATCGCGGAGCGTAAACGCGCCTGATCCTGTAACGTCGAAGCGCTCACGCCAGACCTCGGGTTGCCGACCCTTCAGCAAAAACATCAAGAGCGTATCCGCTCCTTTGGATGTACCATGGACGGCGCGATCGACCGCTGTGCTGTGAAGGAAATCCGTATTGTCGTCCAGCGCGCTTAAGATGGCGCGGTCGAATTTCCTGTCCTGCTTCCGCCATCGCAGGATCGTTTGCCGGTTCACCCCGATCTTTTTCGCCGCCGCATAGATCGCGCCAAAGGCCGTATAGTAGTTCAGAAACTCTTTCTTTTGAGCCGCTACACTCGCCGCATGCTGCGATCTGGTCCCTCTTGCTCTCAAGTCGGGCCCTCATCTGTTCTCCCTTCCACTCCGAAATAAAGCGCCCAGGCTCCAAAAGGGATAAGGAACCTGGGCACCAGTCACGGGGAGTGACTTAAAGCGTTCACCGCATTAGTCTAGGCTTTGTTGGCGAAGATTGCAAGGGATGAATTACAGATCGCGGCGTCTTTGGGGATGGTCTCTCTCGAATAACAGCAAGCCCACATTAAAACCGTTCGCGAAGATGGAGCGCATGGCTTGAGAAAAGTCATCCTGGCGGTCCCAGGGGCATGCCATCTTTCCCTGCTGGCGATAGGCGGCAAAGAATCCGCGCCAGTAAGCACCTTGATAAAGACGAGGATTGCGGCGTGATAGATAAGAAGTGTCAATCATGAGATCGGCGGCACCTTCGGCCATTGCGTTTTCTGAGTCTTTTCATGGTATTACGAATGCGCCGGCAGGAGGGTTGATGATTTCGTGTGCGCGGCGGCAAGCAATGGCAGGGCATCTTCACAGAGGTGATCAGCGATTTCATTTAGTCTTTGGAGCACGGAATCGTCCATGCCGGTAAGCCTCGCAATCACATCCCGGGACTGTGCACCAGACCCATCGGAACGTAGCCCCGCGGATCTGCTGATGGTCAGATTTTCGGTGACCGCACTTCGGGCGCTTACAGAAATCGCTATGGCGTCCCATGCTAATGGGCTTTGTTGTAATGGGCGGCTCCTTGCTTCATCGGCCTTCTGCGAACTCTTTCAGCCATCGTTTGCAAGGAGCGCATAAGTTTTGATATTGAAGGAAATTTAAAAGTTGTTTCTCAATGGCACTTTGTTTTTTAAGCATGGCTTTAAATTTTCTCATTCCTTTATCGTTATCGAGAACGCCTTGATTGTAGATGATCTTCTCGCGGTCGTTCAGGGATTGGAAGAAATTTCCGCTCATGTTTTCCGCCAAATCCGCATCCAGTGATACAGCCCCCGCGTGAGCTTGATATCCTGGTGCGTCCATCCCTTCCAGTCCTCCGGCTTGTGCCAGGAGGTGTAGAGAAACACCGCCGTGCGCTCGTTGGCGTAGTCGAGCCTTCCCATGCGGCTTTCTTCGGGCGTCAGGTCCAAGAGATTATTGTTTGGCACCGGCCAGTTCATCAGGAAGTAGATCGGATACACGCTCGTCCAGGCCGGACCTTCCACGTTGTTTTTCTTCAGGAGGTCGGTATAGTAATACATGTCCATGATACTGTAGGGCCGAGAGTGAACCTGCCGGATGAATCGAGGGAGGCCGCAGAGCAGGAGCGCCGCGCCTCCGATCCATAACAGGTGCCGATGCTCATCGAGCGTGATAGCGATCATGATTACGAGAAACGGGAGCATCTGCAAGGTGAACTTGTACTCTGGGACCGCCAGGATTTGCAGGCACGTCACGCCGATCACCGCGACCCAAGTGCGCGGAACATGTCTCAGTTGAGGCCAAGCGAAAATGAGGAGCGGTGCGATCCTGGCGAAGATCAGCCAACGGCTGACCAAGGGTTGATGAAGCTCATAGGGATCCAATAGGGCATGGTGGGCGGTCCAGCCGACGTACTCGGCCAAGAACGCTTTTAAAGTAGACATAAACCAAATATTAAGCCGGTTTGCTTTGTGAGCGCCGCCAACACAACCAGCACTGCCGCTAATTCCTTGCGATCAGTTCCAGCGAAGTAGAAGGCCCACAGGCCAAAGGTTGTCATGGCCGTTTCGATACTTCCGTTCGCCTCCCACCACGGGAGAAGCAAGAGAAACAAAATAGCCGCCGCACAGGCGCATTCCACGGAACACCCGTGCAAGCGGGAAAGTAAGTAGATGGCGCGGGTCGTCAAGAGATTGAAAAGGCAATAGACCAACGCGATCCAGATCAGTGATGGCACCGCAAAGAGTCCCGCGAAGAAAAGAGGCATGACGGGGCCGTCATGGAACTTGAACTGGCTATAAGGGACGACTCCGCGATCCATGGCTTGCCCTACCAGGATCGGCTCCATCCCGCGCCCCTGGGGAATCCGCGTGACTTGGTAGAGTTGGAACAGGACAGCCAAGAGAACTAGCCACCTCATCCGTAAGCCTTCTTTGCAATCTTATCAATCAAGATCGACTTGAAGATGCGCCAGGGATTCGGGTGATTCAAGAACCGGCCCATGTGCGGTACGTCGCCATAAGAGGGGTGCGGTGTGACCGAGAAGTACCACGTCGCCAGGGACTTCCGTGTCATTCCAGGAGGACAGGTTACGGCTCGCGGGTGCCCATGCCAAGAGGTCTCGGAGTTCGAGAAGATCACCATGCGGTTGAACACCGGCTGAATCACATCGACACATTTCTTGTCTTTGTCCCACACCTCAAACTGGCCGCCGTACTCATGCTTCCAATCTTTGTTCAGGTAGAAGGCTAAACTGAGCCGTCGGTAGAGCTGGATCTTGGGATTGATGTTGTGGTCCACGTGCATTGCCAACACGCCCCCAGGAAGCGTCTGCTGTATCCCTGCGCCGTAAAGATGGGGGTCGGGTAGAAGGTGGTCAATGCCTGTCAACTTCTCCAGGAACTCGATGAAAGGCCCAGAGTTCATTTCAAACAGAACCTCGCGTAAGGTCGGCGGGATTTCACGGATATCCTGCTGAGCTTGCTTCTTGTAGATGGTGGCGGTTGATACCGTATTTTGATGCCAGACGGGACTACCAGGTGGAGGGAACTCGGCTAAGGCTTGACTCAAAAGGTTGTCATCCGCGAGGCGGTCAAGGGCGATATGCGGATAGGCCGGAGCGTTGGCGTACTCCTTGGCCCATGCCGCAACATTGCGCTCCATGAAGTCCCACTTGAAGATCATACCTTCACTTCCCGCCCTTCTCTTTCTCATAAGCCTTTACCGCCTCAACCCAATGAACAGGATCTCCCCAATAAATCCCATGCACATAAGGACCGATCCATAGACAAAGACTCCAGGAATGTTGGGCATTATTCATCCGCTGAATCCCGATGCCCAAGAGCCAACAATCATAGTGGCGATCCCACCACCATTGCATCACTTCCCGCCCTCCTTCGCCTCGAACGCGGCGAGAGCTTCTTCTAACTTAGAATCTTCCGCTGTTGCATCACATTTCTTGAAGTGATTTCGTATGGCCTCCGCCAACTCCCGCGCCATCTTCTCGGCGCGTTCGGCGCGGGATTGCAATTCCCAATAGCATTCTAGGCATGTCCAGTTATTCTTCGTATGGCCGCAGGTTCTAGCTTGCTGGACTATTCCTGGAGGCATTTTCTTCAGCCTCTCCACTTCCTCCTGGAGCCGGTCGCGCTCCTTAGCATGGGCTTCACATTGAGGACAAAACTGAGTGTCATCGAGATTGCTCATTTCCCGCTCGCTTTGCGCCAGGCTTCATAGTGGTCGCCTTTTAGAAGATGAAAATGTCCTTTTTCGCACGGACAAACTACCACATCTGTCAAAGCTAACTCTGCCGCTTCCAGACGGGCGAGGAGAGCATCGATTGCATCGTTCCATGACGCTTGTGATGGCAATGAATAATCATGGTTCTTATACCGCTTCAAGTCCAAGTCTGAAAAGACTTGAATGTGTCGTTCCTTTGGAACTTGATCGTCGTCGGTGAAGGTCATGCGCTCTCCCAATCCCGTTTCCTCCACACGTGCATCCCCGCTACGGAGTGCCCCAAGAACGAATAGCCCAAGCGCTTTAGGAGCCCGTACATCCGGAACTCATCATAGGTCTGGAGCGTCAGAAATCCCGACGGGACCAAGAGCCGGTCGGCTTCAAAGATGAGCGCCACGCCACCCTCGGCCACCACCGAAATAACCTTGAACGATGAACTGCGGAAGGGCATGTCGCCATACTTAGCGATCACGTAGAAAGGGTCCCAGCTCCAGGGTTCCTCCGCGATCCCGAAAGCCCGTATTCCCTCCAACCTCAAAGACAGAATCCAGTTCCGTGTTGGTCCTACCACGAGCATTCGATACCCATCATGCTCCGTGATGAGCGTGACCATAGAGTGAAACAGCGTCAAGTCGCCGCCAAAGAGGGGAGGATGGGTGAAGGACCCGCCAGGAGGAGCGACGGCGCAAGAGAGAGTGGCCGGAGGTGCTATCTCGCTACTTCCGCAGAGGAGAGGAAGGCTCCGGCCACAAATCCACAGCGCGAGGAGGAGGGCGGGGGTCATCGCACTCTCACCAGCTTATAAATACAGCGAGATTTCCCAGAGAGTTCTTTTAATTTCCTTTGCGCTTGCCATAAAGTCATAGGATCAGCCCAATGAGATTGACCGTTATAATCTTTCCCGTATACGCATTGATTATCCTGATTCCACCCAACTAAATATTGATGTTTAGATTTGGTCAATTTTTCTCTCCACATTTACAACAAATCGCATGGTTTGGATTAGGGCAAGTGGGTGACTGACAGGGGGCAGGAATACAATAGCAATGAAGGCAATAGGTAGTCATTTCTCCCCCTCGGCGGCGCGGCGACGGATACTATCTCGAACAGCCAAAGCTATAGAAGCTCCTTCATACTCTTTGCTATTTTCCCAACATCTTTCTGCAATCTTCGCGGCTTCCTCGAAGGCTTCTTTCCTGACGGCTTCGATCTCGGCGGCGATCCATTTAATAACACCTTCGACTACATCATTAGCGATAGGATTACCCCAAGGGTCGTTAAGTAATTCGCGGATTTTTTTCTCTCGTTCCGTCGGTGTCATTTCTCCCCCGTCGTTCCTCGGTATTCTTCTGTCATGATCCCGACCGCGACCACGACCCCGACCGCGACCACGACCGCGACCACGACCCCGA